>Ga0209986_10000448_pt1 | contig 39215 bp, 54 predicted proteins | sample BlataG_FD_183168 | JGI IMG/M metagenome (GOLD analysis project Ga0209986, IMG submission 183168) | Deep subsurface microbial communities from Black Sea to uncover new lineages of life (NeLLi) - Black_00105 metaG (SPAdes) (version 2) | ecosystem: Environmental > Aquatic > Marine > Oceanic >... | reverse complement strand
GTCAGCACATATTTTTTGATCCACAGACATTGCAGATAGATAGTCTGTGTAAACTTCTACAACTGAAAAGCCACCGACAAGCAGGTCGGTGTAAACATCGTAGCTAAATCCATCATTATCCGAATCGTTTAAGATTGACCTAAAATGTGCCTCTAAGATTGATAGCAATTGAGGATCGACTAAATCAAAGCCATCGTTTGCTTTAACTACAAAACCTGGCTCCATCCTTGAGAATTCACCACGAAGCCTGGATATGTAGGCTTCCATCATATTAAATTCAATTTGTGGGCGTTGTAGGCTGGCTAAAACAGCAATGTCATCTTCAGTTAAAGTTGTTTTATAAACGAACTTCATGAACTGGTGGTATCGCTCATAGTTGGGTCTAAAATAAGTATAAGCTTGTTCAACAGACTGCTTTATTTGCTCAAGCTGAGAAGTGTGTTTTCTAGCAATCGTTGCCATGTTATTTCCTTATCTTATAAGCTCGTTCTTTAAGCTTGATAACATTGTTATGTCTATTTAACGCTTGTATTGTTGCGCTTCTGCTTTGAATATTTTTGTTGGTAAACATAGTCAGATTTTTATCTATAAGTGCTATTCTTACTGCGTCTGAGCAAGTATCTGCAATATCGTCATGTGCGTGGGAATCATTGTTTGTGATTTTTTTCATATGATTTATGCATATTTCTGTGTGAGGTGCGTGTGATGGTAGTGATACTTGCTTGCTGGCAATGTATGGCTGGATATCAATAAACCGTTGTGATTTACTACCTGATTTACGGGTTCGCTCAATCTCTCTGACTTTTAAACCACGCATATTCTTTAGGATTGAGATTAGTGTAACGCCCGTTGATTTCTTCTCTATATAAGCTATAAGAGGTGGATTTGGATGCCGTCCACATTCCTGCCAGAAATCTAAAAATTCACGTTCTAAATCTTTAGGCTCAACTCGTATCTCACGACAATCAATCCAATGCAGTCCCATTACGCCAGTCTTACGCCCCTGAGTTTCAATGTTATACATTCCCCAGAAGGAAAATACGGTAGCATCATTTCTGGGGTCTTCGGTTTCAGCCGTGTCAGCCGTGATGAATGTAATGTAATACTCTGGTTCTTCAGCCAGTAAAGGGAAATCTTCTGGTGTATATAAACCACCGCCAGCGGGTTGAGGGTCTTGCTGGTGCTGCGCTGCAAATACATACCTGTCTTTCGTCTGTCTAATCCTTAACATATCCAGGGGAAAGGCTTCTGGGTAAAGAGCATTGCCAGCATCATCAATGGATTTTAAAATGACTTTATCCCATTCATAGCCATCTTCACCAGCAATGAAAAAAGCAGGTAAATCTTGCTCGTGTAATCGCTGACCAATAAATATGATGGGAACATTTACGCCCCGTGGACGCATCTGGATAGTTTCACGGAAGTTGGTTATTACAGATTCTCGTACTAAATCTGAATGAACTTCGTCTGGCTTATGCATATCGTCGCAGTTCTGAACAAGCGTAAATTTGTCTTCACTTGTGCCGCAGAAGAAGTTATGATGGGTTTCCACATTTATACAATAGGATTTATTAACATGACCAATATAACGAATGAAGAGTGGCGACTTATTCCTGGACTTGATGGATTGTATAGCGCATCTAGTTTTGGAAGAATTAGATCGGAACAAAGAACTGTTTATTATGGCGATAACCGAAGTTACCGGATTGAACCTCAAAAAATTAAAAAACTTACTCTTAAGAATGGCGGAAAATACTTTTGGACAAGGATTACTTGCTCGACCTTGAAAAAAAATATTTTTGTTCATCAATTGGTTGCATGGGCTTTTTGCGGAGAACAACCTAAAGGGTATGATGTATGCCATATTAATGGTGATGCACTTGATAATAGACCAGAAAACTTGAGGTATGGAACTCGATCTGAAAATATTGCTGACTCTATTTGTCATGGGACTTTTTCCATGGGTGAGCGTCATCCCTGTGCCAAGTTCGCCACTAAAGAAGTTATTGAGTTTGTTTTGAGTCCACTTTCCGCAAAAGACCTTGCTAAAAAATTTAACACCAGTTCTCTTACCATTCAGAAAATCAGGCGTGGTGATAGTAGGGCTTCGGAGACTGAGGCTGCAAGGGAAAAAATTGGGAAGCGCAATATTAGTTGCAAGTTTACGCATCTTTCTAGTAATGAGTTGAATGCGCTTAAAGACCTTAGTATTTCGCAAAGAAAATGTGCGGCTATCATTGGTGTGCCGCAAAGGACTATATGGCGTTGGCGTAGGAAGCTTGTCGCTGATCAATAAATCTTTAGCCTCAATCCATCCTCGATTATCAGTCCAAATTTTATGATCAGGCGTACATCGTATGAGTGCGCCATCACTAAATTCTATTTCTACAATTGGACTGCCAGGATTTTCAAAATGGCCTATAATTGGTTTTAGCTCAACTGCGTTGGTTTCTAAATTAACGGAATAAACCTTCAGATTCATTTTCTTATCGACTATTTCGCCAATTTTAATTGCACCATTTTCTGTCTGTACATATTCATCCCAAGGAAAGCATAAAACAGCCCCACTGAATCTTTTTAGACCAGGCAAGCCAGCGTTGCGACCAGTAATCGCACCAGCAGAACCAAAGCTTGCTACAGTGCCGCCTTCTTCGGTGGTAAATGCATCTTTGGCTTGTGAATCGTCACGCAGGTGAACATTGAATAATAGTTTGTACTGACTAAGCTGCATAATGCGTTTAATCGTTTCTGTGTGGCTTGTGGCCAGTGTTTTAGAGTATGAGATATACAGAAAGTTACAGTCAGGCCATTTGGCATAGCACCAGGCTATCCAGAAACTTACAATTACAGACTTACCATGGCCAGGGGGTACGTTTATCAAAAGCCGTAATGCTTGTAGGCGTGTACATTTAGTTAATGCTCGGCAAATGGTAATGAAATGGCTTTCCCTGCCGATGGGATGGGAGATGATAAACTCTCTACCCGTTAGGATGGGGAAGAAAGCTTGGATGAATAGCAAAAGACTACCCTTTAATTTAGCGGCAATCTCAGCATTCTCAAATTTTAAGTTTTGATCATTATCCATCGATGGGGCAATCCTTTGCCAAAAATGCATCATGCATACCATGTAGCGAGTAATAGGAGTCACGCTACATGGTTAAAATACCATAAAATTTATTAAAAACCATCTAAACTGAAATAAAGTTGATATAAAATCAGGTAAGTTGGTAGCTAAATAGGTGTAAAATTAAAGAAGATGGTCGGGGAGGATAGAACTTTCATCTATCAGGCGGCAGTATCACGTTCTACAAAATCCGCAGCATGGGTTAATGCCCCCACAGTTTTCTGGGTTCTCCCCGTTTTTGCTCAGGAGGAAGGGATCGAACCTTCGACATAGTGATTAACAGTCACTCGTTCTGCCTCTGAACTACTCCTGAATAGGTTAAGTATAGTAAAACTTTTTTTAAGTGTCTATGTTAAGCTTTATGTTCCAAATACACTTTTTGCCTGGATTGATTAGTTGGTTCAAAGCCAGATAATAGAATTTCTAGTTCTTCTGCGGTCATTGACTCTACGGCATTAAGCCTGTCTTTAAGCTTAAATCTGCATTTATCTAATCTTTTGTAATACAGCACGAAGCCGTTTCTATCCCAGAATAGACATTTAATTTTATCTTTATTGGTGTTGTAAAAAACGTATATAGAACCATCGTGCAAATGGGTATTCTTTTCTCTTTGAATAAACCCTGATAGTCCATCGATGGACATTCTGAAATCAACTGGTTTAGATGCGATATATATATTTTTGTTTTCGTATGGTATTAACATTTATAGTTCCTTTAAAAATTCAATTATCTTTATTATTTTTTCGCTAGCAATTTGCGGTGATAGGATTACTTTTACATTCCTATCTACAATTAATTCGATATCGTTTTTCTTCTCGACCACCTCCGCTTCTGGGCTTGTAGGCTCTGACATTTTTGTAGTTTTTGGAACTTGAATAAAGCTCATTGGTTCTGGCTCTACTGGTTCGCTTTTATTCATAATTTCTTTAATCCTTGCTAGGTATTTAATATGCGTTGCTATGTTAGTTATTACCGTTTCTTCTATTTGATGTTTTTTGCAGAAATCTTTTAAAGGCTCATTGCCGTTAAGATATTCTTTGCCTAACGATATTAACTTTTGATATTTTTTGGGGTTGGTATAAGAGCAACTTAACAATGCTTTCCCCATGTTCCCTAATTTCTTATGGTTTAAATTATGTCTTTCTGCGTAAATTTTTCCGCTTACATTTGTTGTTTTCCAATCAAGCAAATGGTTATACCAGTGCATAATTTCATCATCTGTAAGTTTAGTTTGCAGTGGAACGTTTATTTGTACATCATCTATCATTTTTTTATTTTTCTTAAAAAATCTTCGCCTTTAATAATTAGCTTACCTAGTGTATCGGCTGATATATCTGCACGTTCGCCATTATGAGATATTGATCCTATATACCCATCCTTGTCATATCTATCCCAAATATTAACGTCTACCTGGGGATATTTTTTAGCCCAGTAAGTTTTTAAATCTTTAATATCCATAATCACGTCCTTATCAGTAATGTAACTCATGTCATCCATGTAAAGAGTCAAGCTATAGCCCCTTTTTTCTTCTTTCAAAAAATTCGTTTACTCTGCGCAGTACGGAAGGCTCTAAATAAACTTTATCGGTACATTGGCTGTCTTTATGATGATTGGCTCTTAGCCATAAGCCATAGCCATCAAACTCTGCATAAACGCCATCACCGCAATACATAATATTGGCTCTTTGTTCATCGGTCATAGCCTTTTCTCCTGGTGTTTTTCTTCTAAATATCGTCTTAAATAACGGGGGTCGTCATAGTCAAATTTATTAATTGATTCCTGAAGCTCTAAATAAAATCGCTTGGTAGCTGCATTACTTACAGTTGGAGTTGTTAGGTCTTGGAAAAGCTTTAATATTTTTCTTAAAAATTTATAAGTGGTATATGATTCAAATAACTCGTTTGACATTACAATCCTTGTTTAATAAAAGCAGCACTATATACTAAATGTTATATTTAGTAAACTATAGTTTATCTATTTATCGTTTACAGCCGTGGCTCGCTTGCCGCACCTAGTACATGTGGGAATAGCTACCGTTCTATCGTAGCTTTTTTTGTATAAGTCATAAGCCCATTCTGTGTAGTACTTTATAACGTACTTGTGACCCAACAGAAAACACTTAACCTTATTTATCATCTTTTATTTTCCTTCATCCATAAACGAATCAATACTAATCCAAAGCATGAAGCAACTACAAACGGGAAAGCCCATAATGGAGCAGTTACCCACCACCATGACCAGGTGATGTAGTCAGTTAACTTTAGCACGAGAAAAATTAAAAACAATGTGGTTGTAAATCCAAATCCGTTAGAACTATTTCCCATTATAAACCCTTTATTCAAATTTAATTTCAATTACGCCAGAGCCAATTTTTTCTTCTGGTATCTCTCCACAAAAATAGGCTTGATAAACTGCTACCCATTCATATTCATTAAGCTTTTCTAGCTCTTGTTTTTCTTTATCTGTCATCTTGCGACCGCACTCGTTTGTGCAATTTGGACTTGCACAAAAAGTTTTATCTTTGAAAATCATGCTTCAACCTTAGCAAAACCCTTTGACTCAAATAAAATAATTAACCCATCACAACCGTGAAACCCAAAGCCTTTGGCAGCCTCAATAGCTTCATCTATATGCTCGTAGGCTGCTTTAAAATGCCCTAGACCACCACGCTCGCATTGAAAATAAACGCCATATAAAATCATTGAAACCTCTCATAATCTTTTCCATTAAGCTCGTTAATAGCCGTTAAAACCTTTTCCCACTCTTTAACATCCATCCGCATTCCTGCGTAGCCTAAATTAATAGCATTCGCTATTTCTTCACCGATTCTGTAACGGTCGTCTTTAAAAAGTTTATCAACGTGCTTTACTAGAATATCGCAAACACTGCTTACAATGTATGTTTTTCTCCCAAGTGCGTAGCGCATAGCGCACCATGCTAAATCGTTAAATTCTTTTTGTGTAAAGTCATTCATCTTTAATTTCCCACTCATGATTCGGATCAGGTACGAAAACCATTGATTGTGTTCCGCTATGACCACTGACCGCAGTCCAGTCGCAAACAATCCATCCACCAAACACCTTGGCTCTTTCGGTTATTCGTTGGAAATTGCTCACATGTATTTGCTCCCATCTAAAATCATTCATCTTTTAAAATCTCAACAGAATCTATATCCCAATCTGTATCATCTCTAATACAAGTGTTAAAATCTATTTCGAGCGTATCATCTAGTATTTCTCTGGCTTCTTTTTCGTTTTCGGCCTCAATAACAGGAGTAACAACGCCCCTGCATCTTGTTTGCCAAGTGATATCAAATTTATATTTATTCATCTTTATCTCCTGCCAAACCAATAACATAAAATATTTCGGATTTTATGCTATCTACTTTTTCCATTGCCTTATCAAATCGGTTCTCACTATCAGCCATTGAACATAAGTTGCCATATCGTTCATCAAAATAATTTCTGGTAGCAATTTGAATGGTTTTAACTAAGTCTTGTAATAAAATATCAATGTATTCTTTTGGCTTGCTAATCATTTATAAAAATTCCCACATTTTACACATTGAGTTTTGCCGCCTTTATAGCCGAACATACCCCAATATAATTTCCCATCACTTTCATGCTCACACCTATCTACAAACCGAACGCCTGTATCAGCAATCACGTCATTGATAATCTTGTCGCACGCTTTGCTGTATAGTGCGCATAAATATTTCAGTTCTGGGGTCATTGCATTTACTCCGTAAGGCCGCCATCGGGGAACCTATTATGGCCGCATTTGTGGCAAGAAAATCCCGACTGGTAAGTGTATTCATGGTCGCAATCAAAGTCATTTAGCCTTTTCTCAATGTCATCACCGTGTATGACTAGCTCTTTTGTATCTTCTCGCTTGCATCGTTCCAAGCGGATTTCATAGTCAATCATTATTCACCATCCACTAAAAAAACATGGAAAACTAAGCCGTTATCTAAATGTACGGTTTTCATAAATGATAAATTTTCAGGTTTTTCTATTTCATGTCCGGTACTAACAACTTTAAAATGATAATCAATTAATGGTAGTTCCGTATCAACTTGCGCCCATATGTAAATTTAATCTTGCTGCTGATCAAAGTCGCAAATTTCTAAATCAAACGGCATTTTAATGGTCACAATACCGTTTCTTATGGGTAGTTTATATTTATATATTTTTATACTCATAATGCTATTCTCCATCTCGAACTAACTTTAACAATCTCTGACGAAGGCTTCCCCATGGCTCTCTATTTACCCCACGTCCATCATCTTTGCCATCAAGGATTTCATTTACATGCTGAATAAAAACCGAAATAGAGTGTTCTTCACCTCTTGTGTAACAATCACACTGAAAAGGTGTACCATCCAAATCTTTATGATTAGAACTATTCTTCATCAGGAGCATAGTGGCACTGGTCACACATTAGATGCACCCCTACGCAAGCCTCACACGGGGGATTGATATGACAACTGCAACACTCTGGATCAGTGATAACGTAATGACCATCACAATCCCTGTAAGCGCATTTATCGCCTTCATTTGCGGTCATTATGCATTCCTTGCCGCTCGTGCCATCTTCAGCAACACTTTCATAACATCACCTTCATCAATTTCTTCATGGTCATCTTCATTATCAAAAAATTGGTTGTTTTTTATTTTTGGCTTATCCCATCCCTTGTCTTTAGCTTCCTTAGTTTGGAAAAACTCATGCTGCAAATCAAAGCCGCTAATACAATTCATTTTCCATAGCTTTAGTGCTTCCTGTGATAATATCAGTATATTTTTAAGCTGCATGTAGTCCATGTATCTTGTGAAATTGTCGCTATCAGTATCTTGTAAATCTTTAGCGTGGCTTAATAACTTCTTTGCCATTGCTTTTGCGCCATCACATACAGCACTCATTTCTTCTTCATCAATCATTAAATCAGTCATTGTCTTTTCTTTAGTAGTTTATATTTTTGCTTCATTGTAAATAGCCTTTACCGCCCACATCACGCTCTGCTCAAGGTTAGTCAGTGCAATCGATGTCTCTCGGCAATTGCCAATATCCTTAATCTTCCGCTCAAGCTGTTCAGCCAAATGCTTTAACTCCAATTGAAATGTATGCAACCTGTGGTCGGTGTTGTATTCTTTTCTGAATGTATCGCTCATTTTAATTCCTTTTATGTTTTGCTGTTCAACGCTTATTCACCCAATGCCTAATCTTGGCTCTAATCAATTCCTCTTTAGAACTGTATAAATCCTTCTCATACATTGTGCACCAGTCAGGGTTATCATCAATTCCCAACTGAAATGCCTTTACCCTTACAGTAGGAAACTTTTTGTCGAAAAAAATAATGATGCTCCTTGAGATTAAAAACGCTAGATTAAACTATTTTTTGTTTACGGGCAATTTTGAAAATTTTCTGGGAAATTTTGGGGGGTTATTGTTGGTTAAAAAAAGTTCAGGAGTTTTGGAATTTTTGGGGGAATTTTTATGGAAAGATTGATGATTTTTTTTTGATCATAAATTCTTGAAATTGGTTTGGTAGGGGGGGGGAATTATTAGAGGATAGTAGTAATATTTGTGTAAGATTTGAGCTTGGATTTTGGAAATTGGTTTTGGTGTGTGAGGGGTGGAGCCTCCGCATCGTAGAGGGGGGTGCTTTGTTCTGGGGCATACCCCCCTGATCGCTCAAGGCATGTGTAACCCCCTACCCTACAGGCATGAGCTAGGTATGTGTGGCTATGGCTAGCAGTCCATTCAATAGCTAGTACCTAACCATGTGGCTATAGTAGTAAACCTTAGTTTAAGTGTCAACTATTTATTTATTATTTATTATTTTATCTGCATTAAAACCATGGTACTACTACAGTCTATTATTATACCCCTTTTGTAGTGCAGCAATGAATGTAATTGACTTATGTTTACAAGTGCATTATACTCCTTGTCTTTAACAACAAAGAGGACTAAAGTAATGACAAGAAAAGAAAAGCGAATATTGAGAACGCAAGTGCTTGGCACGCTACTAATAGTGACCGCCATAGCTTATAGTGCTGCGCTAGTTTGCGCCACGGGGGCTTAATATGACTAGTCAAAAGATCGGGTACATTAGAGTATCAACACGTGAGCAATCGACTGGCCGTCAGACAGAAGGCATGGCAAACTTAGCACTCGATAAAGTCTTTACGGATAAACTTTCGGGTAAAGATAAAGAGCGTCCAGAGCTACAAGCTTGCATAGACTACGCAAGAAATGGCGATATACTATATATATATAGTATTGATCGTTTAGCACGTAGCTTGTCAGACCTTCAAGCGATACTTAAGGAGCTAGTCAGCAAAGGCGTGACAGTCAAATTCATCAAGGAATCGCAAACATATTGTAAAACAGACCCGAACCCATTAAACACTATGATGCTTCAAGTCCTGGGTGCGTTCGCTGAATTTGAACGCAATATAATGTTAGAGCGACAAGCCGAGGGAATAGCGCACGCAAAGAAAAACGGAACAAAAACGGGTAAACCCTTTGGAAAACAGCCCTTGGATATGTCCCGAAGATCAGAAGCAATCGAACTATCTAAGCAGGGTTTAAATATATCGCAAATTGCACGGGCAATGAAATTATCCCGCCCGAGCATTAGCAAGCTCTTACAATAACGACAGTCTCTTATATATAACACTTGTCAGCGTGACTAATAATCACGCTGATATTTTTGCTCTAAATCAGTGATAGTATCTTTAAGTTCTTTTATCTCATCCGCATTTTTTGTTTCAATCACGTGCTTTTCAATCCATCCGTGATCAACGCCTTGTGTTTTAAGATACAGTGCTTGCGACTTAACATCTCCGTCCAACGCTTGTTGATAAACAGTTTTCCCGATGCGTTCAATAGCCGTTGACTTAGCTGTCATTAACTCTTTGCGATAATGTTTTGTAATAGTTTCAGTATCAAGCTCGACTATTTCGCTAATAATATATTTTGGCGTACCGCTGCGCACTAAGTCTGTGATACGTTGCCGTAGCTCGTCCGTTGGTTGATGTTCGTTCGACATTGCCATGATTTATCCTTTTTGTGTTTTGCGCTTATAAATAGCACGTTTTCCCTGAACTTTTACCGATTTTTCTTCTGGTTCTACAATATCTATACTAACTGGTTTACAATCACTAACCTGTTTTATTATAGCACTATCATCATTAACTGGCGTGATAACGGGCGCAACTTTATCAACTGCTAAAATCTGGCCTTCTCCCTTGCACGTTCTGCAGTCAATCTGTATACCGCCTAGACCATAAACTTTCTTGCTACCTCGACACGCTGGACACCTAACTTTATCAGTCATTTTAAAATCCTTTTTAAATCAGTAAAAAACAAAGTCTATCTTACCCCATAACCCATAATTATAAAATAATATAAAAAAGTTTAACTTTATGCATTGACACTTAAACTAAAGTTTAATACAATGGACACAAGTTAAAGATAAACAACAAAAGAGGGCTAAACATGAATAAGTACAACGGCCACAGAAGCTGGAACGCTTGGAACACTAGCTTATGGCTAAACAATGACTACAGTATTGAGCTACTTATGCGTGAATATGTGAGATCTGGCTATAGCAAAAATCAAATTATTTGCAGATTAAAAGCTGATCTATTGGGTACACGTACACCGGACGGGGCAATATATAATTTGCTATCAATCAGAACTTTTGTGACCGAATACCTAGAAAGCAATTAAACGAACCTTGCAAGGATAGGGTTTTGCGGTTCTTACTTCGGTAAGTGTCAACCATGGGGGTAGCGATGGCTATTGCTCGAAAAAACCGCACTTTATTTTAATTTAAAGAGGACTAAAAAAATGAATGATACACAAGCAATATTAAAGCTAGTAGCTAAGTTCGGAAACATCAAAGACCTTCGCATGGCTTTACACCATGTACAATTTATAAAAGACTTTGATAATGACACGGTTAAATTTTACGCAAGCAATGGACATATAGCGATACGGGTTACACGCCCGAACGTGCATAGCTTGGACTTTAAAGAGGCAATCAAAATTGATTCTATCAATCGTGCGGTCAAGGTTGATTGTATTGACCTATTAACTTTTGATGATGATATTAAGTTTCCCAACTTTGAACGTGTGTTCACTCGTGAAGACCAATACACGCTAGATAAAACAACTTTCGATTGTAAGTATCTAGCCTTGATTTTTCAATCAATAGAAACTTTCAGAAAGGATTTAAAAATGAAAATCGCAAGGGTAACTTTTGAACCGCTATCAAGCGATAAAGCAAACTTTATGACTGTTTATGTTAATCAAGGCTTATCCAGTGAAATTAAAATCGATATAGCAATAATGCCAATTAGAGGGTAAAAAAATGATCCATTCAATCTTTGAAATAGCAGTAATTTTGCTAATTATTAATTTATTAAATCAAAATTAAAAAAAGATAACTTAAAAAAGAGGACTAAAAAAATGCAGCCAGCGGGATTATGTATGAACCATTGACAATGGCTATTGTTCGTAAATTTAAAAACTATGTTTAAGGAGGTAAACAACAAAAAAAACAAGCTACAAAACTATTAATCAATAAATTATAAGGGTAAAAAATGTTAAATATTAAAGCTTCACTTTTTGAACAAAACACGCACGAAACACAAAAAGCAGGTAACAATCTGTATGGTTATTATAAATTGCATAACTTAGACGTGTACAACGTGATCACAATTGACAACAAAGAGTATCAAGCCGTTTATCAAACGGGGCAATCATTTTTACACAATGATTATAATTGTCCTGATCCTGATCTTGCAATGTCAACAGAAGGGGGGGCAAGCCACGAATTGTATTTAATCTCTTACATGTACGAATCAGATTTTAATGATGATGCAATCTTAAACGATATTTTAAGCGAACTTAAAGACTTAAAATTTCCAGCACAAACAAAGGACGATCTATTTCAAGTTTGGGAATTTTTAAAAGATAACTTGCCTATGATTGAAAATTATATCGACAACGATTAATAAAATTAAACTGCCGTGTAGGCAGCAATAACAAAAGAGGATAAAAAAATGATGATTTTAAAAGCAATAGAACATGATAGCAGTAATTACAGATTGTACGCTAAAGATCAATTTAAAAACTTGTATTGTTTTTGTGAAGGTGACATTTATTTTTGCTCAAAAGATGGGGAACCCGCTTATTTAATAAATGAAAATTACACGCTAAACGGGTTCAGTAAAAGTTCTATTGAATTGTTAAAAAAACGCAACTGGCATTCTGAAATAGTGGATCTCATAGGTTGGCATGACTGAATGCATGCATGCATGGTCATTATTGATCTCGTAGAGCTAGAAAAAAATTTTAAAATTAACTTAGAGGACTAAAAATGTTAAATCAAGCGCAAAAAGTAGAAGACTTTCTATCCAGCATTGACGATCACAATCATTATGACGTTTTAATACAACTAGCAATTTGCTCAATTAAATTAAGTGACAAAGAACTACTATGGATTTTTCCAGACCATTCAAGCTTGCTGGAATCCTTACACGAAACAAAAACAATTGAAGGCGAAGGCTACGATCCAGAAAACGCAATTAATGCCAATTTTGAAAGGGTTTTAAATCAACTCAAAAAGGAACTGATCGAACCCGATTTTAGACGATAAAACACACAACAAAAAATATAAAACTACAGGAAAACAAAAATGAAAATATTAAATATTACACCTTGCAATAATATCGATTATGAAAAACTGAACGCTATTGAAAATCGAGAAAAAATAAAAAGCCTGGAATTATTAACCATTCATGATGGACGTATTAAAAGCCTTGCATTAGTGCGCTGGTATAGGGCAAGAAATACAAATGCAAGCGTAACTTATTGTGTAGTAAGATTGCGATCTTACTTAATGCCTATAGAACATAATGAAACCGAATGCGTGGCCATGGCCAAAGATGAAACACTCGGGCAAGATCAATTCCTTTTTTTCTTTGATCGTGCCATTAAAAATGCTGGCGTGAAATTTGAGGATAAGCATTCTATACAAGAACCTGAAACAATTTTAGAGGCTATTGCACAAGCAAATTACAATCAATATACAAATTTTTATTATGCCAGAGGTTAAAAAATGAACTTAACAAAAATAGAAAAAGCACTAGAGCAACATTTTTTAAAATGTGCCATGGGTTTAAGCTGGTTTTTAAGGGGGACAATATGAATGCCAGCGAATACATAATTATTAGACAAATAAAAAATTTTACAATAGGAATTAAAAGTTTTGAACACAACAAAAAAACCTTTTACTACCCATGCTATAAAAAAGGGGATCAAATCATACACCAATTAGAGGATCAAGCCTTTATAAATTCCAGTATGACATTGGGCTTTATGTATGGGTTAATCGAAGCAGGCGCAATTTAATAAATTAAGGGTTAAAAAATAACTGGAAAAATGAATAACCTTATATGCGAAAATTATTCAGATGCAACATGCAGCGATTATTTAAATTGCTGCGATTGTGGTTATCGGGAGATGCAAGCGCAATGCTGTCTGTATTGCTGGTCTTGCAATGCGTGCGAACCATGTTATCAACAAAGAGAAGATGATAACAATGTATAAAATTAGTTCAATGAGCCATTGAAAATAAATTAATAAAAACATGAGGACTAAAAAAATGAATAGCTTGATAGACTTTACACAAAAAGGTTTTGACTTAGAACTTTGGGAGGAAACCAATCAAGGAATAAGAACATACTTGATGGAAATCAAATACCCATGTGGGGAACGGTTAGTAAATTTAACAGAATTTGATACTATTCCTGAAGCTATAATTTGGGCTATAAATATACTTAATGAAATCGTTAATGCAGATCATCAAGGTTGTTTAAGTGAGTATTGTAATACAAACAAATTTAAAATTATTAAATCACTATCTCAAATTTTACCACTACATGAAATTGAAGAAACTTACGAAAGCTTATACTATCCAGAAGAAAATGAATTTTTACACGCTGGATACAGGTTTATACGTGCTGAATCAATTGATCGCCTAATTGATTATGAATTATCGTGTCACCCTGAAAATGATTTTAAAATGGATCATTCAAAAAAACTCGATAGCTATTATAAATATTTTAATGTAAACGAGATTTTTTTGTTTAAAACAAACGGCCTAAAATGGTTAATTTTTAAAAATGGAATTTAAAATGCGAATTTTAATAGCTTGTGAATTTTCAGGAACGGTTAGAGAAGCCTTTAAAAAACTAGGCCATGATGCATGGTCTTGTGACTTGCTACCAACGGATATTGAAGGGAATCATATCCAAGGCAATGTATTAGACGTTTTAAACGATAATTGGGATTTAATGATAGCGCATCCACCTTGCACCCATCTTGCCGTTAGTGGCGCACGTTGGTTTAAGGATAAAAAAGAGGAACAAAAAGAGGCTGTCGAGTTTTTCATGCAATTAATAAATGCAGATATAGAAAAAATTGCCGTTGAAAACCCGATCTCGATAATGTCAACTCAATATCGTAAACCCGATCAGATCATCCAGCCGTGGCAATATGGACACGGGGAAACAAAAAGCACTTGTTTGTGGTTGAAAAATTTACCAAAACTTGAACCGACAAAGATAGTTTCTGGACGTGAACCTAAAATGCATATGTTACCGCCTTCGCCTGATCGCTGGAAAATAAGAAGTAAAACCTATCAAGGCATTGCAAATGCCATGGCTACACAATGGGGTAATTAATGACTTACATTAAAAAACCAAAAATGAAAGTAACAAAAGGGAAAAATCCTGGATTTTTTAACATAAACCTATTCGATGGTAATGAATGGAAAACAATTTTAGTGATAGACTATCACGGCAAAACTGCTAATTCATGGTTAGAAAGTGCGTTAGGTTTTAGGGTTAATGAAGTTGACAAGGAAAGCAATGATAATTCAGGAATGCAAGGATTGTTTAAAATATGTACCGATACAGTTTGACGATGACGATAATTTAAAACATGGCCATTTTATCGATGGCCTTGGCTATATATGCGGATCGTGCGAAAAGGATAATGAAAATTTTTTAAACATAAAGGAACTAGCATGAAAAAAGATAGACGTGGAATTATGTCAGCATGTGAATACTCAATCAGTTCATTGCAAAATATTAAAAAAGGATTTTTAGACGTTGGGAATCCAAAACATGAATTGGTATGGGCTATAGGTGGAATTATTGTTACTTTAACCAGTAATTTACTAATGATTAGCCATGAGGTTATTGAAAATGCACCGACTAGAGACACGCCTAATGCGCTCGATGATATCAGGGAAATTCAAAAACAATTTAACGATATGGTTGAAAAAATGGTAGGTAGCAATGATTAATCATGAATATTTAAACTTGCTTCAACGGCAAGCAATGGAGGAACTAAAATTTTTGCAAGACGCTGAACACGGAACGGGTGAAAATGACCAGCATTGCATTTTTTGCAAGCCATACCAGCAAGATAACAAGCTAAAACACGTTTGCTTTAGGGTTGAGGATATCAGTAATTTTTTAAAACAAATTCTTGCTCACTCGCACGTAGTTAAATCCAATAAACCAGAAAACGCCTAAAACCTCCTGTAAACGCCTCTAAGGGGTTTAAAACAAAAACCCCTAGCATACCCACTAAAAAAAAATTATCTCTTGGCTACGGCTAAATTTAGTGGGTAGAATCTCGATTTTATCCACAATTTCTGGGGATATGTCTGTTGATAACTAATTTCTGCTTTTTTCATATGGTGGTAAGTCCTTCAGAGTACCACCATAAAATTTTAATTCAGCCATCCAGTTATCATTTCCGTTGCGATTAAATAAGCAATAGACTTGCATCTTATCTAATTTAGCATCTTTGCGTGGCGATAAAAGCAAATGACAATCGGTCATAACACTGATAGCCCCTCGAACATCGTCACCTTTGGGGGCACGTGTTTCATCGGGCTGCGAAGCTTTTCCAGCTTGCGCAACTAAAATAGCCATAAATCCTAGCTCTTGGGCTAGACTACGCAAAGAGGCCACAAACTGATTTTGTTGTTCAAAAATATTTTCCACTTTATTTTTTGACCTAATTAATCCTAGATGATCAACTAAAACAACTTTTATTTTACGCTTTAAACTGGCTAGGCGTATGCGTGATAGGATATCTTCAAAGTACATCACGCCATCGTCTCTAACGACTACATATTCGTGCTTATTAGCCCATTCAACTAAACGTTGCCTAGCATTCGCTGTTTCCGTATTATCAATATGTCTGGCTAGATCCGTTCTGGATATTTGAGCTAATTGCGCTGCAATATTTGTGTATAATTCTTTCTTTTTAATTTCCATCGAAAATATTAAAGCTTGCTGATCAGGATCAACAGCATGAATAAACATAGCTAAAGCTAGTGATGATTTGCCTTGCTTAGTACCACCTACAACACAAACTAGGCTACTAGCAGGGATTCCGTTGGAATGTAATTTTAATGCAGCGTCAATGCTACCAAAGCCAGTTAAAATACTTTCTTCATCGCCTTTATCATAATCGATTAAATATTCGTTTACATCGTCTTGAATGCTTATTGAATCATGGCCAGACATTAGCCTCAGATCAGGATTAAAGTTTTTTATATCATTCTCTAATTTAACGCAATCAGCAAAGGTTTTTTGTGCGCAAACTGCGCTTATAATCTCGTGCGAATAGCCTAAATAGGATATTATATTTCTAATGGCTATCATTTGCTCAACAAAGGATTCGATAACATCAAAACTATATGTAAGAGTATAAAAACTGTTTTTAATTATATCTCGCACATACTCGTTTAAGCTTGTATCTTCACCAAGCGTCAAAAAATCGACTGGTTTCGATTGCGATAACCTGGTTTTTATTATCCGAAAAATTTCATCGTAGGGTTGTGAAAAATCGCTATCATTAAGTATACTTACCCATGAACCGACCTTTTCCACGCTTTCACCATACGACGTTAATCTTTGCAAAATATCTTTACTGCGAGAATTCCACGCATCATGCAATTGTGACATTTTTTTACTTAAAACCATGATATCAGTCATGATATCGCTCGATATGTTTCTTTATTAACCTCTGTATCTTCCATATGATTTGCTATTAACCAGCCTGTATAGCTTGTAAAACTTGGCTTTGGCTTGTTAGCTTCAATGTTATCGTTCCATCGTTCTTGCGTCAGGTATGTAGTAGGCATAGGGATATATTTTTTCTCTCTGCTACCCCATTCATCCTTTTTGCTCATTCTAAATTTAATGTCATTCGCTATATTTTCAGCATATTTATAAAGCTTTTCCTTTTTCCAAATTTTAAGAGCATTTTTTTTGTTATCTTTGCGTGGGTACATTTCCCAGAATTTTTCAAAGGCTTTAAGACAATTATCATCTTGTGTGCGTTCATCGTCAGATGGACATAAAACGGGGTCTGTATTAGTAATAGGTTTATTATCTGGATTACTATCTGGTATAGGTTGCCCGTTAGTGGGAAATCTATTTCCCGATGCTGGGAAATCCATTTCCCGATTCTGGGAATTCAATTGATTCAACAAGTTAAGATATTTCTCGTTATTTATCTCTGGATAGTATTCAAAGGCTTTAGGGGTTAATGCGTACCAGCATGTTCGGTCATATTTTGTGGCATTGTAATTGCCTTTAATAATTAATCCGTATTTAATCGCATTATTAATTATCGTTTGCATGTTCTTTTTTGACCAGTACGGGAATAGTTCTATCCATGCCTCTACCGAATTGTAAATCCAGCAATGGCCATCGTAGATATGTTTTTTATTGGCTAAATTTCTGTTTGTCCAGAATTTAAGGTTGTGAACTAAAATAGCTACATTAGAGTCTTTAAAATCTCTTGCAACTTCTACACAAAAGCTATGATCCATGTTATAATCCCTTGGTAATTTCAGGTTACGTTACAGGTTGTAAGCCATAGCTGTTAACTATGGTCTGGGCATGATGCCCTTTTATCCCTCCCTTTCTAATAAAATCCTACGTGCAATATTCAGCCTGATATTCAGTTCATCAGGCGTTATGTCTGGAAAAGATTTTAATAATTTTTTACGATATCGAAGAAGAATACACATGCGGTTTCCTTTTAAAAAATTCGTCCCTTCCTGAACTAGCTCTGTAATCTATCGCTAACGGCTTAATATTTCAATGTTTCTTTCTTGATAGTTTGGGATCAACTTCGTCAGGCATCAATTCACCGTCTGTAAGCTCTGCTATGCGATATTGCTGCAAAAGTGGTATGTAGCCTTGTCTTTTCCATTTCGTCATGTTCTGAGGCACTATGCCTAGCTTAACGCACACTTTATTCAAGTTTCCAAAATATTTAATAGCATCTTCAATGTTCATAGTTAAGCCTCTTTATAAAAGTTTGAAGTTATTATATTATATACTTAAGTTTATAGCCACTATTGTTGCAAACTTATAGTTAATGTATATTGCGTTGTACTCACGGATTTGAGGATTTACATGTTAACGGAAGAACAAAGATTAAAGCGCAAAAATGGGCTAGGTGCGTCTGATACCCCGATCATAATGGGTTATAGCACATTTAAAACACCCTACGAGTTGTATTTAGAAAAAACAGGAATAGTCAGCAATGACGATGATGAAATTACAGAGCAACAATACTGGGGGAATGCCCTCGAACCAGCAATTGTTAAACGATTTTCAGAGGAAAACAATCTGGAAGTCACCCTACCCGATACAGTATATCACCGTGACTACCCTTTTATATTTGCCAATCTGGACGGTTGGATTGCTTCTGAAAATGCAGTACTTGAGGTAAAGTGTGCGAATACCTTCATGCGTAAAGAATGGGATCTCGCTGCTAGTGATGGCATTCCACAAGTCTACTTAATACAAATTGCTAAACAGGTGGCAGTAACCAATGCTGATAAAGGTTATTGTGCCGTTTTAATTGGCGGTAATGAGTATCGACAATTTGTTTATGAGCGTGATTTAGAGCTGGAAAAAATCATTATTGAGGCTGACAAACAATTCTGGCATTGCGTACAAAATAAAATCGAACCCGATCCGATAAATACCTCCGATTGTAGGCTAAAATATAATTCCCCCCATCCTGATAGAGTTGCTAAGTCTACATTTAAAACCGAAACAGCACTACATGAGTTGATTGAACTAAAAGCTAGGGCAAAAGAACTGGCCTCAGAGGAAGATAAATATAAAATGCATCTCATGTCACACATGGGTAATGCGGAATATTTAATGAATCTCGATGGCGAAATATTGGCTACATGGAAAGCTAATAAAAAGGGAACAAGAGTTTTTAATATTAAGTAAGGATACTTATGACTAATGAAATTGCAGTTTTAACGCACGAAATTACTATGCTAAAGCAACAAGTAATGCAAAGCAAGTCAGATAGATTAAATGACAGTTTGTTCAGCAAAGAATTAGCACCACACTATATGCAGATGGCAACTAAAATTGCAGGTTCCGCATTGGTTCCCAAAAGCTACCAAAACAAACCCCATGATTTATTTCTAGCCATGGCTTTAGGCTATCAGATAGGAATGTCCATCGAACAATCTATACAAGCTATTGCAGTAATCAACGGCAGGGCTTGCTTATGGGGTGATGATATGCTGGCTCTTTGTATGGCACGTCCAGACTTTGAAGACATCATCGAAGAACCTATTTTAAAAGGTGATGCTGTTGTCGGTTATAAGTGTATTGTTAAGCGTAAAAATAGAAGTGATACACTCGGCATGTTTACCATAGAACAGGCTAAAAAAGCACGTTTATTATCAAAGCCAGGGCCTTGGACAGATTATCCAGATAGAATGCTAAAACTACGTGCCAGAGGTTTTGCGCTTAGAGATTCGTTCCCAGATGCGCTACGTGGGATTAAATCAAGAGAAGAAGTAGAAGATTATATTGATGCTGATTACACCGTAGTTGAGGATAATAAATCGCTATCTCGCACTGAAGCTTTAAAAAAGGACGTTAAGGAAAAGTTTGCCTATGTTGATCAAGAGCCAGAGGTTAAGCAAGTTGAACTAGAGGTAAAGCCAGAGCCAGAGCCAGCACCCGAACCTGAACCAGAACTTGAGGATGCCAAAGAATATCATGACAGGATTAAAATACTTATCGATGAAAAACAATTTGTGCCAGAGCGATTAGCAAAAGCTTTAGCCTTTTATGAAGTTGAAAGTATCGACGAACTGTCCGTAGATTTATCAAAACACTTTATTAATGAACTAAATAAAATATAAGGAAATTTAAAATGGTTAATCAAGCTACTATTTTGGGGCGTGTTGGGCGAATGGATAACCGCTTGATGCCAAACGGTAATAAGGTTACAAACTTAAGCATTGTGACCTCAAAAAAATATACCAAAGATGGCGTTAAGCAAGAGAAGTCAACATGGCACAATATATGCTTATACTCTAAGCTTGCTGAAATTGCTGACAAATATGTTAGCGTTGGTGATTTGCTTTTTGTGCAAGGTGAAATTGAAAATACTAAATACACTGACAAAGAAGGCATAGAGAAAACACGATCATTTATCACAGCCCATGAACTTAAGCTTATGCCTAATAATAAAGATAAATCAGCAGCTAAACCAGATAACAATTTTAATGCTAACTTCCCCGATAATGACGAAGTTCCGTTTTAAATTGCGGTAATTTCAACTATTACTAATGATGATTTGGCTGGCATCCTCTCGATGTACAGCCTATCAATTTGGTTATCATCATGATAAATGCCAGCATGTTGAAGCGAATCCAGTAAACTTTTTAAAATATTATCTAAATCCCTGCGCCTTTTGTCTGGTGGGTAGGCTGCAATAGTCATGTGCAATTTAACATCAGCATCAAAAAATCCACGATACTCATAGGCTAAAGCTTGTACGTGCTTCCGAAACGTCATGCCACGCTCTGTAATGTAAGTTGTTACACCACGTCTACCCCAATAGTGATTTACTGTTGGTGGCCACGGCAATTCGATTCTGAAGGTTTTATTTACCATGCTGCACGATTCATCCATCCACGCCTTGCCCATTCCATTTCAGGATTATTAGCAATAATGTTTATATATCTATGCTCAGCGCACAGCCTCAACTCGTTTCTTAGTTTGCAACCAGGCAATGAATTAGCAGCACCAAAAGTTTGAACGCCTAAAATGCCATCAACTGCAATAGGGTTTTCTGAAAGTCTATTGATAGCTATTTGCAATAGCTTATGGGCTGAATATGCACCCATGTTAACGGCCAGATCAAAAACTTTAGCGCAAACATCGAGAGAATTAAAAGTGTCGTAATGAAAAGCATCCCACCAGTTCTTGCGATATATTTCTTCAGCACCGTCAACGGGCATCCCGATGATATCTTCATCGTCAATTTTTCCATCATTATTGTAATCATAGCCAATTGATTTTAAGTACCGTAGAGATATCCCCCAATTGGTTGTACCACCAGGGTCACGCTTATCCTTACTTAATCCACCCTCATGCGATAGTATTACCTTAAAGCAAAATTGAAACTTATCCTCTGGCGTTAAGCTATCCATTAAATGTCCTCATGCAATTTATATCAAAACTATTATTATAGTGAAATGCACCAAATAACCGTACCCCAATATAAAATTTGATGGCGGTAAACTTAGTTACATTTTTGCTTAATAAAGCGGAATATAGTATTTCATCAGCATATTTCCTATTATTGAAGCCAGCGCACTGATATAAATAATCATGTAAAATGGCAGGCTCAACAAAACTTGTATAGCGTGGCGATAAAACAGACCAAAACAGCCTCGGTATACTCGCCAAATCAGTCTCAAAATCTTTGGGTATGACATATCGCTCCTGATCAATAATCACTACGATTGGCTCACATGTTTTATATTCATAACCGCTCAAAGGCACAATACATGCTTGATTTAAAAACTCTACTTGATGTGGTTTTGCGCAGGAAACAAGAAAAACTAGGAATAAGTATATAATACAAAATGCTACTAATGGGTATTTGAATTTATGCATCGTCAGTCCTTTGAGTGATGCTTACAAAAAAATACCCAGGAAAGTACAAAAAATGCAAGCATCAAATTTATTATAGACTGGATTATTTAAAATATAAAGGAGTTGCGATCTGCTTTGGGAACATCAGAGGACTATCTAAATAAACCAAAGTAGACCGCAGCAACATTATACCTAAATTAATAAAATTAACAATTAAGGTCTTAAAATTTGATAGTTAACAATCGCATCGTTACCTGGATCACCAGAAAATGTAATTGTTAATGTATTAGCTGTAGCTACCGCATCAATTATGGTCACGTTATTTGTTCCATCGTCAACCATCTGTACAAAAGCTAAGTCAGTCGTAGCTAGTCCAGTAATTGTAATTGCTTCACCAGCACCACCGCCAGCAGTTGTATATTGAGCCGCAGTCAATAACAGTGATGATGTTGTAGGTATCAAATTCCAGTTAGCTCCGTTATGGTCAACTTGGTATATACCAGAGTCTTGTCGGGCTGTAGGACTGGATTTAGTAACTACGCAAACTAAATCGCCTTGGGTGAAAAAATATCCTTGATCAACGGCATGGTTGAGATAACCAGCAATTAAAATCTCAGCTACGGTATTATCTGTTAATAAATAATCCACTCGTGGTTTTACATCAACAAGACCTGTTGACCCTAGTTTTATTTCTAAAATGCTCATATCATCAACTCCATTGTATAATTGGTAACTCGTTTAAAAAGTCAGCAATGCTTGGGGCTGACCTCGTTCCTGTTTGCACTTCATCAAGTATCTGTAAAGCCACGCTCCAGCAGTTATCACGCCATGCAACAAATGTTTGCGATTCCTGCGCCCAAAGTGAGTTTGTGCTTGCGTAGTAACTCACAATTGACATTGCATCGTCATAGTCTTTTTGTTTTGCTACATCGTCAAATAATTGACGCAATGACATGTAAAAATCATTTAATTCTAACGCTTTAGGTTCAGGCGGTGTTATTATTTTACTTTCTGGATTTAAAATCCATCCGATTTTGCACCCCTCTGGGGCATCTATCCACAAAAAAGATGGGTGTACTTCAAAAGCATTTTCCGACATATCAACTACTATATAATCTTTAATCAAAGCTTTCATAAAATTACCTCATTTATATTCATACACAATCACGATTCCAGCAGACCCAGCACCTCCATTACGAGTGGTACTAGTATCTCTATAGCCACCTCCGCCACCAGCACCATAGCCATTTCCTGCTGCACCTCCGCCACCAGCAACGCCACGCCTACCACCAGCACCATAAATCCCACTTGCACCGTCGCCAGCTATACCAGTTACCGCATATGTACTACTTCCACCTCTAGGGCTTCTTTGTCCTTCGTTGTTAATGTCTCCGCCAGTAGACGCTCCACCCGTGGCTATATTAGTAATGCCGTTCAAGACACCACCACCGCCACCTGTAACTGAAACATGTGCTCCAAAAGAAGAGGTTCCCCCTGCGCCACCGTCAGACCCTGTTCCAGAAGCACCAGCAGCTCCAATGGTGACAGTTACACTTGATATTGCTGAGACATCAATGAATTTTTTACCATAACCGCTACCACTTAAAACACCATCGGTGGTGTTATCAGTAGTTGCAGAACCGCCACCACCGCCACCGCTTACCACTTCAATAACGATTTTTGTCACACCGGAAGGCCTGTTCCAAGTTCCGCTTGACGTAAAAATCTGCGATGATGCCAAACCCTTTGTCGTATTATCAATATACGCTTTTATGCTTTCACTACTTGCAGCTAAACTGGCCGAAGCTGTTGCAAAAGAATCATCATCAATCATGCCTGCAATTGTTGTTGTCGCACCAAGATTTAAGCTTGTTCCTGTTGCTGCGCCCAATATCGGAGCAACAAAAGTTTTTTGACCTGTGATTGTTTGTGAACCAGTAAGAGTCACTACATTCGAAGCTGAAGCCGTAAACTGAACAAAAACAATAGGGTCACTTCCAATGGTTGCAACTGTTTCTGTTTGCAAAAATGAAGTATTTGCATAAACTGTTCCATCAATAACCACAACTAAGTCGCCTGGCTCTATCTCTCCTGGTGTGTCAAAGTCTGTTGCCCTAGTTAATACCCATGCTGTTGCACCATCCCCAACCACCGTCACTGTATAAATACCATTTTGTGTGGTAGTGGTTTGAAAGGGAATTAAAACTCTATCGTTAAGACTTAAGGCTACACCATCTAAGGTTAAAGCAGCTAAAGCACCTGAGTTAGTTAAAGTTGCCCCTACGCCAGAGGCAGCGTTATCATATGTTGCTGTTAAGTTTGCTGTAGACGTAGCCACAACTTCTGGCTGTATATTTAAGCCTGTAGCTACTGCATCGACATAGGCTTTATTAGCTATATCTGTATCAATTGCAGGTGTTGGAACAACTACATCAGCGATTGTGCCGCCAGTAATTGCAACCGCATCAGAATCTTGTGTTGCTATAGTTCCTAAACCAAGGTTCGTCCTTGCACCAGAGGCAGTAGTTGCTCCTGTACCCCCCTGACTGATAGGGATAATTGCGCCAACTGGTAAACCAGTATATTCAAATCTTGTATTTAAACCATTGCGTAATCCGACAACAATATCGCCTACAATTAAATCCCCTCCATTTTGGAAGGTACTAAATTTCTGATCAGGTACTAATGCCATGACGAATCCTTGTCAAATTTATAATTAACTAGCTGGTAGGGCGTAAAATACTACTGATACGTCTGTAGCTGCAACTGGCGCAATAAAATGCAAAACATCACCTGCTTTAACTTCTCTTGCGAAATATTGGGAACCAATAATTAATTCAGAACTTACAGTTGCAAATGTTGTGCCAGCAGGAACAGCAGCAGTGGCATTAACTGCAAACCAAACTGTTGCATTAGCTTCTACTTGGATGATGGCAATAAACCTGTTAACCGTATTTAATGCCGCACCCATTGAGCCAGTGCTAGGAACAGTTAATGTAGTATCAGTAGTTAATGCTAACGATGCAGAATATTTTTGATCGCTTACTGGCAAACCAAAGCCATTATATCCTGCAACGTCCTTTTGTAACTTATATTGTGTGGTCATTTAAACCTCTCCGTGATTAAACTATGCCTAGTCTAGCATCAGCAATGTAATGAAACCTCATTTGTCCTTCGTCACCTGGATTTGAAACACCAGAACTTGTCATTCTTAAAGTTGAAGTCTGCAAACACGCTAATCTGACACCTGTATTACTATTAGAAGCATCCCATATTCCAATAGCAAAATCTGCTGGATTTGCTCCTGTAACTGTCAATAAAACGTTATTTCTAAGCATTCTTCCCTGGATAAAATTTTTAAGACCAGTAGGTGAATAATAATCAATTGCAGGTATTGTCCTTTTTGCTTGTCTAAAATTATACCATATTGATTGCAGGTAAAAGTCTTCTTTAGGATAAGTACCACCTGCTTCTAGTTCATTTAAGGTATATACTGCGTTTGCTGCGGTTACTGCCCCAGCGTATTCGGTTGGGTTGTAACTTTTTTCATAATAATATTGGCATTCTCTTAAAACCTGATCTGGTGTTTGAGGGGCTGGCCTTGTTGGTAACTTGCCTTTATTTAAGGAAATTGATTGAATTTGAATTTGTGTTCCAGTAGTGGGAACAACAAAAGATATAATTACTGCTAACTTATCTGGTGTAGTTACCGCAGTCTGTTTCCATCCAGTTAACTTCAAATCGGGTGTGTTATAAATTTGTTCATCAGTTGTTGCGTTTACTAATGTACCTCTATTTAAAGCACCATTTTCCTGAGTCAATATTACCCAGTTAGCAGCAGGGGTTGAAATAGTACCATCAGCACCAGGGGTAAATGGTACAGTACCTAATGTAATATCACCAAAAACACCAGCAGCAGGGGCTAACATTATGTAAGCACGTGCGGTAACGACAGAAGTTGCACCAGCAGTATAAGCTTCAATGTTTATTGATAAATCTTGTTGCTGCAATTCCGTGACCTGACTACCGCTTAAATATTGCATCATAAAAATTGTTTCATTCGGGGCAGTCGTTACAAAGTTAATGCCGCCTGAAACTGCTGGTCTTGTCATTGTGACGTTAGCGGCAAATCTGCGGCATATTGTTTGATCCCAAGTGTAGGCAAATGTTGTGGTTAAAGTATGTGATGTTCCTGAAAATTGAGCAGGATTTAAACCAAAATCCCATCCAGTCAAAACGCTTGGAATTCTTTTTTGTACTAGGAGATCTTTAAAATCATGAAACAAATTGTCTATTTGACGATTGTTGGATTCTTGGTTGTAACCTATATCGCTAATAATAGTGTCGCCAGTAAAGGCAACCATTATGCTTGTAAATTCTAGTTCATCGGCAGTGTTTATATCTAAATATATTTCAATGTAACCATCGGGGAATTCATCTGGGTTTGTTGAAGTTGCAATAGTTGCTGTATCAGAAAGTGTTGCATAGCCTGTTGTTGGTAATTCTCTGGCATATATTAAAAAATCAACTGGCGTTCCAGCAGACTGAGAGTAATACATATTCATTGTATAAGGAGCACCACCATTACTTTTACCAGTCACGCTAGTTGCTAAATTACCGTTTCCCCATAGGTTCGGAGAGCCATATATTCTTTGTCTTAAATGTACACTGGTTAAGCCAGCAGATTGAACTTTTAAAATTGTACCAGGGTTCGTAGGGACATTACTTGATCCAGTTGGAGTGACTTGTGTAAGGCTGACAGTTCCAGAGCCAGTAACTACCAAATCCCAATCAGGAGCAATATTAACAACAGAGTTTCCACCAGTGAAAGTATAAACAAATGGAACAGTATTTGTATCAAAATAAACTTCAGCAAACTGAGGGTTCGATATTTCGTTTTCATATGCGCCACTATTACCTGTAGGCATATCACCTGATTCTGGTAAACTCGGAACAGGGTCACGGACAAATTGTGGTACTAAACCTGCTGATTCCACTTTTACACGATAAAATTCAGGTTCATCCGATCCATCGTAGGGCAAAAAATAAGGGATTACAGGGTCGCCCAAAGAGTCCACAAAAGTTCCAACTGAACTTAATGTCATCGGGTTCGGTAATTGGATATATGTATATGTGCCTGAAGCGTATGTGACCTGATAAACAGGTTTTAACGTGCCTGGCTGGTTAGACTGTTCAAAGGTTACTATACCACCCGATAATGGCTGTCCAGTGTCCTTATTGATTAAAATCTCTTCAATATTAAATGCAGCAACGTATCTCTGATCGAATGGCATAGCAAATCCTTTGCTTGTTTTTTGTCCTCTATCTCCTGTATAATGCTTTTAAATTAAACAGGAGGACATTATGTTAACTATACTTTACCTTATTATTCTTTATTATGGCATCCAAAGCATTGTAGATGACATAAAAAATCTTTAATCTCTGCCTCTTTTTTCAGGTTTCCCACTGAGGAATGATGAAGCACCTTTGACTTTCAAAAGTAGTCCAGTTAATTCTTTTAACTTACCGCCTTTAGCTGCCCGTTCTTCTCGATGGTTATCCAGTTTTTTTTGTAATTCCTTCCAGTCCTTGCCAGCAGCTTTTTTCTCTGCAATCTGCTTCTCTAGTTGAGGAATGGCTTTTTTATGAGACTCAATTTCAGCAGCCAACTTTTCTTTCTGCTTAACAAGTTTAAACTGTTCTGATAGCTCTTTAAATTGCTCATGCTCAAACTGTGTATCTCGCAGATTCTCAATGTGAGGGTGCAAGTCGTCTCTTTTTTGTAAGTAAGGTATCACTTCTTCAGTGGGATCAATTAAGTCCTTAAACTTGCTAGGCTTTGCATATTTTTGTGATAAAACATGTTTTTCAATCTTAGGATTTCTTGCCATGATCTCATTTAAGTAATCAGTACCAGGTAAATCCGTTTTAAGTTTAGACATCATATCAGGCGGCATAACCCCAGAGCCTTTTTTCATAAAACGCTGACCAACAGGGTGATAACGTATATCGGAATATTTAGACCATATTTTATTAGCATCTTTCAGCATACCCTTCAATTCTTTAGGGGTTACTGTATCGAGTAATTTATCTAAATGTTTAGCTTGCGCTGATAAATTGTCTCCTAGCTTTTTTAATCTTTTAAATTCATTATCTGATACACCAGAGAATTGTTTATCCCTTATTTCATGTACTATATGGTCAAGCGTCCTTTTTGTTGAAAATACGTCAGAGGCTTCAACTGTTTCGTTCTCAAGAGATTTAATATGATTTAAAATCTCGCTTCTCCTAGAGACTTCGCCTTCAAAGAATTCATCATTTGCAGCTAGGTCTTTTAGCTCATTTGTCGCCGCCTTAATCTCAGCAGTATTATCAACCTTAATCTTCAGTTTAGAGATTTCATCTTTATATGTCTCATATAGATTGGTAGCAACAGCTTTATCTTTAGCAACCTCTTTCTTATATTCTTGACCGCCATGATAAGAATGGTCTGCTTTATGATCAAGGGCTTTAGCTAAGGATTCGTTAGCCCCTTTTAAATCTGGTGCTTTAGGCTTTTCAGTGGGTATATTGGTCGCACCTTCTAATTTTTCATCAATATCTCTAATTTGCCCCTGTTTTACATTAATTGTTTCCTGCTGGCCTGTAGGGGTCTTTTCGCCAATTCTTGAAGCGTTTTCGCCAGAATATTCTAAGCGTAGCTTGTTTTCTAGCTTCTCCAATTGCTCGCCAGTTAAATCATATTTTTCTTTAGCGGTATTTATCTCTTTTTTTAATGCCATTTCAAACTTCATGTTTTTTGATGGCTCATAAATTATTTTTTTACCTGCGTTAAATAATGATTTAGCTGCGCTTCCACCCAAAGCCACATCAGCAGCACCTCTTGCTAACCTATATTTATCGCTGTCATCTATGCCTAAAGCTTTCTCTAAACCAGTATCTTCGGGAAGTGATGGAATAATCTTTTTGCTTAAATCCCTTAGTTCGTCAGGAATAACTTCTTTTTTCCCTAAATATTGCATAAGGTCAGAAGGTGTATTTGCTAGTCCTTTACCAATACTAGCTAATCTTGAGCCAAAGTTCCCTACTGTTTGATATGCGGCTTTACCTGGGTTATCAACAAATTCATCAACTAAATCTGCTCTCATTGTAGGTATATCATTTATAAATGATTTAGCTGACTGTAAAGCTGTTCTAAACATTTGAGATACATCAGTTGCTATACCTGTTAGGCCAGTATTTAATTCAGTCGATTGATTGCTTGACCCTCTACCTGGCAAAAGTTGTTTTGTCATATGGCCTTGCAAGCCTTTATAAAAACCAGCCATAGGGTCTTCTTGAGGCGATTGTGGTTCACCGCTCATGTTTTGATTAGATTCTTGTGGTTGATCGGCATTATCATCTTGAACTTCATATTGAGACCAATCTACATTACCTTGATTGTTATCTTTAACTTCATATTGAGACCAATCTATATTATCAGCCATCTTATCCCCCTGCCCTATTATCTGGTGGCTTTCTCATAAAGTCATTTACAAGGTCATCAGGTATGTTGTAAGTTTTGCCATTGTATTGTAATGCGGTCATTCCATTTTGGCTGCCTAATACTTTAGGTTTAGTTTGCTGTTGAGGCATTTGTATGCTTGCAATGGATGAAGCTAGTTCTTTTTGTTTACTATCATTATTAATTACGTTCTTACTTGGATTTAAAGCTCTAAATTCATAGGCAGGTATATTTTTTTTAGCAACGTCCTCAACCTTATCAAGATAGTCTTTAAATATTTTACCAGACGATAGAGCATATCCTTTTGGAAGTAGTGCTGTAGATCCTGCTTCAAGTTTTTTATGTACTTCAGAGGTGTCGAGAGTATTCTTTAATTCAGATAACTGAGCGTTAGTTGCATGGCCGCCAATACGAGCATTTTCCGTGGTACTACCAATAGATATTAATTTTCTAGCTGCATGAAAATCATCTATACGTTTTTTAGCCGCAGGGTCTTTATTGTAATTATTGGCATCTTTAACATAATTATCCCAACTTCCTTGACCAGAGTACTCGCTCAAAGATGTATTAATGAACGGTTGAATCACGTCAAATTTCTCTTTAGCTTTCCATTGTTCTATTTGTTTAGGTTCTAAAGGAACATTTGCACCGATAAAATTACCATGCTCATCTTCCACCTTTAACCAGCCAGGCTTCATTTTACCTAAAGCTGGTATATATCCTTCCTTTCCTTCTGGAAGTTCTATTTTAATAGCTTGACCATCAGAAGTAATATCTGTTCCCATACCACTTGCGGTGGCTAGTTTTTTAAGATATGCAGTAGTGGCCTTATAATCTTTATCATAATTTGGAGAGTTAGGATCTAGGTTATTTCTATATTCTAGTGTGTTTACAAAATTACCTTTATTTTTATGGTCTGCTAAATTTTTAGCGATAGTGCTTTCTTTTAGCCGCCTTTCTAGTTCCTGCTTTTGATCATAATCAGCATATTCTTTATTCTTTAAAGCATTAGCTGCTTCTTTTTGGTCTTTTTCTATCTTCCACCTTGCATCATAAGTATCTAAAGCTTTTTGCTGCAACTGATTAGCAAAATCTTTAGCTTTATCATCTAAATCGTATTGTTTAGGCTTATGTTCAACATCAAGCTGCGCAAGTCGATTAGCATATCCTTTACCTTCATCATTAAGTTGGTACTCTCTAGGCTTATGGTCAACCTCAAGCTTTTTAAGCTTATTAGCTAAATCTTTAGCGTCAGCATCTCGCTTCATGTTTGCAGGCTCTTTGCCCATTTGATAGCCTTTTAGGATATCTTCAAAAATGTCTTTTCCAGGTGCATCGAGCAATGGTTTGCTTGAAAAATCTGTGAATTGAATTGCCATATCATCCCTCTATCCGAATACTTTTATAAACACATTACACATGTTATAAAAGAAAACTACCTAATGTGCCTAACCCTTTTCCAAACATGCCCCAACGGTCGTTTATGTTTTTATTGTTTTGCTGAGCATTCTGGAACGCTAGGCCGCCTTGCTGGTTAAGTGCGCCACTCAGCATATCGCCTAAACTTTTATTAGCATCATACCCTCTAGTGGCTATTCCTTCCTCGCCACCTAATCCAGTCTGGAACGCACCAAAGGCATTTTGTAGATACTGTTGCATATCCTTGCCTAATAATCCTTGGATGCCTGACGCTTGGTTAAGCTGGTCTTGGGGCGTACCTGCGATACCACCTGCGGCTGCGGTATTCCCCATTTCCTTAGTTAGCTGGTCTTTTTGGAAATTATAACCGTCTGATTGCTTATACCCTTCCATCAGCTTATTCATAAAGCCTGTAGGGTCATTCATCAGTTGCTCATACATATCCTTTGTTTTACCAGAAGCATCTTTGCCAGCCTCTCCATAAAAATCGTAGGTGTCATGGGCAGCGCCTGGAATCTGATTAAGATATTGGTTAGCATCATCCATTGGATTTTTTTTGTCGCCAAATAAACTACTTAATATGCTCATATCATATCCTTATGGGTAAGCGGCTTTTGTTAACTTATAATAAGTACTGCCTGTTCCAGTTCCATCGTCCATCTTGACAACTAACTCGTTGTAAGGAGCTAATCCAGACGGAGGTTTTTCACTTACATACAAAATTGTACCATTAGGCATCTGTTGGTCGCTAGGCAAGTTGATAATCTTTGTTAATTCCGCTTGCGTAACTTCTGGTATCGTCCAGCCGTTATCAGATAAACCATTGCGCAAAACATTGTTAATTTCATCCATGTAAAGACGCATCTGGCTAGTCAGATAACCATCTTTGTCTACAAACTGAACCGATTGAAATGTTGGTAAAATCATTGATAGACCTCTAATTTTCCATTAGCAATAACAACATCACCTGTACCCCAAAACCGTAGCTGCACAGTGAATTGATTTGCTTCGCCTAACTTATGAAACCTTGGTTGATTTTTATATTGGCCAGTCTTGTGCATATAGTAGGACACTGGGTTACTATAAGTTTCACCGCCATTTTTAGAGATAGTTACATCAACTCTAGGCTTGTAAACCTGGCATCCAGCGCCCTCAACCAATAGGGGTAGGTCATCTTCTGAATAAATAATTTCGCCACTAGACTCGCCTATAATATACCCGTCACATTCAAACTGATAATCTACGTCTTGCTCGACACCGTTTTCAATGGTGAAGCTAAATTGATTAACAATAAATCTATCGCTACCAGGCAATCTATAGGTATCACATTTTCTAATGCGTGGGATTTCATAGTTGTTTTGAATGTCTGTGGATATAGAAGTGATATCTGTACCCATCCGCATCAAGCTACCCTGTTTTAATGATACGAAATAAATATCATTATCAAAGTATGCCATTTGTCTTGCTGGATGATAGGTAAAATCCCAATCAGTTAGGTCAAAAAATTTGTTTGTAGTAAAGTCATACGCAATAGAAAAATTATCCGCATCGTCAAAAAAAGTAAGAATGTAAAATACGTGTCCATCCTGACGATAGAACATAGCGGTCGATCTGTCGGGGCGAGTTACTCGGCTTAATAGAAAATCGATACCATCGGTTGATAATCTTTGTGCCTGTCCACCAGCCATAACCATGATGGCAGGAGAGGACTTTTCGTTAATGCCTAGCCATACAACCATGTCATCACCAGCAGCAATGGTTGATACGCTCGCCACACCGTAATCGATGTTTACCGATGAGTTACGTTGATATATTTGTAAGCCAGCTACGTTTGTCCATATTTCTGCAACACTAGAGCCTAGCACCAATAAGTTATTTCCATGAGAGGGAATTCTTATACAAGCTTTAGCAAAATCAGGCTTTGTTTGTAGCGTTAAGGTCTGAACATATTCGAGATCAAAAGCCGTTGCTGGTGTGCCACTAAGGTCATATCCAGATTTATAAACATACCATGCTGAGCCAGAGCTAGAAGTTAAGGCATTTCCAAAAATAAAATATGTGTTCTGGTAAGTTACATAATTTGGCGTAAAAGTCTGTACATCACCTGTACGAACAATGGGTGCTACTGAATTAACTCCAGTGGCGTAGTTATAAATATAGCCACCGCTAACTCCATCGACAATAGCAATTTGTGAACTCAGATTTTCATCCATAAACACTTCGCCAGTAGTTGCGCCTGATAATCCAAAGAGGAAAATATAGCCACCACCACGGTTAATTCTGAAAACTTGTGATCCGATAACGGCTAAAAGAAAATCACCACGAACTGAATGGAACAGTCCTCTGCCCTCAATTCCAACAGCACTGATTTCTACGGCTTGCTCATATCCAGCAAAGTTTAATAGCCAGTCATCTGAAATATACATATTCCATGTGCGTTCGTCAGAGATAATGGGATGACGACCAAACTTACTAGAACCTACAATAGCAACAGGTACTTCTTGTGCGCCTGGGGTCATAATCGCCATTACGCTATCCACCCTTTCCCAATATTTACAATTCCATAATTTATACCGCCCCTACGCTGCAAACTAGACAGCTTGACCATATTTAGATCCATAGGACCACTTTTTTTGCTAATATCGTTCTCGTATTTTGCAAGGGCTTTAGCTACTCCGGCTGGAACATTGTAGTTGTACTCAGCGCATAGTCTGGCGGCTAAATCATACTTGAGATAGTTAATGTAAAATCTATCAAGCGTTAATGATAAATCTTGGTTTATAGCAACCTCTTGAAGTCTGAATTGACCCCAAATTGTTAAAGGAAAAGCTTGATTAGGCTTAAAGTAAATGTATATGTTAGCCCCACCAAAACACCGCTCCATATGCCAGCTACCAGGCAATGATTGAATGTTATCGGCTCTCGATGTGCCAAAATATTGACGCCTGGCTCGATTCTGAGTTTGGTATCGAACAGTGTCAATGTAGAAAACAAAAGTATCAATGTCGATTAAATCTGGGATAAAATACATTTCCTGATTAATGACAGCATTAAAATCATATTGCTGGTAATAAGGGATAAGACCATTTTCGATAGTCTTATCCGCAATTAAGTCATTTAAATAAATTAATCCATCATTGGCTTGCTGGCCTCCAACAGTCTCAAAGCCGCGAGATACAATGCCTGACTCATAGTAAGCAAAGTTTATAAGCTGTAATGTCGTGTAGGCCATAGCAAATCCTTAACCTAATTGGTCTAAGTATGCAGCCACAGAAATAGCTACCGCACTACCTGTTACCTTATAGTCAATGGCATTAGTTGCAGGGGAATCAGTGGGGCAAATTAGATTCACAGTTTCCACAACCGCAGCTACCGCACCAGAAGCACTAGCATAACCACCAGCAGCAGTTGAAGTGCCTGGCACTAGCACTAGCAAGTCATCAGCAGCAGTAGGGGTGAATTTGCAATACCAGTTGACCATAGTTGGGGTATTAGATGGCAGACCGTCAGAAGCATCAACGGCAGCGTAAGTTGCAGATGCACCAGCAGTCACATCGGTGGCAATAAATGCGTCATACCACATCCAGCGGTCAAGGCTTCCACCGTCTTGACGGAAGGCCCGCAATGCAGCCGCACCCCTTGACTTAACGTAACCAATGCGGAAAAACATATTGTAGCCGCCAGGCAAAACAGGTGATGATAAATCAGCAGAAATCAAAGCTGAACCAGGATTGTTGCCAAAGCTATCGCCAATTGCATACACAGCATAAAAAGTACTGTTTGCCATTGAGCCTTGATCAAGACCACCAGCACCGTTAGTTGCAGTGTTGATAGTGACATCAGCAGCGATAGTGATATCGTTCACGTCAGTTGAGTTTCTGCATTGTCCAGCAGCAACAGTCATGGTTGTGCCAGTAAGCCATGTTAAACGCATACCGTTAACATATTTGAATCCAGCATTTACAACAGGGGTTGAAATAGACATTTTGAAATCCTTATCAAGTTAAGGGGCTTACGCCCCTAGAATCACAATGGGAAAATTACAGACATTGCATACTCAGGTACGCACTTCTTGCCCCAAATAGCGTCATGGATCATTCCACGCTGGTTTTGACCAAACAAAGAACCGTAGTACATACGCAGACTAACGCCAGTATCAGGGTCAGTTTCGTTTGCAGTTGGGAATGGAACTTCTTCAGGCAGCATGGGCATACCCAAGAACAAAGGATTGCCAGCAGTAATCATACCTGCCCTGTGAGAAGGCAATGCCGTTGCTTGCATACCAGCCACAATATCCACGTTCAAGTTTCTGTCACTACCAGCGGCAGATTTCAAAGGAGGATAAACGTCAACAGTTACGTTACCAGCATTAGATGCAGCATCAGCAGTAGCCCTAAACTGGACAGGGTTGCTAGAAATCTTATGTCCAATGAAGGTCAGGTAGCGCAAGTTAGTTTGACCTAAAACGCCATCAGAGAATTGGAATTTATCGAACTCTTTAACCGCATCAGCATCATTACCAGCACCAGAGAAAACGATTTGAGTGATTGCATCGTTCGCATCTTTAACAACAGATACTACGGTCAACACAGTTCCGTCCTCACCCAAAGTTCCAGCAGTATGAACAGGAAGCAAGTTAGATACATAGAATGCAGCACGATCAAAATCACCAATATCCCAAGAGTTAGCGGCTTCATCGTTACGTTTAGGTGCGAATTGGTTTAGACCAGTGTTAACCACCGCAGATTGCGCAATATCACTCATGTAAAACTTGGTGTTATCTTTGGCTGCGCCATAGTTACGAAACATAGCGAGCGCAGCCGCTAATTGACCATATGAACTGATCTGACTAATTCCGTCACCATAGAAACGATAGGGAGCTTCAACGCAAACTCGTGCAATATTAGCTTCAATATCAGCAGACATCTCCATCACGGCAGATTTACCGAATTTATCCATGTAATCTTCGACATTGAAAATAAATTGTTGTGCAGTGAAGGCATAAGAGACGTTAATCGCCTGGTCAACAGTAAGTGTTTCAACACGCTGTTCAGCAGACTGAAAGGTTGCTATCAAACTGTTAGCAGAAGTAAATCTAGGTGGCAAATCAAACGTCACTGTATCGCCCAAATTTGCGACTTCTCGTTCAAAATTTTTAAATTTTGTATTAGCAGTAGCCACAAAACAGTTTAAGTTTTGCAGATATGCCAAGTTTGACATTTGGTAGGTTTGTACGGTTTGTAAAATGTTATTTGGAACGGCCATGTTATTCTCCAATGATATCCATATTAAATGGATGCAAACATGGCACTGCTTGTGAGATTAGCCCTTTAAATATGAGGCTTGTTTGTAATCTCTTACACTCTTTGCGCCATTATCTGCACCCGTTGGGGAAGGCTTCAAACGGTTCAAAGGGTCTTGCGTCTCTTGCAACGAACTCTTAGCATTTTCATTCCTCTTGATAGATTCTGAAAGCTTGGTTAATTCGCTCCTAGCCATATTAGGTGATCGCTCAACTAACACCGCTAAATCGGCTAACTTGCCTGGGTTCTTGCGCAACTCGTAAATAATAGCTGGCGTGTTCTCAAGCATATTAGCCATATAGACCAATTGTGGAAATTCAGCAGGATTAAAATCTGCTGTCATGGCTTCAAAGTCCTCGTACAACTCTTTTCCTTGAGCCATCTTGCCAAAATACTGTTGGGCTACTTCATTTACTTCCTGTTCAAGCTGTTCTGATTGCCGCTTCTGCTCTGCCTCTTGCTGCTGCTTCATCAACATTTGCATCACTTGCTGCTGAATCTGCTCCGCATTTACCCCTTGTTGCTGCTGTTGCTGCATCGGGGGTTGTTGCTGAGCCTGTTCCTGCGGCTGTTGCTGCGCTTGCTGAGCTTTAAGCTGCTCAAGTTCCTGCGTGGCGGCATCTAACTGTTCTTGCATCTTCTTTGCTCCTTGACGTTTCGCTTTTTGTACTAGCTCATTCACCCTGGAAGCAGGAAGCATTTTTTCAGGAGTAGGTTCAGTTTCCTCAATCGATTCTTCTGGCTCTACCACATCATCAGTCTGTTGCAATTCTTCTGCAATATCCTTTGCATCCATTTTAAAACCTCACTGTTTCCGGTGTGACCGTAATCACCTACCATCGTGGTAGTACCGTTTATTTGCGCATAAATGCGTAATTTGTCCTAGCATTAACCTGGCTAGTTAGGCACATATTTGTCATAGTATAGCAACAAATACACTAAATGAAATAGTTGTTAACTTTTGGTTTAATAGCAGCGCCAATCGTTATACTTTTTTTACTTTTTGATAATTTCATTTATTGCTCCTTATCAGCATTGCTATTTATGTCTTTGTGATGTTTGCTTACGTCTAAAGCCATATTAACGGCAGTTCTGGCGTTTTCTGCGTCAAGCTTTTCTTGTTTTAATGCCTGGTCTACACCAGCACCTTTAATTTCAGACATAACTTTCATAAATTCAATGTCAGCTAGTTTGTTTTTGACAGCATCGTCCGTAGCAATTTTTGTAAGGTCAACTTGTGCTTGAATAGCCACGGCCTCTTTCTTCTGCGCAACTTTGGCCACTTCAGCCTGTGCTTGCATTGCCATGACTTGTTTAGGATCAAGTTGCTGTTGTGCTTGCTGTTGAGCCATTTGCTCAGCTTGCGCTTGTTTCTGTTCAACTTCTTTCATGAACTCGCTGGCGGCTTGTCGCAACCCTTCAACACCACGAATTTCAATGTTATCGAGAAGTATTCCAAGACCTTTGGTATTAATAAATGCGGCAAAGCTTTCGGACGTTTGCATTAGTTGAATAATCGTCTCTAAACTAATTTGTTTTTGCACCGCAAAGTTCACGCCAGCTTCAACTTTTACGTCTAAACTCATGGGGTCGTAATCCATGAAAGGATTGCCAGGCTTGTTAATCACCTGGTATGTACGTTTCCCGTCAGGCTGCACGATTGGCAATGACCGTGGTGTAACATAATATTTTGGAATTAAATCTAGTATCATCTGACAGACTCGATTTAATCCTTTCATAAATCCTACGGTATATGGCATTGCCGCAGCGTTAGAATGCATTGCACCCTGCATAATAGCTACACCTGATAGTTCGTTATTTTGAATGCCTAATGCGGCATCGTAGCTTCCCAAAATGCCCTGAATCAAATTATCGGACATTTGGAATGTTTCACTGATTTGCGGTGGTATTGGGGTTCTAACTACTTCACGTGGAGGTGCTAATGGAATATCTGGATTGCCATCGTAAAATGCGTTGTAAAGCAGCGTACCAGGTGTTTGTACGTTAATGTAAGCATCGATGTAATCTTCGGGGATAGATTCTACAGAGGCAATAAATTTATGCTCTACAGTGTTCTCTAATTCGTTCGCTAACGATTGTCCAGCGTAGTTTTTTAATCGTTGAGCATCTTTTACATTATAAATGTATGGGCGTGTCATTTGCTCGGCACTTGAATCGTTGTTATCTCGCAATACTGCGCTGTTACCATCAAAAAATATTAGCGGTAACATGCTGTAATTTGTTGTTAAGGGTTTTTCAACCAATTCACACCCTGACATACGATATCGCACGATTTCTTCTAAGACAGTTTCTCTAATCTTTCCGATTGGGATAGGTGGCTGTTCAATATAGCCTGACTCGTTCCACATGCGTTCAAGTTCTTCATAATGCTTGATAGCGATTACCCTGCCGTTTGACAGTTTTGTAATTTTTTCTTTTTTATAATTTTTCTTATAGTAATCGCAGATTAGTACGATATCTTTTTTAGCTGAACGGTATGACCAGTTGAAACCTGAAAAGCTACGAGCATATTTTAATCCCTTCAATGCAGACGAACCGTACTCTCGTTCAACTTCTTCAGCTTCTTTAGGAAATAATTGAAAACAAAAGTTTCCATCCCCTTTGTGGGATTTTCTAGCTAGGGGATCGAATCCGCACAGCGTTGGGTCGAACACACGGTCAGCACATATTTTTTGATCTATAGACATTGCAGATAGATAGTCTGTGTAAACTTCTACAACTGAAAAGCCACCGACAAGCAGGTCGGTGTAAACATCGTAGCTAAATCCATCATTATCCGAATCGTTTAAGATTGACCTAAAATGTGC
>Ga0209986_10000447_pt1 | contig 39277 bp, 41 predicted proteins | sample BlataG_FD_183168 | JGI IMG/M metagenome (GOLD analysis project Ga0209986, IMG submission 183168) | Deep subsurface microbial communities from Black Sea to uncover new lineages of life (NeLLi) - Black_00105 metaG (SPAdes) (version 2) | ecosystem: Environmental > Aquatic > Marine > Oceanic >... | reverse complement strand
CCTAATGGTTTTGTAGTCTGCCAAAGGATCTTGGGATTCAGACGAAATAAAATGGAAAAGGGTTCTTGTTCTTTCAATGTGCCGCAGGAACTTAGCACCCAAACCCTTGCCTAAAGAAGCTCCCTCAATAAGGCCCGGGATGTCGGCCAAAACGAGCCCGTAATAAACTCCCAAGTTGGGATTCAGAGTCGTAAAAGGATAATTAGCCACTTTACTTTTAGCTTTGGTCAACTCGTTCAATAAGCTGGACTTACCGACATTCGGCAAGCCGACAAACCCGACATCAGCTATCATCTTCAATTCCAACCTCACCCGACATCAGCTATCATCTTCAATTCCAACCTCAATTCGTATTCCTGCCCTAAAGAACCTTCTTCAAATTCCTTGGGAGTCGTGTTAGTAGATGATCTGAACTTAAAGTTTCCCCGCCCTCCTTTGCCACCTTCAGCCATTAATAAACGCTGCCCCACAGAAACAATCTCTGAATCCTGTTCCAAGGACAAATTATGAATGACCGTACCCACAGGCACCTTCAAGAAAAGGTCTTTACCGCCTGTACCGTCGCTGAATCCCCCTTTGCCGTTTTTCCCATTTTCAGCTGACAGTTCTTTTTTGTAGCGAAATTGATTCAAGGCGCTTAAATCAGAAACCCCTTCAAAATAAACATTACCTCCCCGACCGCCGTCCCCACCAGTCGGCCCGAGAGTCATTTTAACCCTACTGAAAACCACGGCTCCCCTGCCTCCTTTTCCGGCTTTTACTTTTATTTTCACTTCATCGATTAGCATTTTTGTAATTTATTTTAAAACAATTAATGCTTTCCTACTTTAAATACTTTTTATTCCTTAATTTATCCGGAAGTAAATCTTCTTTCGTGTATTTTTCGTATCCTTTTCCGTAATTTAATTCTTTCATCAATTTTGTTGGCGCATTTCTTAAAACTAAGGGAATTGGTAAGTTTCCATATTTTTTTACATCTTTCATTGCCGCCATAAAAGCAAAATAAGAATTCTTATCCTTTTTTGCTTTTGATAAGTAAACCACCCCGTGAGCTAGATTAATGCCGCATTCTGGCAACCCGATTGTTTCCACGGCCCTAAATACTTCATTTGCCACTACCAAGGCTGTAGGCTGTGCCATTCCAATATCTTCTGAAGCGAATATAACCATTCTTCTTGCAATGAATTTCGGATCTTCCCCAGAGTCAATCATCCTGGCTAGATAATATAAAGCGGCATCCGGCTGGGAAGCTCTCATGCTTTTAATAAAGGCTGAAATAGTGTTGTAATGTTCTTCTCCCTGTTTATCATATCTTAAAAATTTTGACTGAAGCGTATTTTTTAATGTTTCAACTGTAATCTTGTCATAAAACCGGGATGTGTTTTCCAACATGGTAATCGCCTGTCTTGCATCTCCATTAGCCATTGCAACCAGCCAGTCTTTAGCTTTTTTATCAAGTTTAAATTTTGTCCTCTTTATAATCTCCAGTATTTCTTTCTCTGTAAGTTCGTTTAAAACAAAAACTCTGCAGCGAGATAATAAAGGAGGTATTATTTCAAAACTTGGATTCTCGGTTGTGGCCCCAATAAGGGTTATAACTCCGTTTTCAACAGAAGGAAGTAAAAAATCCTGCTGAGCTTTATTAAAACGATGAATTTCATCTAAAAACAAAACTTTGGGCTGCTCCCCGCTATCTTCAGCCACTATTCTTTTAATATCTGCTTTTCCTGCAGAAACAGCAGATAATTCAAAAAGTAAGGCATTTAAGCTTTTGGCATATATTTTAGCTAAAGTGGTTTTACCCGTACCTGGAGGCCCCCATAAAATAAAAGAAAACAAATGTTTTTGTTTTATGGCAATATTTAAGGGTTTTCCTTCTCCGGCTAAATGTTCCTGACCAACAAATTCTTCTAATGTTTTAGGCCTGATTTTTGAAGCTAAAGGCTCCATTTTAAGTTATTTTAGTTAATTTTTACTACTTTCAGAATAGCCCTGATTTCTGAAAAATTCAAGGTAATAAAAAACTGCCTTTTGGCGCTTATAAGCTATATTAAGAGAATATATGTCCTTAATCGTCGGAAAGTCGTCATATGTCGGTGTTACGGGCACAAAGGACGACATAAGTTTTCATACGTTAATGTTACCACATCTAGATAGGACGACACTCCTCATTGATGCGTAGTGCGACGTAAAAGAAAAAACCGCCTTCTTGGCGATTTTCTAAGCTTCTCGGCCTCTCGAACCAAGCACTAGCCTGCTCCCCCTGTTGGACACGTTTAGAACCTTGGATTGGAGGAAAATTAGGGAAGATTTGGAAAATACTAACCTACTTTTATTGTTCAAGCACTAGCCTGCTCCCCCTATTGGACACGTTCAGAACCTTAGATTGGAGAAAAATTAGGGAAGATTTGGAAAATACTAACCTACTTTTATTGTTGCAAACAAAAAACCAGCTAATAAGCTGATTTCTTGTCCTAAGTAAATCTTCTTTTGAACACTTACTTGGGAGAATTGGTAGCGGGATGTAGAAGTGCGTTGACTTCTTTACTCATTTGAGCCCCGCTACCTTTGAGTTTATTGGGTCTAATAATCTACCGCTAAGTTCTTTCCTGCTACGGGCGGTAAACCACTGATTTCCAATACTCCCTTTTCCTTTGTTGTTTTGAGGAAATCACGGACTTTCTTATCGTCTTCCTCATCAATCAAAAGCGTAATTTCTACGCTTGCCATAATATGGCCTTTCTTTGTATACTTCGGCTGAACTGAAACTTTCAATTTAGATTCCTCCTATTCAACTTTCTATAACAAAATAATACCATATAATATGGTATTTGTCAATAGTATGCTCCGGCGGCAGGACTCGAACCTACTTTAAGTACTTAGCTTGAGCTATATTATGTTCTTCTAAAGTCCTACTAAAAATGGTTTCTCCGTCAGGTAGGGAAAGATAATACCAATACTCACTATTTTTAGGATATACCGCCGCTTTAATACTTTCAAGTCCGGGATTACAAATTGGACCTAAGGGAAGCCCTAAATATTTATAAGTATTATAAGGAGAATCGATTTCTTTTCCCTTGCCGATTTCTTTTCTCATTTCCTCGAAAGTCCAATTTCCTCCTCCCAAAATATAAGCAATCGTTGCACAACTATCCAATGGCATTCTTTCTTTAATCCTTTTCCAGAAAATTCCCGAAACAATTTCTTTTTCCTCTTTTGTCTTAACTTCCTTTTCTAACAAAGAAGCCATAGTGACTATTTCAAACAGAGTTAACCCCGAACCAGAAATTTCGTTTCGGTACGGGGCAAGTTTCTTGTCAAAATTGTCTAACATTTTTCTGACAATTGCTTCAATGCTCGCTCCCTTATTTATCTGGTAAGTATCAGGGAAAAGATACCCTTCTAATCCTACGTTTTCGGGTTTTTGCTTTAAAAAATCGTAATCAGCAGAAAAATCGACAGGAATTGGCAAATCTTTAGCTTTTGAATAATCAACTGCTGGAAAACCAGCCAGCTCCCATAACTCTTCAGCCTGAAACATTCCTTTATTTTCAAAATAAAAACCAATGCTCCTAAAGTTCCAACCTTCAATTATAGTAATTTCTTCTTTAATTATATCTCCCGAAATAATTTTTTTGGTAATTCCGGTAACATTCATTGAAGGGCTTAAGTAATATTCGCCGGCTTGAAGTTTCCTTTGGGTCCCTGTTATTATTATATAAAAATCGAACAAAAATTTATTTTTAATTAATCCTTCTTTTTCTAAATTTTCAGCAACTTGAAAAAGATTTTGCCCTCTTTCTATTAAAAACAATTTGTTTTCAGTAAAAGCCAAATTTTTCGGCAAATAAATTCCCTGCCAAACAAAAAACCCAATTAAAAAAATTAGAAAAAATACTAAAACTAAACGAAATTTCATTAGTATTCAATCTATCGACTTCGTAAGTCGATAGATTGTAAATCGATAGATTTATTTAGTAGTAATTAAGGGGACGAAGGCAAAGCCGGGGTATTCAATTTCTTCAAATACGAAGCCCTTTAGGGCTGAGTTTTTAATGAATAGCCAAATTGAAGAACCAATTGGAGTAACAATCCTCCCCTTGATTTTTAATTGCTCTTTCCAGGCCTGGGGAATATTAGTAGCTGCAGTCAAAGAGGATAAATCCTCTTTTCCGCCCTTCGCTGCGGCTAGGGCGGCTGAAGCTAAAATTTTATCGAAGGGGGCGGCTTTTTTATAGCCTTTTGAACCATCCGCGCAAATAAATTCAACTACTCCTTTTTCAATAAAATTATATTTTTCTACATTCTTTTTCCCAAATTCCATTAATTCAGGAATAACTTCAATAGCAATTACTTTTCCCTTTGAACCTATAATTTCAGCCAGCAAAGCGGTGGTCCATCCAGAGCCAGAGCCAACATCTAAAATCTTATCTCCTTCTTTAAGGTCTAATTGTTCTAACATAAATGCCACCACTAAAGGTTGAGAAATGGTTTGACCAAAACCTATTGGTAGAGCTTCATTTAATTCAGCTAAATTTTTAATATCCTCTGGCAAAAAATCTACTCTTTTGACTTTTTTAAAAGCTTCAATAATTCTCGGAGTTTTTAACCAACCTTCTTCAATTAAGTTATCAATAAGGGACATAACTTTTTAATTTATTTCTTATCTTCCACCTTTGACAAAAACCAATTCTGTCGATAAATAAAATCCCATCTAAGTGGTCAATTTCATGTTGGAGAATACTAGCTAAAAGATTTTCAGCCCTTACTTTCTTACCATCTCCGTCCAAAGCTTCAATGTCTACCTCCTTCCATCTTTTTATTTTTAGCCAAAGCCCGGGAAAGCTTAAACAACCCTCCTCTTCTATCACCGTTTCTTTGCTCTTTTTTACAATTTTTGGATTAACAAAACCTACAGGTCCTTTTTCCGTTTCGACAACAATTACTCTTTTCAAAACTCCTACTTGGGGAGCGGCCAATCCTACCCCATCATTTTTTTCCATAGTTTCTATCATATCATCAACTAATTTCTTTATCTCTTCATTAACTTCTTTTACCTCTTCACATTTTTCCCGCAAAATCGGGTCAGGATATTTTTTAATTTTTAAAATAGCCATATTATTCGTAACGCCTTAAAGCTTCAACTGGTTTGAGTTTGGTTGCACTTCTGGCAGGAAAAAAACCGGCGGCGCAACCGATAAAAAAAGAAAATGCTAAACCAAAAACAATTAAGCCTGGCGAAACAGAAGTCGTGAAATAAAACGCTGGATTGGTCTGACCATAATAGTTAATTCCTACAGCAAGAATACTTCCTAATAGCGTTCCGCCAATCCCCCCTAAAAGTCCGATTATTCCCGCTTCAAATAAGATAATCGATAGGACGGCTGAATTTTTGGCGCCAATAGCTTTCATAATTCCTATTTCTCTTGTTTTTTCCCTAACAGAAGTAAACATTGTATTTGTAATTCCAATTCCACCAACAAGGATAGCAATGCTAGCAAAACCAATAATAACAAATTGAATTATTCCCAAAATGGTACCGGTTATATCTCCCATTCTTTCCGAAGTAATAACTGAGAAATCAGCTTCATCTGTTCCAAATCTTCTTTTCCTGGTTTTTTCAAGGGCCTCTTCGATTGCTTCTGCTACAACATTTTCATCCACACCTTTTTCAAGTTTAGCCATTGCGTATGCAGCAGTTCCCCGTTTTTCTCCGGTTAAACCTTGATAGACGTTCATATCCATGTAAACCATGCTGTCGTCTTGCTGATTTCCTAAAGACTTTAAAACCCCTGCCACCTCAAATTTTCTTCCCTTTATCACCATTTCTGATTCCACTTTTACTTTTTTTGAAAAAATCCCATCAGCTACATGTGAACCGATTAAGATTTGATTTCCTTTGCTCGGCCATCTTCCCGCAGCCAAACTCCAACCCTGAAAAACAGTCATAATTTCCAAACTTTCTTTCCATGGATCAAGACCCGCTATGGCAATTTGTTTTGCTTCCTCCTTATATCTTGCAGGTGTCCCTGTATAAGAATATCCTATAACAGTGTCTACACCTTCTGCCTTTTTAATCGCCTCGAGATCTGCTTTCTCTAATTTTGCACCGCCGAATATCATACCAGACAAAAAATCTTCGTCACCACCCGGCATCACCATAACCATTTCTCCCCCCAAAGCCTGTAATTGCTTGTTAATGGTTGACTTTAATCCCTCGCTTAAGGAAAGCAAACTAATAATTAGAAAAACACCAATAACGATACCTAAAATAGTCAACCAGCTCCTTAAAGACCTGGTTCTAAGACCTCTTAAAGCAATATAAAAATATTCTTTTACTTGCTCCATAGAACTTTAGCTGCTTGTTGATGATTAATAATAATTTCGCCGTCTTTTATATTAACTATTTCTTCACTGTACTCTGCAATATGAGGGTCATGGGTAACAACCACTATAGTCTTTCCTTGTTTTTGGTGAAAATCTACTAAAACTTCCATTATTTTTTTTCCAGTAATTGAATCCAAGTTACCAGTCGGCTCGTCAGCAATAACCATTTCTGGGTTATTGGCAAAAGCTCTGGCAATTGCTACCCTCTGTCGTTCCCCCCCGGAAAGTTCAGCCGGCTGATGAGAAATTCTATCTTCCAATCCTAATGATATTAAAAGTTCTTTTGCTTTCTCTTTTCTTTTTTCTAAAGGAGTTCCTTGGAAAATCATTGGCAGCATGACATTTTCAATAGCCGTAAGATTGGGCAGTAAATTAAATTCCTGGAAGACAAAACCAATAGTTTTCCCCCTAAGCTGAGATAATTGGTCCTCAGTCAGTAAAGAAATATCTTTCCCCTTTAAAAATACCTTTCCCCGGGTCGGAGAATCTAAAGCCCCTACCATATTTAAAAGAGTGGATTTACCCGAACCTGAAGGACCCATAATAGTCACAAAAGCACCTGGAGCAACCTCCAGGCTTATTCTTTTTAAAGCTATCAGCTCTACCTTTCCTAACTGATAAATCTTCCAAACATTTTCTAATTTAATTATTGGCTCGGCCATTTAGCGTAAGATTAATTTTTCTCCGACTTTGAGCCCGGAAATAACTTGGACCATATCATCACTGCCAAAGAGACCTAGTTCTATTTCTCTATCTTCAATATTTCCCTCTTTGAAAACTTCAACAATTTGTTTGCCATCTCTTTTCTGAAGGGCATCTTCGGGAATAATCAAAACATTTTCTTTTAAAGCAGTTTTAATAATTACGTCCGCCGTCATTCCTGGTTTAACCCCTTCGGGCAGTTTCTCAAAAGCAATAGTTATCTGGTAATAAACTACTCCTTCAATTAGTTTCTCAGTTGGCTCAATCGAAATTACTTTTCCCAAAAATTCTTGCTCAGGAAAAGCAACCAAAGATATATCCACTTGATTGCCAATATTTATTTTAACCACATCTTCTTCATAAATATCTACTTCTATTTCAAAAGGAGCGGCCGGTAAAAGGGTAATCACTGCATCCTGTAAGGCGGACTGAGCCAATTCCCCTACTTTTTTGTTTATTTTTATTATCTGGCCTTTGGTAGGACTTTTAAGAGTAGCATCTCTAATCTGATTTTCCAGAATCTGAACCTGGGCCTGGGCTTGATTCACCTGAGCTTGATATAAATCGACGTCCTCTTCCCGGGGAAGAGCAGTAAGAAGAGAGAGTTCGTCTTCTGCTGCTGCTAAAGCTCCTTGGGCGGTAGAAACACTAGCCTGAGCAGTATTAATATTTAATTCGTTGGTTAATTTGGTGGAAGAAATCGTTTGCTGAGAATTAGTAATATTAGTCAAAGCAGTATTAATATATCCTCTCTGAGTGTCTAAAGAAGTTTTATCAGCAGAGGAAACAGTATTGCGATAGGTGGGTGTTTGGCAGATTTCTCGAATAACCCCTAATGCATTATAGGTTTCCTCCAGGGCCTTTTTTATTTCCGAGAGAGCGAGATCAATATTTTCATTCTTTGGGTCAGCTTTAGCCACATCTAAATAGGACTTGGCCTGGGTCATCGTATTCTCTATTTTATCTTTATTTTCTCTAACTCTGATCCCTTCTTGATCATTGGTGATAAAGTAAGTTCTTTGAATCAAATCCGCTACGTTAAAAGCATTGTAAATTTTTAAATAAGAATCATCTGAGGTATTTAAGGCGTCTCCATAAGCTGCATTTAAATCTTCTTCCTCCTGGGTTTTGGTATCTTTTAAATTTTGTTGGGCTGACTCTAAAGCAATTTTTGCATTAGAAACAGCGGTCTCAACAACCTGAATTTCTTCTGGACTTGCTCCAGCTAATAATTTATCTAATTTGGACTGAGCTAAAGATAAAACGGCTTTTGCTTCTTGAAGCTGAATAGTAAGCTGGGTTATTTCTAGTTTGGCTAAGTTTTCTCCGGACTCAACTTGGTTTCCAACTTCAACATATATTTTTTCAATTCTGCCTGAATTTTTAAAACTAAGGTTTATTTCCTCTCCTTTTTTAACTTGGCCTGTTTCGGCAACTTCCTGGAAGATATTTCCCCGAACTACTTCAGCTAAAGTAAAAATGGGTTCCTCTTCTTTAAGAAACCCTTGATAAATACCAATCGCTAAAAGTAAAACGATGATGATTATTAAAATTATCTTTTTGCTCATCACCAGCATCTTAGCTTATTTTTAGCAAGAAATCAACTGCTGAGAAGAGAACTTCGTTCTCTTCTTCACCTTCGCTCCACTGCGTGTGGAGCTCGGTCTGTGAATAACTTATTTTAATTAATTTTGGAACTGGGTTAAAATTGAATAACATTCAAAGGTCGAAATTTTAAACCTTAAAAATATTTAAAAAAATGGTAGATGTTTTAGCTTTATTTGCCACCCCCCAAATGCAATGGATAGTAATTTTACTTGGTATTGATGTTATTTTGGGGATTATTGCGGCCCTGGTTAAGAAAGAATTTGTTTTTGGGAAACTTTGTAACTTTATGAAAGGACCGGTTTTGGCTTATGTTTTTGGTTTTGCGGTGATTGAATTAGTCGGAAATGCTCTGCCTTCTTTGGCTTTTATTGTTCCAGCAGTCTTTGTTTTAGTATTGATTGCCCTCTTGGCTTCAGTTTTTGGTAATTTAGGAAAGTTGGGATTGCCTCTGCCTGGAACCTTGAAGAAGTAAGAAAGACTTGTTTTGATTTATTGGAAATATCAAATGCGCGCCCGCGGGCGCGCATTTGAGTTAGCGGGGACGCCAGGATTCGAACCTGGAACAAGAATTTTGGAGATTCCCATGATAGCCATTTCACCACGTCCCCCTTTCCTTATTTTTTCGCCTCTTTATGTACAGTATGCTTTCGGCACCACTTACAGAATTTTTTCAATTCTAATTTCTTCTCAACCATTTCTTTTGATTTGTGAGTGAAATAATTAATTCTTTTACATTCTGAACACTGAAGTTTAGTAAATGGTTTCTTTTTTACTGCCATGAGCCAGGAGTGGGGATTGAACCCACGACCTCATCATTACCAATGATGTGCTCTATCCAACTGAGCTATCCTGGCAGTGGGTAGGGAGGGATTCGAACCCCCGAAGCCCGAAGGCATGAGTTTTACAGACTCACCCCGTTGACCACTTGGGTACCTACCCTTTTTATTATTTTATCACAAAAACAGTTATTTCTCAATGAATTTTCAATTCATTTTCAATGATTTTTTGGTGTTTTTTTCGCCAATCTTCGATTTTTCTGTGATTGCCAGAAAGCAAAACTTTTGGTACTGGCCACTTCAGCCCCTTTTTTGGTGAGAAAACTTCTGGTCTGGTATATTGAGGATATTCAACAAATCCTTTCTCTTTAGTAATTCTTTCTTTCAATAATTGCTCCTTCCCTAAAATACCAGGGATTAATCTAGCTACTGTTTCTATCGTTACCATAGCTGGCAGTTCTCCTCCCATTAAATCGTAATCTCCAATGGAAAGTTCCAAATCAGCAATATATTTTGCCACTCTCTCATCTACTCCTTCATATCGGCCACAAACCAGAATTAATTGATCTAATTTTGAAAACTGATAAGCCATCTTCTGATTAAATTTTTTCCCCCTCGGAGTAAATAATATTGTTTTTGTCCGCCAACCGGCGGATTTTTTTATTTCCTTTACCGCTTTATAAATTGGTTCAATTTTTAAGACCATTCCCAGCCCTCCGCCAAAAGGTCGGTCATCAACAGTCTGATGCCTATCAGTAGTCCATTTCCTTAAATTATGGACATTAATTTTAATTAACTTCTTTTTTTGAGCCCGGGCAATTAAACTCTCTTTTAAATAAGAGTCAAATATTTCTGGAAAAATAGTTATAATATCAAATTGCATAAATTTAAACGAAAACCGCACTACCAATAACGATAGCACGGTCTTCGCTTAACGTAAACAGATTTTAAGGGTCTCTGCTTACAATTTCAACTCTTCGAGTCCTTCTCCTCCAGCAGGAGCTCTTTTTTCTCGAGTAGGCCTTCCACCAGCTGGTTCCTCGATCTTTAGATTCACTCTGGCGTGAGCTTTAAGACCGACAATTCGAACCAGGTTTCTAATGGCTCTGGCTGTGGCACCGGCTTTTCCGATGATCTGACCCATGTCTTCGGGATTTACTTTCAGAGAAAGCAAAACTCCCATTTCATCAACCTTGCGGTCAATTTTGACATCTTCGGGGTTATCAACTAAAGCCTTTATCAAATACTCAAGGAATTCCTGATCAGAAGTCTTTTTTTCTGCCATAATTCTTTCTGAAATTAAGTGAATTTTTCTGACAGTAGCCCGACCTTTGCTTCCGATTCTTTCCTTCAAGATAGCGGAGAATCGGCTAAGCTGAAATAGCTACTATTTTAATATTGTATATTTTTCTAAATTTTTGTCAATAGCCCCAGCCAGCTGCCAAGGAGAGGGGGAGAGAGTTCTTTGTCTCTCCTTAACAACTGGTTAGGGGGAACTTACTGAAGGGATGGTGACACTCCTTTAAAAGTTCCCCTTTCCCGGCTTACTTGCATTCATTTTTGTAAGCCACGGCGTCTTCCCACCTGGTAAAGATTGTACCGTTAACGACATAGTATGTCATTTCCTTTGCCTCCTTTCTCAATCAGTCACCTCTGCCCGGGAGCCCTTCGATAAGCTCGGGGCTCCTGAGCAGCAGGTCACTCATTGGAGCTCCTTTTTTATGAAAACTTAGGGATTTCTCTAAGCATATAGCTAGAGTCGCATTTCTGCGAATTCCCATCTTTCAACCCACAAATGATTTTATGAGCTGGAGGATAGAAATGTTTTCCTTAAGCCAACAGGCGGCTCCTCCATAAGGAGAGAGCCGCCTGCGGCGTCATAATATTAAAAGCATCGGTATCCGATGACTCTCTCCTCTATGCCTATATTATATCATATGCTTCAAATTTGTCAAGAGGGGAGAGCTTTATTCGGTTTTAGGAGCTTCCTCTTTCTTTTCCTTTTTTGGAGCCTCTTCTTTTTTAGGGGCTTTTTCTTTTGGTTCTTCTTTTGGTTTCTCTTCTTCCTTAGGTTTTTCTTCTACTGGTTTCTTTTTTTTGGGTTTTTCCTCTTTTGGAACTTCCTCAGCTGGCTTTTCTTCTTTTTTCTTTGCTACTTTATGTACTGGAATTTTCTTTCCTTCAATAATCTTTTCCGAGACTAATAAATTATAAACTGTATCTGAGGGTTTAGCTCCCTTTGATAACCAATATTTAATTCGCTCCTCGCGTAAAACTTTTTCTTTTTTTAGAGGATTATAAAAACCGACCTCCTCAACAAAACGGCCACCCCGAGGAGGTCTCCTTTTATCAGTAACCACAATTTTGAAGGAAGGCTGATTTTTTTTACCGACTCTTAAAAAACGTATTACTAACATAATTTTACCATCCCTTTACTTCTAAAGCGTTTTTGGCAGCTTTTTCTTCAGCTTCTTGTTTTGAAGAACCTTCGCCTTTAGCTACTAATTCTTTATTAAGAAAAATGCCAATGATAAAGTGTTTAGCATGGTCTGGTCCCCATTCTTCCAAAACTTTATAAGTAGGAGTAATCCCCACCCCTTCCTGAGCTTCTTCCTGAAATCGGCTTTTGGCATCTCTGAAAAGACCAGCTTCAATAATATGGGGTAATTTTTTTATTAAATATTTTTTTATAAATTCCTTACAGGGATCCAACCCCCGATCAAGATAAATTGCTCCAATTAAGGCTTCAAAAGTATTAGCTAAAATATATTGCCTGGCTTTGCCTAATTCTTTGGCCTCCCCTCGGGATAGTAATAAAAAATCATTAAAATCTAAATCTTTGGAAATTTCAAATAACATTTTAGCATTAACCAGAGCTGCCCGCCAATTAGTTAGCTCCCCTTCTGGTTTTTTTGGATATTTTTGATAAAGATACTCAGTAACAATTAATTCTAAAACAGCATCGCCTAAAAATTCTAACCTCTCATTGTGGTCTAAATAAAAATCGGGATTCTCGTTTAAATAAGAACGATGACAAAAAGCCTGAATAAGTAAATCTTTATTTTTAAATTTGAGATTTAACTTTTTTTCTAATGGAGAAAAATCTTTCATCGAAATAAATTGAAGATTTATTGAAGATTGAAATGAATTTTTAATTCATTGATCATCGATTATTTTTTTGGTTTTTCAACTTCCTTAAAAACAGTTCCTAATACGCCGTTAATAAACTTACCAGAAGACTCGCCACCAAAACTCTTAGCTAATTCGATGGCTTCATTGATGGCTACTTTGGGCGGAACTTCCTCTTTTTTACCGAATAATAATTCATAAAGGCCAATTCTCAAAACATTTCTATCAATAATAGTAATTTGCTCAATCGGCCATTCAGGGGCAGCTTTTTCAATAATTTCATCGAGCTTAGAAAGATATTCTACCACCCCGGCTACTAATTGCCAGACAAAAGTTTCGTCTTCTAATCCTGGTCCAAATTCCTTGATATTTTTTTCAACAATCTTTTTTAAATCCAATTTTTTGCCAGAAAAATCCCACTCATAGAGGGATTGCATGACAATAGAACGTGAGAGGTGTCTTGATGACATATTACTTTTTAGACATTCCTTCCCACGTTAGGGGTTTTTCCTCGGCCTCCTTGCCAGCTGTTTTCTCTTTGGCTTTCATCTCTTTTTCTCTTTTTTTCCTCTCTTTTTTAGTTAATTTTTTTAAAACATCAATTACTTCTGTGCCTTTATAATATCCACAATTTAGGCAAATAGTATGAGGTAAAATTGGCTGGCCACATTTTAGGCATTTAGTTAAAGTGGCAGCTTTAAGAAAAATATGCAGTCTTCTTTTATTTCTTCTTGATTTAGTATGTTTTTGCTTTGGAACACCCATAGTGGTAATACCTTAATTTAACAAAAATTTCTTTGGTTTACAAGTTTTTACTGGTTTAAAAGATTTTCGATGGATTTTACAGGGCCCATATTTTTTGAGCATTTTTCGATGTAATTTTGTTGGGTATCCTTTGTGTCTATCAAAGCCATACTTCGGATATTTTTGGTGATACCTCTCCATCATCCTGTCCCGGGTCACTTTAGCTAAAATTGAGGCCACAGCACAGGAAAATACTTTTTCATCAGCTTTAATAATTGATTTTTGAGAAATTGGTAAATCTAACTTCATTTTCCCATCTAAAATCAAAAAGTTCGGCTTTTTGCTTAATTTCTCTACGGCTCTTTTCATTGCTAATTTTGTCGCCTCCAAAATATTGATTTTATCAATTACCTTTTCTGAAACCCTCCCTATCCCCCACTTTAAATCTGGATGCTTTATTAAAATCTTATAAAGCTCCTTTCGTCTCTTGGGCGTCAATTTCTTCGAATCCTTTATTTGGAGATGTTTAAACTTCCACTTTAAACATGGCTTTATTATTACCGCCGCCGCGATAACTGGTCCTGAAAGCGGCCCGCGTCCTGCCTCATCTAAACAAGCAACTCTTTTGTATCCCTTTTTCCACAATCTTTTTTCCTCTTGAAGGGTTGGGTATTTCATATTATACTAATATAACATGAAATTCACTCATCTCCACGTTCACTCCCACTATTCCCTTTTAGATGGTCTGGCCAAAATAGATGAGCTTTTGGATTGTGTTAAGAAGTTAGGAATGGATTCCGTAGCCTTAACTGACCACGGAAACATTTATGGAGCAGTTGAATTCTATAAAAAGGCAAAGGAAAGAGGAATTAAACCCATCATTGGTTCAGAAATCTATCTAGCCTTTGAAAGAATGAATCAAGAAAGACCAAATATTGATGATAAGAGATATCACTTAGTTTTACTAGTAAAAAACGAGGAAGGTTATAAAAATTTAGTTAAACTTTTGACACGCGCGCATCTGGAGGGCTTTTATTATAAGCCCAGGGTTGATGAGAGATTATTAGCTAAACATTCTAAGGGACTCATTGCCCTATCTGCCTGCTTAGCCGGTAAAATCCCAAAACTTATTTTGGCTAAAAAAATGGAGGAAGCCGAAAAACAAGCTTTAAAATATCAAGAAATTTTTGGCAAAGATAATTTTTATTTGGATATCCAATATCACCCAAATTCCAAAGATCAAAAAATTGTTAATAAGGAACTAATTTCTATTTCAAAAAAATTTGGGATTCCCTCAGTGGCCACTAATGATGTTCATTATTTGAAACCAGAAGATGCCGAGGCCCAAGATATTCTGATGTTAATTAATACCGGAGCTGACCCTAACGATCCAGAGAGATTAACTATAAAAGAAGACGATTTTTCAATGAAGAGTCCGGAACAAATGATAAAGGATTTTAAAAATCTACCCCAAGCCATTGAAAACACCCAAAAAATTGCAGACGCCTGTAATTTTCAATTTGATTTAGGAAAAATTAAGCTTCCTCAGTTTAAGGTACCTTCAGAAAAATCTCCAGATGAATATTTAGAAGAGCTTTGTTATCAAGGATTAAAAAAGCGTTATTTAAAATCAACTAAAAGAATTTTAGACCGATTAAATCATGAGTTCTCAGTGATTAAACAAGCTGGTTTTGCTTCCTATTTTTTAATTGTCCAGGACTTTGTCAATTGGGCAAAAGAAAAGCGAATTATAGTCGGCCCAGGCCGGGGCTCAGTGGCCGGTTCCTTGGTGGCCTATCTTTTAAATATTACTAATGTTGACCCATTAAAATATGATCTCTTGTTTGAAAGGTTCCTGACCTCAGAGCGCATTTCCCTTCCTGACATCGACCTTGATTTTAATGATCGAAGAAGAGATGAGGTTATAGAATATGTAGCTCAAAAATATGGCAAAGATAAAGTAGCCCAAATTATTACTTTTGGAACAATGGCCGCCCGGGCAGTGGTCAGGGATGTTGGAAGAGCCTTGAGTTACAGCTATGGTTTCTGCGACCGGATTGCCTTCTGCGACCGGATTGCCGAAATGATTCCCTTCGGCCATACTTTAGACCAAACCTTAGCTACTGTTGATGAATTCCGACAACTTTATTTGAGCGACGAACAAGCCCACAAATTGATTGATTTTGCTAAAAAGTTGGAAGGAGTAGCCAGACACGCCTCAACCCATGCTTGCGGGGTAGTAATTTCTTCTGAACCCCTAGATGAGATTGTTCCCTTGCAGCATCCTACCCAAGATGACCGGGTTGTTATTACTCAATATGAAATGCATTCAATTGAAGATTTAGGTCTTTTGAAAATGGATTTTTTAGGATTAAAAAATTTAACCATTATCGAAGATACCATATCTCGGATTTACAAAGTTCAAGATAAAAAAATTAATATCGAGAATATTCCTTTAGATGATAAAGCCACTTATCGACTTTTGCAAAAAGGAGAGACAGTTGGCGTCTTTCAGTTAGAATCAGGAGGCATGCAAAGATATCTCAAACAACTAAAACCAACTACTCTGGAAGATATTATTGCCATGGTTGCCTTATATCGACCAGGCCCTATCCAGTTCATTGATGATTACATCGCTGGAAAACACAAAAAAAAGAAACTTGAATATCTCCATCCAAAACTAAAACCAATTTTAGAAAAAACTTTCGCAATTCCAGTTTATCAGGAGCAAATTATGAAAATTGCCCAGGAGTTAGCGGGATTTACTTTATCTGAAGCCGATGTTTTAAGGAAAGCGATTGGAAAGAAAATAAAAAAATTACTGATGTCTCTGAAAGAAAAATTTATTGAAGGAATGAAAAAAAATGGAATAAGAGAAAATATTGCTCAGCAAATTTGGCACTGGATAGAACCCTTTGCTCGTTACAGTTTTAATAAATCCCACAGTACTTGCTACGCAACCATTGCCTATCAAACTGCCTATTTAAAAGCTCACTATCCAGTAGAATTTATGGCCTCTCTTTTAACTTCAGAAAAAGCTGATGTGGAAAGAATTGGTTTTCTGATTGGCGAATGTAAAAAAATGGGGATTGAAGTTTTACCCCCGGACATAAATGAGAGCTTAAAAAACTTTACGGTAGTACCCCATGAAAATAAAATTCGTTTTGGACTTTTAGCAATAAAAAATGTGGGGCATAATGTGGTTGAAGCAATAGTCCAAGAAAGGAAGACCTCGGGTCCCTATCTTTCAATTGATAACTTTGTAACCAGGGTTAGTTCAAAAGATTTAAACAAAAAATCAATGGAGAGTTTAATTAAGGCCGGAGCTTTCGATAAATTAGCCGAAAGAAATCAACTTTTATTTAATTTGGAAAGCTTATTAGAATGGTCAAGAGAAACTCAAAGGACAAAAGCCAATGGTCAGAGAGGGCTTTTTGATGCTCTGTCTTCAGGCAACCCTGCCAGGAAATCTAATATAAAGTTGACCTCTACTAATCCAGCTTCTAAAGCGGAAAAATTAAGTTGGGAAAAAGAATTATTAGGACTTTATGTAAGTAGCCATCCTTTACAAGATTTTCAAAAAGTTTTAGAAAAGAAAACTCTAGCCATTTCAAAAGTAAGTTCTGCCCTAATTAATCGTCAGGTTAAAATCGGAGGGATTATTTCAAAAATTAAAAAAATTATCACCAGAAACGGCAGACCAATGCTTTTTTTAAATTTAGAAGATCTCACTGATAAAATTGAGGTGGTGGTTTTCCCAGGAGTAATTGAAAGAAATTCAGCAGCCTTTCAGGAAAATAAAATCGTTTTGGTCTCTGGCCGGGTTGACAACCGTGACGGTGTTCCTAAATTAATTTGCGAAGACATAGAAGAGATAATTCGTGAAACATGAACCCCGTTAGAAATAATTTCTAATGGGACTAATTCCTAAGTAAAAGTTATGAAAATTTCTAACGGGGTGAACATTGAAACTATTCGTCATTCTTTAACCCATATATTAGCTTATGCAGTCCAGGAATTGTATCCTGGAACTAAATTTGGTATAGGCCCGGCTGTCGAAGAACTTCGTTTTTCTTCACGCTTCGCTAACGCTCGCGCAATTGAAAATGGTTTTTATTATGATTTTGATTTACCTCGGGCTTTAACTCCTGAAGATTTACCGGAGATAGAAAAGAAAATGAGAGAAATTATTAAAAAGAATTTAGAATTTAGAATCAAGAATGTAGAAATTAATGAAGTAAAGAAAATATTCAAGGACCAGCCCTATAAATTAGAATTGATAGATGAATTGAAGGAAAAAAAAGTGAAATGTTATGAAACCGGGAAGTTTATTGACCTTTGCAAAGGTCCCCATGTTAAATCGACAAAAGAAATAAATCCTGATGGATTTTGCTTAACAAAAATTGCTGGTGCCTACTGGCGGGGTTCAGAAAGAAATCCAATGCTAACCCGAATCTATGGAATAGCTTTTAAAACAAAAAAGGAGTTACTAAATTTCTTAAAAGCAAAGGCCGAGGCTGAAAAAAGAGACCATCGCCTTTTAGGACAAAAATTAGAGCTATTTAGTTTTGATGAGGAAGTGGGAGCTGGGCTCCCTTTATGGCATTCGAAAGGAACAATTTTGAGAAAAATTATAGAAGATTATTTATATAAGGAATTAACTTCTCAAGGATATCAATGGATAATCAGTCCCCATATTGGAAAATTGGATCTTTGGAAAACTTCGGGACATTGGGAACTTTACAGAGAAAATATGTACTCCCCTATCAAAATTGATGAGGAGGAATATATGTTAAAGCCGATGAACTGTCCTTTCCATGTAAAAATTTATAAAACTAAAATTCGGAGCTACAAAGAGTTACCAATTAAATATGCCGAATTAGGAACAGTTTATCGCTATGAAAAATCTGGAGTTTTACATGGTTTAATAAGAGTAAGAGGTTTTACTCAAGATGATGCTCACATTTGGTGTACACCAGAACAGTTAAGTACTGAGCTAACAAAACTTTTAAAACACGGCTTTAAAATTCTTAAAACTTTTGGCTTTAAAGATTACGATATTTATCTTTCTACCCGACCAGAAAAATATGCTGGAACATTGAAAGGTTGGGAGAAAGCGACAAATGTGTTAAAATATGTTTTAGAAAAACTGAAATTAAAATATCAAATTGACCCTGGCGGTGGTGTTTTTTATGGACCTAAAATCGATATTAAAATCAAAGATTCTCTGGGCAGGCCCTGGCAGTGTACTACCATTCAAGTTGATTTCAACTTACCGGAAAAATTTAACATGAATTACATTGCCAAATCGGGGAGGAAACAGCGGCCGATTATGATCCACCGAGCTTTGATTGGTTCAGTTGAAAGATTTGTCGGAGTCTTGTTAGAAAATTATGCTGGAGCTTTGCCTCTATGGCTCTCCCCTATCCAAGTTTGGATAATACCAGTTGGAACACGCCATAAAAAATATGCTAAAGAAGTAACTAAAAAACTTTCTGATAGCGAAGCTCGTTGGGAATTAAAAAATGAAAATGAAACGGTTTCTAAAAAAATAAGGGAGGGAGAGCTTCAAAAAATTCCCTATCTTTTAGTAGTTGGCGATAAAGAATTGAAGGCAAAATCAGTCAGGGTCCGTTCAAAAAACAAAGACTTGGGCCCAATGTCATTGACAAAGTTTATTAAAAAAATAAAATTAGAAATAGGTAATAAAAAGTAAATTTTAAAAAACTATGTCTAACTCAATCAAACTTTTCTTAATTCTAATTACTTGCGTTTTAGGATTTGTTTTAATTGCTTCAGCTCAGGAAGTATCACTCACCGAAGTATCTCCTGAAGTAATCGAAGCGATTAATCTTGATGAAGATATAAAATCAGAAGACCTGGACATTGGAGAACCAAGACTTTTACCAGACAGCCCATTTTACTTCTTAAAAAACTGGGGTCGAAACATTCAATCTTTCTTTACTTTCAACCTAATAAAAAAAGCTGAGTTAAAATTGAAATTTGCCAATGAGAAATTAATAGAGGTGAAAAAACTAATTGAAAAAGAAAAAGAGCCCGAGGTTATCAAAAAGGGATTAGAAAATTATCAAAAAGAAATAGAAAGAATTAAAATAGCCAGTGACAAAATAAAGGTAAAAGCTGAGGAAAGCCCAGAAGTTAGCAGTTTCTTAGATAAGTTTACCAAACATCAAACTCTCCACTACCGAATTCTTCAAAAATTAGAAACCCAGGTTCCTTCTCAAGTTTTTGAAAAGATAGAGGAAGTAAGAGAAAGACATCTTGAAAGGTTTGGAGAGGTGATGTTAAAACTTGAAGAAATACCAAAAATCTCGGAAAGATTAGAGAAAAACCTAAAAGAGGTGAAAGGAAGCGAGTTCAAAGAATTCAAGAATTTAGAAATTCTTAAAGGGTTAGAAGAAAAAGCGCCAGAAGCAGCAAAAGAAGCAATCAGAAAGGTTCAAGAAAATTCATTAATTAGATTGAAAACAAATCTTGAACAAATGTCCTCTGGAAAGCTAGATAAATTTAAAGAGTATATCGAAAAAAGCAGTGGGGTAAAAGAAGAACAAATGGAAATCTTGGAAAATTTAAGGATGGAAGCTCCGAAACTGGAAGAAATGCTTATTCAATCTAGAGAGAGAGTAATAGAACAAGTTAGAGAAAAAATGCAAGAAAGAGAGTGCCCGGAAATAGAAAAGCCAGCCTCTGATTTTTGTAAAGAAGGGAGAATTGTGGTGGAAAAGGATGATAAAGGTTGTGTAATTTCTTTTAAATGTATCATTCTAGGAGAAACTGGAATTATTGAGAAACCGGAACCTGAAAAACCTAAACCAGTTTGTATAGCTTTATGGAATCCAGTTTGCGGAAAAGATGGAAAAACTTACTCAAACGCCTGTTTTGCTAAGGTGGCGGGAGTAGAAATAGATTATAAAGAAGTATGTAAAGAACAGCTACAGTTAAAGAAAGGTCAGCCTTAAGTTGTTTTCCCTGGTGGGTTTTTAAGAAAAACAGCTTTAAAAAGCTGTTTTTTTATTGTAATATTAACAGTATGAAATATTTTATTATTACTTACGGATGTCAGATGAATAAATCAGATTCTGAGAGAATCGCTGTGGTTTTAGAAAATACTGGCTATCAACCAGCTTCAAATATTAATGAGTCTGATTTAATTGTGGTTAATATGTGCTCAGTGAGGCAATCAGCAGTAGATAGAGTCTATGGACTTGTCCCAAAATTCAAAAAATTACGAGAAAAAAATCCCAGCCTTAAAACTGTTTTAACTGGCTGTATCTTGAAGAAAGATAGACGAAAGTTTGCTAAAAATTTTGACTTAATTTCGAAATTTAAAAATTTAAATGTTCCACCAAAATACCAAACCAATTTTCGAGCTTTCATCCCAATTTCTAATGGCTGCAATAATTTTTGTACTTATTGTGTTGTCCCCTTTACTCGAGGTCCTTTGATTTGCCGTAATCATCAGGAAATTTTAAAAGAATCGAAAAATGTAATTCAAAAAGGATTCAAGGAAATCTGGCTTTTAGGTCAGAATGTTAATGATTACCATTCTCCTGTTGATTCTTCGATTAACTTTCCAAAGCTTTTAAAAATGGTAAATGATATTCCTGGGAACTTCTGGATTAGATTTATTTCTCCTAATCCGAAGAATTTTTCTAATGAATTAATTGAGATTATGGCTAAATCTGAGAAAGTTGCCAAGTATCTTAATTTACCCGTTCAATCTGGAGACAATGAAATCTTAAAAAAGATGAAGCGGCCTTATACAGTTTCGCAATATAAGACTTTGATTAAAAAAATTCGGGAAAAAATTCTCGAAATTAATTTATCTACTGATGTTATTGTTGGTTTTCCGGGAGAAACCAAAAAACAATTTGAAAATACAGTAAAATTGTTTAAAGAGATAAAATTCAATATGGCCTACATTGCCAAATATTCGCCAAGACCGGGGACAGCTGCTTTTCAAATGGAAGACAATGTTCCTTTAATAGAAAAAAAGAGAAGAGAAAAAATTTTAAGAGAAGTCATTGAAAAACATGCATAAAAAACTTATTGTCATTTTGGGGCCGACCGCTTCTGGGAAGTCGGAGTTGGCCGTAAAATTGGCTAAGAAATTTAAGGGTGAAATTGTTTCAGCTGATTCTAGACAGATTTATAAGGGAATGGATATTGGAACCGGAAAAGTTACCAAAAAAGAAATGAAAGGTATCCCCCATTATCTTTTAGATGTGGCCAGTCCAAAGAGAAGGTTTACAGTAGTTCAATATCGAAAATTAGCTTTGAGGGTAATAAATAAAATTCAGAAAAAAAATAAAATCCCTTTTTTGGTTGGTGGAACTGGATTTTATATTCAGGCAGCGGTAGACGGAATAGTAATTCCTGAAGTAAAGCCAGATTGGAAATTAAGAAAAGACCTTGAAAAGAAGAGTACCCAACAACTTTTTAATTTATTAAAAAAGCTTGATCCAAGAAGAGCTAAAACTATTGAGCAAAAAAATCGTCGAAGGCTAATTAGAGCTTTAGAAATTATTATTAAAACTAAAAGGCCGGTTCCTCTTTTTAGAAAAAAACCTCTTCCCTATCCGGTGTTAATGATTGGAATTAAAAAATCCCCTGAGGAACTTAAAAAATTAATTAAAAGACGTCTTCTAAAATGGCTAAAAAACGGGTTGATTGCTGAAGTGAAAAAATTAAAAAAATCAAGCCTTTCCTGGAAAAGACTTGAAGAATTTGGATTAGAATATCGATATTTAGCAAAATATCTCCAAGGAAAATTAAATTATCAAGAAATGATGGAAAAATTACAAAAAGAAATTGAGCATTTTACTAAGCGCCAAATGACCTGGTTCAAAAGAGATAAAAGAATCAATTGGGTAGAAAATCAAAAAGAAGTCGAAAAATTAATAAAAAAGTTTTTGGAAAACAAATAAGGGAAGGAGTCTATAGGTTTTCGCTCTACGCAATTTCCTAAGTCTCCTTCCCTTTTAGGATAGAAGTTATCCAACCAAAGCTGGATAATGGCTGAACCTCGACGGAGGTCCTTTTACTTTTTCCCCGTGCCTATCCCTAAAAATGAGGTGGACTTCACCTTTTTCCTTCGTTTTTCCTATCAAATAACCGGTTAAAGTATCTCCCTTGTCATTCGTAGTCACCACTACCCTCCTGTTCTTTATCGCAGATTCCACATCTTCTAGATCAATCATCCCTTCCCACCTCCTTTCCTAGAATTCTGGACCATTTCTTCGATAATCCTTAGTTCTTCCTTAAACTCCCCAATTAGCTGCCTGATGCGTTGTTCCAGAAGCTCAACTCTACTAGGCTCTACTTTTACTAATTCCTCAAGTTCTAAGAATATAGCTTCCTTTTTCTTCTCTAGTATCCGCAGCCTCTTCATCAATGCAGAAACATCTTCTGCTTCCATCTCTCCTCCTTTTCTCTACAGCCCATTTTTCTTTATTCCAGATTTCAAGGCGATTATTGGTCTTAATCACAACCGCCTTTTCCTCTGGGTTCAATGAGGCATGTCTTATTAGAGTATCGGGAATAGAAATCCTCCCCTGGTTATCTATTTCTACTTCAAAAGTAGAACTAAGAAGCACCCGTTCAGTTCTTCGGAGTTCTAACCCTATAAGCCCTGACAGCTTTCCTCCCACCGATTTATTCCATTCCTCTTCAGTTAATAGAATAAGGCACTCTCTACCCACGGTAAGCATCAGTTTACCCAGGAAATTTCCTCTAAATTCTTTGGGGACCATTATTCTCCCTTTCTTTTCAACGGTCATTAACTCACCTTTTCTAGTAGCCATTCCACTCCTTTCTTTTATTATGTTTTCACCTTGTTAAGGTGCGGTTATTTCGGATGTTATTATTCTAATACTTTATTTGGTTTTTGTCAAGATTTTATTTAGTAATTTGTTAACTATTTGAGGACTAGCCTTGCCTTTGGTTCGAGCCATTATTTGGCCAATTAAATATTGGGAAGCAGCTGTTTTGCCTTTTTTAAAATCTTCAACTGCCTTTTGATTTTTGGAAATTACTTCTTTAATGATTTTTTCAATTTCCACCTCATCAGTTATTTGAACCAGTCCCTTTTCTTCAATAACATGAGAAGGGTCGGCACCAGTAGAAAACATTTCACCAAGAACCTGCTTGGCGATTTTACTTGAAATTGCGGCTGTATAAATTAAAGTAATAAATTCGGCAAAATTTTCTGGAGTGATTAAAAAGTCCTCACCAACTACTGAAGCTCCTTTTAATAAACCTTGAAGGTCAGTAATAATATAATTTGAACAAAGTTTAGTTAATTTTAAAAATTCCTCTCTTTCAACTTTTCTTTTTATTTCTACTTCCTTTACCCAGTTTCTTAATTCACTCATTGCTTTTTCAAAATATTCTCCAAGGTCTTTGTTAAAAACAAAAACTTCAATTTCTTTATCTAATAAGTTGTATTCTTTTTTAAATCTTTCTCTCCTTTGCTGAGGTAATTCAGGAATTTCAGCTTTAATTTCATTAATAAAGTCTGTTACCCCTAAATGAAGAATTGGTAAATCTGGTTCAGGAAAATAGCGATAATCATGAGCTTCTTCTTTTTCTCTTTGGCCTACTGTTACTCCCCTAATTTCATCCCAACCCCGAGTTTCCTGAATAACCTTTTTACCAGAGTTTAAAATCTCTGTTTGTCTTTTAATTTCGTAATCAATTCCTTTTTCTACTGCTCGAAAAGAGTTTAAATTTTTAATTTCCACTTTCGTTCCCAACTCTCCTTCTTTTTTAGCTAAAGATACATTAGCTTCCACCCGAAATTCACCTTTTTCCATATCGGCCTCGGAAACATCTAAATATCTCAAAATTAATTGCAATTCCTCAGCAAATTTCCGAGATTCCTTAGCCGACCTTAAATCTGGCTCAGTTACTAATTCCATCAAAGGAATTCCCGCTCGGTTAAAATCGACCAAGGAGTAATCTTTGCCTTCGGGATGAATTAGTTTTCCTGTATCCTCTTCAAGATGTACCTCTCGGATTCTTATTTTTTTCCCATCAACCACTAAAAAACCTTTTCGGCAAAGAGGTTGATAGAGTTGAGATATTTGGTATCCTTTTGGTAAATCGGGATAAAAATAATTTTTCCTATCAAATTTTGAATATTCCGGAATTTGAGAATTTAGAGCCAGACCAGTTTTTATCACTTTTCTGACTGCTTCCTTATTAATTACTGGAAGTGTTCCTGGGTGACCCATACAGATAGGACAAATATTAACATTAGGGTGTCTTTCGTTTGAATCATTAGCACAATCGCAAAACATTTTTGATTTCGTCTTCAATTCTATATGGACTTCTAGGCCGATGATTGGTTGATAGGGCATAATTCCTTAATTATTTTAACTGATGAGCTAGTTCCAACAATATCAGCGCCAGCTTTTTGCATCATTTTTAAATCTTTTAGAGTTCTAATTTTCCCGGCAGCTTTTATCAAGAGGCCAGGAGCAGCTTTTCTCATAATTTTTAGATGGAGAGCTTTCTCTTTTAACTCTCGGTGTTCTAAGGGTCCCTTTTCGGTTGAAGTTTTAACACAAATAGCCCCAGCTGCTTTGACAATCTCTGAAGCTTTTTTTATTTCTTCATCAGTTAAATAACCTGAACCAATAATTATTTTGGCTGGTAAGATTTTACAAATTTCTTTTAAATCTTTTAAAACTTCATTCCATTTTCCATGCTTTACCGCTTGAATATTTATGACCACATCTAATTCATCAGCTCCATCTTTTTTTGCAATTTGGGCTATCTTTATTCTTTTTTGATGAGAACTATCGCCTATCGGCGGATCAACCAAACAAATTACCTTAATACCGGTTCCTTTAAGCTCTTTTTTAGTTAATTTAACCCATCGAGGATTAACGCAAACTCCTCGAAAGCCATATTTTTTAGCTTCCTGATAAGTTTTTTTGATACTTTCTTTGGTGGCATTTTTCCTTATATTGGTATGATCAATGATTTTTGCAATATTCATATTTGTTTTTCTTTTTTCTTAGTGGCGATTCGGCCACCTTGCCATTGGCCACGGTATAAATTTGATTTCCCTTTAACTTCAAAAAACATCAAATGCAAAACTCTGGCTCCCATTTCCAATTCGAATTTTTCATCTCTAAAATTATAAATTCCAGTAGTTAACTCACCTCGATAACCAGGGGCAGTTTGACCACCAAAAATATATATTCCTGAGCGATAAAGAGTAGAACGAGGGGTAAATAAAGCTAAAAGATTTTCTGGTAAATTTAATTTTTCAATAGTTTTCATTAAATAGTAAATTCCAGGTTGAAGAAAAATCGTGGGTGGTGGGAGGGTTGTAGTCTTTGGCTTTTTTTTATCATATTTAGCCACTAATTTAATTTTCGGTGTTTTTCTCTCTTCTATTCCTAAAAATCCTTGACCTTTTAATTGATATAACTCCCCTATTCTAATGTCAAAACCAGCACCTTCGGGATTTTTTAATTCTCTTTCTGAAAGATTCTCTACTAATTTCCTTTCCTTAACTAATTTTAACAGTTTTTTTACCCCTATAATCATTTGCCTAATTTTTTTAAATTTTCTTGAAATCTCTTTTTTAGCTCAGTCTTCATTTCTTGATGGAATTTTTCATTATATTTTTTAACCGAAGTTAAAATCATCGGGCAGCTTTTTTCTTCTGGGCAAAAACCCATGATTTGACATTTGGGGCCAATAAATTTATTCAACCAGCCGCACCCTTTTTTACTCAAAACTCTTTTAATTTGAGCAACTTCTTTTAAGGTGTTTCTTCTCATTTCTTCTTCGGCGGTTGGGCAAAGCCGCAAAGGATAATAGCCGGTTAAAAGATTATATAAATCGTATTCTTGCAGAATATCAATTTTTACTGCCCTGGGAATTAAAAAAATTGCCTCCCTTGGTTTAATCTTTAATTTAATTAAATTTTGATAACCTTGGAAAGATTTTAGAGCAGTCAAAAGATATGCTGACAAAAATTCAGTATTATTTTTAATTGAAGGTGGAATAGAAAAAACTTCTTCAATTTCTTCAATTAATTTTTTGTTAATTTTTTTTGCCTCAATTTGCTTTTTAAATTGACTAAATTTTTCAGCTGCTCTTTCAACGCAATAATAGATTGATTCTATAATCTGGGGGACTGTTCGGTGTCTCTTTTTTTCTCCCCAGACTCGCCAGGGAATGGTAGATAAAACCTTGAATCTCAGGCTCTCATTGTAATCGCGTAAAATCTCCTGGCGTAAAGATAAGAGTTTAAACCAATCTCTTTTAATCTTTTTTAGAGAGGAGAAAGTTTCTTTTGTTTTCTTTTCTAAAGCTGTTAATTCTTTCTCTAAGCCTGGGGTAATTGAAATATCCATTGAGATTAATTTTGTTCCCTGAAGCAGTTTTACTTTTTTTCGGAGTTCTCGAACCATATTCAATTTAGCTGGATTTTTAAAAATATTAGGATAAGGATAAACATTTCTGGGGGCAGCTTCTCGGGTAGCATAAAGCCAATCTATTCCAAAATTTTTTAATTTTTTTTCTATTTCTTTTAATAAAATTCCAATTTCTTCTGGCATCCAGTCTTTTTCTGCCTCGTATTCTCTTTTTAAGCCGATAATAGATTCTACTGGTAACTGAATGATGCCGGTACCATAAATTCCGTAATCTAAAATTTTGCTGGCTTCATCTTTTTCGATTCCTTTTAATAAAAAGTAATTGTAGGTCTCAATGTTTTTTTCGGCGATTTCTTGATAAATTTTTTTTGCTTTCCTATTGAGAAAAATTTTGTCTGGAAAAACAATATCTTTGACCGCAGTCGTTGTTCGGCGGCCTGAAGACACTAAAGATGAGGAAAAGATAATCCCGGTTAGAGCTGAATCTAAAAATTTACTCCCTTCATAAGCCAAACAAAGACTGGGAGTGGTAGCAATGGAAGCATGGCCTCTCAGAGAAGATCTTTGTAAAATTAATTTTACTTTTTCATCTAAATTCTGGCCTTTTTTCTCAATTTCTTTTATAAGTTTTTTAATCGACCGGCCCTTAAACGTTGCCAGACTGGAAAGAGCTACAATCTGTTGGGGATTTAAAACCCCTGTCTCATCAATTAAGACAGGAGTTATTCCTAAAAATTTTACTCTTAGATTACGAGTTAGAAGCAGTTTCATTATCTTTTTGGCTCCTGGTTTATTCTACTGGCTCGAGGAGATTTTTGTCTGGCATATTTATGGTCTCTTTGTTTTAAATAAGGAACTTCAGCTGGGCTAGAAAGAGTTTCAAAGGTCAAAGCGCAAATTCGGGTTACTCCAGCATATAAGACAACCGGCATCGATCCCATATTGCCCAACTCCATCACTGCTTTTCCCTGCCAACCTGGATCAAATCTAGCTGCTGTTAATTGAACCACTACCCCCAGTCTGGCTAAAGAGCTTCTGCCATCAAGTCTGGCCATTAAATCATTACTCAGGGAGAACTCTTCTTTGGTTGTAGTTAAAACAAAACTTTTTGGCTGCAAAATAAAGGGCGCGCCATCTTCGATTTTTATTTCTTCCATAAATTCTTCAAAGTCAATTTTTCTTTTAAGGTCTAAGTAGGGGTACTCGGAAGGTTTGAAAATCTTGAAAACATTTCCTAAATGTAAATCCAAAGAGCAAGGACCTAATTGCTTTTTGAAATTTGGTTTAGGCTTTATCTTAATTTTCCCCTCTTTTATATATTTTTTTATGTCTTTGTCAGAAAGAATCATATACCAAGTTTTTATTTATAAAAACGCAGGTCGAAATGAAACTTTAGTTTCATTGAGTAATTTCAATACCCATATTTTTGGCTGTGCCCTCAATTATTTTCATTGCCTGTTCAATATCATTAGCATTCAAATCAGCCATTTTTTTCTCAGCAATTTCTTTAAGTTGACTTTTGCTAATTTTAGCGACTTTAGTTCGATTTGGCTCCCCAGATCCCTTTTCAATCCCAGCCGCCTTTTTTAATAATTCAGAGGCGGGAGGACTTTTTAATTTGAAATCGTAAGTTCTATCTCCATAAACTGTAATTTCAACTGGAATAGTAAAACCCTCTTGATTTTTTGTATCCTCATTAAATTTCTGGCAAAATTCAGCAATATTTAAACCATGCTGAGCTAAAGCCGGGCCAACTGGCGGAGCTGGTGTGGCTTTGGCAGCCGGAATTTGTAATTTTACAATTGCTTTTATTTTTTTTGGCATAATAATTAAATCTTTTTAATTTGGAGAGAATCCAGTTCAACTGGAGTATCTCGACCGAACATATTAACCAGGACTTTTATTTTTCCTCGTTCTTCATCGATTTCGGAAACTTTTCCATCAAAATCTTTGAAAGGGCCATCAATAATTTTTACCGGGTCCCCAACCTTAACTTCAATTTTATATTGAGGAGTTTCTACTCCCATCCTTTTTTTTAAATTTTCAATTTCGCCAAACGAGACCGGAACCGGAGTAGTACCTGCCCCCACAAAACCAGTAACATTGGGGGTATTCCTAACAATATACCAGGAGTCATCAGTAACAATCATCTCTACTAAAACATAACCGGGATAAATTTTTTCTTCCACTACTTTTCTTTTACCATCTTTTATTTTAATCTTTTTTTCTTTTGGAACAATAACATCAAAAATTTTATCTTCCATGCCAAGAGATTCAATCCTTTGTTTTAGATTTTTAGCTACGGCGTCTTCGTAGCCAGAATAAGTGTGAATAACATACCAATTTTTTTGCTGAGAAATTTGTTGTTTAGGCATAGTTTATAATACAAACTTATTTAATAAAGTAGTGAAAATGAAATCTAAGGTCCCTAAAAAAACAGCAACCGCCACCGAAATTCCAATAACAACCATGGTCTTTCTGATGGTTTCCTGTCTGGTGGGCCAATTAACCTTTTTCATTTCCAAACGAACCTCCTTTAAAAAAGTAATTATTTTGTTAGGAATATTTTTTAAATTCATGATATTGGGGTGAGGATTAAATATCTAGATTCTTTACCTTTTTAGCATAGGCTCAAGGAGCTAAGCTCCTTTCGATACGCAAAAAAGTTTATATGTCTAGGTTTTTAACCTTTTTTGCGTATGTTTGAATAAATTTTTTCCTCGGCAAAACTTCTGAACCCATTAAGGTGTCAAAAATTCTATCTGCTTCTTTGGCATTTTCGATATTGACCTGGAGCAAAATTCTATTCTCTGGATTCATGGTTGTCTCCCAAAGTTGATCAGAATTCATTTCTCCCAAACCCTTATAGCGCTGAATAGTAATCCCCGGAGCTTTTTTCTCCGAACTCAAAATCTCAGCTTTATCACTTTCAGTATAAGCGTACTCCGTTTGCTTCCCAGTTTGGATTCGGTAAAGAGGGGGTTGAGCAATATAAAGATAGCCTTTTTCAATTATTGGTCTAAAATGGCGGAAAAAAAGAGTTAAGAGCAAGGTTCGAATATGATTTCCATCAGAATCGGCATCAGCCATAATAATAATCCGATGATATCTCAATTTATCCAGATTAAAGTCTTCAGCAATGGCTGTTCCTAAAGCAATAATCAAAGATCTAATCTCTTTTGAAGTCAAAATTTTATCTAAGCGAGCTCTTTCGACATTTAAGATTTTTCCCCGCAAAGGCAAAATGGCTTGAAAATGACGGTCCCGGGCTTGACGAGAACTTCCTCCCGCCGATTCTCCTTCCACTATATAAAGTTCTGACTCTTCGGGTTTTCGGGAGGAGCAATCAGCTAATTTCCCCGGCAGAGCCAAGCCATCCAAAACGCCCCTTCTTAAAACTGTCTCTTTAGCCGCTTTAGCTGCTCTTCTGGCTTTTTGAGCTAAAAGACAATTTTCAACAATGGCTTTGCTATCTTGAGGATTTCTCTCCAAAAAATCAGTAAGGGTTTCGGAAACCACTGCCTCTACCGCCGCCTTAGCTTCAGGATTCCCTAACTTGGCCTTGGTCTGACCCTCAAACTGAGGTTCTTTTATTTTCACTGCCACTACTCCAGTTAACCCTTCTCTAATATCTTCTCCAGTTAAATTTTCATCTGATTCTTTTAAAAATCCATTTTTTCTGGCATAGTCATTAAAAGTCCTAGTTAAAGCCGTTCTAAAACCGGTTAAGTGGATGCCACCTTCTTGAGTCCAAATATTATTAGCAAAACTCTCTTCGTAGCACTCATATTCTTCAGTGTATCTGAGGCTGGCTTCAACTAAAATTCCATCTTTTTCTCCAGAGCCATAAAAAATATTGGGATGGCGAGGAGTTACCCCTCGAGTTAGATATTTGAGATAAGCTGCCAAACCTCCTTCAAAATAAAAACTGTAAGATTTTTCTGGCTTTGCCCTCTGGTCTTTTATTATCATCCTTACTCCTTTAGTTAAATAGGCTTGCTGCCGGAGATGGTTTAAAATTCTTTTTAAGTCAAATTTAAGGTCAGGGAAAATTTCTGAATCTGGCTCAAAAATAATAGTGGTCCCGGTTTGCTTACATTTACCGATTTTCTTTACCTTGGTTTTTGCCTTTCCTTTAGAATATTCTTGAGCATATCTAGTGCCGTTTCGGCAAACTTCGGCTTTCAAATAATCAGACAAGGCACAAACTACGGAAACTCCAACTCCGTGGAGACCACCGGCTACCTGGTAACTTTTACCGCCAAATTTAGCTCCGGCATGTAAAGTAGTCATTACTGTCTCTAAGGCTGATTTTTTAGTTTGAGGATGTTTTTCTACTGGGATTCCTCTCCCATCATCAGCTGTTTTTACTTTGTTCTCAGGAAGTAAAATTACTTCAATATTTTTGCAATATCCCATTATTGCTTCATCTAAGCTATTATCAACGCATTCCCACACTAAGTGATGAAGACCATCAGGTCCGGTTGAACCAATGTACATTGCCGGCCTTCTTCGAACCGGCTCAAGCCCCTCTAAAACATAAATGTCCTTAGCAGTGTAAGTCAGCTCATCTTTTTTTCTTGGTTTAACCACCTTTTTTATTTTTTTCGCTTTAATTTTCTTAGGCATATTATTTTCTCACTTGCCACTCGGGATCTTTTTCCAGAGCTTTAATTATTTTTTGATGAATTTCATCAATTTCCTCTGATTTTAGGGTTCGGCCTTCGGCTTGATAAATTAGGTGAAAAGCCAAATTCTTTTTTCCTCGCGGCAACTCCTCTCCCTCATAAATATCAAAAAGATCGACATCTCTCACCAAAGAGCCGCCAGTAACATTAATTTTATTTAAAACCTCCACCACTTTAGTTCCCCGGGGAACCAAAACTGCCAGGTCTCTTACGGCGGCTGGGAAACGAGAAATTGGTTGATAGATTGTCTCTTCCGAGCAAAGTTTTCGCAATTTTTCAAAATCAATATCAAAAACAACCACTGGCTGAGAAATTTTAAATTTTTCTAAAATTCTTGGTGACATTTCTCCTAAAAATCCAATCTCTTGGTGGTTTACTTTAATCTCAGCACATTTTTTAGGATGCCAAATTGAAAGTTTAGTTTGTTCAGGGCTGGGCTGCCAAGAATCATACCAAATATTGCTTATCCCTAATTTTCTTAATAATAAATCCGTTACTCCTTTAAGTTGATAAAATGCTTCCCCCGTTATTACAGCCGAAAGCTGCCTTTTTTCAATTTTAGGTTTTTGAAATATTTTCCCTAATTCAAAAATACTAATTTCATCAAAATATGTTTGATTCTTTTGAAGATTTTTTAATAAATTAGGAACTAAACTTGGCCGCAGATACTTTTGTTCCTTACTCAATGGATTCTCTAATTCAATAATCGCTTGCGGATGCCATCCAAAAACTTTTGCATCGTTTTCAGAAATAAAAGAATAATTATAAACTTCAGAAAATCCAGCTTCTTTTAAGATATTTTTGGTCATCTCTTCCCAGAACAGATTTATATTTCTTTTGGGAGGAATTAAGGTAGCAGTAGGAAAAGCAGCTTTGATTTTCTGATAGCCATAAATTCTACCAATCTCTTCAATTAGGTCTTCGGGCAAAGAAATATCCAACCTCCGCATTGGCACTTTTATCGTAATCTTCCGAGGTTCGGCCTCGGACGCCACCCTCCCACCGCCCAGTTGAAAGCCTAATCTTTTTAAAATATTTTTTATTTCTCTTACTGGTATTTTTATTCCTAACAACTTTTCTAGATAATCCAAATCTAATTTAATTCTTTTTGGCAGAACTTTCTTAGGGTAAAAATCAATTAAACCTTTAGCTACCTTGCCTTTCGCAATTTTTTGAATTAAATAAGCTGCTCGATTAATTGCTATTTCAGTTAAATTTGGCGAAATTCCATGCTCAAATCGCCAGGAAGCATCCGTAATTAATCCTATTTTTTTTGAACCTCGGCGAACAATTCTGGGGTTAAAATTAGCTGATTCCAGAACAATAATTTTTGTTTTTTTATCAATTTCAGGGATTGTTCCTCCTTTAATTCCCGCAATGGCCACTGGTTTTTTAGCATCAGCGATGACTAAAATATTTTCATTTAAATCATATTTTTCTTCGTCCAAGGTAACAATCTTTTCTCGATTTTTAGCAAATCTAACTATGATTTTTTTACCTTCGAGTTTTTGACCATCAAAAGCATGAAGAGGTTGGCCAGTTTCTAACATTACATAATTGGCGATGTCTACTATATTGTTAATTGGTCGTAGGCCACAAACTTTTAATCTTTCTCGAATCCATTTTGGCGAAGGGCCAATTTTAACATCAGTAATTACCCTGGCTGTATATCTTGGGCAGGCCACTTTATTTTTTACTTCTACACTAACAAAATCCTTAGCCCTTAATGTTTTATCCTCTACTAATTTTGAATTTGGAATTTGGAATTTGGAATTTTTGAGTGCTGCGCACTCACGGGCTATACCCAGGTGAGAAAAACAATCGCCGGCTCGATTAGGTGTAACATCGATATCTAAAACAAAATCGTTACCTATTTTTTTTACCTCAGAAACTTCAAAACTATGCATTGTCAAAAGCTCTGCCAATTTCTCTGGCTCTGGCATTCTGCCTTGGACATATTCTTTTAGCCAATTATAAGAAATTTTCATATACCAAGTTTTAATTTATTAAAACGAAGGTGGAAAAGAAGATTTTATCTTCTTTGACTATAGAAGCGAACTCGAAAAATATTTATTCTTCTCCACCCTTCATTGCGATTCGGGTAGGTGAAGAAGAGGGCGAAGCTCTCTTCGACCTAAAACTGTTCTAAAAATCTTAAATCGCCAGAATAAAATAATCTAATGTCATTAATTTTATATTTCATCATCGCTAATCGGTCAAAGCCCATTCCGAAGGCCCAACCTTGCCAATTTTTTGGGTTCAATCCCGAATTTTTAAAAACAGCCGGGTGAACCATTCCTGCCCCCATCATTTCCATCCAGCCAGTTTTTTGGCAGGCCGAACATCCTTTTCCTCCGCAGATTAAACAAGTCATATCTACTTCAAATCCTGGTTCAACAAAGGGAAAATAGCCTGGTCTCATTCGAATCTCAACTGGTTTTTTAAAAAATCTCTGGAAAAACTCCTGGATAGTTACTTTAAAGTTAGCTACCGAAATATTTTTTCCAACCATTAAGCCATCTAACTGATAAAAATTAATTTCATGAGAAGCATCAGTGGCTTCGTGACGAAAGCAACGGTCAATAGTAATAATCCTTAAGGGTGGATTGTTTTTTTCCATGTACCTGACATCAACTGGAGTGGTATGAGTCCGTAATAAAAAGCCATTTTTAAGATAAAAAGTGTCCCATAAATCTCTAGCTGGATGCTCAGGAGGAATATTTAAGGCATCAAAATTATACCATTCAGTTTCAACTTCAGGACCTTCGACTACGGAAAATCCCATGGCCTGGAAAATTTCTTCAGTTTTTCTTTTAACCTGGGTTAAGGGATGCAAATGTCCTAAAGTCGGTTTCTTCCCGGGAGCAGTAATATCAATCCATTCTTTTTCTTCAACTTCTTTTCTTACTTTCTCTTTAAGCTCTTGGGCTTTTTGGCCAAATTTTATTTTCAAAAAATTTTTAAGCTGATTAGCTTGCTGGCCAATTTTTACTCTTTTTGCTTTTGGCAATTTTTCTAAAGAATGTAAAACCTGAGTAAGTTCTGCCTTTTTACCCAAATATTTTTTAAAAATTTCATTCAATTCCTTTAAATCCTTAGCTGTTTTTATTTCATTTTCAGCCCTGTTTTGCAGGGCCTTTAGGTCGATTTTGGCCATATCCATTAATTCATTTTACCTTAATTTTAATATAAAATCAAGCGAAAAACTGGGGATAACTCAATGAAAAAAGCCCACTAAACTAAACAGTTCAGCGAGCCTCAAGGTCTCTACCTCCCTCTTTTTCCTTTAGCTCTGCGATGTTAGCGTATCCCCTCTCGATTAAATACTGTTCTAAGCCATCTATGATATCAATCATTGCTGAAGGGTTTCTAAAAGTTGCTGTACCAACTGCTACCGCGGTGGCTCCGATTCGTAAAAAATCTAAAGCATCCTCAAAGTCAGAGATACCACCCATGCCAATAATCGGCACCTCAACTACTTCTACAACCTCCTCAACTTTTTTAAGAGCAATGGGTTTTATAGCTGGTCCAGAAAGACCGCCTTCTATCCATTGTCCAGCACGAAGACCTTTATAGCTGCCACCTTTCCAATATCCCCGAATACGAGCTTTGGCTTTAACGGTGTTAATCAAAGAAATGGCATCGGCTCCACCGTCCACTGCTGCTTTAACTACCAAACCAATATCTGTTACGTTTGGCGTCAACTTAACAATCAGTGGTAAAGTAACTTTTGATCTGAGGGTTCTCACCAATTCAAAAAGTAAATCAGGATCGCTACCAAATATCAATCCATCCTTAACATTTGGACAGGAGACATTAATCTCTAAAGCAGCAATCATTTCGTTTGATTTTTCTTCCAAGGTGCTTGCAGTTTTAAGATATCCTTCAATACTTTCACCGGCCACACTGACAATCAAAGGAACATTGCTCAGCAACAACCTATAGATAATGGGTAATTTCTTATCAACAAATTCCTGTACTCCAATATTCTGCAATCCAATCCGATTAATCATGCCTGCTGCCACTTCATATATCCTTGGTTGCGGATTACCCTCTCGCAGATTAAGGGTGATGCTTTTATGGACATATGCCCCAAGTCTACTAATATCAATTAAGTCTTTATATTCCTCTAAACCAAAGGTGCCAGCAGCATTCATCACTGGATTTTGCATTCTAATCCCAGCAATTTCAACAGAAAGATCGGGTTTCATCTCCTTTCTCCTTTCTAAAAAAATTTGGAAGGTACTAGCCCTCCTTTTTTGAGATTATCATATTTAAAAAATTCGTCAAAAACTGAGCTTGAGCAAAGGCGAGAGTGAAAGTGGAAAAGAAGGAACCTTCTTTGACTAAAAAAGTCGCTGGAACCTGGTTGGCCCAGCGACTGTTGCGCTTTTTTGCGCTTTTTATAAACATTCATTGGTCACCCCATCATCTCAGATAGTACTCTTTTCAACGCCTCAACGCTATCGATACCAACCTTCTCCTGGCTTTTCATAATCGGCCCACCACAGACCAAAGCAGTTGCACCTCTGTTCACAGCTTCGCTTGCCGTAACCTTCTGCTCATGACGTTCATCCTCTGGATACCACTCAGACCTAATCCCTGGATTAACCTTTTCGGTCTCGAGATCCTTAACAATATCTAGAGTGGTGCCGGGCAAGATAATCCCTTGACAGCCTCTCTCCAGAGCAACTTCTGCTCCTAGCCTTACCGTGTCTTTCAGAGATCGCTGAAACCATTTTCGGCAATAGGCCTCGGTAAAGTGAGTTAAGACTGTCAGTCCAAGAACTTTAGTTTTGCTGCCTTTGGCAATCTCAATAGCCCTTGGAAGCAAATCATCGGCTAAAGCATAGACATTCAGATAATCTACTCCCTTATCTACCAGACTTCCAATGATTGAGGACATTATACTGGTACCGTTCCACATCTTCAGGTCAGTAAAGACTAGCCGGTTAAACTGCTGAATATTTCCGAGCGTCGATGGGTTTCGAAGGCCTCTGTCTAATAAATAATCCAGACTAACCTTGAACCCGAAGTTTCCTTCGACATCGGAAAGTCGCTCAGCAGTCTCCAGAGTTTCCTTCTCTTTTTTCATTAAACCATCCAAAGCTACGAAAAGAAACGGTTTTCCCATTAGATTGTTCCTCCTCTCTCTATTGGTGTTAGACCTCTGGCTGTTTGCCAGCCAAGCGGATCTGTTAGAAACTCTCGATAGTCGGCGATAGCTCTTTGAGGATAAGCTTGCTGTTTTTCAGCCGCCGCTAAGAGATCCGGCAGAGTGAAAAGATAAACCATTGTGATGCCGAGGTCCTCAAGGGCTTTTACTGCCTCGGGGTTATCATAAAAGAGAATGGTAGCAGCATGAGTAGCCCTATATCCTCCCTCTCTTAACACAATGGCACCGTTACAGGTCGTCTGGGCGAAATTGACTAGCTCTTCCACTACCAAACCATTCATCCCTGGGCTGATCTCGGGGTTGTTTATGATTCCGGTTATTTGTTCTTTCTGTCCGCCCTTTTTCCTAAGCTCTCGAACATAGACGAAGGGAACGGTTTTCCCTAACATTTCTTCAAGAGCTTCACTAAGAATCCAACCTGGGATCATTCCGCCGGTGACGTTGCCAGCCACGAAATCTATGTCTATTGATGACAGAACAAAATCAAGGCGAGGGACTGTCTCCACGATTCGAATAGCTAGTTGCTCAGTAAGAAACCTTATTATCTTCTTTCGTCCTACCAAACCTTTAATCGAGACATAGCCGGGACCCCAGTTTCCGGAAGCATAAAGAAAGGGGCGGTTCTCCAGAGGAAGGTTTTCAACCTCCTTGTTGGTTACTTTTAGAGGAACATCCCTAATCTCTGCTGCTTTTGTCTCCAAAACCATCGAGATAATTTCGTCTAGCGTTGCTTTTTCAGCCATTTCTAGTTTCCTCCTTTCAGTTTTTACCTTGTTGACCCTTCCAGTCTCTTCAGTTGTTATCGCATTGGTCTCACCTCCTTTCGGAAAAGTTCTAGTTAGATAGTTTTTCGCACCACTGCAAAAGGTTCGCTTGATTCTTTTGCCAGAGCCTTTCGTTTTCTTAAAAAGGCTAATAAGGCAAACGGAGAATCAAACTTCTGGGACAAAGCAGGCCCCTGTTTGGTAATAAGTAAGGCCGTATATTTTGTCCCATTTTCTTTTTCCTGGGCTATCTCCACCTTCATTTCTCACTCCTTTCTTGATTTTTGTCTTTTTTTAGTAGAGGAAAAGTTCTTGATAATTTATTTTGTTGCCCCAAAAACCGTCATTTTCCATTCTCGGTATTGTTTCTCTCTTTTGATTAAAACAATCACGGCAGAAATTATTCCTACCACTCCTCCAGTAATTAGCCACTTTTTCATTCATTCACCTCTCTTTCCAAATAGATTTTTAAGGAGCTAAACTCCTTTTAATTAAAAGGCTTAGAGACCCTCCTCCAAGCCAATTAATTGCGCGGGCGACCGGACTTGAACCGACAACCCCATGATCGACAATCATGTGCTCTAACCAATTGAGCTACGCCCGCATTTTAACTATTTAATTTTAGTACCGGGGGCGGGAATCGAACCCACATTGATCGCTTATGAGACGACCTTAGACACCAATCTACTCCCCGGCAAAAACTTGTTGCGGGGGCCCGAATTGCACGGGCGTCTCGAGGTTATGGGCCTCGCAAGATACTACTTCTCCACCCCGCGATGCTATTTTACTCTATTTTAAATAAAAAATCAAGATTAAAAAGCCTGTAAATCCCTGAGGGCCTGCTCGTAAATGTCTAACACCCTTCTGGCTTCATCTAAAGTTAATCTATAATCAGGGTCATGGACAATATTATTGCGAATTTTGTGAGCTTCCCAAATTTGTTTAAGATTAAGGAAGGTGGCAGCAGTTAATTTCTCTAATCTCTCTCCCAAGGTCTCGCCACCAAAGCCCATTCTTTTCAAAATGTCATTCAGTATCGAATCGGCTTCGATTACGGATAATTTATATTCCGATTCCAGACCGGTTTCCAATCTGGCAGTAATTTTAGCCCAAGCTTTTACCACCTTTCTTACCCCATAAGGCCGGAAGGAAAAAAATTCTACCAAATCCCATATCCATAATCTTTTTAACCAGGAAGTTTTAGCTAAGGCGAAAATAATAAAACCAAGCAAAATTAAAGCTGCAACGATAAACAGAATCTTTAAAATTAGTAGCCATCCGCTAAAGGTAGGTGAAATTAGCCAAGAAATTATCTCTGGCATGTTTTTTCAAAAATTTCTCCAATTTCTAGAATTTTATTTTCTTCAAAAGGTTTTCCAATAATTTGGAGACCGACTGGTAAATGACCGGCCTTGCCACCCGGGAGAGAAAGGGCAGGTAGGCCAGCTAAATTGACAGAAACCGTGTAAACATCGACCAAATACATTGAAAGAGGGTCTTCAATTTTTTCCCCGATTTTAAAAGCGACAAATGGTGAAACCGGGGTAAGAAGAACATCGACTTTCTTAAAAACTTTTTCAAAATCTTCTTTTACTAAAGTTCTAACTTTCTGGGCTCTTAGATAATAAGCTTCATAATAACCAGCTGATAAAGAGTAAGTTCCCAACATAATCCTTCTCCTCACTTCTTCCCCAAACCCCTTTTCTCTACTTTGCAAATAAACATCTAATAAATTTCGGATTTCGGATTTCGGATTTCGGATTTCGGATTTTCCATATTTTATTCCATCGTATCTAGATAAGTTAGCTGAAGCTTCTGAAGGATTAATAATATAGTAAGCCGGCAAAGCATATTCAGTATGAGGCAAACTAACTTCTTCAATTTT
>Ga0209986_10000446_pt1 | contig 39283 bp, 44 predicted proteins | sample BlataG_FD_183168 | JGI IMG/M metagenome (GOLD analysis project Ga0209986, IMG submission 183168) | Deep subsurface microbial communities from Black Sea to uncover new lineages of life (NeLLi) - Black_00105 metaG (SPAdes) (version 2) | ecosystem: Environmental > Aquatic > Marine > Oceanic >... | reverse complement strand
TCAACATACGCACCTGCTCCCTATTCAGGTTAGCCTTAGAACCGAGAAACAGCTCCTCCACCCCCCCCCAGCTGGCTAACGCGGGCAACAGGGTTTTGAAGAACCTCATATCCAGGATAGAATCGGTTAGTATCACTTTGTCAACCTCGTAGCGCTCAGTCAATGTCCTGGTCTCAGCCTCGGCGCGCTGGGCACTCTTGGGACGAAAGTCCAGTGTTCTGCGGTTCAAGCCACAGAAAACACATTGTGACTTCTTCCCCCACCAGCACCCCCGAGAGAATTCAAGGGAAAGAGCGGCAAAGGGCAGATACGCCGGCGCCCATCTTCCCAAAGTGGTGAAATAATCATCAAAATCGGGATAGGGGAGGCTATCCATTTCCGGTGACTGGCCGCAGCTCTGGTTGATAATCTCACCGTCACGGCGATAGGCAACCCCTGGAATCCCTTCCGGTGGCCTACCAGCAAACCACTGGACTACAGCCTGGGGAAAGGACAGGTCGGCCTCTCCGTTGAACACCCAATCCACAAATGGAAATAGCCGGAGCAGCGCCTTGCCCATGCCCTCCTCGCAGTTCGCCCCGCCAAACGCGATTATCTTCTCCGGCCAGCGTTGCTTAATACGACGCGCCAGAGCCAGAGAGGCTACATGCTGGCTAAATACCGAGGTGAATCCCACAACGCCGTAATCATCCCAATTGACCTTATCCGTACACTCCTGGATAAATGGCCCCGCCATTGAGCGTAGACCAGTGAGGCTGTTGCGGAAGGCTTCTAGCTTCAATCCCTCTGGCAGCAGAGGAGCATCCAGAGCATCAACCCTCCCTCCGTCTGATTGAGCCCACTTCTCCCCAAATAACTCTTCGCCAAACACCCACTCCCCAATTACCATGAGGTCAGCAATCCCCTCGCAGATATCAGTGCAACCGGTGTACCCTTGAAAGACAATATTCAAGTAGCGGATGTCACAAGGGATCCCTTTCTTTTGCACGAGGGGCTTCAAGACGCTCAACGCTGGAGAGGGATATCGAACGCTAGCGAATGGCATACTCACCAGAGCTACCCGTCTCGTCATGCCCGTATTAGCGATCCGTATTCTGCCAACTCACACCATGTTCACCGACTGAGAACTCGTAGTTACCCGCCGGGGGCCGTTTCAACCCTATGACGGCATGATCGGCACAATCCTTCAATCATCGTGGCGCGTAGCGCAAATCATAGCCCTACGAATGACTGAAGGTCAAGCCCTGCTGACAAGGGTTAGCTATGAGCGTTTTGGCTTTCTCAAGGAAGCTGGCAATTTCCACTGGCGAGACCAAGGCTGCCATTCACCTCCCCAATGTCAACGGTAAGTCGATCCAGTTCGTCCCTTTCCTCTCCATCCCTCCTCAAGTTCCGCCAGTGCCTGTCAATAAGATTTCTGAGCTTCTTGTGAGTCCTGCTGGAAGGCAATTATGTCCCTGTTATTGGACAGCTTCTTCCGTGAACTAACGACCGTTCCTCTGCTTACACATCAGGAGGTTCAGTTCACCTTGTTAAGGCAGACAGTGCACCGAGCGTAATTTGCGGTTTCGATTCGATTGTGCTATATTTCGAGCGAGGGGAATAAACTTCAGCTAAGTGGGTGGGAAGCCCACTTTTTAGCAAAATTTGGGGGCAGATCATCAGGCCGATGAAGACAGAGTTCATGGCAGCTATCACTCAGCTTTCGGCTGAGAGGCGATTGCCCAAAGGAGTGATTCTGAGCGCGCTGGAATCAGCGCTTGTCTCAGCATACAAGAAAGATTCCTTTTCGCCGGAGCAAGAGATTTCTGTCAAGATTGACCCTGAAACCGGCGGGGTCAAAGTCTATCTTCAAAAGGTGGTAGCCGAGTCAGTTGCCAACCCCTATCGAGAAATCTCCCTGACTGAGGCTCAGAACTTTCAAGGTGGAGTTCAGGTTGGCGAGATTGTAGAGATGGAATCCACACCAAGAAATGCCGGGCGCATCGCTGCTCAAACAGCAAAACAGGTTATTTTGCAGAGGTTGCACGAGGCCGAGCGCCATGCTACCTATGAGGACTTTGCTCGCAAGGAAGGAGAATTTATTACTGGGACCATCCAGTTTATTGAACCTAAACAAATTCGTGTTGGACTGGGCAGGGCAGAAGGGATTCTACCCTTTGAGGAGCAAGTGCCTACTGAGCGCTATCGCGTCGGGCAGCGGCTTAAATTCTACGTTGTAGAGATGGTTCACGGCGGCAGAGGGCCTCAAGTAATACTGTCCCGATCTCATCGCAACCTACTACGCAGACTTTTCGAATTAGAAATTCCCGAAATTAGTAATGGTGTTGTCGAGTTGAAAGCAGTAGCTCGGGAAGCGGGATATCGGAGTAAGGTGGCAGTGGCAACAACCCAAGAAGGGATTGACCCGGTGGGTTGCTGTATTGGACCGCGAGGGCTCAGGATACAAAGTATCATGAATGAGCTAAACAATGAGAAGATAGATGTAATTCAATGGGATAGTGACCCCAAGATATTCATCCGGAATGCCCTTGGCCCAGCAGAGGTGGCAAGCATTGAACTCATCGAAAATACAGCTGCAGTAGTTGTTCCCGATAATCAGTTATCTCTGGCCATTGGTCGGGAGGGCCAAAACGCCAGGCTAGCGGCAAAACTTAGCAATTGCCGAATTGATATTAAGAGTGCGTCCGCTGCCGATGCGGAAAAGGCAAGACTGGAGAGTATTTCCCCTGCTGCGGTAGAGAAGACGAGTTTAGAGCAAGCCGTAATTGAAGAACCGCAGCCAGTAAGTGAATTGCCTTGTGCTCCAAGTGAGCCTCAAGCGGTGGAGCCACCGATTGAGAGCAAAGACGAGGAGCCAGCTACCGCCCTAGTCTATTCAGAGGTTCTGTTTCAGCCGCCACAGGAAAAGCCACAGATTCGCTTCGCTGAGGACCTGTTAAGAAGCACAGCAAGACAAGAAAAGCCCGGCAGCGGAAAGGAGGCGAAGCCGAGGGGAAGTAAAGCTAAGGCCAAGACCTACAAAAGGCAAGAGAGTGGCGTCGAGGATGGGATTGAAGGGTAGACATATACCTGAGCGTACTTGCATTGCCTGTCGGCAGAGTAGAGAGAAGAAACACTTAATTCGCTTAGTGCATACCAAGGATGGAGTTGTTGAAGTGGACCTATCTGCGCAGAAACCGGGGAGGGGTGCTTATCTGTGTCCCAAAAGGGATTGCTGGGAACTGGGGCTAAGGGGCAGTCGTTTGGAATATGCTTTAAGAGTGAAGCTTACCCGCGATAATCGTCAAGCTCTAATGAGCTACGCTGGTGAGTTGCCTAGGGGGGATTAGATTTGGCTGATCAAAAAGGAGAGACCACGACGGCAGCCCTACCCAAAATCGGGCTTCCATCCTACATTACGGTAAAGCAATTAGCTCATTTGTTGAATGTAGAGCCGGTCAAGGTTATCAAACAGTTTATGCGAAAGGGCATGATGGTCAACATTAACCAAGTTGTTGATTTTGATACCGCAGCAACGGTAGTGGCTGACTTTGGTTATACGGGCGAGCAGAAAAAACCAGCGCGCCCGATTCATCGCCCCCACAAGAAGGAGGGGAAAAGGGGATTACAAGCTCGCCCCCCGGTAATTACTGTTATGGGACATGTTGATCATGGCAAGACGACTCTTCTCGATTCCATCAGGCAAACAAAAGTAACTGCCACTGAGGCAGGAGCTATTACCCAACATATTGGCGCTTATCAAGCAGAGTTACATGAGCGCAAGGTCACTTTCCTCGATACGCCTGGACATGAGGCTTTTACTGCTATGCGAGCCCACGGGGCACAGGTAACTGATATTGTTATTCTAGTAGTCGCTGCTGATGACGGTGTTATGCCTCAGACCGTGGAAGCTATAGATCACGCTCGAGCGGCCAGGGTGCCCATACTAGTTGCTATCAACAAGATTGATAAACCCAATGCCAATCCTGATAGGGTAAAACAACAGCTTGCCGAATTAGGTCTGTTGCCAGAGGAGTGGGGCGGTGAGGTGATTTGTGTTCCTATCTCAGCCAAGAAAGGACAGGGTATTTCAGACTTGTTAGAGAATCTTCTGCTTGTTGCTGAAATGCTAGAGCTAAAAGCTGTCCCTAATCACAAAGCGGAAGGAGTAGTGATTGAGGCTAAGCTAGATAAGAGCAAGGGCTATCTAGCTACTCTCCTGGTTCAGAAAGGTACTCTCAGGGTAGGCGATGCCTTGGTGATCGGAGATACTCAAGGCAAAATCAAAGCCTTATTTGATTATAGGGGCAAGCAAATTAGAAAAGCTGAGCCTGCAACTCCTGTGGAAGTCCTAGGGATAAGCGGTGTGCCGCTGGCAGGAGACAATTTCATGGTCGTTGCTGACGAACATGAGGCGCGAAGGCTGCTGGAGAAACGAGGAATCAAACGCACTCCCGCAGCTTTGAGCTTGAGCGCCATTTCCAAGGGGATAAGCAGTGGCCAGATAAAAGAACTCAACATAATTCTGAAAACCGATGTCCAAGGTAGCATCGAACCGATAAGGCAGTCTCTAGAGCAGTTAAGCACCCAAGACGTGAAGGTTAGTGTTATCCATGCAGCTAGTGGTAGTATTACCGACAGCGATATGCTCCTTGCTTCAGCTTCTAAAGCCATCGTTATCGGTTTCAATGTCAGCACAGCGCCTGGAGCAAAGCAGCTGGCTGAACGAGAGCAAGTGAGTATTCACCACTACAATGTAATCTACCGCCTAGTGGAGGACGTGGATGAAGTATTGAAAGGAATGCTTGAGCCGACCTATATCGAAGTAGTAGCAGGACGCGCTGAGGTACGAGCTGTTTTCCCCATATCCGGGAAGGGCAATATTGCTGGAGCTTACGTTAGGGAGGGCAAGGTATGGCGAGACGCTCCAGCCAAGATCCTGCGGCGAGGAAAAGTGATCCATGAATCTCGAGTCTCCAGTTTGAAACGTTTCAAGGAGAACGTTAGAGAGTTGTCCGCTGGTGTTGAATGCGGAATAGGCATCACGGGTTTCACGGATTTCCAGATTGGCGACACTATTGAGTTCTATCGGCAGGAAAAGGCAACTTAAGCTATTCCTTCGTTTCAGCCTTTATCCACTTCTTGTTCTGTCTTAAATCCGCCGACTTAGGTGAGGGTGAGATGGCTCGACGTAATGCACGGATGAACAGCTTGCTTAAACGGGAGATCAGCGAATTGCTTGAGCGCACAGTCAACGACCCCAGGCTGTGCGGGGTTATTTCGGTGACCGATGTTTCGGTTTCGCCCGACCTTGAGCATGCTAAGGTATTTGTCAGCATCCTGGGAAGTGAAGCTGATAAGCGGGAGGCACTAAAGGGTTTTAGCGCCGCCTCAGGGTTTTTGCGCAAGGAATTGGCATCGCGCCTAACTTTGAAATATGTTCCAAAGCTCAGTTTCTATTGTGACGATTCCATCGAACGCGGGGCTAAGTTACTCAAGCTAATTGAGCAAGTGGAGGGTTCCAGTTACAAAAGCGAAAATAACTAGCCAATAGGTATTGACATTCCCATGATATTCAAGTAAACATATATCTAAGGAGGTACAAATGCAAGCATACTGTTTCAAGTGTCGGAAGAAGGTAGATATCAAGAATGCACAGCCTGTCACTCTTAAGAATGGGAGGCCAGCAGTTCAGGGAGTTTGCTCTGTGTGCGGGACTAAAGTATATAGGATCGGCAAGGCTTAGTTCCCAAAAAGGCTAGGCGGGGCTGATGACAGCCCCGCTGAGCTGTTTTCGAGCTGGAGCAAGGGGTTAGCAGCCAGAGCATTGCTGATAGCTAACACAATACCAACAGCTTAAGCCATCATCTGCGGATTCCTGTGGCGTCCAGTGTTCGGATATCCTGACAGAAGTTAATGTGGAAAAGGAGAGCAACAAGTTATGGGAACCATAAATGTAGCCATCATAGGTGTAGGTAATTGCGCTTCGTCATTAGTCCAGGGCGTTCACTATTACAAAGATGCTAGGGAGGATGAATTTGTTCCTGGTTTAATGCATGTCAATCTCGGAGGATATCATGTGGCTGATATCCATTTCGTAGCCGCATTTGATATAGACATAAACAAAGTGGGGAAAGATCTAGCGGACGCTATTTATACCCCACCCAACAACACCTTCAAGTTTTGTGATGTGCCCCAGACCGGCATCCGAGTTGAGCGTGGCATGACCCATGACGGATTGGGCAAATATCTGTCCCAAATCATAACCAAGGCGCCGGGGCAGACTGCTGATATCGTAGGTATTCTTAAGGAGACAGAAGCCGACGTCGTGCTTAATTATTTGCCGGTAGGGAGTGAAGAAGCAACCAAGTGGTATGCAGAGCAAGTGATAGCAGCCGGCTGCGGCTTTATCAATTGCATACCGGTCTTCACTGCTCGCGAGCACTATTGGCAGAACCGATTTGCCGCCAAGGGACTGCCTGTCATTGGCGATGACATCAAGTCTCAGGTTGGTGCCACTATTGCCCATCGTGTATTAACCAGACTTTTTCGTGACCGTGGCGTCAAACTGGAGAGAACTTATCAATTGAACTTTGGTGGCAATACTGACTTCTATAACATGTTGGAACGGGAAAGATTGGAGTCCAAGAAGGTTTCTAAGACTAATGCTGTTACCTCGCAGTTAGACTATGAAATCGGGGCTGATAACATCCACGTTGGCCCTAGCGACTACGTGCCTTGGCTGGCTGACCGCAAATTCTGCCACATAAGAATGGAAGGACGTACCTTCGGGGATGTCCCACTGAACCTGGAGATGAAGCTGGAGGTATGGGATAGTCCTAATTCAGCCGGAGTAGTAATTGATGCCATAAGGTGCTGCAAACTGGCCCTGGAACGCGGCTTAAGCGGAGCCATAGTAGCACCATCAGCTTATTTCATGAAATCCCCGCCAATTCAGTATTCCGATGATGAAGCTCGCCTCAAAACTGAGGCATTCATCACAGGACAGGAGCAAGAAGGCCCAGTTTCATTACCTGAACCACAGTTGGTTGAGATCAGGGGCTAAACCAAAGGAAGATAGCTGGGCAAACATGGCTCAGAAGCAACCGATTCTTGTGTTACCTTGCTTGGTGAGGTCCCAACTAGGTCTGATGCGTTTAGGTGACTTCAATGGTAACCCTGGTGGCGACAACAGGTTCTGGCTCAATGGATCTCTATGCCCAGAAACTTTCTGAAAGGCTGGACGTCCCTAAAGTCTACTCAGACATCTATCAGCACACTTCCGAGAAGTTTAACATCTCGTGGTTATCAAGAGAAGCATTGAGGGCTGTCCTGGATGACTGGAATTTCATAAAGATGCTCAATAGATTGAGTGGAATAGTCCATCTTCCTAACCAGCACCTGGGACGCTATGGAAACTTCCTCAAGATGCGCTACATCATAACCGTCCACGACCTTATAAGGTATTTTGATCTCAAGGGATACGGACCATATATTCATCGTCCCAATTCCAGGGATAGATTCTACCTGACCCGTGATTATAGAGGCGTCACAAAGGCAACGAGAATAATTGCAGTGTCCCAGGCTACTAAGAGAGATTTGATGAATTACCTTGGAATACCCGAGGAGCGGATAAGAGTTGTCTATGAAGGTATTGACCACACAGTCTTCAGGCCCTCCCTTCGCTCTAACAACTTTGGATATCCTTACATCCTCTTTGTTGGCTCGGAACATCCTAGAAAGAACCTGCCGACCTTAATCAGAGCATTTGGAAAGCTGAAGGAACGCAAGCGGTTTAGAGACCTAAAGTTGGTCAAAGTAGGCAGGGCTGGTGGCAAGGAAACAAATTTCAGGGAAGAAACAATGAAGGTCATAAAGTCCCTAAATTTAGATGGTGAGGTGGTATTCAGCGAGTTTATCTCTGAAGCGGCTTTAAGAGCCTGCTACTGCGGTGCTGAGTGCTTTGTTCTCCCCTCCCTGTATGAAGGTTTCGGTTTTCCTCCTCTGGAGGCGATGGCTTGTGGCTGCCCGGTGATAACCTCTGACAGCTCCTCATTGCCAGAGGTGGTAGGTGGGGCGGCAATCAAGGTTTCGGCAGAGGATGTTGAGGGGCTAGCAGAGGCTTTGCAGAACGTTCTCACTAACCAGCAGCTTGGGAGAAGCCTTGTGGAAAGGGGGATGGCTCAAGCGGCCAAGTTTTCCTGGGAAGAAACAGCGGAAAAGACCCTTGAAGTTTACAAAGAGGTAGAGAAGGAGCTTCTGTAAGGAAAAGGTGGAATTTGCCTGAAGTTGCCCTTTCCACCATGTGGGCCAATGATCGGTTTGACGACATGGCAGAATTTGCTGCCGAAGCTAAGGAATTCGGCTTCAGCCATGTAGAGATAAATGCCTCGGTCTCTCCCCAAGGATTAAGTGAGCTCGTCGAAACCTCTATTCCTATTTCAAGCATCCATTCTCCCTCTCCCGCAGTATTGTCGTCTAGAGGCGTACCAGTAGCTGATCTATCCCTAAGCTCTCTTGAGGCGAAACAAAGAGAGGAGGCTGTCAGCTTTGCCAAGAAAACCATAGACCTTGCCTCGCAAGTAGGAGCTAGGGCAGTCGTTCTTCATATGGGAGAAGTTCCGATTGACCTTAGTCTGGACCATGAATTGCGTCGGCTGTACCAACAAAACCTTACTCAAAGTGAAAAATATGACGAAGTAAAAAGGGGGCTCACTCATCAACGTATTTCTAAAGCTCCGCCTTATCTTGAAGCAGCAAGAAAAAGCCTGGAGGAGCTTAGCGAATATAGTCAATATAAAGGGATAATGCTCGGTGTTGAGACCAGATTCTATTTTCATGAGATGCCAAACATAGATGAAATGGAGGAGCTACTCAGACCAGTGGAAGGCGGACTGGTTGGCTACTGGCATGATGTGGGGCATGCTGAGGTAAACCAACGGCTTGGATTTACCCCACACGAGGAGTGGCTTTCACGGTTTGGAGACAGAATGATTGGGATCCATCTGCACGATGTTCTTGGTATTCGTGACCACCGTCCTCCTGGGAAAGGGGATGTAAATTGGAACATGGTGGCGGAATACGTGCCTCAGAAGGCACTAAAGGTCTGCGAAATCGCTGAGTGGAATGAGGCGGAGCAAATCCGGGCTGTTGTTGACTTCCTGCAAAAACAAGGAATACTGGATTAGCCTAAATGAGTAATTTGGCAGAGCTTCGCGGAAATCTAGCTTCACGTATTGCCAGACCTACACTCAAAATTCTGAGCAGAACTGGGCTGAAACCCGATGTTCTCACTTTCCTTGGGCTGGCAATCAATATTGGTGCAGCTTACCTTGTTGCCGTCCATCGCTTTCTTCCCGCCGGGATACTCATTCTGCTTGCTGGTTTACTTGATCTTCTCGACGGGGCTTTAGCTCGCTTCACCAAACAAACTACACAGTTCGGCGCTATTCTGGATTCCACAACTGACCGCATTTCCGAAGCAGCCCTATTCTGTGGCCTTCTGGTTTGGTACATGTCAACAGGGTCAGATTTGGGAATTGTGCTTGTTTTCGCTGCTTTGATCGGCTCCTTTCTCATTAGCTATATAAGAGCCAGGGCAGAGGCACTGGGGTTGGAATGTCAGGTTGGCTTGTTTACCAGAGCAGAAAGGGTTATAGTGTTGGCTGCAGGTTTAATCCTAGATCAGGTTTTCATCGCCTTATGCATTTTGGTGGTCTTTGTTTATGTCACCGTAGCCCAAAGGCTATTGTATTTATGGCGGAAAACTAAGGACGGAGGCGGTTAAATGGCTGTTATGGCTGTCATAGGCGGTCAATGGGGTGACGAAGGCAAAGGGAGGGTGGTTGATCTTCTAGCTGAGAAAGTAGATATGGTAGTTCGTTTCTCGGGTGGAGACAATGCCGGCCATACAGTAATTGGCCCCTATGGTGAGTTCGGGCTGCATCTCATCCCCTCAGGCATTTTCAATCCCCAGGTGACCTGTATTATCGGCAACGGCGTCGCTATCAACCCAGCGAACCTTCTTGGCGAAATCAATGAGCTTCAGCGGCACGGAGTGGATACAAGCCGCCTCGTTATCAGTGACCGCGCCCATCTCATCATGCCTTATCACACCCTTCTGGACGGACTGGAGGAGGAAAGACGTGGTGGGAAGGCTCTGGGTACCACACATAGAGGGATTGGCCCCGTCTTTGCTGACAAGGTGGCTCGATTAGGAATTCGTGCTGGGGACCTGTTAGACAAAGACGCACTCTACAGCCGTCTGAAATCAACCCTTGAGCTCAAGAATGCTATTCTGACGAAAGTATACCAAGTGTCACCTTTGTCACTAGTAGAAATCTATGAACAGTATTGCCGTTACGGAGAGCGACTGGCTCCCTATATTCGTGAGACCACCGATATGCTTCACGAGGCACTAAGGAAAGGGAACTTGATTTTGCTAGAAGGAGCCCAAGGAACATTACTCGACCCGGACTTTGGTACTTATCCCTACGTGACTTCATCTTCGCCCCTAGCTGGAAGCAGCTCTCTGGGAACGGGAATAGGTCCGATGCAGATTAGTCACGTCGTTGGTGTGTTTAAAGCTTACACCACCAGAGTCGGCGGTGGGCCGATGCCGACTGAGCTAAGGGACGAGGTTGGTGAACTTATTCGGGAGAAAGCTCATGAATATGGCGCTACTACAGGCAGGCCACGGAGGTGTGGCTGGTTTGATGCCGTTGCCAGCCGTTTCAGTGTTCAGGTAAATGGCCTTAGCGAGATAGCTTTGACTCATCTTGACATTTTCGATGCTTTCCCCTCGGTTAAGATATGCACTGCTTACAGATTGGGAGACAAGGTCTTAGATCGCTTTCCCGCGAATGTAGGAGTATTAGAGAAATGCCAACCCATATACGAAGAGCTAGCGGGTTGGCGAGGACCGATAGGTGAAATCCGCCATTTTGATGAGTTGCCCATAGAGGCTCGCCATTATGTAGCTAGGCTTGAGGAAATTACTTGTTGCCCGGTTGGTTTGATTTCGGTAGGGCCGAAGCGGGAGCAAGTGATAAAGGCGAAATCTATGCTTCCTCAGTAACTCTCGACGGAATGGGCAAATCAATCTTATAGTTCTTTAGCGTTGCCTGAATAATCTCGGCCGATTTCTCATCAGGCTCGGTTAAAGGCAAGCGAGGTTTGCCCACCGGAAAACCCAGATGGTTCAGCGCGTATTTGAGGGGCATAGGATTGGGAATGATGAAGAGTGCATTGACTAGAGGAAGCAAATGGCGGTGGATGGCTGCTGCCTCCCCGACTTCGCCGCGGAGAAATGCTTGCATCATTTGCTTTATCTGCTTTCCTACCAGGTGTGAAGCAACACCAACCGCACCATAGCCACCCAGACTGAGTATGGGTAATGTATCGCCATCATTACCGCTGTAGACCAAGAAGTCATCTCCTGCGCTTTCTATGATGGCGGTTATTTGAGCAAGGTTGCCGCTCGCTTCCTTTATTCCCACGATATTATCTATTTCACTCAGCTTGACTACGGTGTCGGAAGCGAGGTTAGTAACCGTGCGTGATGGAACATTGTAGAGAATGCAAGGTAACGCAGTGCTCTCAGCAATGGCTTTGAAATGCTCCAGTAGTCCTTGCTGGGTTGGTCGATTATAATAAGGCACCACCAGGAGGCAAGCGTCAACTCCAATTCTCTCCGCTTCCCTGGTTAGTTGCTGGCTTTCTCTAGTGCCATAACTGCCGGTGCCAGCCACTATTGTTCCACGATTGGCTATGGCTGACTTGACTTCAGCGAAAAGGCGTAGTTTCTCTTCCGAGCTAAGAGTGGGGGATTCCCCGGTAGTACCTGAGATCACAAGACCATCGCTGCCAGAGTCTAGCAAAGCTCTAGCTAGATTCTTGGCCTGTTCATACTCAACTTTGCCCTCAGCATTGAAGGGAGTAACCATAGCCGTCAATAGGCGGCCCAGCTTTCTCATTTTCTAAAGGACCAATTCTTAGGTTTTATCCAACCCATCCGTAGCCCTTCTTCAGCAATCTGCACCGCATTCAATGCTGCCCCTTTGCGCAGATTATCGGCCACTATCCACATGACCAGCCCGTTGGCGCAGGCGAGGTCTTCTCGTATCCTGCCCACAAATACATTATCCGATCCAGTAGCTGCCCAAGGTTGAGGATAAAGACTGACGCTAGGATCGTCAATCACCTTAACCCCGGGGGCCTGAGCCAAGATCTTCCTCGCCTCTTCGGCTGTTATGGGCGAGCTAAACTCCACGTTGACCGCCTCGCTATGCCCAAAGTAGACAGGAACCCTAACGCATGTTGCCGAAACAGCTATATCCTCTGCATGCATTATTTTTCGTGTTTCTTCTGCCAGTCCCCGTTCTTCTTTGGTATGGCCATTACCCATGAAAACGTCTATCTCCGGCAATACATTAAATGCTATCTGATGAGTGTAAATGTGAGGACAAATGCTATGTCCCTCTACGACCAGTTTAGCCTGAGTAGTCAGCTCGTTAACGGCCGCAGCACCGCTGCCTGATACCGATTGATAAGTGCTCACAACAATGCGTCTTATGGGATTGACCTTGTGCAACGGATAAAGGGCCACCACCAACTGGATTGTGGTGGAAGTCGGATTGGCGATTATCCCGTTATGCCATTCTATATCCCCGGGATTTACTTCAGGAACTATCAAAGGAACCGCCGGCTCCATTCTGAAGGCGGCGCCATTGTCAATAATAACAGCACCAGCCTCAGCAGCTAGAGGTGATAGTTGGCGACTAATATCAGCACCTGCCGAGAAAAGGGCAATATCAACGCCACGAAATACCTTCGGTTCAACCTCCGAAACTTCGATCTCTTGGTGATTGAAGAAAAGCTTTGTCCCCGAAGAACGTTCCGAAGCCAGCAGTTTGATTGAAGCCACAGGGAAACTCCGCTGGTGGAGTATCTTTAGGAATTCCTGCCCTACAAGCCCGGTGGCCCCGACAATGGCTATGTTGAACTCTTCCACAGTCTTCCTTTCACAGGTTTAGCAAGGCATCTAATCCATGAATTAGCCCCTTACGGTTTCTCACCTCTTTAACCGCCAAGATGACACCAGGCATATACGACTCCCGACTTATGGCCTCATGGCGTATGCTGAGGGTTTCTCCCGCCTTTGCTAGAATGACTTCTTGCCCAGCCATGAATCCTGGTAAGCGTAAGCTATGAATAGCTATCCCTTGGATTTGCCCGCCCCTAGTACCTGGAATTGTCTCCCTCTCGGTTTTGGGGAAGATGAATGATTTGCCACGTCCTTCTAGCATACCTCTGGCTGTGTTCACAGCGGTTCCAGACGGGGCGTCGATTTTCTTATCATGGTGCATTTCGAGAATCTCCGCATGGTCGAAGAATCTAGCGGCAATCCTTGCCAAATGCATCAAAAGAACTGCTCCCAAGGAGAAATTGGGTGTTACTACAGCCCCGACACCATTCTCCCGGCATAGCTGGTCGATCTCTGCTAAATCCTCCTCAGAAAGGCCTGTGGTGCCTATGATCAGATTGACTTTTCGCTTAGTAGCTAAACGAGCAGCCTTCATAGCGACTTCAGCCATCGTGAAATCTACAAGCACGTGAGGATTACAGTTCGTCAGAAGAGACTCTAAATCCGAAGAGAAGGGTACCAGCTCTAGAGTATCAGCCAGGGGAAGATACTTCTGGGTTACGTTTTTCTCTGCGGCACCAACCACCTTTAATTCAGGCTCACGGACCACCGCCCTGATCACCTCCTGTCCCATCCTACCTAAAGCCCCATTAACCACAACTCTTATCACTTCCATATTCTCCCCCGTTGCCAATCGGCAGCTACCTGTTGTGGTGAGCCTGGCGATTCCCCTTATCATACCGGGCATCCTTTGGCGACCGAGGCTTGGAAAACGAGGAATCCTCTGTCCTGGCACCCGGAATACGAGAAGGCCCTTCAAACACTGCTCTTCGTGACAGGTTTATCCTACCCATATTGTCAATTTCAGTGACTTTGACCATTATCTCATCACCAACTTTGACAACATCCTCGACTCTAGGAACACGGTGTTCAGCGAGTTCGCTTATGTGAACCAGCCCTTCCTTTCCAGGAAGAATCTCCACCATAGCACCGAAATTTAGCACCCGCGTTACCCTACCGGTATAAATATCCCCCGACTTCACTTCCCGAGTCAAGTCTTGTATCCTGTTTATTGCTTTCTGAGCTGCGTCCTTGTCAGGCGAGCCAACAATCACGGTACCATCACTATTCACATCTATGGTGGCCTTAGTCTCATCTATGATGGATCTTATGGTCTTGCCCCCAGGACCAATAAGGGCGCCAATCTTCTCTGGGTTGATGCTTATCCTGTACATTCTTGGTGCATAAGGGCTAAGTTCAGGGCGGCTAGCACCGATGGTTTGCTGCATCTTTTCCAGTATCTCCAAGCGGGCTTGGCGAGCCCTATCTAAGGATTCAGCTAGAAGTTGAGGCTCCACACCCTGCAGTTTGATATCAAGCTGTAGAGCAGTAACTCCTCGGGATGTGCCTGCGACCTTGAAATCCATGTCGCCGTAGGCATCCTCCACACCCTCAATATCAGTGAGGATGACGTAGTCACTATCCTCGCCGCTAAGCAATCCCACGGCTATACCCGCCACAGGTGCCTTAATAGGCACGCCGGCATCCATTAAGGAAAGCGTCGAGCCGCACGCACTAGCCATAGAAGTGCTGCCACTGGAACTGAGAACCTCGGAGACTAAACGAATAGCATAAGGGAAATCTTGCTCTGAGGGCAGCACGGGAGCGATAGCACGCTCGACCAAAGCGCCGTGCCCAATTTCTCGTCTGCTAGCTGCACCCACCCTCCTTACTTCACCGGTAGAGAAGGGAGCAAAATTGTAGTGATGCATGAAGCGTTTTGTGTCATCTATGCCCAATCCATCCAGTAGTTGTTCCCTATTCGTGGAGCCCAAAGTGGTGACGGTTAGCACCTGTGTTTCACCGCGCCCAAATAGACCAGAACCGTGGGCCCGGGGCAAGAGGCCGACTTCACAACTAATAGGGCGAATCTCATTTGCTTGACGGCCATCCAGATGCCGCCTCTCTTCTAGTATCTTCTTCCTTGCCTGTGCCCTGAACTGAGCCTCAAGCGCAGGAATGATTTCCTCTTCGGTGAATGAATCAGCCAATTTCTGTATGGCTTCCTCCTGGACCAGCGACCAAGCTTGTTCCCGTTGTGATTTTCCCTTTTGATCCACAGTCTGTCTTAGCTTATCTCCAACGGCGGCGAGGAGAAGATTTGTAAGTTCAGGATCAATTCCCTTAGCACTAGTAGCTATTTTCGCCTTGCCATAAGCTTGCTGTAGCTCCTCTTCGATTTTGATTATTTCCTGATTGGCTTCGTGGCCAAATTGAATTGCCTCCAGTATGATCTCTTCGGAGCTCTCCCTAGCCCCTGCCTCTACCATCACTATGGCTTGCTTAGTGCTGGCGACAACCAAGTCAATCAGGCTATCCTCCATCTGGATTAGGCTGGGATTTATGACCAAGGTGTCATCTAAATAGCCAACGTGCACTGCTGATATCGGCCCAGAAAAGGGGATCTCGGATATAGTTAGAGCCGCTGAGGCTCCAACAAGAGCGCAGATATCCGGGTCGCTCTCTTTATCGGCAGAAAGAACAGTAGCTATGATTTGAATTTCATAATCAAATTCCTTGGGAATGAGAGGTCGCAAACATCTATCAACAAGTCTCATGGTCAGGGTTGCTTCCTCGCTGGGGCGTCCCTCCCTTCTGATGAAGCTGCCCGGTATTTTTCCTGCGGCGTAGAGTTTTTCCTCATAGTTCACCGTCAGCCGCAAGAAATCTGCTTTTCCTACAGGCTCATGGCTAACACAGGCAGTAACCAAGACCACTGTATCGCCATAACGCACGGTGACAGCACCATTGGCCTGCAGAGCGAGTTTTCCCACCTCAATGGTAAACGCTCGGTTGCTTAGTAAACGGGAAAAGGTCTGAGACATCTTGCTAGATCGTCGACTACTTCCTTAAGCCTAACTTGGCAATAAGAGAATAATACTCCTGAGGCTCCGTTCTGTTAAGATAGGCCAACAGTCTTTTGCGTCGCCCTATAAGCTTAAGAAGCGCCCGTTGAGAATGATAATCATGGGAATTTATTTTCAAATGCTCGCTCATTTGGTTTATCCCCTCGCTAAGCACGGCTACCTGAACTCTGGTAGAGCCAGTATCATTTTCGTGAATCCTAAACTGCGAGACTATACCCTGTTTCTTTTCCTTATCCAAGAACCCATCCTTTAGTGAAACGTTGCCTAGCATTATAACATAGCCTAAGAAACAATTGTACATGCTGAAAACACGGTTTTTCGCACCTTGACTTATTTGATGGTCACAGCGTATAGTATTCGCAGTTATACCTTGAACTGTTGCTATCCTTGAGTATCTCGATTGACTGTCTGGCAAAGGTCTTGGGCCTGCGGACACTGCAACTAAACAAGGTAAGAAGCGATTCGTAAAGGAGGTGTGCAGTGGGTCTAACAGACAAGACCTTGACTTGTCGGGACTGCGGGAAAAGTTTTGTGTTTACCGTAGGCGAACAAGAGTTCTATCAGTCGCGCGGTTTGCAGCATGAACCTAGTCGCTGCCCGGACTGTCGTGCATCACGGCGGAGGCACGGCAGCAATTATGGTCAGCCAAGAACAATGTATAAGGCAATATGCGCCAATTGCGGATGCGAGACCGAAGTGCCCTTTGAGCCTAAGGAGGGACGGCCCGTATACTGCGGTGACTGTTACGCCAAGGTTAGAGAACAGCGAATTTGATCATTGACAAAGGATGAACATCGGTGTATGCCGTATAGAGCTTCGCCTTCCAGAGAATCAATCTCTCAAGGGAAAGCGGCGGGTGATCAAGTCCATTACGACACGGCTGCGAAATGACTGTAATGTTTCCGTAGCTGAAGTTGATAATCAGGCCTCATGGCAGCTGGCTACCTTGGGTGTAGCTGCCGTCAGCAACCAGGGAGGACATGCTCAGGAAATCCTGTCGAGCGTGGTGAGGTTTATCAGTCAGAACTACCCTGATTTGGAGCTACTGGGTTCGGAAATAGAGGTTTTCCCAGGTCCGTAAATGGTTGATGGATGCCGCTGCTTTCCTTCATGGTCTCATTAGTTCGCCCGGCTATGAGCAACAGGTTGTTCATATTCAACACATCCTTTCACAAGATGCTAGCTTCGGCGAGCTGAGCAAGCCACTTAAGCCCGCCCTACGGGAGCGGCTTGAATCTCTAGGCATATCTGCTCTCTACAGCCATCAAGTGCAGGCACTGAATGCCATTTTCACGGGAAAGAACGTGATAGTAGCTACACCCAGTGCCAGCGGCAAGACCTTATGTTATCACCTGGCAACCCTTGAGGCTATCTTGGATGACAAAGATAGCCGCGCTCTTTACATTTTCCCCACCAAAGCCTTGGCCCAGGATCAGTTGCGCGGCCTAAAGGAAATAGCCTGCCCCAAGCTCCTTTCCGAGGAGAGTATAGCCGCCTTTGATGGTGATACTCCCCAGGCAGAGCGAGCCAGCATCAGGAAGCAAGCTAGGGTGGTGCTTACTAACCCAGACATGCTCCATTTTGGTATCCTGCCTAATCACCAGTCTTGGTCTAAGCTGCTCCGTAAGCTCAGGTATGTGGTGCTAGACGAGGCTCATATTTATCGAGGTATTTTCGGTTCCCATGTGGCTAACGTCCTAAGGAGATTGCGACGGCTCTGCGCTTTTCATGGCTCTAGCCCTCAGTTTATTTGTTGCTCAGCCACTATTGCCAATCCCAAAGAGCATGCTCAGAACCTAACCGGCTTGCCCTTCGACGAAATTGTTGAAGACGGTTCGTCTCGTGGTGAAAGATATTTTGCCTTTTGGAATCCGCCAGTTGTTGATGAAGCAAAGAGCACTCGACGCAGTTCTAACAGTGAAGCTGCTTTTCTCCTCAGCCAGCTTATTCAGGATGATATTCGTACGCTTGCGTTTGCGCGCACTCGTAAGCTGACTGAGCTTATTTATATTTATGCCCAAGAGCAGTTACCTCCTTCTCTGGCTCACCTCATCAGTCCCTATCGCGCAGGCTACCTCCCCGAAGATAGGCGCCGCATTGAGCATCAGCTCTTTGATGGTCAGTTGCTTGGCGTGGTAGCAACAACTGCTCTAGAACTGGGAATAGACATTGGTGATTTGGAAGCTACAGTTCTCACCGGCTATCCCGGAAGCATTTCCAGCGCCTGGCAGCAAGCAGGGCGCAGTGGACGCAGTGGAGGTAGCTCCCTGAGTTTCCTTATCGCACAGGACAATCCACTTGACCAATACCTTATGCGCCATCCGGAATACTTTTTTGGCCGGAACTTCGACAATGCCTTAATCAACCCCGCCAATCCTTATGTTCTGAAACCTCATCTTCTGTGTGCTGCGTGGGAGAAACCTCTTGATGACAGTGATAAAGAATTCTTTAGTGGTGCTGTGGATGCTATGCTTGCTGAACTGGAGCAGGAAGGCAGATTGCGAAGACAGCAGGTGAAGTGGTATCTATGTGCTGTGGTTGCCTATCCCGCTGAAAATGTAAACATAAGGACAACTTCGAGGGAGAATTATGCCGTGATTGATGCTTCCCAGGGTTATCTGCTGGAGACGGTGGAGGCAAGCGTCGCCTTTTTTCAAATATACCCCGGAGCCATCTACCTCCACCAAGGCGAAGCTTACATTGTAACTGAGCTCGACTTAGTCAGGCATGTCGCTTTAGCAGAGCGGACTTCAGTTGCCTACTACACCCAGGCTAAGGACATCACGGACATCAGAGTAGTAGAACTAACTGCAGAAAAGAATTATGGGGTGAGAACTTGTCTTGGAAACGTTGACGTCACCACCACAGTTGTCAGTTTTAGAAAGAAGAGACAATTCACTGAAGAGGTTATCGGAGAGGAGCCATTAGATCTACCGTCTCAGAGCTTCCCCACTAAAGCACTGTGGTTTGATTTACCTCAAAGGGCAACCGATAGGATAGTCCATGCAGGGCTTGATTTCCATGGTGGCTTGCATGCTTGCGAGCATGCTGCCATTGGCATACTACCGTTGTTTGCCCTCTGTGACCGGAATGACATTGGCGGCGTTTCCACTCCCTTTCATCCAGATACCGGGAAGGCACAGATCTTCATCTATGACGCTTACCCTGGGGGCATTGGCATTGCCGAAAAGGGGTTTGAGATCATGCCCGAACTCTGGCAGGCCACTCTCAAGGTAGTTGAAGAATGCCCTTGCCAGGGCGGTTGCCCAAGTTGTATCCAATCACCGAAGTGCGGCAATAATAATCAGCCCCTGGATAAGAAAGCAGCGTTAATATTGCTGCAAGAGCTGATGCGCTTAGCATCACTGTCTGTGAGTGTGTGAGTCGCCAAACACGAAATTCAAGAGACGGATAACTATTCTCAAAGGAAAGACAGGCTGTTTCGCCGGACCGACGTGACAAGAATTGGTTGCGACTTTGTGCTGCAATCAATGGCTTACATCCACGGTATCGAAGTTGACCAATCGGGACTCACCTTTTTGAAACTGCGCCACAGGATTCGAAGGGGCTCTTCACCCCACAGTCATGGCACAAGGTTCGGGCACATTTGGAGTTCGTCGAAGAGGATACACCCAGCCTGTTGTGAACCCTCTTTTGGTGGACAGCAAAACTAGTACGATCCGTAATTGCCTCTAAGTTCTGTCCTCAAATGCAGATGGGCAATCCTCAGCCTGGAGTACCACCGGACTACGAAAGGAAAGGGAAACCAACGTGAGACGAACAGAGAGCAGGAAATCACCAAGCCAGAACTTCAATAGGAAACACAGCGTTCGGCGCTTATTGTACCGTAACTGCTAATGCAAAGAGTAACTGGGGGTAATAGATTACGAGCGAGCGCACAAAGCTGGCAGCGAAAAATCCTGATTACAATATCTGTAACCTGACTCTCGTTTCCTCCTTGGCTGCTTTTACTCGAAGCAAAGTGCGTATGGCTTCGGCCACTCGACCTTGCTTGCCAATCACCCTGCCTTTATCATCAGGGGCAACCTCCAGTTTGACAACCAGTATGTCCCCCTCCTCATTTTCCGTAGTTACATTTACCTGGTCCGGCTCCTTAACAATGGCTTTGACAATGTACTCTACAAGCTCTTTCATTTCGTCTCCTTAGGGGTTAGTTTTGGCTTGAGACCCTTGCTTAAATCTATCCATAATGCCCAGCTTACGGAGCAGGCTTGAAACTGTTTCCGTGGGCTGAGCCCCATCTTTCAGCCATTTCAATGCTTTTTCCTCATTGATATCAACAGTAGCTGGATCCGTCAAAGGATTATAATGCCCGATAATCTCGATGAAAGCGCCATCACGAGGTGAACGGCTGTCCGCTACCACCACTCGGTACATTGGTCTGTGTTTTCGCCCTACCCTGAACAACCTGATTTTAACCATCTAACTGAGCTATTATCTCTCGAATGACTGTCTTTGTCAATTGCTTTGCTTTGCTCCTAACAGCAAATGCTTTATAATTCAAAGACATGAAAGTGAATAGACTGCATCAGTGGCAGGTGACTACTGCTCAAGCTAAGGAGATACAATTGAGCCTTGCCAGAGAAGTAGTGACCGAGGGCCAGGTTGGCAATCCGCGCTTCGTTGCTGGCGTCGATATCTCTTCTGCTGACTCTGACGGTATGGCTCGGGGTGCAATAGTGGTCCTCAGCTATCCTGAGCTTGGTGTGGTAGAAGTAGAAACGGCTGAAGACAAACTCACCCTTCCTTATATCCCAGGTTTGTTGTCCTTTCGGGAGTGTCCTCTAATACTGGCCGCCTGTCAGAAACTATGCAATACCCCTGACCTCATTCTGGTTGATGGTCAGGGAATTGCTCACCCCAGGAGGCTCGGCCTTGCCTCACATTTGGGACTCTTTCTTGGCTTGCCCACTATCGGCTGCGCCAAATCAATCCTCTGCGGCAGGCAAGAGCCTTTGGGAGAGGAGGTCGGCTCCTGCGCAGAGCTAATTGATGATGGGCAAATCATCGGGGCGGCTTTAAGAACCAAAATCGGAGTGAGGCCGGTCTACGTTTCCATAGGCCATAGGATTAACCTTCCTTCGGCTCTACAGTGGGCAATGAAGTGTTGCCGCGGCTATCGTCTTCCCGAACCTACCCGTTTAGCTCATTTTGCCGCCGGCGGAAAGCTAGTCTCCAAGCCGGGTTACCAGGAGAGGCCATTTAACTAACATAACAGGCAGGATCAAATGCAGGAACAAAGAGAGAATTTAGAAGCCTTGCGTCGCCGAATTTCAGATATAATGGTGCATCTTTGACATTCCCACTAGGGAAAAGGAGATTGCCCAGATAGAGGCGGAATCGGCTAGCCCCACTTTTTGGCGCGATCCAGCCACAGCTAAAGCCACTATGCGCCAACTTGCAGCGAGAAAGAATCTAGTTCGCCATTGGCGTGAGCTACAGGAAAAAGCTGCCGAACTTTCCGAGATGGCAGCATTGGCTATTGAAGAGGATGACTACTCAATCAGGGAGGATATTGAAAGGGAGCTTAGGAAAGCCAGCTCTCGCTTCGAAGAACTGGAGACCAAGTTAGTCCTTGGCGGTGATTATGACGCGCGGAACGCTATGGTTGCCCTTCATGCTGGCGCCGGTGGCACAGAATCTCAAGATTGGGCCAGTATACTGCTCAGAATGTACCTAAGGTGGGGCGAGCGACGTGACTTTCATGCCGAAATCTTGGATATTTCTCCCGGTGAAGAAGCCGGTATCAGAAGTGCTACCCTGGAAATCAGCGGGGATTACGCCTATGGCTACCTCAAATGTGAGCATGGAGTTCACAGGTTGGTGCGGCTTTCCCCGTTTGATGCTGACCATGCTCGTCATACCTCTTTCGTTCTAGTAGAAGTTCTCCCCGAAGCCGACGAAGCCAGAGACGCTGAAATGAACCCAGAGGATCTAAAGATAGATACTTTCAGATCCAGTGGTCCTGGTGGACAGCATATGCAGAAGACAAGCAGTGCCGTGAGGGTAACCCACTTGCCCACAGGGCTAGTAGCCACTTGTCAGAGTCAGAGGTCTCAACATCGGAATAAGGAGACCGCTCTGAGAATTCTTCACGCTCGTGTTCTCAAGTTGGAGCGAGCTAAAGAGGAAGATGAAAGGGCAAAGATCAAAGGTGAGCGCATTGAAGCTGGTTGGGGGAACCAGATCAGGAGTTACGTTCTTCACCCGTACAAAATGGTGAAGGATCATCGTACCGGCTACGAACTCAGTGATGCTGAGGCTGTATTGGATGGCGATTTGGATGGATTCATCACTTCTTACCTCCGCTCCAAAATGGGCGACGAGAAATGATTAAGCGCGTTGTCTTTGCAGTTCTAGCTCTCCTTTTGTTGTTGATTCCCTCCGTCGTCGATGCTGATAGCGGCATCTCCGTCCTGCACAGCAGTGTGGAGGTGCATTTCCCCAGTGAGCTTGTTTTCAATTTTGAAGCTGATAGTTCTGCTAACATAATTGACGCTCGCCTTTACTACCAGGTGCACAAGATGAACTATGCTCAAGTTACCAGTGAGGGCTGGCCTGATTTCACCCCAGCAACAAGATTAGAAACTAGCTGGATATGGGATATGAGGAAGGCAAGCCTGCCTCCGGGCGCTGCGGTAACATATTGGTGGACAGCAGAGGATGCTGCCGGAAACAAGCTTGAAACTCCTCCGAGCTTGGTTTACTTTGATGACTTCCGCTATCCCTGGCGAAGTCTAACCAGTGATGGGCTAACCCTTCTCTGGTATGAAGGTAACGATTCCTTCGCTCAGGAACTGATGGATGCCTGCAAACAAGGACTTGACAGACTGAAGCCCATTTCTCATTGGGAAGCACGGAGTGCCGAAGCAACCCCAAGGCCCATCACGATCTACGTTTATGCCTCAATGGTGGACTTGCGAGGAGCCATGATTTTTCCTCAGGAATGGACCGGGGGCGCGGCCTTCACCGATTTTGGCATAATCGTCATTGGTATTCCGCCAGACCAGGTCGATTGGGGGGAGAGAGCTCTAGTTCATGAACTGACGCATGTGGTTGTTCATCAGGCAACCTTCGGCCCTTATGGCGCCCTCCCCGTCTGGCTTGATGAAGGTTTAGCTATGTACAACGAAGGGGAGCTTGAGTGGTTTTTCCAATCCTGGCTGAACGAGGCTGTTTCCGAAGACGAGCTTATTTCAGTGCACAGTTTGTGCAGTCCCTTTTCTGCTGAGCCTGAAAAAGCTTTTATCTCCTACGCCGAGAGCTATAGCCTTGTGGAATACCTCATGCATAATTATGGTCAGGGCAAGATGCTGGAGCTTCTTGGGCTTTTCAAACAAGGAAACACCTGTGATGCAACTTTGACCCAGGTGTACGGTTTTGATATAGATGGCCTTGATAGCCGCTGGCGAGAAACGCTGGCTACCTCCACGGTCACTGCGAGCGAAGCGTGGCAATCTCATCCGGCATTGATTGGCGTGTTGTCAGCCCTGGCTACATCGCTGGTTTTGGCTGGCGCTTTGGCTTTGGAGGAATGGACATGGAGGAGATCACGCAAGAAGGGTTAGCTAGGGGGAGCGACCGTCGGGTATGGCTAGCTATGCCAATTGGAGTGAAGATAGATTGTCTTACGTGTTAGTAGCCGTCGGAGCAGTCATCCTGGATGATGACGACAAGATCCTCCTGGTGAAGCATAAGAAGGAGAGAGGCGGCTACTGGCAGGGAAAATGGATTTGTCCTGGAGGAGCACTTGAGCTCGGTGAGGAAATCAAGGAAGGCATCAAGAGAGAGGTTAGAGAGGAGACAAACCTGGAGATAGAGTTGGTCAGACCTCTTATTCCTTTTGATAGGATCGTCAAAACAAATGAGGAGACCAGCTTGCATGTTATCTACATTGATTATGTCGCCAAGTTGTTAGGTGGCGAGCTCAACGCGGCCAGTGACGTAGGCGAAGCCTTATGGGTGGAAAAGACAAACATTCCCCAGATATGGTCAGAGCTGCACGAGGACACTCAGCGTTTGCTTAAGATAGCAGGGGTTGTCTAATGTCTCTTCAATCGACTGGACCCTTAGATTGTCACCTCGCTTTGCCACTCCCAAGAACCATGCCAGCCAGTGCTCTGTCCCGCTCAGAAAACAAAATCCGGAGTGATTCTGCTGTGGCCAATGCTGTAGAATGCTGACAGCGGTTCTCAGGGGTAAAGCAAAGCTGCTGCCCATCACGAGGAAAACCTATGGGAAAGCAAAGACCGGTGAAATATGTTGTCTCATGGTATATCATAAGACACGATAGGACATCTTTTGTCTCTCACGCCAAAAACAGATGAAGGAATATAACTACTGCCCGATTTGCGCCACGCCTCTCCAAACGGGAATGATTGAAGGGAAAAAGAGGAAATACTGCCCCGAATGTGCCTTTGTTGATTACAAGAATCCTCTGCCAGTAGCATTGGCGGTTGCAGTGAAAGATAAGAAGTTCTTATTGATTAAGAGAGGAATAGCGCCCAAGAAGGGTATGTGGGGTTCTCCTTCAGGTTTTATCGAGATTGGAGAAACACCGGAAGAAGCTTGCTTAAGAGAGCTGAAGGAGGAAACTGGAGCATCCGGGAAAATCGTGAAACTAATCGGGGTCACCAGACGGGAAGATGAGGAAATCTATGGGGACATGCTCATAGTGAAATACCTGGTCAAGGTAGATGCCGAAGAGCTGACTCCTGCAGCCGATGAGGTAGAGGACGCAAGGTTCTTCGATATTGCTGAGTTACCTAGCTATTATTTTGAGCTTTTTGGAGACGTCATCGAACACGTTCAAAATGAGGAAGTATGACGTGGAGCCAACCATTGAAGACAGAGAAGGCAGGAAACGATTCTGGGGCTAATGACAAAGCAAGCACCCTTGGATCAGGAAAACCTGCCTACTATGCATATGAGCGGACTTTAGCGAAGGACTTCCAGTATCGCTTTTCACACAACATTACGTAGTGGCACTCCAGAAAAGGAATAATCTTGTTTTGTACTTCTCCAGTATGCCTTCTCATTCATTGTAAAAGTCGGGGCGAGAGGACTTGAACCTCCGACCTCAGCGTCCCGAACGCTGCGCGCTACCACACTGCGCTACGCCCCGCCGTCTATGCTATTATAAGACGCTTCAACTATCAGGGCAAGAATGAAATATTGCGTTCTCATAATCGATGGGGCAGCAGGTTGGCCCTTGCCTGAGCACGGCGGAAAGACCTGCCTGGAACTGGCATACACACCAAATCTGGATGCTATGGCAAGCGAAGGTTTTGTTGCTCTTGCGCGTACCGTACCGCCTGGGATGGAACCGAGCAGCGCCTGCGCCTGCATGTCGCTCCTTGGCTACGACCCAAGAGTCTATTACCAGGGCAGGGGCGCCATTGAAGCCAGGAGCATGGGAATCCCTGTTGGTGATGGGGAGGTCGTTTTCCGCTGCAACTTGGTAACTGTCCGCGATGGGAAGATGTGGAGCTACAGTTCTGGTTACATCAGCACTGAAGAAGCTCGAGCTCTTATTGCAGGTTTGAATGAGAGCCTCGGTAATGATGAGGTGCTGTTCTACCCTGGAGTCAGCTACAGGCATATATGCAAGATAAAGGGACACGACGAAACTCTCTTGGCTGCTTGCACTCCGCCACACGATATTCCAGGTAAGCCTATCGAGGAATTTCTTCCTCAAGGCCCCGGGAGCGAGCTGTTGAGACGCCTCATGGAACACTCAGAGGCCGTGCTTCGCGACCACCCCGTAAACATGGCGCGCACGTCTCGCGGTGATATCCCAGCTACGACGATCTGGCTCTTCTGGGGCAGTGGTAGAATACCTGACATGCCGGCTTTCAAGCACATTTACGGCATTGATGCCGCCTTAACGTCCGGAGTTGATCTTCTACTGGGCTTAGCTAGAATGACAGGGATGAAGACACTGAGCATTCCCGGTGTGACCGATGGTCTAGACAACGATTATGCTGCTCAAGCTGAAGGCGCTCTAGAATCGCTTAAGGAATGTGACATGGTAGTTATTCACGTGGAGGCACCTGACGAGGCTGGTCATGCTGGCTCCGTTGACGACAAAGTACAGGCTATCCAAAGAGTAGATAAAGAGATGGTGGGTCGCATCCTTTCATGGGACGGGGATGCCATCCGGGTGCTGGTTATGCCCGACCACCCAACACCTATCGAGGTTCAAACCCATACTGAGGAGCCAGTCCCATTCATGCTGTGGGGACCAGGATTTCTGGCTAACGGGGCGAAGAGGTTCACCGAGGCAGAAGCCAAAAGTACAGGCGTCCTGGTAGAGAAGGGGTATAATATTATGGGCACCCTAATAACCGCAACTAAGGACAGACCATGGCATTAATAGTGCAAAAGTACGGTGGCAGCTCCGTTGCCAATGCTGACAGAATTAGGCGCGCCGCTCGCCGTGTGGGTAAAGCTAAGGACGCGGGGAACCAAGTGGTAGTGGTGGTCTCAGCAATGGGGGATACCACCGATGATTTGATTGCATTAGCTCAGCAAGTTACTGAGCGCCCCCGCGACCGGGAACTCGATGTTTTGCTTTCCACCGGTGAGCTGGTTTCCAGCACTCTCCTGTCCATGGCTCTGGAGAACCTGGGCTACAAGGCAGTCAGCCTGACCGGCGCTCAGGCAGGCATCCAAACCGATTCTGCTTACAGCCGAGCTCGAATTCTTCGTGTTGATGCCAGCCGCATCATCAGCGAATTGGAGAGGGATAATATCGTAATTGTGGCTGGATTTCAGGGTGTTACTCACGACATGGATATTACCACTTTGGGTCGAGGTGGCTCCGATACTACTGCAGTGGCCTTGGCTGCTAGCTTGGGGGCTGAAGTATGCCAGATCTATAGCGATGTCGAGGGAGTCTACACCGCCGACCCTCGGCTCGTGCCCGAAGCAATGAACTTGAAGGAAATCGGCTACGAGGAAATGCTCGAACTAGCCAGCTATGGAGCTAAGGTACTGCATCCCAGAGCTGTGGAATTGGGCCAGTTGTATGGTGTTACTATTGTGGTGGCTTCTAGCTTTAGCGACAGCGCGGGGACTACTATTTGTAAGGAGGCTTCTATGGAAGTGAGAAATAAGGTTAGGGGCATTGCTCATGATACCAATGTAGCCAAGATCACAGTTGTTGGTGTTCCTGACCATCCCGGCATTGCTGCGGCTATCTTTGAGCCCTTGGCCAAGGAGAATGTAAGCGTGGACACCATTGTTCAGAATGCTAGTATCAACAACATCACCGACCTTACCTTCACTGTGGCTCGGACTGATTTACCCAGGGCGATGTCCTTGATGGAGCCATTGTTGAAGTCTATCGAAGCTAAGCAGTGTATCACCGATTCTACGTTGGCCAAAGTTAGCATCGTGGGCACCGGGATGCAGAATACGCCAGGCTACGCTGCCAGGATGTTCCGCACACTTCATGAAGCGGGCATTAATATCCAGTTAATTACCACCTCGGAGATTAGGATAACCTGCATTATTTCTGAGGACAAGGTCAAGGATGCTGTTGGCGCACTACATAAAGCCTTTGAGCTAGAAAAGGCTTGAGTCGCGAGTTTTTCACGGAAATCTTGCGCCATGATCTCATTTTGGCTAGAATAGTTGTCAGGTTGCGCTTGAGTGTTAATTTAAGTTACCGGAAGCGGTCATGCCTATCTATGAGTACTATTGTCCCAAATGCAAGAAGGAGTTTGAGCTAATGCGCCCGATGAGCCAAGTTGGCAAACCTGTCTTGTGTCCCAAGTGCGGAAGAAAGAGCCAAAAACTTGTCTCTGCCTCCGCCTCAAAGACCGGCTCCTACGTACAGCCGCCAGCGAGATCCGCCTTTAGACAGAAGCCATAGTCAACTAGCGCAGTCCAGGCACAATGGCCAAGCGAGATTACTATGAGGTTTTGGGCGTTGATAAGGGCGATAAGGAGGGATTGGCTAATATGGAGCTTTCCCCAAGGGCAAAAGAAAGGCTGGCAAGGATTGGCGAATTGTCGCAAGAGGAGAAGGACAGGCTGAAGCACTCCGAGGAACTAATGCATTTGCTCTCTGATTATTTCACTGGTAAGCTGAGTCCTGAGGATCTGTGGATGGCGCTGAAGGGGTACAAGGACCAGGGCAAGGATTCTATGATAAAAGAAGCGCAACTTAGTCTCATTGATGCCCTGAGTCTGGAAAGCAGTGATCTGCACTTTCAAAGGTGCCGTGACGGAATCTTGGCTGTGGACACATTAAAGGGCGAGGGACAGTATCTTGATTTGGAGCGAAATCTAAATTCAATTCAGAGCTTATGTCAGCAATATAAGGAGAACAAAGAGCGAGCTTTCAATGCCATGAAGGCTGACATTGAAAGGCAAGTTGAAATGGCAGCCCGGCAAATGGCACAACAAACGGGAAACAAAGCGCTACCCATCGATATCCAAGCTTCGGCAGAAGCCAGCGTGAGAAACAATCCTCAATGGATGGACTTTAGCTCCAGGCATGAAAGGGAGTACAGCTTAGAATTCAAGAAGCGCCTGGCCGAGCTAAGCAGCACGTTACAGAGTTGATCACGGTGTCAGCTACACTAGCGCCTGAAGTCATTAAGACCATGCTCATGACACAATCCAGGCGCCCGCACCATGGCACTACATGGGTTACCAGCATCTTTCAGGCTTCAGTTCGGCAGCATTCATAGCCAAGGAGAAAGACATTCCACAAGAAAGACGCTACGGATGATTGCCGTCCCGGGCGCCACGTCAAAACCAGCAACAGAACGAACCATAAGCTGTGCCCGTGGCCGCTATTTCCTAATTGCGGCTATGTATCCCTGGGAATCCGAAATAGTTGCGAATTGGGGCAGCACATTATTCAGGGTCCAACAATGCCACTCCTCGCTAAAAGATGTGCAGCAATCCTCGAGGATAGTGACCAGGTATCCCAGGTCACATGCGTGCCGAGCAGTCGCCTCGACACAATTATTGGTGGCTACGCCGGCAAGGACGAGGTGCGAAATACCCCCGGCTCTCAGGATCTGGTCAAGGTCCGTGTGACACAGGGCATCAGCGGTATGCTTGGTCACAATCACTTCGCTGGCAAGAGGTGCGAGTTCCTCAATTATCTGGCTGCCCCACGTGCTCTCCACAAGAGCTTCAGCATCCCTGATGCCCGTGGGCAGGGGGCCGGCTATATCGGGTATCTCAGGGTAGCCGGGTCGGAAGGCCACGCGGGCAAAAATTACCTGGATGCCAGTCTCTCGGCTCTCGTTAAGCACTGCCGCAGTATGCGTAATGCACTTCGAAGCTGCAACGGCAGCGGGGAGACCTGAAGCCTCGAATTTGCCACCTGGCTTAACGATATCATTCTCATAGTCCATAATAATCAGAGCTGTTTTCGCCTTGTTGATTGCCGGAAACTCTTGTTTTCGAACTGTCCAATTCGTCATTATTGCCCTCCCTCTTTCAGCAATAGAGTCTATCTAGAACAAAGGGGGCGCCCCCTTGAACTCGGCCGGCTGCCCTATCTCCTCCAGTATCTTTGGTATTTCCTCAGCTTTGTAACCCAAGATATTAGCCAGTATCTCTTCAGTATGCTCTCCCAGTTTTGGAGCGGCACCTTTTCTCAGAGCCGGTGTTTCACCAAAAGCCAAAGGCAAATGCAGCCACTTCACCCAACCCTCGACCGGGTGCTCATAATCAGTCAGGTATTGGTTGGCCATCACCTGAGGGTCATCCTCCAAATCCTTGTAGTTCTGTACTCTCTCCCAGAGGATATCCTTGCCCCCAAATAGTTCTATCCATTCCTCTCTTGGCCGTTCTGAGAACGCTTCATCCAGAAGGGCGATGCATTCCTCGCGGTTTCTGGACCTTCCCCTGGTATCGGCAAAGCGAGGGTCATTAGCATACTCCTTTAAGTCCAACACCTCACACAGAGCAGGCCAACTTCTTTGCGGCTGGCCACAAAGCAAAGCAATCCATCCGCCATCAGCGCATTTGTAATGGTTCCACAGCGGATTTGTTACACAATCTCTTAGGGTCGGGCGCAGATGTGCCCCTAAATATGCCGCCTGTATCTGCAACCCTAGAAGCCACATCGTAGCAGTCAAGTGTGACGTTTCTACTTTTTGCCCCGTGCCGAATCGTTCTCTCGCCAGCAGAGCGGCGATAGCACCCAGGCACAAGATTATGCCGCCAATTTGGTCGGATGCACCGGTGTACCAGTATATCGGTTCACCTTGCTCACGCCCCCACCACATGCCCCCCGACCTCGCCATGCCGCTGTAATCAAATCCCGGCTTATTCCAATCAGGACCTTTAGTCCCAAAGCTGGAGGCACCTAGATATATCAATTTGGGATTGTGCTTACGTAATGTTTCATAATCTACGCCAAGTTTCTCATGTACGCCAGGGCGCAGATTTTCCATATAGATATCAGACTTGGCTACCAAACGGTAGAGAACCTCCTTCGCTTCTCCTTTAGTCAAATCCAGGACCATGCTTTTCTTGTTTCGATTGTTCGTTTCAAAATAGGCGCTTAGCTTGGATTTGGGCATGGGCCATGGCGCCTGGCGACCAGTGTCGCCCTGCGGGGGCTCTATGTGTATCACTTCAGCCCCCATCTCCGCCAACATCATACTGGCTACAGGCCCAAGCTGCCACATTGTGTGGTCTAGCACCCTGACTCCCTGGAGTATCTCTTCAGGCATCATTATCTCCTATCTTTGTGGGACTTCAAAACCGTTTCTTTTTCCACCTCAGTAGGCCTGATGAAAGCCACACATATACAGCTTACGGCATAACCTATGGCCATATAAAGCAACACCGGGTTATAGCTTCCTGTTGTAGCGGCAACATAACCCCACAGCCATGGGCCAAAGCCCGTAATCACGCCACCGACGATTCCCAAGAAACCAGCAATCGTTCCCAGATAGCGCCTGCCAAAAAGATCGCCCACAAACGGCGTTCCTAGAACTACCGGTATAATCATCAAGAAACCACTGGCGATGGAAAAGGCGTACAAGCTACTCGCACTATTAACCCCTAACCATCCATAAATCATCACGCCAATCAAAGCGGCGCAAACACCAATAAGTACGGGTCTCTTCCCCAACTTGTCCCCAAGCCAACCTCCACCGACTCGGGCCACAATTGAAGGAAAAGCCCAGGCCGTCATAAGGGTTCCCGTTGCCGCGGATTCGAGGCCCACTTTAAGACCCCACATGGTAAGGTGTCCTATAAAAGTGACAGTGACCATCGCAGGAAACCCGATAGCAACAGCTAGTAGCCAAAGCTGCGGCAGCTTCAAAACTTGTTTCAAGCTGTGGTAAGGTTCTACCGCCGCCTGCTCACCGGATTGCGCCGCCTCTCCGACGGGTTCTAAAGCACCGTCTGGATGCAAGCCCATGCTTTCCGGAGTATCGCGGACAACGAAAACCGCAAGCAGAACAACAATTGCCTCAACACCAATGGCGCATTGCCATAACGTAGTGCGCCAACCTTGATCAGCAGCTAATTGTGTCAACAATGGGAACAAAAGCGCACTGGCTATGCCAAACGTAGCAGCAATAATCCCGGCCACCAGTCCAGCTCGCTTGACAAACCATTTACGGGCTACAGCCTGAGTGGGGACAACCAATTGCAGAGCAATTCCAACGGAGGCTATCAGCGAGTAATACATGACGAGCTGTGTGAGCGAGTTGATAGTGGAAAGCAGTACCAACCCGGTACAGCCAATTACAGCCCCAATGATAAAGGTCTTCCGCCCACCAATTCGGTCAACCAGATAGCCAGCCAGAAAGCCGGCGCCCACAAACACCCACAGGTAAATGCTAAACACCATTCCCAGGTCGGCTTCAGTCCACCCCATCTCCGCGGAAATGAAGGGGAAAAATATGCTTATGGCATAATGCCCTATGGATGCGACCCCGTAGATAACCGAGCATGCTATGGCTACCCACCATCCGTAGAATATGCCCTTTCTCGCTCCTGTTGCGGTCATCTGACTCCTTTCGCTAACCTGTCATCGGAGGGCTATTTGTATATAGCATTCCAGGGTGTTGCACGAAGGTGCTTATTTCGTTGCCAATTGTTCTAGCGCCAGTTTAACCTTCTCCTCCAAGCTTAACTCCGGGGAACCAGGGAGCCTGGAGACAGCTTGCGTAGCTTCTCTCAGGGAATAGCCCAGGCTAGTTAAGGCAGTTATGGCATCAGCATCTTCTGGAGCTGAAGGCAACGCTGCCCCCTTCCATTCCTTTGCCAGCTTACCCTTAAGCTCGATAACCAGGCGACCAGCCACCTTCTTGCCAATGCCGGGCACCTGACTGATAAGGTCAACGTTGCCACCGGTGATGGCCATTGCCAGTTGCTCGGCCGATAGGCTGGAAAGCAGCGCCAGAGCCACCTTGGGACCAACTCCTGAGACAGAAACAAGATTCTTGAACAAAGCTAGCTCTTCGCCGGAGGCAAAGCCATAAAGCGCAACGTTATCTTGTGTCACATGGAGATGTGTATAGAGGGAAACTGTATCACTAACAGCTCCCAGTTGGCTCAAAGTTGAGCTAGGAACATGTACGTGAAAGCCAATCCCCGCCACATTGATGATCACTGAATCAACTCCGCGATATTCCAGTGTTCCCTCTAATGTAGCTATCATTTCATCCTCTATCAGCCAGCCACTGATTGAAGCGACTCTGCTGTATGTGGCAAATGGCCACGGCCAAAGCATCAGCAGCATCGCTAGGTTGCGGAGGACAAGAAAGCCCGAGCTGGATTCTCACCATTTCCTGCATTTGCTCTTTATCGCTTCCTCCATAGCCTGCTACTTGCTGTTTTATCTGGGCTGGCGAGTAATAGTAGACGGGTAATCCTTGATTGGCTGCAGCCAACGTAGCTACTGCTTGCGCTCTGCCAATAGCCAACGCTGACCGAATATTCTGACCCACAAAGGGCTCTTCAATGGCTGCTTCATCCGGGTGATGCTGAGTGATAATCGTGCTCAACTTCTCATAAACAGAGCGCAACCTTTCCGCTACAGGGCTTTCAGGGCGGAGATTCAACACCCCACAATCCACCATTTGCATATCATCCCCACCATCCACAACACCATAGCCCAACCTTATGGTCCCAGGGTCAACGCCAAGCACGCGCATGCTACTATACTTGAATACAATACTGAATAAGAGATAATACCCTGGCCGTAGGAAGTGAAATAAGGCCAGGACTAGAAAGGGTATCACTCGTATTTACCGTACCATTCCTGCGATTCTTTTGGCTAATCTCTTGCGTTCCTCGATATCCTTGGATCTTGCTAGCAAAATTCCCATCGCCTCTAGCAATCCTCCGCCATGGACATCTAGAGCTATAGTGCGTCAAGCGCTCGTACTTACCGTCGGATCATCCACGACAAGGCGCATGCCGCTACGATCGAGAGTGCAGCTTTTCTAAGACGGAATCAGAGAAGTCGATGTTGGAGAACACACGCTGCACATCGTCCAGTTCTTCCAAGTGATCCAGAAAGTTCAGGGTCTGTACTGCTTCCTTCTCACCCAGCAACATTGTAGTCTGGGGCACCAGAGATAGTTCTGCCGACACTATGGGACTTTCTTTCTCAAGGGCAGCTCTTACCTTCTCCATATCCTGTGGCTGAGTATAGATTTCAAGATAGCCCTTTTCGGTCTTAACATCTTCAGCGCCGGCATCGATAGCCTGCAAAGCTATTCCCTCAGCGGCCAAAGCATCGCTCTCAACAGTGATTATCCCCTTATTCTCAAACAACCAGGAGACGCAGCCACTCTCCCCCAGGTTACCATTATGATGCGTGAAGAATCGGCGCACATCTTGAATAGTACGATTACGGTTATTGGTTAGCGCTTGCACCAAGACTGCCACCCCATGAGGTCCATAGCCTTCAAGTATTACCTGGGTTAGATCGGATGCCTCGGGTCCACCACTGGCACGCTTTATAGCCCTCTCGACATTCTCCAAAGGCATATTGCTATTCCGAGCTTCTTGTATCGCAAGGCGCAACTGGAAGTTGCTCTCAGGATTTGGCCCGCCTTCCCTTACCGCCACCATGATTTCACGGGTGATTTTGGTGAACAACTGCCCCCGCCTGGCATCAGTCACCCCTTTTTGCCTTTTGATCTGCGACCACTTGGAATGTCCCGACATACTGCCCCTCAGTCAATTTTAGCACCATGGATTTCGAAGGTAAAGCGTAAATGTACCTTTCCCGGTTTCCCACCATGCTATACCGTGTAACACCCGAAGGGAAGAGAATCGAGACCATCGATTTTCATATCCATTCAGTCAGACGCGAATTATTGAATCCTACTACTCTTCGGCAGTCAAAATTTGAGCCGGTCACCTCCCCTTTCTGGCCAGCACTAGCCTGGTCACCGCCTCTCTCAGCAATGCCTTCAGTTCTTGAGCACTATACTTTGGCTCATACCCTATCAAGCGCTCTGCCTTAGTGATATCGAGGTCGCATATATGAGGAATGCTCTGGTCGTCGCCAATCGAGACATCTCCGGTCCAGCTTTGTCGAGGGACAAGCTCAAGCGGTGAGGAAGAGTCTGTTAGTTCACAGACGAGTTCAGCCAGTTCTTGCCAGGAGACGAAGGCGCCGCTGGATAGGTTGAAAGCCTCTCCATATGCCTTACTATCAAGCGTTGCCGACTGAAAGGCGCCGACAAGATCATCATTATGCAGGAAGCTGCCCCCAGCTTCTTCAGGAATCCTGATTAGTCCGCCCTTCAAGGCAGTGTCGATGACATTTCTAAGCGCCTTCCCCCCGATCTCAGAGCCAAAGGCCCACCAGAGCCTGAAGATGGTAATCGGCAGGCTGCGCTCCCGGTAATACTGAAGACACAGCTTTTCGTTGGTCAGCTTGCAGATGGCATACAGGGCCCGCCCCGATTCCTCAGGATTGAAAGGATGTTCTTCATCTATAGGCAGATACCTGGCTTTGCCATAGACGCGGTGTGTGCTGGTAAACAGGAAATGCTTGATGCCGTGCTCGGCCGCAGCTTCCAGAAGGTTGATGTTTCCCTTGACATCAATATCCAGAACCCCATAGGGCTGGGAAGAGTACGACTCGGCAAGATGGTACACGACCTCTACATTCTCCATTGCTTGCTGGACTGCTTCCCGATCCTCAATCCTTCCCTCAAAGATTTCCAAATTTGGAGATTTTAGTTCGGCAAGTGCTCCCTTAGTCTTGTCAAGCACTCTGACTTCGACCCCCCTGGCAACCAAGTCTCTCACAATGCTGCTTCCCATGAAGCCAGCCCCACCAGTCACCAGTATTTTCATCAAAGACACCTCCCTTGTTCCCTAGTAGCCCAATTATTGGCATGGAGTGTGACGATGTCAACTCTCAAGCGATAAATCATCAAAAAGGCTTCCCACTAGAGAGGAGTCTCAATGTGTGGTGGGGGGCTTCGCTTCTACCAACCTCACCAAAAGTGCGTAAGGGATGGGCCGAAAACCAGCCATTGTACCAGGGTTGAGGTTTTCGCCCAGCCGAACAAGCTCCTGGATTAAGACTGACAGGGGACGAATCCTGTAGAATTATTCGTTCAGGTGGTTGGTGGTTGAAATCCAGGAGTCATTGGCAGGGAATTGCTTGCTGGCTGTTCAAAGCATAAGACTTCATAGACTTCTACCCCGACTTGCTTACGTCAGAGTTCTTGCTGAAATTGCAGCGCAAGGGTGATGCCCGTTCTGGTAAACTCGAGTGGACAACACACAGAGCTTCTTGCCTTGCATTCGACCTTGCTGCTCAGTGCTTCGCGCCCTGGCGCTACTTCAAAAGGGTATGCCCTTGTCGCCATAGCGATGGGACGTCTCAATTGAAGTCAAATACTCCTGTGGAGTCTTCACGGCAAGAGAAGTCTTGCCCATAAAATGTTTTGCATTCCAAGTAATGAGAGTCTGAGCCTCCTCAACCTGCTCCGCCAAATCCAGAATTAGGCAGTCTACAAATGCAATGGGTGTTCGGCACATACGCTCAAAAGGGCGATTGAATAGAAGAGAGCGTATGAAGCCATCTGCATCTGTGCCTCGGGCGTCCGGCCACATGATCGTTAGATTGTAAGCATCCTGCAGCCAACTTCGCCAGTGTACCAGCCTGTCGGGATTCACGTTGAAACTCATCTTGCCTAGGAATTCCATAACTGAGTAAATAGTGATCCCTCCCCCGGTAGCCTTAATGGTTGACAGAAACTGATTGTTTGTGGAATACCGATGGTCACGCTGAAATCGGAACTCCAATATGAATATATCAGTGTCTACGATGACCACAAACGTCCCCTCAGAGATTCCATCTCCTCATCAAAATTCCCTCCTCGAGCAGAAGCGAGCGATGCTTTGATCTCTTCTGCCAACCGCGTTCCAGAAGCTACAGCAGATGGAGCTCGGTCAGGGTATTCCAGTCGAAACCTCCTTTCAGACTTTGTCGCATTGTACCCCCGAATTTCTATATCATGCAGTAGCAGAAACGGACACCCCTCTAACCCATATGATGTCGGTTCTAGCATTAGCATTTCTTGCTTCATATTTCTATTCCCGTCGCACTCAAAATAGCCTATTCTTCATTACGGAAACTCGTTGTATTGTTCACACTTCGGGCAACGGACAACAATATTCCTGATCTGACCGCTGCGCACCTTCTCAGCAATCAAAGACCCACACCCTCCACAGATATAGTCTGTGTCTCCTTCGCCCCTGAAGGCAGGGCTAACCTTGGATTCTATCACTGTGCGACTCCCATCACGAGGCTTAGCAACGGTACTCAGCTCTACCTTCACTTAATGTTCCTCACCTTTTAATGACTTTCGTTACAGGATTTTCCAATCTGTCACTTGGTACATGCCCGTGCTCCAGCACCCAGCCGAAGCATTATATCATGCTGGACAGCCAAATCTAGAATTGCTTCACATGCTCTAGTCTCAATTGAACATTCCGATGGATTGTTGGCCCTGCCCATGATTCACCATCAAGGGTGGCTTTGACCCTTATACTGCTAGTAGCCGTGGAAACCAAGTTTAAGGCAAAGGCCGTGGCGCTATCAGCTACTGTAGTCTGCTAGCACCAAACTTCAACACCTGGTTACCGGAAGAGAATATCAGTAGTTGGCTATCCTGGATCTGATAGGCCACTACCCCGAAAGCAAGTGACACGGCACCAATAACTATGACAGCATTACATCTCCCCCTTTTCAGCAAAGCAATCCCTTCAATGGTTTGATAGTAGTTGTCCCATATAGAAAGGACGACATCTAGGTCGCAACCATAACGAAGCAGACCGCATAAGTGTACCATGTGCGCCTTTATGTCCCGATGGCTCACAGGTGTGTACCGCCCCGGTCATGTCGGTGGTCAAGTAGCATCGTCGGCGCTGGAAACAAGCTTTCTTCTGGAAAGGAAAAGGGAAGCCACAAGGCCAACTCCAAGGATTCCGGCAAGAGTGTAGAAAGTGACTCGCATAGAATGCCCTACCGCATCACCTGTTATCGCCTTGAGTTCCTCCTTATATTCATCTGGATAGTCGCCGACTATGTTTTTGATTTCGGCTTCAAGGTCCTCTCTCTCCATCTCTCTGGTACTTTGTGTTACCACCGCCGTCAACTCATCCTTGTCTTCTTGAGGAAGAACAGCGCTGCCATTAATCCCGGCAACGAGCCCCGACAGTAAGAACGTAATCAGAAGCGTCCCTACAATCGCCGTGCCGATAGACCACCCCAGATTCCTCAATCCGTTGAACAGCCCTGATCCCTCGTTAGTCTCGCTTGCTTCTACCGAGGATAATGTCAGGTTTTGAAGTTGAGCTAAGCCGAGCCCCAAGCCAAGACCGTACACAATAAATCCGGGTATCATGGCCGTGACGGCCATGTCTGCGCTGAAGGAATTCGCCAGAAGCACGATTCCTATAATAGCGATAGCTATCCCAACGATGCTGAGGTATTTGGCTGGCATCTTGGCCGCCAATCGAGGCGTTACAAGCGACATCACCAGCAGGGCAATCGTCAACGGCATGAGTATCATGCCGGATTGCATGGCGTTCAAGAACAGTATTGATTGCACAAACAAGGGTATGCAGAAAAAAAGTGCCCCATGGCACAAATTTATAATAGCAGCTACCCCCACACCTGCCATGTAGGGCCGATTCTTAAGCAAGCTAAGGGGTAATAGCGGCTCATTACCCTTCCGTCCTTGCCTTCTTTCCCACAGTACGAACAGCAGCAGGAAAATGGCCCCGGTAATCATAAGCACTGGGGCAATAGAAAGACCAAATGGCGCAATCTCCACTCCGCCTATTGCCAATGGCTTCGTCGCTTCCCACCAGCCGTAGTTGGTGGTGCATATCACACCAAAGACTACGCAGCCGAAGCCCAGCGCCGAAAGCAAAACACCTGCCACATCCACTTTGGCTCTTCGAGAGCCCTTTTGCCCCTTAACAAGACGAGAGGAGACAAGTATAATGACAACTAGGACAAACTCCATGAAGAATGCCCAGCGCCAGCTGAGGTATGTGGTAAATGCTCCGCCTACAAGGGGACCGATCGCGGCAGTGCCTATATAAACCGCTGCGAAGACTGCGAAGGCAACCGCGCGTGCTTTTCCCTCGTAATTTTCCATGAGCAAGATTACACCGGTTGGTACAATAAGAGCCGCGCCCACGCCTTCAATGACAGACCATCCCACAGTAAGCATGACGATATTCTGGCTTAGAGATGCTGTCAATGTGCCGATGCCATACAGAATAACTCCAATAATGAAGATCCGTTTTGCTCCATAGATGGTGGCGAGCTTGGCACCGAGAAGTATGAAGGCGGCTATAACCAGCGCGTAGAGGCTATGGCGAACTGGACGTACTGTATCTCGGTATTCAGGTCCTGAGTCAAAGCTGTAATCGCCACGTTCATCATGGTGGTGTCAAGCGCAAAAATGAACATCGACATAGCTACTACAAACAATACACCATATTTCTTCATGTCTATCTTACCTGTTATGTTTGTGAGTCACCTTGGGCTGTCTCCCATCACTCCCTCCCAGAAGAATACTGATTGCGTGAATCTCTGCAAATGCCATCTGAAGCGTGGTTATGCATGTTAAGACAGGCGGCTTTTCAAGGCTGTTCGTAATGGTAAGCCCCCCCCGAGCTTGTTTTTCCTCTGTTTGGATTCACCAAGGGATTTTCAGTGTCA
>Ga0209986_10000445_pt1 | contig 39312 bp, 46 predicted proteins | sample BlataG_FD_183168 | JGI IMG/M metagenome (GOLD analysis project Ga0209986, IMG submission 183168) | Deep subsurface microbial communities from Black Sea to uncover new lineages of life (NeLLi) - Black_00105 metaG (SPAdes) (version 2) | ecosystem: Environmental > Aquatic > Marine > Oceanic >... | reverse complement strand
GCTTTCACTCGTGATAAAAAGCGATGTGGCTGAAAAACGAAGGGATGTGAAATAAGCTCTGAATTACTGCATCATCTTATAATAATAAGCCTCCTCACGGCTGGTTATTCTTACCTCTTTTGATTTTGATATTGATTTAATGGATATCCGTGCCCTCATCTAACGCAACTACGATAGCAGTGGGTTTAGATTTGGAGTATTTACTTGCTTTTTTACAACTCGGTTCTTTATAAATTTTTAATGAATGTAGATATAGTTATTGCTTTTGATGTTGATGGAACAATGGAATGCGGGAATCCTCCAGGGCTAATAAAGATTGAAAACGTTAAAAGGCTTAAGGAAAAAGGATTTATTGTTGGCGTTGTCGGCGCTTACAAAAAAGTTCAACCGCATATTAACAATCTGGACTTTTACCTTGGCGGGGACCCCCATAAGCCAGAAAACCTGAGGAAAGTCCGAGAGACCTATAAACCTGCCTTTTGTATTTATGTCGCAGACCTGCCAAGCGATAGAGTTGCTGCATTGAGAAATGGATTCTCTTACATTAAACCTGAAGACTTCATCGTTATGGAAGACTGTTAGATGTAGTCTTAATCCTTTAACTCAGGCGGTATATCTGCGTATGAATCTTAAGGCTCTTCCTTTAATAATCTGACTAATTAGATCATACTATTACACCGCCAAAATTTAAGTCAGCCCAAACATTAACGCTTTCTTTTTATCCATGCTATCTCCTTTGTTTTAACGGTTTATCTTTTCCTACTTTTTATCCGAAAAAAGCGATGGAGAGGGAAAGCGAAGCGAAATTTTGCGATTATTACCAGCAGATAACCCGTAATAATTCATCCTATAGTTTCTGTATTAAATAGCTTACCGGGACGTTTCTCAAAAGAATGACGGGTCAATTAATGGGTTTTAAATATCAAGAGAATAATATAAAACAGAAAATGCCAACAAAAGTAAAAGTATCGTTTCCTCTGGCTGAGAAGACAATAACAGTTGAAAAGGATGTTGAAGAGAACGAAAGCATCAACGAAGCGATCGGCATCTTACTTTCAGAAATAGCTCCGTTATCCAAATTAGAGATGAAAGGTCGTGCTTCAAACCCGGAAATGACGCCAGTAGGTTCAGGCTCTGAACCACCGGAGAAAAGTATGAAATGGGTTTATAAAACACAACAACCCAGCGCAAAATTCGTGGAAAGATATGCTAAGTTAGTGGATGAATCGGAAGAAGCAGAAAAAGAGGAAGTGGAAAAGAAATAAATTATAGACACAGATTAACACAGATGATAAAAATCAATACGGTTAAACTTAAATAAATCCGCGTAAATCCGTGTTAATCAGTGTCTTAAATAGAAAAAACTACCTTTCAAAATTAGCACATACAACCTTCCCATCACCTTGCACCTCGAAACTTTCAACACACGCAGGCACCAACGCGGTATCCGTAGGGGTCAAAGAGAGCTCGGCATTGCTCGATTTTGATTTTAGCGTAACATCTCCACTCACACAAGTAAGCACTTGCAGCTTGTCTTCCGTGAAAACTTTCATCTCGCCGTGAACCTTAAGAAGCCGCAACTCGAATCTATCTCCCTCCAAAAGGATATATTCCTCGAATCCATCCCCTTTACGCAGAAGCTTATGCTTATGCTCCTCCTTCTTTAAATCCTTACCATGCCCCACTTCATCAAACCTCAATACTTCCATAGCATCCGCCAGATGAAGTTCCCTCCCTCTTCCATAGTCATATATCCGAAAAGTTCTTTCTGATGTGGTGCTTGCCTCGTACACTTTTGTTCCAGCGCCTAATGCGTGAATGACGCCAGCGGGAATGTGATAAATGTCACCAACGTGTGCATCAAACGAATTCAAGGACGAAAGAAACTCTTCACTCTTTACCGCTTCTTTAAAGCCCTCTGCATTCATAAAATCCTTGAATCCCAGATAAATTTTCCCTCGTTTTGACTCGAGGACATGCCACGCCTCCTCTTTGCCGAAAACATCACCAAGCTTTTTCGCATAGATATCGTCCGGATGCACCTGCACTGACAGATTCTCATCCGCCTTTATTATCTTCACAATCAGCGGGAATTTCTCCACATTTACCCCCACAATCTTTTCTGGAAACAAACAGGTGAGTTCATCAAGTGTGAATTTTTGCATTGCACCGCCCATTTTAAACTCGCAGTAATTTCTTGGTGAAGCGCACCAGAGCTCGTAGCCCCATGGCTTGTCCTCCACGAATGGCTTAATCTTTACGGGTTGTTCTACAAGTACAAGTATCTCCGCGACATCCTCGAACTTCTTTTTCGTATCCACCATTTCGTCTTCAGAAACGCCCTTCATCATCTCCGCGATTTCACTGAGCGAAAAATCGTTTCCCGGAAGACGAGCGTTCCACCATTTTCCTTTCGCACCTTTCTCCTCGCCAATCCGCATCTTAAGCCTTATCCTTCCTTTGTTTGGATGGAACACATCCACGAGGAAGCAATCCTCGACTTCGATTGAGGCATGGTCAACTACGTTGTAAACAACGCAATTCTTCCCCCGTATCCTGTTCAACTTTGAATTAATCACGCAAGCCTGTTCGAGCTGCGCATGGTTCGCAGTCGAATTTGATATAACGCTGCTTTTTACCTGCCCCTTCTCAAAATGCGAATCCTCATATACAGAATCCAGAACTTCACAGCCGTTTTTTACCGATGAAATTTCAACACCTAAAAACTCTCGTAATCTCCTTCCAACATCGCCCTCGTCAAGAATCCTCATCACTCCTTCGTAATAACTCTCATTCGTCCCGAAATCCCGCCATGCGGTTTTATCACTTAAAGGAAAGCTTTTTATCACTGCAAGTGGCTCTGCACGAAATATCTCGTTTCTTATCCTGTTCGCACGCTCATTGAGCCAGTAATCAGCTTCAGCTCCAAGCTCAGGCTCCTGCGAAATCTCTAATTGCCATAACTCATCTGAGTTGAACTTTCCCTTTTTCGCTTCAAGTTCATCACTAAATGCATTGAGCATACATTCAGCCATGACACCACTCATCGCAAACATCCCCATGTTCACCATCACTTCGCTCTCACCCTGACGTTGTAACTTTCTTTTTACCAGTTCGTAGTTACGTGTATCATCGAAATCAAGAAGTTCACAACCTTCTCCCTCAGTGCGCCGGACTATCTGAATGCCATATTTACTTGCAACCTCCTCTGTGAGCTTTGTCTTTAAACCAAAGAGCATGACATGCGTGTTCTGTGCACATTTGCTTATCTCCTCTGCACTATCCTCAAATAACAAGAATTGGTCGCCCCACGTAACCATGATGCGGAACGGAACCGCAAAATCCTGAAACTGTTTTATCACGCCTTCTAATATCGTGATTTTTGGAACCTCAACGAATGCTTTGTTCTTACAAGTCCTTGTAAGAATGTTTCGGGTGCCTTCGCCTGCGGTATGCACGATAAGAACACTTTTTCCTCGTTTCACCTCTTCTACAAGGTCTCTCTCTATCGCCTTACTCGCATTTTCTATTGCGAACAGAGTTCCAAGCCCGTTGCCCGCGGCACCATTCCACCCACTCTCGGAAACCGGCACAAAAATTGAGTCGAGAAGAACGCTCTTTTTTAGCGAACAAAGCTCCAGCTCCCTTACTGCCGGATCATCGCTAACCACAACCACCACATAATCGAACATTTCTTTTATTCCTTCTTAAATTTTTTTCTGTAAATTGCATTTGCACGCTCGTAATCATCAAAGCTTCCTATGTCGAACCAAAGACCTCTATGAATGAGACCGTATAGGTCACTTCTTTTACACAGCCAGGAGACAAAAAATCCGAGAGCATCCGGATTATTCCCCGCCGCCAGATAATCTTTAATCCGCACTAAATCCCCTTTTGTGAATATATAACAAGCAGTAGAGATTAAAGTTGACTTGGGTTCCTCGGGCTTTTCTTCTGAATTGATAATCTTAAAATCACTATCTATTTCCAAAACACCGTATTTCCCTTTTACTCGCTTCTTATCCTTCATATCGTATAAAAGCAATACGGTCTTCTTTTTCTTTCTATGGAAGTCTATCAATTCTTTTAGATTAAAATCAAATAGATTATCGCCCCCTATGATTAATAAATCTTCTTTAAGTCCGAAATGGTCTATCAAAAAATTTAATGCTCCAATCGAGCCTAATTTCTCCTCTTCACCTCGGGTTTCTTCAATGACCAATTTAATCTCCTTATTGCTTTCATAGTTATCGAGCCATTCCTTGAAGTTGGTTGCAAACTTAAGGTTTGTGGATAGGAATGTCTCTTCAATTTCGTCTATGTGCTCTATTCTATCTAAGATATACTCAATTATTGGCTTACCTGCTATGGGAAGCAAAGATTTGGGGCAATCCTTTGTCAGTGGCCACAGCCTCTTTGCATATCCGCCTGCTAATAGTATTGTTTTCATTTCTCACACTTTTTTTATATGCGTAAATTAATATAAATTTAGCATTAAAATGAAAATAAAAGCGAAAATTGAGATAAGCGGAGCAAGTGCGAGTTTGGTAGCGATTCCTCTGATGCCGGATAATATGGCTAATATGAAAACCGTGATAAAGGAAAGAGGTGCAATAACCTATTTTGAGGCGGATAAAATAGGGTCGCTAATAGCAAGCGTGGACGATTATTTGATGAATGCAAAGGTGGCACAAGATGTGGCAGAGATGGTGGTGAGTCGGAAATCCTAAATCCTAATTTCAAAACAAGCTGTTTTTCAAACAGTTTTTTTGGTCATTGGGATTTTGATATTTGGTATTGTTTAGTATTTCGAATTTAGAGTTTAGGATTTATATTTATAAGTCCATGAGGTTAAGTAATTACGAAAAGGGACAGACTATGAACATGGAATTTCAGCTAAAAGCCGAGCTTAAATGCAGTGGTAGTGTAAGTGAAACTGTAAGTTCGTCGGAAATAACAGATTTTGTGAAGCATTGTAACGCAGAAGTATTAAAGAAAGGTGCACCTCCCGGTTGCGGTGCTGAAATTGAGAGGTGGAACGTGGCAGGAGAAAAAATTGGGCTGAAAATCGTCTCAGACAGGTTTGTAAGAGCACATGATGCGCTTCTCAGATTGAAAAACGAATTTGGCAAATTCTTAGGAAAGCACCGCATAGGGATACGAGGAATGGAAATAGAGGAGTATGCGATAGCAATGGAATGGGAAGAGGGATTGATGCTAAAGAAATTGCCGTTTGTGAAGGAAATAAAACAAGAAGGAGGATGGTTAAAACTTTCTCTGGATGTAGATGAGTTTTCGTTAGAGAAGAGGATTCCGGATAGGATAATAAGGTTACTGGAGGATAAGCGCGAAGCAGAGAAGTGGAAAGGGAAAAAGGAGCACTGGGAATTGCTGTTTGAGAGTAACAAAAAGCCTTTCTATTTCGATAAAGACCCTACGGAAGAAATGATAAAGCGTGGTTGGATACGGCATGCTGCGGGAAGGGGGCAGTGGATACACGGTCCGCAGTCAACAAGAATTTTCAGAACTCTTGAGCGCATATTGCTTGATAATTTATTGGAGCCTTTTGGCTATGAAGAGATGATTTTTCCTAAGTTCGTGCCGTGGGACGTGTGGAAGAAGTCGGGTCACGCAAAAGGGATTTATCCTGAGGCGTATTACGTCTGCACGCCAAAGACGAGAGACCCTGAATACTGGGAGGAGGTGTCGGATTATTACAAAGTTACGAATGAAGTTCCTCTGGATATGATAATGAAGCGAATAGAGAACGTGGGCGGGATGTGTTATGCGCAATGCCCACCGTTTTGGATTTTCATGCAAGGGAAGATAATACCGGATGAAATTCTACCGATAAAGGTTTTTGACAGGTCCGGAACATCGCACAGGTATGAAAGCGGTGGACTTCATGGTATAGAGCGGCTGGATGAGTTTCATCGTGTGGAAATAGTATGGATAGGGAATAAGGAGCAGGTGATAGAGCATGCCAAACAGTTGCAGGCGAAGTATCGTAGCATATTCGATGAGTTTCTGGACATCGAGTGGCGAGAGGCATGGGTAACGCCCTGGTTCATGGCGCAAGAAGGCAAAGCTGGTCTGGCAGAGTTAAAGGAAGTAGGGACCATAGATTACGAGGCAGTTCTGCCTTACAGTGGGAAATGGCTGGAGTTTCAGAATGTAAGTGTGAATGGAGACAAATATCCCAAGGGGTTCAGCGTGAAGCTGCAAAGTGGTGAGGAATTGTGGTCCGGCTGCTCTGGTGTGGGATTGGAGCGCTGGGCTGCGGTTTTTCTTGCACAGAAAGGGTTAGACCCGGACAAGTGGCACGCAAGGTTCAGGTCCGCCGTAGGCGAGCTGCCGGAGGTGTTCAGATTCTTGTAAAAAAAAAAACTTCTCTCAACCAATCTCCTCGGTCTTTTTCTCGTATAATACCCAGCCAGAAGAATCTATTTTCCCGTTTGGTAATACAACTATTGTTCCATCGCCTGTCTTTAAGCGCGTTTTTCTTAGCGTGACATCAATAATCTCTCCTCTATATTTCATCGTCTCAATTTCGTTACCAATGTTGAAGTGCCTGTCTAACAGAAGGAATACCCCCGCCACCACATCGCCTAAGGCATCCTTAACGGCTAAGGCAACAGCAAGCCCTACCAAAACGGAGGCACCTATGAGGGGCAAGAAAATCTCTTCTAATCCCAGTTCATGCGTGACATACATCAGAACCGCGAACCATGAACCATAGACCACAATTCTTCGCAAGAGGTTCTGCGCATCCAAAGGCAGAACAGTAGTGCTTAAGAATCTCCTAATAAGCCTTTTAATTAAACCAATTACAAAGAAAGCGACTACCAGAACCAGTATCACTTTCAAATACGGCACAACCGCTTGAAATATATTCAATACATCCATCAGATTCATCTATAATCACCTATCCTGTTCCACCATTTAAAATACCCCTGTAGGTCTTCTTTTCTTCCATTTCTTCCATTTCTTATATCACCTCTTATTTATTTTGGTTTTTTCTGTTTTTGTATCTGAATAATTCGCTTTTATTACCAAAACTATTTCTTTTCTAACTTGGTTTTTATTTTATGGTATGTTAAAAGAAAGCCCGGAATTTGAAAAACGAATAGGTATATGGTTTTACTTTACGAGAACCGAAGGAATAGGTGGGGCAATAAAAACAAAACCCACTGACTTTTTCGTTCGTGAAATTACAAATAGAGAAGAAGGAGAAGAGGGGAAATACCTGATTGCCGAGTTGACAAAGGAGAACTGGGACACACACAACGTGATAAGAGAAATTTCTCGAAGGCTGCGAGTCAGCAGAAATAGAATCGGTTTCGCAGGCACCAAAGACAAATTCGCCGTTACCACGCAGAAGATAAGTATATGGGGCACCGATATTGAAGAAAAAGAGCTGGAACGAGTGAAAATCAAGGGTGTCACGCTTAAAATAATAGGAAGGTCAAATAAAGCTGTTTCTTTGGGCGACCTTTATGGAAACGAATTTGAGATTGTTATACGTGGCATAGAAGGAAGTAAAGAAGAGATAAAAGGAAAAATTGAAACGATAACAACCGAAATAGAAAATGCTGGGGGGGTACCAAATTTTTTTGGCGTTCAGCGTTTTGGCATTAGCCGACCGATAACGCACGTGGTGGGAAAATATCTGATAGAAGGTAAAATAAAAGAAGCAGTGATGTCTTACATCTCTGATGTTTTTCCAGGTGAAAGTGAAGAAGCGAAACGAGCAAGGCTGTTGTGCAAGGAAGGAGAACTAAGAGAACTAAAAGAAGGTTTGAACAGAATGCCCCCCTTCTTGCGATACGAAAAGGCGATGTTGAATGAACTCGTAAAAGGAGGAACAGAAAGTACAAATGAAACAAATTTCCTTTCTGCTTTTTCCGTGCTTCCGAAGAACTTGCAGAAACTTTTCGTACATGCTTATCAAGCTTATCTTTTCAATCTTGTTTTAAGTCGTCGTATGAAGCAAAGCTTGCCTTTCGACGAGGCGTTGATAGGAAATGTAGTCTGTTTTCGGAATAAGTTTGGATTTGCAGATATAGACATGGAAAGAGTGGAGAAAGTTACAGAAGATAAAATAAAAGGAATAAACAGACTGATAAAACGTGGTAGGGCTTTTGTCACTGTTCCTGTCTTTGGTTATGAAACGGAATTTGCCGAGGGCGTGGAAGGAGAGATAGAGAGGGAAGTTCTGGAGGAAGAAGGCGTTGATTTGAATGATTTTCATAGCGAAAACATTCCTGAAATAAGTTCTAAGGGGACAAGAAGACCTGTATTGGTGCCGGTAAAGGTGAAGTTAAGCAACGAAGAAGTTAGTGATGATGATATAAATCCACATCGAAACAAAGCGAAGTTAAAGTTTTTCTTGCCAAAAGGTTCGTATGCAACGGTTGTGTTGAGAGAATATATGAAAATGAAAGCAAGCGGTTTAGATGCTTAGCGATTTAGTAAAAAGAGAAGTTTATAATCTACTGAAAAAGGGAGATTAAGGTATTAAACATAATAAATTCAGAATGCGAATTGAAAACTGCAAAAAACACGTTCTTTCATTATATATTATTATAACAAATTATTATAGCATAAATAATGGCTATGGAGTGGTCAGAGGACAAAAATGGTTTTCAATAAAGTAGCAATTGGAGGAACTTTTAATGTGTTACACAAAGGGCACAAAGCTTTATTAACAACGGCATTTATGATCGGTAAATCCGTGGGTATTGGATTATCCTCTGATGAGTTTGCAAATCGGTTTCGTGCTACGCAAACAAGGAAATACGAGGACAGGAAGAAGGAGCTAATTGAATTCGCCGAAAAATTTGAAAATACGAAATACGAAATTATCAAGATAAACGATTCATACGGTGTCGCAACAACGGACCCAGAGATTGATTGCATTGTTGTCAGTGAAGAGACACTCCTGCGGGCAGAAGAAATAAACGCTATTAGATTCAAAAAGGGTTTGGATAAGCTGACTATTGTTGTCGTACCTATAATGCTTGCTAACAATGGTAAACCAATCTCAGGAGAAAAAATATTAAATAAAGAAATTGACGAAGATGGAAATGTTTTAAATACTTAAACTAATAACAATATTGGTGATACCAAAAATGGTAAAAGTAGCTTTGGATCTGGAAGAGGGATTGCATAAAGCGATAAGAAAGAAGGCAATAGACAAAGGGATAACGATGAAAGCCTATATAGTTGAGCTTATCGAAAAGGGCAAAAGAACAGAAGAGACTGAAGGTATGGAAGAAACTGAAGAGTGATTAGTTATTGCATAGACTGATAGGATAATTACAAATATCTGAACTGGAGGTACAAAAGGATGCGAAGTAATAAAAGTATCAATAGTTATCGGAGGCACAGTAGATGTCATATAATATGGATTATATGACACAATGTTTGAAAACTGTTGAGAGGGCTCCATCAAACTGTTTTAAGAAGTTTTTTGATGACGGAAAGATTATATGACACCGGCTTTAGGATTATATGACATTCTTCCGCGACGGGGGAATTATAGTTTATATATATGGTATATATTTCTATAGTACACCATGATTACTCAATATCCTTGAAATTTTTTATGCCATCAATAACCCGCCTTCATATTTGCGCTCTCAGCGATTTTTTCATCAATCCGTAATGAATATTATTATTTGTGCTTTTTTCTTCTGTTATATCGCAAATATAAGTTTGATTTTGTCAGTTGTAATTTCTAACGTTTTATTTAGCTCCTTCAAACTTCTCTTTGATAAAATAATCCCTCGCCTTTCTTCTTCCTCCCTTCTTCCCTCTCTTTTTTTTCGGTTTCGTCATAAAATCTAATTAATTTTGGTTTTTAACTCTTTTCCTAATCTTTTTAGGCTTTGTTATTTATGCCCCTAATTACCATACATACCATTAACAAAATCTAAAATACAAGGAGGGATAAAAATGGCGAAAGTAGTTTTGATATTTGGTTCGACCACCGGGAACACGGAAATGTTGTCTGAGCATGTGGCAGCGGGGCTTGAGCAAGGGATGGCGACGGTAACGGCGAAGAACGTGACAGAAGCAAGCGTTGATGAACTCGCGGATTATGATGCGATTGTATTCGGATGCTCTACGTGGGGAGAAGGCGATTTGCAGGATGATTTCGTGGATTTCCACGAAGCGATGGACGGCATATCTCTGGAAGGAAAAAAGGCAGCGGTTTTTGGTCCGGGAGATAGTGAGGAGTACGCAGATTCGTTCTGCGTAGCAGTGGATCTCCTTGAAGAAACGCTGAAGAAATGCGGCGCCGAAATCGTTGCTGAAGGCTTTAAGGTTGACGGAGAGGTCGAGTCTGCATTTGAAGACGCTGAAGCTTGGGGATTAAAAGTTGCTAAAGCGCTTTAACTTTAATCTCCTTTTTTATTTTTCCCGCAGCGAAGCGAACACGGGATAGAAGATAGGATATGGACGTGCTTACTCACCATATTCAGGAATATAAGAAAGGGTTAAGAACCCTCGTCCTTCATACGACAAGAGCATCAAACAGAGATGCGATTGAAAAAAGGCTGAAATGGGCAATGATAGGCTATTATATTCACAAAGTCAACGAAACGAAGATAAATGTCTTTTTCGGTAATTCCATATGCATTGACGTCATCAAGCAGATGAATTTTACATCCTTATCAAACCTGACGGATGAGGAGGACTTTATTCTTGGAACGATGCTGGGCTACGACAGTATAAAGCAATGTGAGCGCTATCTTAAAAGAAAGCGTAGTAACAACAATATAGAAAGAGAGGACAGTAAATCCATATCTCGGTCTCAGTCGCAAACTGAAGCGATTGGAGTTGTTAGTTAGCCTATACACTATAGCCCGGTATTTTTTGCGGTCCTCGATACTTTGTAGCCTCTGCAAGCTCCTTTAGGCACTCGGGGTTCTGTGCTGTGGTCATGTCTCCGAGCGCTTCGTTTCGAACAAGACCTTTTAGAAACCGCCTTATTATTTTTCCGCTTTCCGTATTTGGCACGTCAGAGACATAGTAAGCGACTTCCGGAGTCGCTATCGGACCCACTTTATCCCTCACCGCTTTCACTATTTTCCTGTCCATCTCTTCCTTAGACACTTCGACACCCCGTTTCAGCACCACGAAAAGAGCAGGCACTTCCCCTTTTATTGCATCTGGCTTCCCAACCACTGCAGCTTCCGCCACCTCTTCCAGATCGCTTACCGCATCCTCTATCTCCGCGGTGCCTAATCGGTGTCCCGCAACCTCCATGACATCGTCAATCCTGCCGGTAATCTTTATCAGAGGCTGCCCTCCTATTTCTAGACCGGTTTTTATTCCTCCATCTCCTGCAAAATATATTTCCGTGCCGTATTCACTCCAGTACTCCGCCACATATTTCTCTGGCTTCTTATACATTCCTCGGAGCATAGAAGGCGCATAAGGAGGTTTTACAACGAGATACCCGGATTCTCCAGGTTTCACTGGCTCTCCTGTCGCATCTAAGACATCGCAGCACACTCCGGGAAGTGCGGGACCTGCTACGCCTGGAACAAAGGGACCTATTCCGGGAATCGAAGATAAAAGTATTCCGCCGGTCTCTGTTTGCCAGTACGTATCCACCAGAGGGCAGCGACGTTCTCCTATTTTCTCGAAGAACCATTTCCACGTATCAGGATCAATTGGTTCGCCGACTGACGCTAAAAGTCTCAGGGAGGAGAAGTCATGCCCTTCGACCCATTTATCACCCACTGCTCTTAACGCTCTTATTGCGGTGGGCGCTGTATAAAATATAGTCACCCCATATTTCTCTATTATTTCCCACCATCTGCTTGGATTCGGATAGTCGGGGGCACCTTCATACCATAACACCGTTGCGCCAACGAGTAAAGGACCGTATAAGCCATATGAGTGCCCCGTTATCCAGCCTATATCTGCCGTTGACCAGAATAAGTCCTCTGGATGCAAATCGAAGATGAGTTTCATGGTCAATGCAACCCCGACACCGTATGCGCCGCAGGAGTGCATAACCGCTTTCGGTTTGCCTGTCGTTCCGGAAGTGTAGAGCAGGAAAGAGCTGTCTTCTGATGTGATTGTTTCTGGTTCGCAATAAGCTTCCACACCTTTCGTCAATTCATCAAAGTAGTAGTCTCTGCCTTTCTTCATGGAAGGCTCGGTCATTGCTCTCCTCACGACCACACAATTTTCTGCACCCACTTTCTCCAGGACTTCACCTTCATCTATTCGCTTTTTTAACTCTATCAGTTTCCCTCTTCGGTAGAAACCATCAACCGTAATAAGAATTTTTGACTCCGCATCTTCCATCCTCTCTCGCACCGCATGAGGTGCAAAAGCAGTGTAAACGATAGAGTGCCATGCCCCTATCCGCTGACATGCCAGAGCAACTATTGCGGTCTCGGGAATCATCGGCATCCAGATAGTTACAGGACTCCTTTTCTTTACTCCAAGACTCTTTAAAACGTTTGCAAACTTGTTCACTTCTCTATATAAATCCATGTAAGTCAAGACCCTCTGGGCTTCATCCTCTGGTTCTGGCTCCCAGATAATAGCTGCCTTATTCCGATTCTCCTCTAAATGCCGATCAAGACAGTTGTAGGATAAATTCGTCTTGCTGCCCACGAACCAGTTGAAATAAGGTGGCTCCAACTCCACTATCTTATCTGCATCCCATTCCTCAAACCAATCAATGAACTCCTCAGCTTGTTTTGCCCAGAAACCTTCGGGGTCTTTGCTCGCTTCGGCGTAGATTTTCTCGTCGTTAAAGTAAGCTTTTTCCTTCATTTCATCTGTGGGCCAATATAAATCTCTCTTTTCAGGGTCCTCTTTCGCCCATTGTTTCCCCGCTTCGTTCAGCCTTCTTCCAATGTTCACTCCCATTTTGTCGTTTTTATTGTTGTATATAAAGTATAACTTTCTTCTATTTTTTCTTTCCCTGAGGACATCTTTCCATCCAGAGATGCAAAATACTCAGTTTGTTGTAATATCTCATCCGGTAAACTTCTCGCCCCGGCAGCAAGGAGAATAAGTCCAGAGATGTTTTCATCTCGAGCAGCTATCCAAGGAGCGAAATACCCGCCCAAACTATGCCCCAAAACGAAAATCTCGTCAGGGTCAATCCTTTCGGTTTCGCGAAGCAGTCCCCAAGCGAGGTCTTTAAAGGGCTCGTTGGGACCCATAGTTTCATTCATGTCCTCTGGTCCTGAGCCCGCGACTAAAACAACGGCATAAAAAAGCCCCTCTCCTTTGGGAATGGTTAAAGTACCAGGCAACTTTCATTTACCAGTGCCAACTGTGCATTCTGATTCCGTGAATGACTCAGGATCCGCATATTCTGGAGGTCTGTAGATTGACCGCCGCTCATTTATTTTTTATCACTAATTTTTGTATCCCCTATATTAAACAAAGAAAACTTCCTACATTCTGGACATCGCATATATCTTTTCTTTTTCATTGTAAAAATAAAAAAGGTGTTTTTTGCATTTTGTCGTTCAGTCACTCATTTCTCTCTCTTCACTGTTATCGGGATAACACCGAGCTCGAATTCCTCCATAGCTATCTCTATTGGGTCTATTTCTTTTGTTCCTATAAGCACAGGAGCACCGGCTGCTATCTGCAGTGCTCTTGCTCCTATGATACGTGCTTTTTCGTATTTCGTGTATTTATCTTTCCCTTCTTCCAAGAAAACCAACCTTTAACCCTTATATGAAGAAATGGGGTTGCTGAGATTTGAACTCAGGTCTCGGCGCCCCGAACGCCGAAGGATAGTCCAAGCTACCCTACAACCCCCTTCTCTTATTTGCTCATTCATACGGCGCTATCTCGTCTATCAGTTCTGCATGCGTTAGAAGCATTCTTCGGCAGCAATATCTCTTTATTCCCAAGTCGTCCAGCACTTTCCCGGGGTCCTCGTTCTTTATCCTCTCCTTATACTCCTCCCATACATCTGATATTACTCTTCCGCATGTAAAACACCTGACTGGGATCATTTTACCGATAAGACTTTTGCCTATGCGCTCTTGCACCCTTTGCGCCAAACTTCTTTGGCTCTTTCTTCCTCATGTCGCTAACTAACAAACTTCTATCATAACTTAGAAAAGCCTCTTTTAGTTCTTCATTCCCTGTCCAATCCACTAATCCACGAGCAATAGCGGAGCGAGCTGCTTCTGCCTGTCCCATAAATCCTCCCCCTTTCACATTTACATCCACTACGGTACTCTCAATATCCGCAGCAACATCAGGAAGCTGAGAAGCGATAAACAAAGGCTCCGATATTTTTGCTCTTACCACTTCCGGTTCTATTATTTCCAAAGGCTTCTTGTTTATCCTCACAAGACCTTTACCCTTACCTTCTCTCTTTTGTATGGTTACTCGCGCAACTGCCGTCTTTCTTTTTCCCACTTCGTTCACTATTTTCTTTCCTTTTGCTTTGGTACCCATCCTAACTTTTCACTCACCTCTCCTAAGGTTACATATTTAGCAAGTGATAACCTTTCTGCGCTTGCAGTTTCCACTTTCTTCCTCTTTACCTTTTCGTATTCTTCGGGTATGCCGAGATAAACGCGTAATCTTGAGAGAGCTTCTCTACCTCTTACACGCTTGTAAGGCAACATCCCCCTTATTGTGCGCCTCACTATTCTATCAGGCATTTTAGGGAAGAAAGGTCCTTGCTCTTTCGACCCGCGGTTCTTTCTCGTTTTGTATTCCCTGAATACTGCCTCTTTGGAGCCGCTTATTACCACATGCTCTGCGTTGACAATCGCTATTTTTTTCTCTTCCTCTTTTAGCAACTGCTTCGCAACTTCACTCGCTAATCTTCCCAAAATGAGACCTTCCCCATCTATTATTTCCATTTCCTCATCCATCACACATAACCCTTTCTTTTTTGATAAACCTTTTTCCAATTTTTTTTGGATCAAACCTTTTTCTAAAAGGTTTGATGATTAAGCGATTATCTTCACACCTGAGCCTTTTGGGTTTTCTTCTACCAACTCCTCGATGCTCATACACTTTCCCTTTTTCTTTCCCTTCTCATCCCCGCACTTGCTAATTTCCTCAAACGCCTTTTTACTAAAACCCAACGCTGCAACGGTGACCGGCTTCTCAATCACCCCTGCGCTCAGCACCTTCCCCGGGACCAATATCGTATCATTCATATCAGAATATCTATTTATCTTGCTTAAGTTTACCGCTGCATAGTGCCTGCGTGGCTTCTCTAATCGCTTCGCCATATCTCTCCATATAGGTGCGCTGTTCTCTCTCGCAATTCTCTTTAAATCTTCTATTAGCCTATAAATCCTCGGATCCGTCTTTCTTTTTCTTCGCATTTTTTTCGCTTTTGCCTTCGCTTTCGCCCTTCGCCAATGAAAGTTTAAGATACCTTTTTATAAAGGTTGGCGAATGAAATTCAATTCTTCTTTATGAAAAGAGAGCAGAAAGCTTTTAATCTTATAGTTGCATATTAAGTTATATACGTGAGTTGCAGGCTCTTACTTAAGATGGGGTATGTGACTTGAGGGACCGAAGGGAGCGATAAGGAGAGCAAATTCCAAATAAGACAATTTAGTAGGTGAAAAAAATGAATAACGATAATTGCGCCCAAACACTGCCATTAAATCTAAAGAACGGAATATCTTCCTCAGAGACGTTGTATACAGAATTTAAAAAATCGTACTCTGAGAGAAAGGAAATACAAGAAACAATGATCGCTTTCGCAAATGCGAGTGGGGGACGTATTTTCATCGGAGTTGAAGAAATTAGCAAGAAGTCTGGGATTCAAAGTGGAAGAATAATCGGTGTGACAAGCCAAGGTATATTCGAGGCATCGACACTATGTAGAAATTGGGCTGGATCCTTCCGCCCAAGGATAGATGTATCATTCGACTCTTATAAAGACGGGGAAAACCGTGTAGACGTAATTAAGGTTAATGAATCAACTCAGAAACCAGTTTGCAGTAACGCCGGTCTCTATAAAATTAGGTCCGCAGATGGGAATACAGGTATAGACCCTGCACTACTTAGAAGAAATGGTTGTTGGATATAAGTCCTTCAAATCAGCACTGATACTTGAATGCCGAGAGAATTTAAGTTTATTAGAGGTAATATTGGCTAATGGTGCCTTGTCCTCCTTCTTTAATATCAAGATGCTAATAGAAATTAGAAACTTATGCATTCTGACGAATAAGTTGCTTGACTTTGTAATTTCCGCAGGAGGCGTTGTAATTCCTAGAAAAACATTTTACGATAAGATTAATGAAATCTGCCCTATTTTGAAAAAGTACATCACGGATCTGCTTCTCGACCTGTTAAAGAAGTGAACACTAAGGATTCATACGGTCTCTGCACCGAGCGGAGGACATGGCTTAACGGAGGGACGGGAGTTATGTAGGATGCCTTGGACTTCAGAGACTCTCGCACAATTCAAAATCTCAACAAAAAAACAAATAGAGTTTTATATTGGAAAATAAGCATTCATTTTCGCAAAATATCTAATTATGGGACAAACTCTTTATTCGGTGTGGAGTGCTTGGCTCATTCCCCCATCTCCTTTAAATAAACCTTATACCTCCCTAATTTACCCCCATAATTCCCTGCTGATATTTTCACCAACCCTTCGACATCCCTTACGCTATTCATCACCGCGTTCATCGCTTCTTTTACCGAAACAAGGGAAACACCATTTATAACGATTTCCGGGATAGAGTTTACACCTTTCGGGACTTTCGACCCACTTATTTTATATTTTATAGCCTAAATAGCGTTCCACGAGAAGTTAAGGAAACATTAAAACATAAATTTCACATGGGCTATTCCTTCGCCACAACCTTTATTTTCTTCCCTTTGAGCTTATCATAAACTAACCTTCCAACTGGTATCTCTACCTCGTTTCCTATGATCTGGATTTTCGTGTTAAGGTCGACCTCTTCAACAAGCTCTGATAGATTGGATTCTACTGTGAGACCTCCCTTGATCATCTGTATTTCGTTCAAAGGTACTTTTAATAGATCTTCTACATCCTTTATCTCTACTTCTTTAACCCTTCTGTCCTCAAATTTTACCATATATATAGTTTACTTCTTCTCTTTATATAACTTCTTCTCCTGTCTATTTGCATTCCTTACTGTTTTAATCCTGAATTTTCTGATTTTCTTATCGTATTTGGCGATGACTATCAGAAAAGCGATAAGAAAAGTTAGGGATAATCTATTATCGTGGATAGGTTTGGCTCATTCCCCCATCTCCCTCAAATAAATTTTATACCTCCCCAATTTACCCCCGTAATTCCCCGCTGATATTTTCACCAACCCTTCGACATCCCTAACGCTATCCATCGCCGCTTTCATCGCTTCTCTAATCGCTTCGCTATATCTCTCCATATAGGTGCGCTGTTCTCTCTCGCAATCCTCTTTAAATATTCTATTAGCTTATCAATCCTCGGATTTGTTTCCCTTCTTCTTCGCAGGTGAAAGAGATTTGATACTTCCTTATGAAAAGGGAGTGAAATGATTTTTAAGATTAAGATGTAAAAAAGAAAGGGATGTTATGGGGAAATGGCTTGTTGAAGTTGAGTAAAATATCAATAGAGGGGGTGGAAAAAAAAAGTATATGAAATACAAAAAGGTTGTAGTAATAATTCTTGTGATGCTGTTGTTTGCATCAGCAGGATGTATAAATTCTCATTCACCATTCATAGAAAAGAAAGAATTGAAAGAGGTTATTGGTGGCAGGTATAATGGGTCATTGTGGTTATATACCAGCGGAGATTATAAAACTACTTGCATACACTTCACGGTTAATGGAAAAACTTATGTTGGATACAGGTGGGATAAGAGTTATATTCCTGCTCTTGATTGGATAAAAAATAATACGCCAAAAGATGCTAAATTCTTGTGCTGGTGGGATTATGGTGGGATGATTATGGGCTATACCGAGAGAAATGTTGTTGCGTATGCTGCATCAAGGAAGTTGAAGAAATTTGTAGCAGGATGGGACGAGGAAGGATGGGAAGAGAAAGAACTGCCACTTCCTGATGAGATAATAACTGACGTCAGCACTGCATTGATCACAAACGACTCCACTCTAACAAAAGAAATCATGGAAAATCATAATGCAGAATATGTATTTGTAACGAGAGGAGATGTAGAAGAAGGTATCTTTGATGCAATAAATATAGGTGCTTATGGTGGTACTGAAAAAGTGCATGTACGTAGTGATAAGTATTATAAAACTATATTGGTACGGATGTGGTCAGAAGATAGCATACAAGGGTTTGAAAACGTTTATTCTGATGATACAGTTAAAATTTACAGGATAATATATCCGCAAGAGAATACGTGATGCGATTTAAATTTACAATTGCAATCATTTAGTGCAGCATCGGCAAACATGATCATTTGCATTTGGATAGCTATTCATATCTTGCTCAGGTTTATCTTTGGGTAATTTTCTTCGCGGTTTAGTTCTTTATTGCTACAGGCATTAACTTATTTGTCTCGGAGCAGGAACATCCTGCCTTTTCTTCTTTAATTGGGATGAGAAAATCTTCTAGTTCCTTGAGATTTTTTGCTAATCTATACTTTAGTGCTCCCAGGATCATAGGGTTATCTATGTCTGACATAAGAGTCCTTGGATCCGTTTTTAGACCTACACATTCTTTTCCTAGTGCATAGGCATATCCAATCTCAACGCATGCCCCCTCATCCGGAACTCTACCATCCATAACAAAAATCACAACATCCGCTTTTTGAAGCTCATTAATATCGCGATTAAAAATTTTATTCATAGCGACGGATTTAGTTGTCCCATGTGCTAATAACTCTGACAACTTATGGCCATCACGTTGTGGCAGAAATGTTTCAAAGCCAAAATTCTCAAGAAAATCACTCAAATATTTGTTATACTGCCTCTCCGCTTCCGAAAATAATGGACCTGCTATGTATATCCTTATCATGCGTATCTCCCTCCCCATCAACACCCCCTTTTATCCATCTTATCTTGATAGGAGTCGATGAAAGTACTACCTTCTTTTTTTATTGTTTCCATAATATATAAGTGTATTAGAGTTACCCGCGCTACACACTTGAAACTTCCCCTTTGCGAAATGTAGTAACTCTTTTGGGCAATATAATTTCCTTGAACCCTCTTTCAAAATATCTATCAGTCATACCTGCTATATAATCCCTCACCGTTTCTTCACTGGTCGAAATGTCAAGGTATTCTCCACTAATCCAACTTACGTTCATGAAATGTTCATATATTCTAGAACTTTCATCTTTCTCTTCAAGGGCCTCTAAAAACTTTTGAAAAAGTGTTCTGTACATCCCCTCTATTTTTTCCTGTTCCGCTATGATCTTCGCATTTTCATATATATGCTCATAGTTGAATTGTTTATATTCCTCTACGGAGTCTGAAATTTCTTTTGAATACGAAATGTAATTTTGACCATAACTATTTTCGACTATATCAATAATAAGAGAGTTTATTATTTCGTCATTTTTTATTCCAATATTTTCCCTACAACGCTCTGGTACTTCTGAAGCGTCATTTATGAGTCCTATTTCAATTGCATCTTGAATATCTCTACCTAAATATGCTATTGTATCAGCAAATCTTACAACACATCCTTCTAAGGTCATAGGGACATATTTTTTTTCCCCTCTTTTAATATCTTTTATCTCTTCATCAAATTTTACCCAGTCCTTATCCCGATTGGGCTTTAATGATTGATTGTGGACCTCCCCGTTATGACATAATATCCCATCAAGTACTTGAAGCGTCAAATCGCATTCTTCGATCTTATCAAGGCATTGAACGCCTTGAACATTATGCAAGAATCTACCGAGTTCATGTTTTTTACACAAATCAGACAGAATAGTCTCGCCAAGATGACCAAATGGAACGTGGCCTATATCATGTCCCAGTGAAATGGCTTCAATTAGGTCCTCGTTTAATTTTAGGCTCCGTCCAATAGTTCGAGCAATCTTTGAAACCAGTTGGACATGAAGAACGCGATGTGTAATATGATCATTATCCACCAAAAAAAATACCTGTGTTTTATCAATATAACGAGAATAAGCATGTGTATGTGCAATCCGATCAGCGTCTCTTGAATATTTAGCCCGAATATCATCGGTATATTTTTGCTTCCTTCTTAATCCATCGTCACTTTTAGAAGCAAAATTTGATAAACACTCAATCTCCCTTGTTGCAATATAAGATTTTATCTTTTTTTCTAAATCCCTTTTTATTTTTTTCCTATACTTATCCTTCATCCGATTACCTCATTCTTCCAGATAAATCTTATACTTTCCCAATTTACCGCCGTAATTACCTGCCGATATTTTCACTAACCCCGTAGCGTCACGTACGCTATCAATCACCGCTTTCATCGCTTTTATCACCACATCGCGCGAAACACCATTAAAAACGATTTCCGGGATGCAAGTCACACCGTCCGGTACTTTCGAGCCGCTTATTCTATGTTTTAATGTGGCGCAATAGACGTGATTAGTCGTGGGCCCGATATCCGGATATTTAGTCTCCGGCTTTGACCCCGCAGAGCAAATATCAAAAGGCGCAATAGCACCTTCTACACGGTTTACCGCATCAACAGCTTTTTCGCCTACTTCTAACGCAGCCTCCAGACTTTCGCAAAAGAACCATAAGTTGCCGCCCATCACGCCTTTTTTATAGCCTAAATAGTGCTCCACGCAAAACTCGCCCATCATTATCGGCACCGCTATTACTTCTCTCCCAAACCGCTGCTCTACTGATTCGTATCCGTCACCGCAATGCCCTATCTTTTCCATGACGTCTATCTTACCATCGGAAGATTCAAGCGCGTTGAAGACAGACGTGGTAGGCACAACCAGTATCCCCTGCCGTACCCGTTTCGATAGTTCGTATTCCAGTTTTTGGGCTGCACCTTTTCCGTAATTTACCCATACCTGTACTATCGCGCCTTTTCTGCTGTCAGGCGTTTCGTGCTCGTTCAACCACCGCTCTATCCCGCCTTCCGATTCACCAAAGACAGTAGAAGGCAGCGCAGTAGCACCGTAAGCTGCTAGCTTCAATCTCTTCTCATCTCTCGCTGTTATGCATATTCTTGCAAATAACCCATCAAATGCCTCGCAATAGGTGTTCTCGATTTCCATTTCTCATTTCCTTTTTCCCTTCCATTAACATCAACTCGCCTCCCCTATTAAGTTCAATTCCTATGTCAGTGAATCCAATTTCTGAAAGCACTTTTTCTAAACCTTCCCTTGTGAAATACTTGGGCGCATGCGCATGACTTTTTGTTTGCGCGACACCACCTACCCAGTCAATAATAAATATTTTCCCGCCTTCTTTCAACACACGGTTGGATTCCCTTAACGTTTCCTCAGGATTAGCCATTTCATGCAATGCCTTTAGAGATACAACGGCATCGAAGGTGTTGTTTGTAAAAGTCATTTTCTCCGCGGATTGCACCTCAAACTTGACTTTACCCGGCGGCGAGTTCTTTCGCGCCTTTTTTATATTCTTCTCTACTGGGTCAATTCCTCTCACATCACACTCAATCTTTTCACTTATACAGATGCCCAATTTCCCCGTGCCACACCCAACATCCAGTACTCTTGTCTTTACCTTTTCTTTTTTGCTTTTAATCCTCTTACAGAGTTTTTCTACCAGTTCGGCTTCATTCTCTAATAAATCCATATAAACTTTTCCACGACTTCAACCCATCCCTCTGGTCCCTCACCCCTCGCTTTATAAAGGTTTGGCAGAGAAATATCAAGCCATGCGCCCTTCTTGTTCTTTACTATGGCTGGTTGTTCTACCGCTTTCAGCATCGGAATATCATTCTTGCTGTCCCCAACACCTATTGTCTTAACTTCTTCGTATTCCTTCTCGAATAGCTCTGTGAGAATCTTCACCGCTTTACCTTTGTCCGCGTTCTTACCATGAATGTTGTAGTATCGTCCCCCGTGAGTGCTATTAAATCCCTTCTCTCTAATCTTCTCAAACAAAATAGTCTCCTTCTCTTTTGGTTCGTCGAAAATGAAACTCTCATTATATTGCTTCGCCTTCGCAAGTTTCGCCTTCTCTACACTTAAATTCGCATTGGCTGCAACCTCCTCTGCTGTCATATCGCCAAAGCCCGTTATTTTAAATCCTGTCTCTTCCCTGATTTCTTTCAAGGCTTCCCTTAACTCCGCATAAGAAGCGCCGAGTTCAACCACGCAGTAATTATCTTTTTTTTTACACTCAAACCCAAATGAGAAGTAATTATCGGGAATGAAAATCGCTCCTCCATTATCTACAATAAAAGGGTCCTCTATTCCCAGCTCTTTTTGGTAGTATTCGTTCTCTGCAAATGTCTTTGCCGTGCAAAACACGACCGGGATATTCCTCTTCTTCAAAACTTCCAGAGTCGGAAGCGCAACATCATAAGAATAGTCATAAAGGTCAAGCAGGGTCCCGTCAAGGTCCGTGAAAAGAACTTGTTTCATATTTTATCCCTTTACCCCAATGTAGCTTCTCCCTTTTATTACTTCTTCTTTTCCGCCTCTCGCGCGACAGTTCCCTGTTCAAACCTTACAAATGTTTCAGATTGCCCTTCCAGCAATTTTGTAAATTTACTTGCGTCTATCCCACCAATGGGGGGCATCACGATGTTCTCTTCTGGCATTTCCCATGTTTCCAAAAGCTCTTTTAGCTCATCAAGAACCTTCGACTTTACATAATCATTGCAGAGATTACTATGGTAAATCGTGCTGAGTGAGCTGAGCAACATGTTCTTAATATGCTTCTCTCCTTTTTCCTCGTGTATGTGTGGGTTTAACGTCTCTATCTGAAAAATCTCGATTCCGGAACTTACTACATCCAAATCCAATATCTCTTTCGCCTTCTGCCCAAACACATCAAACAAATAAACGAATTGATAGGGTTCGATTGAGAAGCCGGTCGAATAGCTCATGATGTCTGCGAGCTTTGTCGTTAGCGCATGCTCGCCTGCATTCCCCGTTATCACAACTCCAGTTTCAAATCCTGTGTTGGTTGAGAGCAAAAGATTGAGATATTTGTTTGTGCTCTCACTTACCCTCCCCCATTTTTTGAAATAAAGTCTATCTTTCACCACCTTCGGCTTGTATCTCCAGTGAAGTCTTACCATGCTGTACGGCGAATCAGACATGCAGAATCCCGCTGCATAATCCAGCACATATTCACGCACAGAACCCGGAACATAATTGTCGGCATCGGCAAATCCGATGAAGTCTTTTCCAAGCGATTTCGCAAGCAGCATGCCTGCAATCATGCCCTCTGATTTCCCATCCCTGACCAAATCATCCTTATCAAGAAGATAATCGTATCCAGCTTCATAAAATGCAAAGCCCAAATCCGGGTCTTTCTGGTGTATGCCAAGAATCTCTTGCTGTGTCAGATCGTGGAGTTTTGTTATTATATCTTTTTCCATTTTGTATAGATCATGTTTATCCCTCCTGCTGTTTGACACCACAATTATAGAACAGTCAAAAGGAATCGATCTTAAAACACCGTCCAGCAACTGTATGCTCTCATCCTTTACAGGTATGACGATTGCAAGACGTTTCAGAACTTTTTTGAGTTCTTCGAAGGGGATGTCTTTTGCTCGTGGATTTGTAAAGCCGCCGGAATCAAGTTTTAATACACGCTGCAGCTCGTTAATTTTCACCGAGCCGAATATTTCCGTACGTCTTGGCATTTCGATAAGCATTTTTTTTCCAACGCTCCTGTATTCATTGTTTATATTCAGTTTATATATTACTTTGATAAATTCAAACTGAGGAAGAAAAGAAAAATGCCACGTTCACACGGAGAGAGGAAGAGAACGAGGAAGAAGTTGAGTAAGAAAAAGAGAGAGAAGGGGCTATCACCAATAAGCAGAGCAATTCAAAGATTTGAAACCGGTGAAATGGTGCATATCCATATAGACCCAAGTATTCATAAGGGTATGCCACATCAAAGATTTCACGGCATGACTGGCAAGATAATAGGAGAGCAAGGAAGAGCATACATAGTGCAGATATCAGATGGAAGAAGGCAAAGGAAAAAGGTGAAAGAGTTATTTATACGTGCTGAGCATCTAAGTCCGCAAGTCGTAGCCAGTAGCCAAGTAGCCAAATAGGGATTGGGGGTCAGAAATCAATTATATTTTTCCCCAGTGGCTATTCCCTATTGGCTGAGTGATGGGCCCGATGCGATTCGAACGCATGACCTCCGCCACGTCAAGGCGACGTCATTCCAGCTAGACCACGGGCCCAGTATTGAGGTAATTCCCATATGTATAAGATAAACATGTGCTTATAAAAAATATGCCCTACTTTTTATTCTTATACAAAATATTGAGTAATTACTATGCCATCAACAATAGTAGTAGGAGGATTCTTTGGTGATGAAGGTAAAGGCAAGATAATAGCATACCTTGCAAAGCACGACAAACCGGGGGTAGTTGCGAGAGGCGGTGTAGGACCCAATGCGGGGCACACGGTTGAAATGGAAGGTAAGAAATACGCATTAAGGATGGTTCCTTCGGGATTTGTATATGAATCTGCAAGGCTTCTGATCGGCGCTGGCGTATTGGTTGACCCCAGAGTGTTAAAACAAGAAGTATCTTCCTTTGGGATAAAAGGCAGAGTAGGTGTGGACTGGAGATGCGCGATAATAGAAGAGAAGCATATCGAAGAGGACGGGAAGGATGCCTATTTGAAGGGTAAGATAGGCTCCACAGGTTCGGGTTGCGGACCCGCGAATGCCGCTCGAGCCTTAAGGAAGGCGAAGCAGGCGAAGGAAGAAAAAGAGCTGGAGGAATTCCTTTGTGACGTGCCGCTGGAAATAAACGAGGCGTTGGAGCGAGGGAAAGGTGTGCTGATAGAAGGTACGCAGGGATTTGGCATTTCTCTGCTCTACGGGACTTACCCGTTCGTTACGTCTAAAGACACGACTGCATCGCAAATGGCTGCTGACGTGGGCATAGGTCCTACGAGGGTAGATGAGGTCGTGGTTGTATTCAAGTCATTTCCAACGCGAGTGGGCGAAGGTCCTTTTGAAACGCAAATGGAAGAAGAAAAGGCACAGGAGTTACATATCGAGGAGTATGGCACGGTCACAGGCAGGAAGAGGCGAATAGGGGAGTGGGATGCGAAGATGGCAGCTTATTCCGCGATGCTAAACGGAGCGACGATGGTGGCATTGAGCGGTGTGGACCGGTTAGATGCTTCATGCAGAGGTGTAAGGAAGTACGAAGAGCTGAGTAAAGAGATAAAGGATTTTGTAGCCAAAGTTGAGCATGACACACGAGTTCCCGTGAAATTGATTTCTACGGGACCTGACATATCGGAGATAGTGGATTTGCGAGAAGAACAAAAAAAAGAAAAATAATTTATTGACACAGATTAACGCAGATGATGAAAATTAACAATGTTCAACGTAAATAAATCCGCGTAAATCCGTGTTAATCAGTGTCTTAAATAGAAGGTAGTTATACTTTATGTACAATAAAAAATTAGGGAGAGCATGAGAGAGAGAGAAAGCCTATTTGAAAAAATAGATATAACGAAATATCCAGTAAAAAGGTTGGTTGCAATACCTCTAATCATATTGCTCATCTCTTTTGCTGTGCTCAGTTACATGCAACTGACCATAGATTCTCCAGTCCGATTAGGAATGGACTTTGTAGGCGGTACTATGGTAAAAATAAGAACCGACGAAACAGTGGATGAGCTAACTGTAAAATTCTCCGCATTCCCGATTAAACTTGTTGGGAAGACAGATGTGGGGAATGAAAAAATGATACGATTCAGACCGATGAGCGAAGCGCAAAAGGATGAGCTGGAAGACATGCTTGCTAAAGACTATGAGAAGGGACAGTATGAAATACCTAAGAGTATGGACCCCATATTTGGCGAACAATTCCGAATTCAAACAGTGTGGGCTCTTATAATCGCTTTTATCCTGATGGCAATAGTTGTTTTCGTTGTATTCAGAACCGTTATTCCGCCTTTAGCAGTAATTTTTGCCGCTTTTTCTGATATCGTCATCGCACTTGCCTGTATGGACGTAATAGGAATGGAGTTATCACTTGGCACGGTAGCGGCGTTGCTCATGCTCATAGGCTATTCCGTGGACTCTAATATTTTACTGACGACGGATTTGCTTCGTAAAAAAGGCGAATTAAACGAGAAGCTACGTGGTGCAATGAAAACAGGCTTAACGATGACATCCACTACTTTGTCTGCGGTATTCGCAATGTTCCTCGTTTCTTCTTTTATCTATTTATTCTCCGCGCATTTCGCTGCTATTCCTATATTGAGGGACATATCAGTCGTGCTTTTGTTCGGGCTTGTCATGGATTTGATGAACACCTGGATGTTTAACGCGGGAGTGTTGAAGTGGTATATTGAGCGCAAGGAAAGCAAGAGATATGTGAAAAGAGGCATAGAAAAAGAAAAAGTGAAGAAAAGAGTAAGAGCATAAAATAAACCTTTTTAAACCACACCACAAGATTACACATGAAGAATACTTCATTCCCAAAACCTCTTCGTCCTCGTATATCTCCTCTCCTCGTCCAATATACAACGATAAAATTCATGTTCCCCCTCCGCATCCTTAGCCTTCTTTATTATTCTCGATGCCACCTCTGGACCTATACCTCGAGCAGCAAGCGCAATCACCGCGAGAACACCATGCGACAAAACCAGATTTGCATTCCGATACACTCTTTTCACGCCGCGCTCTTTATTCCCCTTCTCAACATCGGAACCTCTCCTTTTCACAATTTTGATTTCCTCCTTCTCCCATGGTTTTAACGCTGCAATCAACCTCGAGTTGCAAAACGGACAAACGAGCGATTCCGTTCCGAGCTCGATAACCGTCTTCACTCGCCTGAGCGATTCCCAGCGCTTGCAATTAACACAAAATAAAATCACCCTATCGTTCATTATTCTATTCCTTAGCGCATCTATAATCAACCCCTCGTCTCGTTCAGTTGCCAATACGTCCCGCCAACTCAAATATCCCGAGGCACCAATAGGGCTTAACCCGTGTGAAGAAAAACAGACTTTTATCTCGCCGGATTTTATCTTTCTCACCACTTCTTCTGTCCGCTCCACATCCAGCTTATCGGTGAAAATATCGTTTACCGTCTCTTCATAGATCGGCGTTCCCGAAAATAATTTCACCAGCGTATCCGCTGAAATCCGTTTCCTATCAAAGTCCTTACGCAGCGCACCGAATGTCTTCGCTACGTTCAACAGCTCCCATTTAAACAAAAAGGAGTTTTTCAGTGTTTTCTCTATTATCAAGCGAGCGAATTTTGGCTCAATTGAGAATAGTATCTGTTTTAGGGTTTCTTTCTCTATCCTTCTCCCTGATTTTAATTTTATCCGATAAGGGTCTATTTCCATGGAAATGTCCGTACCAAGTCGGGCGCCGAGTAAAGCTATTATCAGTCTTCCAAACGTCTCGTTTACAAGATGCCCGAAGCAAGCGTTTATCACCACCTCCTTTTTGTCTTTCGCGATTTCCACAACCACTTCCTTCGCCGTTGGCACCACACACCCTTCTTCAATTTGCTTTTTTATTAATTCTGTGAGCGTTCCCAAACAAGAGGAGTTCGCTTCATATTCCTGCTTCAATTCCTTCTCTAAATCCGGAAGCGCACAGTCTGAAACGATAAAAGAAGCGATTTTAGCTCTTAAAATGCCCACCTCCTGTGCAATCTCAAAAGGAACGGGTATTTCCTCTCCTTCCCAATTTGGTATCTCACCCGCTTTTTTCACACCCGGCTCTACTTTTATCTTTTCTTTCTCTGCTTCTACATTTAAATCCACTATTCGCCATGTATCGCCCTTTGCAACAAACAATGCACCAGGAGCCGCAAAGTTCAGCACAAATCGCTCATCCAGCATGCAGATTAGCTTCCCACTCACTATATCATATACCTCGTATTTCCTCTCGTCCGGTATCATCGAAAGATTTTCGTAATAATAGCTTCTCGTACTTTTACCCCTCCATATCTTTTCTCCATCTCTTCTTACCAATCGCTCCTCCTCTAACTGCTCTATCACTCGCATCATCACGTCAAAAGAAATATTCCTGAAGGGGTATGCTCGTCCTATCAGTGAATGAAGTTTATCAAACGAAATCACACCGAGGTCAAGTAGCACACCGCAAATTTGATTCGCCATGACGTCCAATGAGTCTTCCTTCAGCTTTATATCCTCTATTTCTCCTTCTCTTGCTCTCCGTGCAATCACCAACGATTCCGCTATATCATCAGGAGTAAGGGCAATGACCTTGCCGGTAGAAATTTTTTGAACGAAGTGCGAGGCACGACCCACGCGCTGCACTAATCTCGTCACTTCTCTTGGCGATGCATACTGGATGACCATATCAATGGAGCCGATGTCAATGCCGAGTTCCATGGAACTGGTGCAAATAAGCCCCTTTATCGCTCCTTCTTTGAATTTTTCCTCTGCTTCTATCCTCATCTCCTTTGACAGCGAGCCGTGGTGAACACCGATTAGCCCGGGCTCAAACTTGTTTAAAAGCGAAGCAAGCATTTCTGCGGCTCTTCTCGTGTTCACAAATATCAAGCACGATTTCCCCTCTTTCACCGCCGTCCTCATGGTTCTTACATGCGATATCACCTCAGGGTCGGTGGATAATCCTTTTGCAGCCATCCAGTCTTTTTCCGTCTTTTGGGGACTCAAAATATCTATTTCAATCGCTTTTGTAGAAATCGTGTTCACAACCTGCATCTTTTTGTGCCCTGCGAAGAACTTCGCTACTTCTTCCGGGTTCCCTACTGTCGCAGACAAACATATTCTCTGGAAATTTCCGGAAAGCAATGCTATTCGCTCTAACGCAATTGCAAGCTGTGCACCTCGTTTTGAATTCGCTAATTCGTGCACTTCGTCTATTATCACATGCCGCACGGATTTCAAATTCTCTCGCAGCCTTTTACCCGGTAATATCGCTTGTATCGTTTCTGGTGTGGTAATAAGCATATCCGGAGGCTCTAAGGCTTGCCTCCTCCGTGCATACGTGCTGGTGTCGCCATGTCGAACTTCTATGTTAATACCAAGTTGGGCTCCCAATCGCTCTAACCTTGAAAGCATATCACGATTTAAAGCACGTAAAGGCGTGATATAAAAGGCAGAGAAGCCTTTTTCTTGCTCCTTCTTCTCTTTTTCCTCTAATATCTTGTGGAACACAGGAAGAACGGCAGCTTCTGTCTTGCCTGAGCCCGTAGGTGCTATGAGCAATACGTCTTTGCCCTCCAAAATGAGTGGGATGCCTAATTCCTGTGGTTCCGTAGGTAAAGGAAATGCCTTTTCTAATACTTCTTGAATTTCTGCATTGAGCAAAGAGAAAGTGTTCATTTATCTTCTTTAGTTAATTTTTCTCTTTTTTTTTTAAAAAGAAAAGTTAAGATTTATTTTCCGTGGATTAAACAACATAGAAAAAAATCGAAACGCTTTTATACTTGGATTATGAATTCAGAGAATGATAGATGAAAAAAAAAGAAAGGACAAAGGTATTGATAGCGGATAGCTCTCCCTTTGTATGTATCATGCTCACTACAGCATTGGAAAAACTTGACTTTGAGGTCGTTGGCAGGGCTAAAAACGGTAAAGAAGCAATAGATAAATATATGAAACTGAAGCCAGATATTATACTTGTAGATGCTGCACTAAAGGATGTAGAGGGTATCAAGGTAACTCGCGTTATAACATCCGAGAACGCCTCTATTGTTATTCTGATGGTTGCAGAATCCGCAGACACGCCTGATACAATAGTGGAAGCAGTGAAAGCGGGAATAGCGGGATATTTGAGAAAGCCCTTCTCAGCGAAAGAAATTGAAGCACGTATGAGTGCATTGAAGAAGAGATAGAAAATGGAAGAAAGAAAAGAAAAAGAGGTAAAGATATTACTTGTAGAAGATTTGGAGGAGCATGTGCTTATTATAAGGGATGCTTTAGAGAGAAGTAGGTTAAGAAACAGGCTTTTTGTAACAAGAGATGGCGAAGAGGCAATTGATTTTCTCTATAATCGGGGTGATTACGCAAGTGAAAATAAGTATCCGAAGCCGGACATAATCTTGCTTGACCTGCGTTTGCCAAAGCTTGATGGAATAGAGGTGCTGGAGCAAATAAAGCACGAAGAAAAAATCAAAGATATTCCTGTTATTGTTCTTACAGTTTCAGAGAGTGATGAAGATATAATCAAAGCATATGAGGAGGGAGTTAAAAGTTACATCCTGAAGTCAGCGGTTATTGTTCAGAAGACAGGAAAGATGGAAGGGCTTTTGGACGCTATAATCTCTCTTGTTTGAATATTGATTTGGCTATAACCTACCAGATCATACGTGGTTTTGAACGCAATAGCGGAATTGCTGCCTTAAAACTTTTTCTTCTGCGGGGCTCCGCCACACACACCGCAAGCCCTGTAAGAGCTTAAAGAAAAGGTTTATAAATAAACTGCTCTTAGAAGCATTAATGGAAATGTAAAATGACAATAAAAGTAGACGTAACGATAAAACTGAAGCGTGGAGTTGCAGACCCCGAGGGAGAGAACACGAAAAAAGCATTGAACCTGCTTGGTTTTAGAGATGTGCGCAGTGTAAAATCAATGAAAACATTCAGGATAGAGGTAGAGGAGGAGCCAGAAAAAGGAAGCGACGAAGAGAAGGTGAAGCAGGAAGTAGAAGAAATGTGTAGAAAACTTCTTGCCAATCCGGTAATACATGATTATTATATAACGGTGGTAAAAAATCCTAAATCATGAGCTCCAAATTAAGCCCTTTCAGGGCTTTCGGGGACGTGGGCAGAGCCCACGAAAACAAATCCCAAATTTAAATGTCTTCAAAATGTTGAAATTACAAAAGGAACAAGGATAGTCGATAAAATGGTAGAGATAGAAATAGACCCGTGGGGTGTTGCGGATGTAAAAGATTATGCGAGGCTATTTGCGGAGTTTGGTATTTCTCCTTTTAAGGAACTACTGAACAGGATAGAGAAGCCGCATCTATACATGCGAAGAGGCATAATCGTCGGACATCGTGGTTATGAAGAAGTGCTGAGGGCGATGAATGAGCGGAGCAAATTCGCGGTGATGAGTGGTTTCATGCCTTCTGGTAGAATCCACTTAGGCGGTAAGATGGTAATGGATGAGATTATCTGGCATCAACGCAGGGGAGGTGATGCCTTTGCGTGCATAGCGGATATGGAATCGCATTCCGTTCGGGGAACTTCATGGAAGGAATGCAAGGAAATAGGACTCAATGAATACATATTGAGCCTCGTAGCGTTGGGTTTTGATGTCGAAAAGGGACATATATACTTTCAATCAGAGAATAAAAAGCTGAGTGACCTCGCTTTTGAACTCGGACGAGAAGTTAATTTCAGCGAAATATCCGCGATATACGGATTCTCCGGCGATGTAAACATATCTCACATGATAAGTGTGGTGATGCAGAATGCAGATATACTGCAGCCACAACTCCTTGAATATGGCGGGCCAAAGCCTGCTGTCATCCCGGTTGGCGTTGACCAGGACCCGCATATAAGACTGACGAGGGACATAGCATCGAGAATGAGGATGTTCCGTGTAGAGAAGAGACTGGATAAGGACCAGAAGCCGTATATAAGCATAAGAGAGAAGCAAGCGGGTAGAAAAGCGTTAGATGAGATAGCAGGGAGAATAGAGAGACCGAAAAAAGTATATGCGATGCACATAGATGTGTTTGGCATCGAAGCAAGTGAGATAGATAGAACTATGCGGGAGATAGAGGAAATAGTGAGGGCAGTGGAGATGGAATATGGCGGATATGGCTTCTTTTTCCCCGCGGCTACTTTTCACAGATTTATGCAGGGGTTAACCGGTGGTAAAATGTCCTCGAGCATTCCGGAAAGCTATATTGCGCTAACAGAACCACCGGAAGAAACAGCGCGGAAAGTGAAACAGGCGAAGACAGGCGGAAGAGCAACGGCAGAAGAGCAGCGAAAACTCGGCGGGTCACCTGCCCAATGCACGGTTTATGAGCTTATGATGTCTCATTTGATAGAAGAGGACGCTTACGTAAAAGAAATTTTTGAGGACTGTAAAAATGGGAAAAGGAAGTGCAAAACATGTAAGTCGGAGGCTGCAGAACTCATGTTTTCCTTCATTAAGAATCATCAAGAAGAGAGAGAAAATGCGAGGGAAGTTTTGAAGGAGCATGAAGTGTATAAGCAATGGTTATAAATATAAAAATAGAAAACTTTATAAAGAGGCAAAACCAGTTATAGTATGGAATATGGAACTGATAAAATGGAAGCCCAAACATGGCAAGATATAGGTTCTAAATTTGCGCATCTCACCAGCGTGCATCCTTGTTATGGCGCAAAAGCGCATTTTAAGACTGCACGGGTTCACCTTCCGGTTGCACCGAGATGCAATATCCAGTGTAAGTTCTGTAAGCGAGAAATAAACAAGTGTGAATACCGCCCTGGCGTCACTGGCTCTATATCTACCGTGAAAGAAGCTCTGGAGTTGGTCGAAGATGCTGTCGAACAATTTGGCGAAAGCTTGAGAGTTGTGGGCATTGCAGGACCTGGTGAGCCTCTTTTCAACCCACGAACTTTTGACACGCTCAGGATTGTCAATGAAAAATTCCCGGAACTTATAAAATGCCTTTCCTCGAACGGGCTTCTTCTTCCTGATAAAGCTTCTGAACTTGCAGATTTGAATATAAAAACCGTAACTGCAACGATAAACGCTTTTGAGCCCGAAGTAGCCGCAGAAATATATTCTTGGGTTCATTACAACAGGAAAACGTATAAGGGCGAGGAAGGCTGTCGCATACTGTTGGATAAGCAGTTTGAGGGAGTAGAAAAAGCGACTGCGGAAGGTCTTGTTGTGAAAATAAATACCGTTTTGATTCCGGACGTGAATACCGAGCAGGTGGAAGGAATAGCGAAAAGATGCGCAGAGCGTGGAGCTATGATACAGAACATCATCCCTCTGATTCCTTTATATGAGTTCTCGAATTCAAGAGCTCCGACTTGTGAAGAACTTAGGGAAGCGAGAGAAAAAGGATCGCGATATCTACGGCAATTCACGTTATGCCAGCAATGCCGAGCAGATTCTGTTGGTATTCCTGCTTTTGAATCTAAAAGAACACCCGCACAATATGCAATAGCAGCAGCCACGGAATATTTCCATAGGTAAAAAAACAAACTTTCTTTCTGCGGGGCTCCGCCCCACGATCCCGCAAGTCCTTGTAAAGGGCTTAAAAGAAAGTTTGATCAAAGAAATAGGTTTGTGCAAAAAGTTTTGTTACGCCCACAGTCGAATTGCTGGTATCCAGCCGGTGCATTCTTTTCCATTGGCATCAACGAACGAGGTGCAATTGATGAACGAGCCGCCCAAAGTGGTGTGTTCCGGCTTGTGGATTATCTGCGGATAAGAGCCTGTTCTTATCTCATAATAGTATGTTTTCTCGGCGAACAGCATGAAAGTTTCGTCAAATGTTATGTTTCGCCAATCTTCTCGATAACCATTCCAATAAGCCTCTTTGCCGTCCCATGTGTCATTCCATATCCGCACATACTCGGTGTGTCCGCCAGTGCCTGTGCAGGGATATGTGTAAAGCTTGTGGACGATAATCAGTTGGTTTGGCTTTATTGTTCCATTATGTGTGCCAAAGATGCTTGGATACGGATTTTCTGGTTCTCCTGTGTCGAATATTCTTGTTGGAATAAATTCAAACTTTCTAATGATAACTTCAACCTCTTTACCATCAAATGGTGGATTACCATTAAAAAGCCAAAGGTTTATTCTAGCATTTTCACTCCCCGATTCGGGAATATCTTCCCCAGTATAATTCCACGATTCAATTATATAGCTTTCGTTTGGAGGGCTGATATAATGTCCAGAAAGACTTTGGAAGAATATGCTTTCACTCTCCCACTCGAGGCTATGTGTTGAGTAATTTTCCTTTAGTTGAATATTAAATCTGTGTCTATTTCCAGGATGATACCAAGGCTGCACCACAAATTGGGCGTTCTCTGCTGCTTCCTCTCCCCATCTTGCAAACTCGATATCAATCTCACGGCGATTCTTTGGACAAGTATCATCCCATGTGAACAAACCAAGGACAACATTCTTATCTAACTGATCAACTCTACTTGCTAAATAGAAGATATATTTCCCATATCCAAAGCTTCTTTTAGAAATGACTTCCGCGCAATACCACTTTCCTTCTCTATGGGTGATCTTCAGGTGTAACTGACCTTGACCATCGATCCAGACATTTTCCACACTATCTGAAAAATAATTCGGCCCTGGACCCGCTGTCCCCTCACCACTAGTTTTTACTAACCAAGTATATCCAGAAAATTCAATCTTTCTAAGTTTGGGTGAAAGGTCTATTATGATTTTATCGACAGCGTCTTTCTCAAGTTCTTCAGGCAATGTCTGTTGACCACTTCTTAATAATTCCTCATCGGGTATCTCATAATCCTCTGGAACAAGAAAAGCAGCTATCTTCGTTGCGAGCTGATCCTGACCACCAGTCGTGATTAGACAAGAAAAGTTCCCATCCTTTTTGACTTCAGTCCAAGGAGATGCCCAGTAAGGTTTAGTCCACCACCCTCCTCCAACAAGTATATAAACAGCACTTTTGTAATTTGCAGGACTCCCTTCCTTTACCTCTATCTTGCCTTTTAAATAACCAGGCCAACTACCATAAGGTGATACTTCTACATGACTGAACAAAGCAGCATCCTGCGTTTCTTCAATGCCGATGGAATCAAAAAAAATAGCGGATACTTCTGGTTGACTGCCCACGAGGGATCCAAATCCACTCACAACAATCATAACTGCGACTGAACAACTCAATATCTTCAACGCCTTTTCCTTTCGCTCCCCAAATTTTCTTCCCTCGCTTTTCATTTTTTTCTTTTTTACCCCTATTCTCCATTTCATGTAGTCCCAACCTCTCCACCCCAAAATAAATTCGGGGGCATTCCTGTAAGCTTTACATTAGGTTTTTATATTTTTCACTTGACATTATAAAAAAGTTTTTTTCTTTAGTAGAGAATATAAAAGAATAATTACTAAGATAGAACAGACACCTAAACCAAGACCAATCAAAAAAGATTTAAAACAACTTTGTTTGCGCTCTACTGATATTCCCTCCCGATGTGTTATTAGTATCCTCGCAGGAGATTTATCATTTTTGTGCTCAACCACTAAACAAACTCTGTACACCATTCCATTTGGAAGATAAGGAAGTTCTCCTCTGAAAAATGAATTTCTATGCCTAAGTGACACGACATCATCAAAAAACCGCCCTTCTTCCATTTCTCCTGTAATTAGTCCCATTTGGCCAATCACATTCTCAATTTGACCTCTTGCCTTGACGTATATTTTAACATCATCTGCACTCATGTGACCTTCATTTCTTACAATAACAATATGTAGAGATTTCCCTTCAGGAAGTGGGTAATTCGATTCTTCGTGTGTCATATCTGGACAAAAATAACTATACTCAAGATAAAGTCCAATTGAGGTAAGTATAATGCCAATTATGGTAACTATAAGTATAACCCTAAATCTTTCTGATTCGGATTTATTCATCTTTTAAAGCCCTTTGTTTTCGTTTAACCCTGACGAAGTTAGATTTGTAAACATTGCCATCTGGAGTAGTCATTTCAGCATAAATCTCGGCTTCGATCCAATCATGATACGCTCCTCCAATAAAAACAGGAAATACACTCCATTTACCTGTTGCATCTGGGTGGCTTTTTTTGTCTTGGGGATATATGTCATCAGTAATGACAAAAACTTGAATTTCCGAATTGGGAATTCCGCCACATCCTCTAACCGAAATGACGTGATCAACAGCAGAATTATCTTTGGGTGAAGTAATTTGAAATATGGGGAATGCTGATATTACCTGCCCTATCACGATTCCAAGTAATATTCCAGATACTATTGCCGATTTTACATGGTATTTTTCAGGTATAACTTTTTTAACGGGAAGTAAATAGATAGCCATACCCATTATAACTGCTATTATCACTCCTATCAAGATTGCCTTATAATCAGGCGCAAATATCTTTGGCACTCCGAGCATCAATCCGTAAACGATCAAATTTGCTAATACACCTGATACTATGTTCCCTCCCAATATTGTAACAGAACATATTAAAGATGTTCTAAATTTGCTTCTATCTATGGCCATTGAAAACACTCCTTTCACGCCCGTATTACCTTAAGGGTCTCAGACTTAACGACATAATCAGGTAATTTTTGCCACTGCTGACCCTCACTTAGCTTTTGCGTTGTTATTATGGCACAAACTCGGAAGCGAGCTCCTTTGTCCTGAGGAGGTTCTCTTCCAAAATAACAGTTTACTTCCCAGCTTCCGTCATGAGAAATGTCAACCTCTGGCTGAACCCACCATGGGCCACCAGCATCGATCGGATATATAAGCACATAAATGTTCCTTTCTGGATTATTGTAGACACCTTCTGAAGTACCTTCAACAAATTCACGCCTTGAAACTTTATCCCCTTCTTTAGGCGCAGTGATTGCAACGGCTGGTGGAGGAGTTGGTGATACCGTTGGCGTTGATGTCGGTGTTGGTGTTGGTGATACTACAGGCGATGGAGTAGGTGATGGACTTGGCGTTGGAGTGGTTATTGGCGTCGGCGTGGGTGCCGGTTTTTCAACACATCCTGCAAATATTACTACCGCTGCGATTGCTACTATGGCTATTAAACCTACTATGGTTTTTCTTTTCATCTTTTTATCACCTCCCTTTTGTTTTTATTTTCACTCCAATCTAATTGCTGGAATCCAATCATCATAGTGCTTTCCATTTGCATCTATGAACTCTGAGCAGGTTATGAATCCAGTAGGGGTTGAAAGATTATCGGTATGGTGAATTTGTGGATAAGAGCCTGTGCGGATGGTGTAGTTGTAGGTTTCTTTTGCTAATAGAAGAACGGTCTTTTCGAAAGTGATGTTATGCCAATCTCCTGCATATCCGTTCCAAATTGCGGTTCCGTTCCATGTTGCATTCCAGATTTTAGCGTATTCGGTATGACCTCCAGTTCCGGGACATGGATAAGTGTAAAGTTTGGATACGTTTATCGTTTGGTTTGGCTTTATTGTTCCATTATACATGCCGAAGATGCTTGGATATGGGCTGGCAGGTGAGCCAGTATCGAAGATCGGTCGTATGTAAAATGTGAGAATAGCCTTCCAGAAATCGAGCCTCGCTTCATCCACCATCTCAATTTTTAATGTTACATTATCTTTCCCTCTAACGTTAAATAAGCCTGTAGAGAACCTTTCACAATAATCGTGTTTATAATAGCTGTAATGATGTTGGCTCTTAATGGTGCTTTCATTTATCTTGTTATACCACATTTCATCATCAACTATTATCTTTATACCTGAAGTGTTTCTCCACAGCCCTGTATCGACAGCAAGCCCCTCTCCCCATCCCCTACAGCATATTTTAATTGTCATTTTAAGCTTATCTGTTCCTTTAGGCAATTGAAAGCAATCATTTTTCATGTATCCATAAATAATAGCTTTACCCTTATAATTAGCCCAACGGCATTTGTTATTAGAATAGTTACAATTATTACTGAGGCACCACTTTCGGGGATAGACACAGACTTTGTGCTTGTAAAAATGTGTGTAATTTAAGTTTATACTCTCAATCGGCTCATATTCGCTTTCTTGGATGACTTTTGTAGATGCGTCTTGAGCGCAAACCTTTCCAGATAATGATGCTAGACCAGTTGTGATACTTATACCAATTAATGATGTAACAACTAATACTAAAATTATCCTCTTGCTCATCCGCTCAATATTCCCCCCATTTTTATATTTTTACAGTCACTATACTTGCAGAGCCTACCTTGATATTATTAGGCACAAGGGTATACATAAGCTTTTCGATTTTTTCCGGCATCTCATTTTTGAGATGTACACACACCACCCCCTTAAAAAAGTTTAGCATAAAGCATTATGTATCCGGTTTTGAGCGCTTCTTCTTCCTCACCTATTACAATACAATTTCTTCCGCCGCTTCCGCACACGACAGTTTGGGCTTCGCATGAGGAAACATGACACGAGAAATTGTGAAGATGCAAGATGCAGTCAAACCTGTATCATGTATCCGGCATCCTGTATCTGACATCTACACATCTAAAACGACCCTCGCGTGCCAAACTTCGTTCTTCTTTATCTCCATCATGTTATACGTAACGGCTTTTATTATTATGCCGGATTCATGTTTGTACGGGTCGAATTTCCCGCCTTTGCACTTGCCTCTTATGCTAAAATCGGAAGAATCCACATCTATATCAAATTTTTTCATGACCAGCGATTCAGCTTCGAACAGGAATATCATTTCGTCCAGCCAGTCGAACATTAAGCTGTATAGGTCTTCCGATTTTATCTTCACATCTCGCTCTACTTCTTCTTCTATCTCGTCTATATCGGTCATGAAGCTGTAAGTTGCGATAGCCGCATTAGCAAAAAGCTCCTCCAGCGTGTTGCCATACGTTTCGAATCCCACATCTGAGGGATGCTCAATATATTTTATCTTTTCTTGGCTTTTCATTTTCTTTGCCTGTATTTGTATTATTTATTTATCTATATAACCACAGATTACACAACACTTTTTCTTTTTTACAAAAAGAAAACCTGTGCTAAAAGAAAAACAAAGAGAATGTTTTTAGTCAAGGTTTTTACCGAAGGTAAAAAAAGTTGTTGGTAAAGCTTTTCTTTAAGCCCTTACAGGGCTTGCGGGATCGTAGGGCGGAGCCCCACATAAGAAAAGGTTTATTGTGAAATCTCGTGTTTTTTTGAAAATTCCAAAAACTTTATCACCCTGACGGTAGTCTCGTTTACCGGAGTGGGGATGTTATACCTTTTACCTAATGCGACAAAAACACCGTTTAAAAAATCTATCTCTGTCTTTTTACCTCTTTTTATGTCATTAAGCATTGAAGACCGATGTTTCTCGGTTAGAGGTATCTGTTCATGCCGTAGATGACTCAGGTACTCTTCCGCACTATTCCAAAACAGTTCGACTTTTTCCGCTTCCGCAACTTTAAAAGCCTCGTGAATTAGATTTTCGATGATTGCAAAAGAATGCGGATTCGTGAGTTTGCCATACTCAACCCCGAAAATCGCACTCAGTGGATTCAACGCTGCACTGTACAATGCTTTAGCCCAGATATGCATCTGAATATTATCCAC
>Ga0209986_10000444_pt1 | contig 39360 bp, 28 predicted proteins | sample BlataG_FD_183168 | JGI IMG/M metagenome (GOLD analysis project Ga0209986, IMG submission 183168) | Deep subsurface microbial communities from Black Sea to uncover new lineages of life (NeLLi) - Black_00105 metaG (SPAdes) (version 2) | ecosystem: Environmental > Aquatic > Marine > Oceanic >... | reverse complement strand
CACCCCCACCCCCCCACCCACCCACCCACAGTAAGTGACGAGTTAACTATTATGAGTTGGTGCTATTCACAGTCCTCAGCTTGAGGAGGAGGAGGAGATGGTGGAGGTGGAGGAGAAGCAGAAGAGGTAGTCATAGGATGATACACATTAATTTCTGCTGCCTCAATTTCTGCAATAACTTGATGCATCAATTGCACATCCCCCTCTTCATCTTCCATCCCATGTACCACAACTGTTTCACCACCACCACTTCTATTACTGCTGCTGCTGCTATCACTATCACCAACTACAAAGTATTCTACCCGACCATCATCAGGAAAATGACCACCATTCTCCAACCACTCGAACACCCCGACCATCCCTTCTGCACTGATTTCATGTTTAGCATAAGCTAAATTTAGCAACTGAGGCAATGCACTGCAGCTTTTACACCTAAATGGACTCTGTGGGGCTAGCAGGCCCAGTGCGTCTATATCGGCTCTCCAACTTTCATCTTTTCTTGGATTGTTCACCAGGTAGCCGTCTGCATCGATAATTCCATTCAACTGTAATGCATAGATAATGGATTCTGCTACTTCTCTAGAAAAAGTCTCAGGAGACTGACTCATTAGCCAGTCTGCTGTCACTGGTCGAGGCAAGATTTCAATGGCTTCTGCAGGAGTGCCCTGTGCTCTCAACGCTGCTAAATTCTCTTGGACTTTGGTAGCCGTATCCTCGTCTCTTGGCATGTGGACAAAGGCGGTTGGGGGGTATCTTCTTCCGTCTGATAACACTAGCCAATCAGGGTTGATTGTTCTTATTTGACTGACTACACCATGAATTTCCATGAAGTGTGGCATTAATAACGCGAATGCTCCACCGTTGCTAGCTCCTAGTACATATATAGGGAGCGGGTTTCCACCAGAGTGTGATATGTAGTTGTTGAGTCTTGGTTCAACTGAAATGATCATATTTACTATCTTTGGAACTAGGACACCGTCTATATTCCCGCGTCTAGGTCCTACGGAGGTGCTCCAGCAGCGTAACTTCCTATTAAATGAGTCCGGAGCTACGATGGCATACCCCTTTGCCAAAGCGATCTTTACTATTCTCATGTTTTCTGGGAGGCCAAGGCAGAAGGGGCATGCTTCAGATTCAGGCCAGCTGTCACTGCCAGAATGCTTGCAGCCGTGGAAGAGAATTAATAAGCCTGTGACTTGGATGTCTTGGGGTGGCATTTGATAGGCAAAGTTCATTCCACTGAGTTTGGAAAAGACAGGGCCGGTGGTGGAGTCGGTGGTGGTGCCTGCTTGTAAGGACATTCTAGTCGATGTAGCGAGTGATGTGTCGTTGTAATATGGTACATTGTAGTTGGAAGCGCTTGTAAGGACGAAGGAAAATGATAGTAAGGACACGAGCAAGAATTGTTTCATGTCACACATTTTAAACATTGCAACCAGCTCCTTTGTTTGCCTGTTGGCGTTTCACTGCATCAATTGGTGTAAAGGTGTTATGAATGCATATTGAATACGATTTAGAACTACTAAATGTTTGAAACAAGATATAGAAGCCAGGTTTTCAACTCTCAAGGTCCTCGGACTTTTGGTCTTCCCAAGTCGTCCCACCCACCACCTCGTCGCTCAGAACAACCTTGCAACCTTAGAGGGGAGAATCACAGTTCCTTCCAGCCTGTAACTGATGATCTACAACTGTGGTTGAGGTGGGTGATTTTTTTTGTGGGATGGCCTTATCAATGGAGTCGGTGGCAGTTAAAAGAAGGGCCAATAGTAATTTGTGCCGTCTTGGAGCGATTCCTGCATGCTGCTCGTTCACGGACGTCGACGATGTCAAAAAAGGGGAACCATTGATGGCTGTTGGTTCTTTCAAATCGTAATTCTACAATGCGATTCTTATACCAAGGACTATGCAAAAGAATTCAACCTTGGTATCAATCATGAACCATACACAAACGCCATAATCACCAGATTTAAACTATTTCGAAATGATGATTACTTTGCGGAGGAAAATCATCGAAGAGCTGGCCCTAACAAAACACCTATTATTTACAACTCACATATGCACATATGAAGATGCATCTCCTCATAAAACTCACAACAGAACCATTCCTCCCGATGGTCTCACACTCGCCGACTTTACTCCACCCTCTTCTCCACCACACTCCTTCCCCACCAAACCCACACACACCCCATCCCCTCGATCAGTCTACATAGAAACCTATGGCTGCCAAATGAACATCAACGACACAGAACTCTTATCCTCCATCCTAGCAGACGCAGGCTACTCCCAAACCACCTCCTCTTCCACCGCCAACGTCGTCCTTTTAAACACCTGCGCTATAAGAGAACATGCCGAATCCAAGATCTGGAATCGTCTGGTCCACCTCCGTGCTGAAAAATCCAATCGAAGGAAAACATCATCTCCTCTAGTCATTGGAGTCCTGGGGTGCATGGCTGAACGTTTAAAAGAAAGACTGCTCGAAAAGGAAAAGTTGGTAGACATTGTAGTTGGACCTGATGCATATAGGGATCTGCCCAGGTTGATAGATATAATAACAGGAGGTGAAGCTTCATCTGCAATGAATGTCCAGTTGAGTGCAGATGAGACGTACGCTGATGTAGTGCCATTGAGGAAACAGGGTGCCACTTCAGCGTTTGTGAGTATCAGTAGGGGGTGTAATAACCTTTGTAGTTTCTGCATTGTGCCATATACGAGAGGAAGGGAGAGGAGTAGGTCTATGCAGACTATTGTTGATGAGGTGAGTTGACTGGGAAGAGGTGGGCGGTCGTTAGATTTTTTGAAAATTTTGCGAGTGATGAGACATTTTTATACTTGAAATCCTGATATTCTTTCCCTTCTTTTGGGAGGAAAGAACAACGTGGAGGATTCAAACGATTAGTCTTTCTGATGCTACGTGTTTTTAGACCTTTACAGGTCCCATAATTTACCTGCTCTATGATATCTTCATCATAACCACACTCTCCTTCCAAATTCATTGCAGGTCAAGGGCTTGGTGGACCAAGGTTTCAAAGAAGTCACAATTGTTGGCCAAAACGTCAACAGCTACTCCTACCTCGCCCCAACTGTGCAACAACAGGATGTCAATAATACTGTTAATGATAGAAGAAGAAGAAGTGAAAAAGATGAATATAATTCATTTTCAAAATGGTATGCACCAGGGTTCACATCAGTCTACCGGCCCAACAGACAAGGCAAACTAGGTTTTGCCCACCTCCTGGATGCAGTTGCCTCGGTAGACCCAGAGCTCCGCATCAGGTTCACCTCCCCCCACCCAAAAGATTTTACCCAAGACGTCTTGGATGTCATATCTACCCACAATAACATCTGCAAACAGCTCCATGTCCCTGCTCAGAGCGGTAGTACCGCCATGTTGACTGCAATGAGGAGGGGCCATGACAGGCTGGCATATGATGCCCTCATCACAAGAATACGGGCCACCTTGCCTGCCGGGACTGCCTTGTCTACTGATATGATTACTGGCTTCTGCGGGGAGACTGATGAGGATCATCAAGGAAGTGTAGACTTGATGAAAAAGGTGCAATATGAGCAGGCATTTATATTCGCATATTCAGATAGGGAACGGACACATGCAGCTAGGCATTTGGTAGATGATGTTGCAAGAGAGGTGAAGATTCAGAGGTTGCAGGAGTTGAATGAAGTTTACAGGAAAGGGAGATTAGAGAAGTATCAGCAACAAATTGGGAAGTACCATCTAGTTCTGGTTGAAGGACCAGCTAAATTGAAGAAGAAGGAACTGGCCAAATATAGTGATGGTAATAGTGGTCACGTCGTTGATAATGATAATAATCACAACAAGATGATGTTGACGGGGAGGACAGATCATTTCATGAGAGTTATATTTGACGACGTACCAATACCACAATCATTATCATCATACTACTATTACTCTTATAATAATAATAATAATAATAACAGTCATAGTGAAGAAGGGATGGTGACGTTGAAACCTGGTGATTATGTTGCTGTCAAGGTAGAGGCAGCCACTGGGGGGAAGTTATATGCTAGACCCATGGCTAGAACAACAATGAGAGAGTTTGTTACTATGTATGGTAGCACTCTACCTTTAGAGAGAGAATGAATGATAGTGATGTGTTACATTTTGTATACATGTGTGCATTGCAAAATCCTACCTAAGATCTATTTAATACATTACTAGATTACTAGTCTCCTCCTCCTCCTCTATCCGTTTCTCTAAGCTCATCCCTCTCCATTATTGATGAACTGCTTCGTCTTTCTATACATACTAACATCAGCAGCTGCCCTTTGCAATGCCACCGCAACATCCTCCCTAGCAGTAGACACGACCAGCGATCTGATAGCAACTGGTCTTTCATCAGCAGAGAGAGTGGGGAGGCCTTGAGAGTGCAGCAGTGTATCTAGCTGGCCTAGGATTCCCTTCCACCCTGCATCTCCCAGTTCTTCGATTTCATATTTATCTTTTGTAACCATGGCTGCCTTTTTAGACTTTACTTCAGCAGAAGAAGAACCAATAGTAGTAGTATTGGTAAAATGTTGTTGAATGTGTGATGCTGATTCAAGATTGTTATCATTATTATAGACTGCTGCTGCTGCTGTGTTAATAGTATCCTTCTCCTCCTCCTCCTTCTCTTCTTCAATTGGTGATTGTAAGAATGGATTGATATAATCATCTACTCCTTCTTCTTCTTTGTCCCTCTCTTCATCATCTTTACTTTGAGCTGGAATGAGGACAATAGTGTCCTTTCTCTCCATCTCACCACCATCAGTACCATGATCATGATGGTGATGATGATAATGCATGGAGCTAGTAATGTGTTCCAGACTCTCTGCTTCAGATGCATCCTTCCTAACTTCGATACTGATAGCCATTGCTGCTGCTGCTTCTGTCTCTTGAGAGGACGAGGAGGAGGATAAGTGTTGTTGTTTCAATGCAGCTGCCAGCAAGGCTTTAGTACTCCTTCCAGATCCCAAAGGCGCATCATCCGCCTCTCCACAAGGACTAGAGCCTTCTTCTTTATTATGTTTATTATTGACTTTATTAGTGTCTGGGTTGTACAAAGGGATTGGCTGTTGCTTTAATGAGGAGGAGGAAGAGAGGGGGGAGATGGAAGCTGCTGGGTTGTCATGAATGACAAGATCAAATGGGCCGTCGTCTTTACTGATATGTTGCTCCCTCATTGGTGATGGCAATGGCAATGTCATGATCGTAGAGCAGTATGCAATACTGTCCCTGAGTGGGTTGGTACTGATGTTGATTTCTTCATTCTTCTCTGCCCAAAGTGTAGGTGGTTTAGTTGTTGTTGGAGAGATGATGTTGAGTTTTGTGTCTGGAATAGGGTGAGAGAGACATTGGTGAAGAGAGGAAGAGGAAAGGATGAGCTCCCTTGGATCACCTGGTAGTTTTCCTTCATTGCACTTCTCTCTGTATTCTATTTCATAGGAGAGCTGCTTTCTACGACGGAGGTAGACAAAGAGGGAGGTGGAAGCGACTCCAGCGAGGAAGCCTGCAGGTGGGAATGGGGCAGGTCAGGAGAGCTGTCTTTGAAGAATAGACAAAATTTAATCACTAAAAGAACGTCAACGCACCTAAACTCAGGATAATGAAGATACTCCAAGATAATGAAAGGTCTCCAAGAACGGAACATTCCTGAAATAAAGAGGGAAAAGGTCAGAGCCAAATTAGACAGAAACACATCCCAATTTCCCGGGAGACCACGAACAACTTACAGTTAGTACCCGTCTTTCCTCCATGATCATGCGTGTTAATCAAAATGGAAGTAAAATATGTACCCCTTATCTCTCTAACCCCATTATTTTGTATTTTGTTCATACAAGAGAACAGACAGCTTTGGAGTCGTTTCAACGATCCCACTCCTCCTTTCCACCCTCCCAGCACACCAAAAATGAGACCTTCATTTTCAGTCTGACTTCTCCTTCACCTATACCTCTTATCCTCTCTAACTACTCACCTCCACATTCTAAACAAATTATCAAAATGTTTGCCAAATCGAAGGACACCAAGGCTGAAACCAAGCCAATTAGGTTGAAGAAACCTCCAGTGAACAAACCATCACTTCTTCCCCCCTCAACCACCACCTCGGTGTCAGGACCACAACATCCACCAAAAGAAAAGCCCTACACTATCATAGACAAGATCTTGGCCAACTTGTCAACCAGGGGAGTGCATGGTACTGACACATCTATCATTCAACGCCATATTACTGCCTTATTAGCCTCTGGTATTGAGATTATTGATGAACAGACTATTGTTGAGTTGGAGAACAACATTGAGGATGCTGTTATTCGTGGTGTTGGCGGAGACCAGTCTTCTTTCCTTGAAAACTCCAACAACAATTGTACCAAAGATGGATCATCATCGATTACTGCTGATAATAATAGCAAAAGTGAAGATTCAGATGGTTGGAGTATCATCAGTGCTTATCATGCAGATCAATTCAGGCAAGAAGAAGCAGAACGAGGTGAACAACAGAGAAGACAGCAACAAGCTGTAAGAAACGCACTTGATCAACAAGTATTAGAAGCAAAAAAGGTAGCCAAGCAGGCAAAACGAGCTGTTTTGAATGAAAGACTGCAGGTTGAGAGAGAGATGCAAGAATGGATGGAGCAACAAAGACTGAGCAAGAGTAAAAAGATGATGGCAGTGAAGACCATCAAGGAAGAGAGAGAGCAGCAGGTGAAGGAACAAGGGCGACGCCGGGAAGTCGCAGCTGATTTGCAACTAGTTGTAGATAGAGAATTGATCAACCAGGTAAGAGTACAGGCAGATCAATTCATAAAGGAAAGGGAGCAGTACAAAACAAGAGCCAAACAAGGCCTTGAAGCGCTATTTTCAAGTAATGAAGAGTCAAAGTGTGCTCGTCAGGCAGCTGCTCAACGGGAAGCGGAACAAGACGTGCTGTACGCGAGGCAATATGAACAATTGCAAGACAGACTGGAGGAGCAACGTAAGAAGCAGGTGGAAAACATTAAAAGAATACAAGAAGCTTCTTCATCAATAAATGCAAACTTGGGACCTTTCCTCCCACAAAGGTTCATTGAACCTTCAGTCATAGAAAAGCAACAGGAAGCAATGGAGGCAGCTCAAGCGCTCAAGGACAAACAAGCCCAGGAAAAGCACGCTGTTGAAATCAATGCTCTTAAAGTTGCTTTAATGGATCAAATTAAGGCAAAACAGGCTGAAATTGACAAGGCAAGGCAAGAAAAGGCTGCAGATAAGCTGGTTGTTGAACAAGCAGCAAAACAAGCTGAAAAGGAGGCTGTTCAGAGAAGTATTTCAGAGGCTTTGGCTGCACTTGCTCTCAGAAAACAGCTCAATGAACAGGTTTATAAGAAGAATACCTGCAAGAATGCCAGTTATAATAAGTCTGGGGTGAGGTATCACCCTAGAGTCAGTGCCACAATGACCCAAACTGAAAGGCAGATGAATGCTGCTCTTCTCCGTCAAGCGGCCCAATCTAAACAGTGACATATGTATACTTTCTTTTTTAATTACAATCCAATATTATCTAAATCATCATCTTCGTAATCTACTTCTTGATATTGTTGTTCTTTTCCTCCTTTTCCTTGTGGTGTTTCTCCTGTCCTGCTCTTCTTGCTAGCACCCTTCACCCCAACATCTCCTCCTTCTCTTGTCAATGTCCAGTCCATTGAAATCCCCCCTTCTTTTTCTCCTTCTCTCTTCTTCCTCTTATTACCATCCATGAATGTAACACTAGTATCTGCTCTTCTTTGTTCTACAGTCCGAGGATCCCAAGTGTGCAGAGCTCTGCGCCATGATTTGAGGAGGCCATCAAACTGTCGTTTGCTGCACACTCTGTGTACATTAGGAGTGTTGGGATGGCGGGGGTTTTTCTTCTCTCTCTTATCTTTAGGAACTGTGTCTAGGTATGTTTGGTATCCTAGGGTGTTTTTGCCTAGTTTGATTTGTTTGAGACGCTGAGCTATGCGGTGAGGGTCGGTTTCCTGAAGAGGGGCAGTGGTGGCTGCAAAGAAATTGGTCGAGTGGGGAGGGGTGTGATCAGCTGGAATGCAATGGGTAGTTGGAGTATCTAACACAATCTAGTAATGTTTTGAAAATACTTACTGTTATCCTCTTCAACGACAAAATCATCTGTGGTATCCTTTGGAGGCATTTCAATTCAGATCAATGCTTTGTTTCACAGTATTCACGGCTTTCAAGACTTTTGGAGCGTTATCACTCACGATTACTGTTTGAATAAGTTATATTTCTGTCTTGAGAGACAGGTTCTAAAATATTTGAAACCCCGCTGTTGAGCCACACCGACCGTCTTGTCCAACCTCCTGAAATTTCTACTCTTCAAGAATCCACTGAGGCCGCTGTATACACATAGGTACAGTGATGAAATGTCTGTGCAAAGTCATAGAGATATTAAATGGTAGTGGGCTTGCCTGTATGTTGCTGTAACTGTTGCATATTGTTCATTGACAAAATCGAAGTAAAAAGGGGGGAGGGCGCACACATCTATTCATTTTATCACACACACACACACACACACACACACACTTCCCCCTTATTACCAGGAATAAATCTCTCTCATCCTATTGTGATAGTGCTATCCATCACCAGTCACAATCAAATACATAGGCAAGGTCACATTTTCTTCATCTAGTCAAAAAACAAAAGCAGACAAAAAGAACACCCAGTAGTAGTAGTATTCCGCCCCTCATATCATATTCATCATAATATTTCAAAAGCTCTGGACTTGTCAATCAAATCACTTCATTTTATGATTCCTTCTGTCTTCTTCTTTCCATACTATCAGGTGACTCTTGTCTGCTGCTGCTGGAAGGACGTCCAGGTGGAGGAGGAGGAGGAAGAAGAACACCAGCAGTAGCAGCAGCTTTGAATGAAGAAGGTTTACCAGGTGAAGACTTGGATGGTGATGATGATGCATCCCTGGGGGGAGGTGGTGGTGGTGGAGGGTTAATGCTAAGATCCCCGCTGCTACTGCTGTATGCCGCTCTCAATGGAGTTGGAGCGTCTACAGATGACGTGGACAGCATGGCTGCAATTTGAGCATCCTTCTTCTTACTTTCTTCCTCTAATCTAGCTAACCTTTGCTCTAATGATGATATGTCATAGGAGAAACTGTTGTTGTTGCTGCTGCTGGCAATGCTGGAGCCACTGACGCTGACTCCACAGCTAGCCGTTGTTGGTGGCTGGACTGATGATGATGGTGGTGCTTTCACCCCACTGAGAGGTGTTGTTGACACACCATTAGTTAATGCTGCTACTCTAGTACCACTGATCACTACAGGAAGTGTCGCAATGCCTCCACCACCACCATCAACAACTCCAAGTATAGATCCAGAACTGCTACTACTCATCCTCCTCCCTCCTCTTGATCCTTTAGTAGGAGATGGCTCGAATGCAGGTGCTTCTTCTCCAGCCTCAATAGCTGCCTGCATCAGCGCAGCATGCTTGCTTGCAGCTTCAATCAAGCTGGTTGCTTCAGAAACAGACATAGACATGATTGCAGATCCATTCTTGCCGTAAGACGTTGCAAGATTGGGCAGCCTGCCCATCAGTCGTTTCTTGGATATCCACGCGTCGGTGGCATCTTGTGCAGTTTGGGCAGCTGCAGCACCAGCATTCACCGTATCAGTCAGCATCTTTTCTAACTTAGCTCTGAGTTTCTTGATATCTGAAGATTTATCCTTTGCTTTTGCCAGACCCAAAGTTTGCATTTCTTTAGCTTGCCTGTCAGCCTGGGCAACTCGCTCTCTGTAGAATGCCGCCTTGGTGGAGAGCTCTGTCAGGTTGCGGAGGCAGGCTTCTTGGACCTTTTGGATGCAAGCGAGGAAGACAGAAGGGACGCCTGCATCAAACAGAGCACATTCAAGTTCTTTCTTTTCCTGTGCTGCAGCAGCATTACGGATCTTCTTTTTAGAGGCACTCAAAGAGCCAACTACCTCGTTGGTGAGAGAGATTTCCAGGGCTTGGACTGCCGCCACGCTGTGCTCTATGGAATCAGCAATAGAGACTGCATTGGCTGCAATATTAGACGCATTAGCTTTGATTCTATCTACCATTGCCTTGTGAGCTTTATCTGCAGCTAGCTGGCTCTCTGTTATGCTAATTTGCTCCCTTTTCAATTCTGACAGCTCATTTTCAAGCTTTGTGATGCATTTTTGTACAGCTGCCTGTCGTTCTTGTCTCATTGCAACATCTTTCTGGTATTCAATTCTCACTTGAGCAACTTGAACATCTACATTTGCAGTTTCAGGTGAGTTTACTACATCTAATCTTCTCAGCAGGGCTGCTTTGAATTCTCTCAGAGGAGCTAGGGCAGCTACTAATACTGGAGGGAGAAGGGCCGCTGCTGCTTCTCCTCCATCTGCAGCACTAGAGCTGGGAGGAGCAATGAGTGACAGTTGTTCATTGGCTGTGTTCAATATATTACTCCATAGCCTGGCTTCATCCCTGGCAGATGCAGCTTTATTTGCAGCATCTTGCTGTTTCACCAACCTGGCATGAAGGGCTTGAAATCTCTCGGAAGGTTTGCCATTCATTTCGGGTGGGATTGGGATGCCGTGGTTTATGACGTGGATAGCAGCAGCGAGGGCTCTCTTGGCATCTTCACATGGTGTGAGAGGGTCTGTGGAGTGCAAGGTGCCTAAGTCCATGAGGAGGGATGCGAGGTCTACAGCAAACGACTTGGGGACGGTGGGATGGGAGAGAGTGGCAAGAAGTAAGCCGAGCGGTTCAGTGTCGCCAGGAGTTGGTGCAGTGAGGTAGCTCTCAGCCAGGCGATGAACGGCTTGGCATCCTAATAAGACCGACCTGAACTCGATCTCTCCCGTGGAATCGACGTAGAGTTGTGTGCTGACAGCCTTTTGTTGCCATGAGGAGATTAGGGCAGATCTGAGATTTTGTGCGTTTTCTACAGCCTTTTCGAGGGCAATTCTCTCAGATGATGCACTCAAATCACCATTCTTGGTTGATTTGTGCTCAACTACCTTGACTTTGTGGGGTTGACGACTCACAAGCTGGAATTCACTAGCATTTGGATCTTCCTCCCCGACAACAACGACCTCAACTGCAGGTGTAGCTACTATATGTATCTCTTTTAATGATTTAGATGATGGCAGCTTCTTCTTTCTTTTAGTTTTAGTTTCTTGCCACGAATCTTTTCCATTTCCTTTCTCTGACAGCAAATCGTAGCTGTTGAAGACATTTGCCATCGTTCTATCGATACAACAACTACCTTTTATTGAGTTGACAAATTTCCTAATTTAAAAGACATCATCACGACGAAGATCGTTCAAATAACACCTTCCTCGACCCTCAACCGCCTCCACTTCAGAATCAAATCCCCTCCCGAAATCACTTGCTCTCTCCCCAATTCTTCTTCAAACCTCCTCCTGCTCCAACAAATCTATACCCAAGTCACTGAAATTCAGACCTCCAACATCACCATAATCATCAGCTTCCTCTCTAGCAGCTATCCTCCTTGTCTTGATATCTTCTTGGTTGACAAAGCATCCCCTCCTCCTGGGCCTTCCTCCTCCTCCTTCCTCAGCAGAAACAACAGGCAGCTCTTCAGGCACCATATACTTGTTTCCCTCTTTTTCCCTTTCCCCATACCCAGCCCAAAGAGCATACGTATGCAGCACTATTGAAGCAGCAACTGCTACATTCAAACTAGCTGTTCCCGGCCCGTATTGCGATATGTAGATGAAAGAATCACAGCAGGCAATTTGACGGTCATTCAACCCCTGGCCTTCATTTCCCAACATAAATGCTACACTACCTGTGAATTGTTTGTTATGTACTGCAATAGCACCGTCTATTATTTCTACTCCTATGATTTCACAGCCTAGAGAACGCAGGGATTGGCAACAATTCTCTAAAGTGTCGAATGACCTGACATCCACAAAACGGTCTGCTCCATGGCTGCCAAATGTGTTGAACTCTTTGCAGCCAACGACGCATACTTCCTTGACATTGAAGGCTGTTGCACATCTGCAGATAGTGCCTATGTTTGCTTTCTTGGATACATTGTAGACTATCAAGTAGCAGTCTTTGGGGGTGGAAGAGGTGGACGGCAATGTTGCGTCGGTGATGGCATTTTTATTGGCTTGGCCATTCATGACGAAGGGGGTTACTTGTGTGTACTATTGGTTAAAACAGAGGAGTTGGTATGAAAGTGATCAGTATCTTAGTAGTGGCTAGTTTTCAACATAAACAGGCTGGCATTGATTGATTGCATTTGGGGATGATTATCAACTATGACGCCATTGACCAGATATTTCTATCCTAACTGATTCGATGTGTCACAAAGAGGACCAAGTAAGCATACAAATGGTGCATGTATGTAGTCAAGGGTCTACCACCGGAAGAGAATTCCACGGCTGCTGACACCGCATTTTTGCCAGTTTGAAAAAATTCGGTTTGAAACGAATGAGGGCTTTGACTGCACTTGGGGCGTTAAAGAGGACGCGCGCTGCAATGTCACATTAATACATATTGTTACTTAATAAATATAAGAATCTTACTACCTAACCAGGCTCCTAGTCTACGCATTCTTCACAATTGCACTGACCACATATTGTTGACAGAAATATATAAACCTTACAATATCCCCTACATTTTGCCCTCAGTGACTCTAAACACAAGTTAACATGAAACCTGTGATGTTAAGATCAAGCGGGCAGACTTCCACCAAGCCACCTCCATTGGCTCCGTCTCTCCTTCTCCGCTCCTTACCACGACCCACCAGCAGTCGTCTGCTCCCAATCATTGCAGACTACTTGGACGCCACATCCAAAACCTCTGCATTTGAGCAGCTGGCTGGTAGATCAGCTATGTTGGCCACCTCACTTGCCCTTACTTTCGAGTTGGTGGTGGATGAACTTCGACAGCCAGGCAGCCCCCCCACTTTGGGGCTATTCACCTCCATATCATCACCGTCAATTGCAGCAACTATTGCTTCCATTGTAGTCATAATGGCTGCTTCACTTGCTGTTATGAGCAAGAAAAGGGGTGGTGCTAGGTTGCTAGAAGGAGTTTATGTGTCCCTTACCAGTAGATCAATTGGTGACCCCAACTTCAACTTGGCAATGGATGATTTGTTTGATGTTGTGTTGACTCCGTCATTCATTGAAAAGAACTTTGATATAGATGTGTAGACTATTTGATAGTTATGTTGAGAAAGAAACAAATTCAGAATGAATTTTTTGGTTTATAATGGTGATGGTGACGATTCTCTCTCTCTCTCTCTCTCTCTTTCTCTCCCTCTTTGTTATCGGGGCCCCCTGCCCTGACGATAATGATGACGATGGTGATTGATTTATATATCTTTTTACCTGTAGATGGAATGTACACTTAATTAATGATAATAAAGAGTATTGCTATTTGTAAAAATTAGTGTGTATAATAGTATCTGTGTAAGAAGATGATGATGAAGTTGAAATTCATTGAATGAGAGGTTTGAATCTGAGAGAGGGTGGCAGAGACATTAATTGCAAGGGGAGTTAAAGTTTGGGAATGTTGGGTTGTAAACTGGCTAGTCTTTTCGAAGGTTTTAGGAAACCCAAGCTGCATTGTGAAATGCGAAAGACCTATATTTCCTGCATAGAGTGTTAAAGCTGCGCAAATAAGCGTTTTTCTTACTGAAGATGTTGTGATTGTGTCACCTATTTTCGCAATAACATGGCATCAGGGCAGCTTCTCTTGAAGTTTTGGAACATATACAATAGAGTCGACAGATACATAGACCAGTGGGATGCTATTCAGGTTCGTAATTGACATTACATACATATTTCACTTCGTTGACACCGTCACCGACATTGCTGACTCTCAACGACAAATATCCCCCCCTACACATTTGCAGAGTCATTCCCTTTCTCTCCTCCAAACTGCAGTCAACATCATCCTACGCCTACCAGTAAGTATATAAGCAAGCACAGTTTTCGAAGCATATGCACTTCCCATCCCAAAGTTTTCCTCCCTTTTTCAACCACACTTTAAAATTTGACCCACTTTTCTCCCCTCCGCTTCAATCCATCCATCCTCCTCCTCCCCTAAGGCTCTATCTAACAACAAGAACTATGGCCCCAACTTATCATCTCTAGACTCAAACTTTCCTCAGAAGCTCATTGGGAAACAATTAGTAGTATTAGAAAATATTCTGGCAGACATTCAAACCCAACTACAACAGCTGGATGCCATCGTTGCCTCTCTTCGCAAAGCTCACAGAGATGCAGTATCATTAATCCAACAAGAAGGCAAACGACTGCGTACTAATAATAGTAGCGGTGTTTCAACGGCTTTATCAAAGTCAGCTGGGCCAATACCATCTATTGATGAGTGTCTAGGGTTTCTAAGCAGTGTAGGGGAGATGTATGGGGAAGAAGTGTGGCTGAAACGAGCACTGGTGGCCAAGGTGCATTACGAGGCAAAAGAAGATGATTTGTCAGAAATAATTGAAGCATTTGGTAGGCAGCCGTGTATAGATGTTCAAAAAGTAAAGGATGGGATATGGGTAGTGAATCAAGCTGCAGAGTCGATGGCATAGATGGAAGGAAGGGGAGGAAGAGAGAGAGTGGAAGTGCAGGCCTGTCAAGCCTGGCCCTAGGGAAGTGATGGCGGTGATGTTCAGAGTGTATAAAAAGGAGAGATCCATACGCATGTAATGTAGATGATTATGTTCATGTTACTATTGAAAATTCGAATGAAGTGAAGGGACACAGATTGTGAGAGTCGACGTCTATTTTGTGAAATAATAATTATAGTAATAATTAATCCATAATCATGCATAGGAAGAAATTCAATAAAAACTTCAACAAGGGGCCTCAATTACCTGGTGGATTACAACGTGAACTCGACATACATACCACACAACAACCCGCCAGACCCCGCAGCTCCAAGCAAGACCGCCAGTCTTCCCCGCCACCGCCACACAAGAAGCAACGCACTCTTCCTCCCTCCACCACCACCACTACCACCACCAAGTCCCACCCTCGACAACGCCACTCCAAACCCCAGATATCCTCATCAAACTTTGATAAACTCCTCCCACCAACCTTCCTCCTCCAATCCAAATCCAACACAGAACCCTCATCAGCAGCATCATCCAAATCCACCACCATCAACAACATTACTGCTACTACTACTACCCTTACTAGAACAGATCCAGAGGTGGAACTTCAACGTAAATTAGCCAAGAAATTAGGTTTGAAAAAGAACAAGACTGCAATGGGAGGTGATGATGGTCTTGATGATCTACTGCAGGAGTTGGGAGGTATTACTGATATCTTCACTGCCGGTGACGACGATGACGATGACGACGGTGATGACGATGAGGAGGAGGAGGAGGAGGAGGAGGAAGATCTAGAAGATATGTTGGTGGGTTCATCTGACAGTGAAGAAGATGAATCTGATGATGATGGTTCTCTTCAAGATTCTGAAGATAGGGAATCAGATGATGAAGAGGAAAGTGAGTCAGACGAGGAAGAAGATGTAGCACCATTGGTAATGAAGCCAAAGATCAAACAACAGCCATCACCATCCACTGCTATTGCTACTGCTAGTGAAGGAAAGTACCTCCCACCAGCAGCAAGAAGAGCCCTTGCAGCAGGAGCCATCATTAACCAACCTGCTACAACCACCAATGAAGAAGAAGAAAAAATAGTAAGAAGAATACGTGGCCTGATGAACCGCCTGACAGAAGCCAGCATCCAAGGCATTGTCACGGATCTTGCTAAACTATACGATGCAGAAAACCGTAGACTGGTATCAGATCAAGTATGTATAGAAATGCTAGCTGCTACTGCAGAAGGGCCCAGGGCAACGGAACGGTTTGCTGCAGTTGCTGCTGCGTCGATGGCAGGGTTGGCTGCTGTTAGTAAGACGCAGGAGATTTTAGCTAATTTCTTATCTAGGGTAGCTATTAGGTTAGAAACTGCTGCTGCTGCTAGCGGTGGTGGTGATGGTAATAGCAAGATAAAGAAGAAGAATACTACTACTACTACTGCTACTGAGGAAGATATGAAGCAATTGTCATCAGAAGATGGAGACTCACTGACATGTCACAATCTAGTGATGGTCATCTCGCATCTCTTCCTCATCAAAGCCCTCCACTCCGACATGATATTCAGTCTGCTCAACCACTGGAGAGAGCGATTCAACGACACTGACCTCACAATGATGAGCACCCTGCTTCATGGATGTGGCTTGGCCCTCCGATCAGCAGATCCAGTGAGGATGAAGGAGTTTGTTATTTCTATACATAGTAGAGCTGCTGAGGTTGGAGGGATCGGAAGTTTGAGTAGGAGAGCTCAGATTATGTTGCAGTTGGTTGTCGATATTAAAAATAATAGAAAAAGACACCAAAATAATACTAATAATGATGGTTCTGGGGGTACAGCAGCAACGGCAGTATTATCTCCAATGGTGTTGAAGTGGCTGAAATCTGGAAGAGTTGATGATGTCAGTATAGCAGGTTTGAAATGGAGTAGGGTAGTAGAAAAGGATAAAAGAGGAAGGTGGTGGTTGCCAGTGGAAGCAGGGGACATGGCTCCAGCTGCTCTTCCAGGGAGTAGTGCAGCAGCAGCTCAAGAATTGAATGCTGTGTTGACAGGTGGAAGACGAAATGGTGTTGCTGGCAACACTTATATGGATAATAGTAAGAGTGATGATGCTATTCTTACTGCAGAGCAACAACAACAACAAAATCTATTGGCTATTGCAGCCAAGATGAAGATGAACACAGATACAAAAAGAGCCATCTTCCTGGTAGTCATGAGCAGTGAAGACTGCATAGATGCACATGAGAAGCTGATAAGGCTGGGTTTAAAAGGAGACAAGGAAAGGGACATCATCAGAGTGACGATGGAATGTTGTCTCCAAGAAAAGACCTGGAACAAATACTATGCATTGTTGTTGGCTAGGTTGGTGGCTGGTGATAAAAATCAGAGAATCACATTGCAATATGCATGTTGGGATTACATTAAGGATGGCAGCAATGGTATTAAGGAGGCTAATTTGAGAAAATTGAGCAACTTGGCTAAATTATTAGCACAATTAATAGCAGATGGAACCACGCTGCCTCTGTCAGTACTGAGAGTAGTGGATTTCAATTTCAATTTTAATGGCGGTGGTAGTAGTGGGGGGGGGTTGAAATCTGCTAAAGAATTGTTGTTTTGGAAGGTCTTCTTTGAGCATTTACTACTGGAGGCAAAGTCAGATTACGACTCAAAGCTGGTGTTTGAGAAACTGGCTACTACTACAACAACAACTAGTACCGGTAAAAATAGTGAGAAGAAAAGTAATATAGAGGGGCTGAAGAAGGGGATGAGAGGGTTTCTGAGGAAGGTAGTGGGCCCATGGTTGGCTGCGATGGAACCTGAAGATAAAAATGGTAGTGGTGGTGGTATGAGTAGTGAGAAGTTGGCAATGTTATTAAAGAGGTGTCGTGCAGCAGAAATAGCTCTATTATCCATTTAGTTAGTTGTGGTCGTAGTTGTTTCTAAATAAACGGCTTTTATTTACACAACAAGTCGAAGTGTGCCAACATTGCTGCACACACTAAATTGCAGATATTGTAAAATTCAATGTCACATTCTTGCTGTCTCCATCACCCCTGCCAACCCCAATTCCACCCATCATCTCTCTCTTAATAATCACCTCCCCAGCTAGTTCGTCAAACAAACACACATCCTCAGATTTGCAATAATACACCTGGACCACCACCTTTACTACTACTGCATCATCATCATTATTATTATTATTATTATTATCCAATTCAATGCTAAACATTGACTCTGCAATACCGTCATCGTCATCACCTTTCTGTTTTAATTCTCCCTTCTTAAGCTTCACTTCCAAGCCACTCCAATCCATTTCTTGTACTTCCCATGTACTAGTAGCACCAGCTGTCAGGTGATGACCAGGAGGTAATGAGACACTCATCCTAACATTCACCACTCCTCCTCCTCCTCCTCCTCCCCCCCTTCCTGATGCATGAGTTGTCGCTCTAACTTCTATTCTAGCTACAACTGGTGGCCCCGCACTCATACTGGCAATACTACTTCGTATTAAAGAGTTGTGGGCAAGCACTGAATCTGGAGATAGCCTTGGAGGAGGAACATTCAGAAGATTCAAGGTAGATACTTGGCCGGTCTTAGAATTGTACTGCCGTATCAACCCATTATTTGTATCGGCAATAATGATGGAATTATTAGGACCTAGACAGAGGCCACTGGGTTCATTGAATAATGAAGTAGAAGAAGAAGAAGAAGAAGAAGAAGAAGAAGAAGAAGAAGAAGAAGAAGGATGCGTAATACTACTGTTCCTGCTGCTATTTGTATCTGAATGACCAGCTTCACCTGTTCCTGCTACTGTCTTGATAGAGTACCTACCACCAGTGGAGGTAGTGATAAGCTTAAGTTTATGATTATAGCTATCTGCAACATAGACAGCATTATCCTTATTGTTGTTGTTATCATCAGCTACCAACACAGCTAGAGGGTGCTGTAACAAGACCCCTCCTCCTCCACTGCCATTGCCATCTTGATCTCCAAATCTGAACAAATTATCTGCAAACAGAGCATCTCCTCCCACGCATGGTCTAGAGGTGTAGTTTGTTGTGTCTAATATCCTGATGGATGAACTTTCACTGTCTGCAACATACACTAATCTACCATCTGATGTAGCCGAGAGACCACTGGGTTGAGCCCAGCTCGTAGCGCCCAGAAAACCACCATTGCCTCCGTTTTTGTTTGCTTCAATGCCGTTGCCGCTGACGTTACTAGCAGTGCCGGTTGTTACGTCCACCTTCCATATTTGATGCTGACCAGACATTGCTACCAGCAACTCAGTACTATTACTATTACTAATATTAGTAGTAGTAGTAGTTTTATTTAGTAAAATTAAATCCCATGGAGAGTTGAGAGATTGTGTACTGCCAGAACCACCTCCAAACAAATCTCCATCAGACCTCTTTCCATTTCCCACTATTGTCTTGACCATCTTGCTGGTCAGATCAATGCTCCTCACTGCATGGTTCTCCGTATCTGCAACATACAAGGTATTGGTGGATGCATCAAAAGCCAGTCCTTGTGGGCGGTTGAAAGCAGCAGATGCATAATTGCCATCAATCAGGCCTGGACCGTTGCCACCAATCTGATCTATAAATTGTCCTGTTAATATATCTACCACAACAATTCTGTTGTTTCCAGAATCTGATATGAATAAAAATGACGTGTTATAACTTCCAACAGTAGTAATACTGCTCGCTACTTTACCAGGAAACCTCAGTGGAGATGATGCCACTGCATCGTCTTTATCCTTTTCCAAGGTCATAGTTAGAGGGGTAGTATTCAACAACATTTTATTTTTCCCTCCATAATATTCAAGAGCAGCAGTGACGATATCATCAACATCCTTTGCTTGTGTTTCTCCCACTAAAGTAGCTATAATTCTACGATGGGGAGACACTATGACGAGTGTAGGCCACGCTGATATGCCTACTTGCCTCCACATTGACATTCCCACATCATTGATCACTGGGTGTCTAATATCATATCGTAATACAGCACTTCGTACTGTACTAATATCTTTTTCAGCTTCAAACTTGGCAGAATGTATACCAATTATTGCAAATGCAGACTGCTGAGAATGCTTTGCTTCTAATGCAGCTAGATCGGGCAAGACGTGCATACAATTGACACAGCACAGCGTCCAGAAGTCTAGCACCAGTAGTTTGCCTTGTAAATGTCCTTGGATTGATAAAGGCGGTGTATTCAGCCATGATGCTCCATTAGGGAAGTCAGGAATGAGCTCACCTCCACCTCTAGATTCTAAACTATCAATATACCTTTTGAATGCTGTTACTCTACTTATAGTGTTGTTGTTGTTGTTGTTTCTAGGTGGCACTAAGGGTGGTTGTGATTGGAGAAGCAGCAGGTTTAGGACTGCTTTGGGGGAAATGTATGAGAGCGACTGCAAGTTGTTGATACACCAAAATAGTGAGAGGAAAATGGAAAATGGAAAAGGAAAAAGGGGATTAGATGTCATTCAATAACTAGAACAATTGCAATGATATGGTGCATCCAACCACATGGACATAATCTTCCACCAACATAGAATCTAAAAGTACCTTTGATAAATAATTCCAAGCCAAGCCAAGGTAAATAAATATACCAATTTGGATGAGAATGGGTAGATGCAGACTGAGCATAATATGCCTAACGTCAATATGAGAGGAATAAGAAGAAGGAGGAAAATCTATTTGTGGTATGGTGAGTAGGAATGGAAAGGAAGCTATTCCACCAAGACCAGCCAGCAGTTTCAATGCATCTTTTCTGGTGGTTGTATATCCAAATGGTAGCATGACATACTGGTTGCTGTGGTCATTGTCATTGTCATTATAACTTTCCTGTAAGGTGTATCAAATGGATGGAGCTGTGTGAGATATAATCATGCATGATGAGATAGATCTACACAGATGTAACATTGAAGCCATGGACTAGGAAGAAAGAAAGAAAGAAAGAAAGAAAGAAAAGATACCATTCAAAAACAGACCTCTCTCTCTCTCTCTCTCGTTTATCTCACACCTTTTGCTGTACATTTTCCTTCAATGTCAAGACATCCTCTAAACTAATGTCACCAATCCCTTTAAATATCCTATCAGGACCAGCTTCCTCCATAGCTTCCACACTCAAACTCGTCGTCACACCAATCACCCTCATCTTGGCAGCTCTAGCAGCCTGCACTCCCGCCACAGCATCTTCAATCACAACACACTCAGATGGAGGTACTCCCAGCTGCTTTGATGCAGCTAGAAAGATATCTGGGGATGGTTTTAGTTTTTCAAACGCATCAGCAGAGACTATGGTGTCAAATAAGTATTGAGGGATGTCTGCAGCGGACAAGTTGACGTCGACTTTGACTCGGTCGGCAGAGCTGGCGACTGCTGTCTTGAGCCCTGCTGCTCTGGCTGCTGCTACCAATTCTTTGGCTCCAGGGCAGCCTATGCCAGATCCTGGGAGGGCGTATTTAGTCATGTATATTTCAAAGAATTTAGATTTGCATTCATCTACATTAAAAGGGGCCCCATACTTGGTGGCAACGCCTCCTAGGAAGTTGGCTTCACCTGTTCCAGTGAAAGGAATGAATTCGTCTGGTTGGACATCTAGATTGTAGAGTTCCTTCATGACTTCACACGCCGCTTGTCTAGAGATGTGTTCGCTTTCACAGAGAACGCCGTCCATGTCGAAGAGAATGGCCTTGACGACGGGGGCACTGATGTCGTTGTTGTTGCTCGCTGCGAGGGCGGTCGGAGGGATTGATGATGGTAATCTGTTGGCAGTGCGGTTCAGTTCAGGGCAAATATGGCGCTTAACTAGTGTTGATGCATTATTCTTTGATAGTTTCTTCACTACTTTTCGCGTTTTAATGGTACTGTATGCTACAGTTTGCAGGTATTGTTGTGAGAGTGTACACCTGCAACAAGTGCCAGTCTTTGAAGCTGCCATATTTTTAACAGGTGCAGTGCAACTATGTTGACTTGATTGTATTGTACAGATGCAATTCAACGCAAAATGCTCTGCTTCAAGTGCCACATCAGTGAATTTCAGCTTCTGGGCACCCGTGTGAGGAGGGAAGCGCTCGAGCAGGTCAACGCCAGTGGCTTTTCTCCACACATACAAAAACTCTGGACAATGCACGGTAGAGTCCAAAGTTTAAATTAAGACTAACGCCAAGGATATACTTCTTCTACATAGAATAACCAATTTGATTCAATTTAATATGGCTCTCCTTAAGACGTCAATCACTGTGAGTACCTTGGAATTATGCCAGTAGGTCGTTTTATCACCAATGCGCTATCGTATACTAACTCTATATACCTTTACTACAGTTCAAATGCGCCCCATTAGCTGCTCAACCTCGTGTGGCCCGTCTTTCCAAGGCCTCTCGATCTTCCAGCCTTACTTGTTATGCAGCAGCAGAAGAGGACAAGAAGCTCACATTTGAGCCAAGCAAGCGTGCAGTAAGTCGATTACACCTATCATACCACGCCAATGCCACATATTTCCTCCCATTTTCCCATCCACCTACCCCGATCTCTCACCACATGTCCGCCATTCTCCCTCTCTTCCCAGTCTCTCGGTTTCACAGAAGAGGACTCTGCAGGTCAAACCAACATCTTTGCAGTTGAGCCCAAGAGTTATGTACAAGGCACTTCATTAGATGAAACTGCTGATGATGGAAATAGTACTACTTCCTCCGCTGCAATCGCAGGAACTGTTGCAGCAGGTGCCATCTTCTTCGGTCTTTCGACACTGCCAGCTTCAGATGTGGTCCCCCTTGAATTTGCATCAGAATACCGTACCTTGTCTGAATACAGTCAAAAGTTTGCATCTGAGTCAAAACCAACTCCAGCTGCTGCTCCAGCTCTTGCTGAATAATTAAATAAACTGCAGGAAATGAATTTTAGCACAGGCAGGGAAAAGAGAAGAGAGAGGGAGAGAGGCGGAATGTCGCCTCCCCCTTCCTCCTTTTCTCATAAATGAATGTATTAATATACCATGTTACTACCAATTGATTGATTTTTATGTCGCTTTGAGACAAAGATTTGATTTATGATAGATTCTTGCTAGATGAGTGTAAGCAATCACAGTCAGTGCGCCTTAGCAGTACAGCCCGAATCCCCAATGCATGCATATACTATCTTCTGACATTCCTTCCCTTCTTTCCTTTTCCCTTTTACTGATACAAACAAATTCCACCCCTATCGTACTATTTTAATCCAGGTAATGATTTCAGGATACTTAATTGCATCCACCTCCATGTGGGGTTAAGGACAAGGGCTGTCTATGTAGTTGTGGGAATGTTATTCTTATCATCGATTCAATACTGTGTGGGTGCATGTGATCAAGGAATCAAAACTCATACCTTTGCTCATCCAATGGAGCCCCACGTGCAGGAGGCTGGGATTGCCGTGTCTAGTCCTCCTTCCAAGTATGTAAGCAATCACAGTTAGTTACACCTCAGTAGGGAGATGGAAATGGAGATGCTCAAATGCAGGGGTGGAGGAAACGCCGTCGACGTTGCTGGGTTCAAATTGATGGAGGAAGCTGTGCTCGCTCGCCATAAAGTTTCATCTAAATTAAACTACAGCATTACTTCGTCCCCATTGTTGAATTGTTGAACTGAAAGACACACTACAGTGACACTGAATCTTAGAAAGCGAATCCAAAATGGATTTCGACTTGAGCGTTCTTGATGATATTGGAAAGGTTCCCAAGCAAGAAATTAACAAACGTACTCCAGGTTTAATTAACAGAAATGTAAGTTCCCGCACTGCTCAAGTCGAACACAATTTCGATTCTCCCAATTTGCTTCATAAGCTGACTCTAGGTTCATCCCAACCCTCTCTGCAGAGCATCAAACCATCTCTAAAATCATCTCGACAAGATTTCAAAGGTACGTTGCATCCTATACTCGTTATTAGCACCCAAAGCCACAGCTGAATCCGCCCCACCGACAGCACTCCTCTCCTCCCCCAACCTTCCCGCCCCTTATTTTGTATACAACTCCCAACCCATCATCCCCCCACCCCCCACCCCCCTCATACTCAATTACAGACACCAAAGCATCTCAAAAACCATCAGAATCAAAGGATAAAAGACAACACTCGCTAGGAAACAAACGCTCTGCACCTGCCGCTCCCTCTTCCAGCCAACCAGCCACACAAAAACCTCACACCCAACAACAAACCAATGAACCTCGACCTGCACCGCCTTCACAACAACAACAGCAGCAGCAGCAAGATAATCCTCTCAGCGATCATCTCCTTGCTAGTAAAAGACGACCAGAGAGACAAAGAAAACCTAGACCTCCCCTCCCTTCTCTGGAAGAAAAGGCTGCTTTACTGAAACAACAACAATCACCTTCAAAAGGAGCTGTGGCTGTGCGCAGACAACAGAAGGCTAAAGATGATTCAGAGGTAACAGATTCAGATGCTATACCACAGCAGCAGCAGCAGCAGCAGAGAGGTTCAACAAGAGCTGCCAGGAGTAAAGCTGCTGCTGTTGCTGTAGAGGCAGAGAAGGAGCCTGCTTCTCGAAGAGCTGGTCGACAGGCAACAAGGACGACACGATCATCTGCAGCCCTTCCTTCATTAACTAATACCACAAGTGCTGTTATAGCTGCTACAGCTTCTGGTACAAAGAAGGCTGTGAAAGTTGTAGAGGAGGAGGAAGGGAAGCCTTCATCAACCAGACGTGGCTCTCGTAATGAAGAAAAATCCAAACGAAAGCAGCGACAAAAGAAAAATAAGTTGGCTACTATTATCTCAGAAGATGAAATATCTGATCTGTTTGCCATGGATTCTGATGATGATGATGAGAAGAGCAGATTGAAAGGCAAGGCAGCAGCAGAAAGGAAGGGGAAAGCGCCATACCAAGCCATAGGAAATGAACTCGCCATCATTCCTCTTCCAAAGAGCAAAGCAGATGATGATAATGATGATTATTACGATAATAATTTATTATTGATGGGTGAGCAAGGCCAAGAAGGCCAAGAAGGCACCTCAGGATTTAAAATGGGCAATAGAAAGCTGGCAGACATGGAGGTGGACGTAACCACAATGTCACTGAAACAAATCATCAAAATACAATCATCTAAAGAGAGGAGGAGTGATAGGGAGGAGAAAAAGAGGAAAGAACTAGAGTTGGCTGTTGTTTTTGAAGAAGAAGATGAGGATGGTGAGAAAGAAGAAGAAGATGAGGAGATGGAAGCTCGTCCATCGACTTCCAAATTGATCATGACTAAGATGATGTCTACTAAGAGAGCAAGATTGGAGGTGATGACGACGACGACTACAACAACAACTGCTGCTGGTTCAATAGGTGGAAAAGTAGAGAGCACAACATCAACCAAAACAAGAGGCAACCTTGCCCTTCAGGTGCAAGTCGTTGATGGAGAAATGGTCCTTGACCCCCAATCTCTCACGGTCCAAGCACAAGAAGCCCCAGCCTACACCACCGTCGTAGCAGAAGAAAACCCAAAACTCAACAACTTGAGTTACATGAAACGCATGTCCAACGACCGATGGACTCTTCAAGACACAGAATTGTTCTTCACAGCTCTGTCACAGTTTGGAACTAACTTTACTCTCATCAGTCAGCTGTTCCCCGGAAGACAGAGGCGTCACTTGAAGAACAAGTTTACCCGGGAAGTGAAAGCTGCACCTGTGCGAGTAGATGCTGCTTTGAAAGCAGCTGCCAATCCCAAGGTTTCTATTGCAAGCTATAGAGATATGTTGAGTATGTTGAAGGCTGGTGGTATGGAATTTCATGCGAGTGATGATGATGATGACGACAACGGTGGGGGTGGTCTTGGTGGTGGGAATGCAAATGATGGACTGAATAAAGCAAGTCCTTTGAATGCAATGAAGAAAAGGAAGAAGATGGCCATAGTTGCTGCTGCTAGTGGTGTCAATAATAACAAGAAGAATAAGTCACCTACTAACGCTGCTCCTGCTCCTAGTAGTGGAGAGGAAAAGGGGAAGAAGACTGCCATCAGCAAGAAAGCACCAGCAGGTACTGGTAGTAAGATCAAGCAATTACAGCAACAACAAGTTTCCAAGAAGGCTAAACAGAATGATAGCCTGCCTGCCATCCAGGAAGAAGAACAAGAAGAAGATTATTATTATGCAGAGGAAGAACCTGATTTTGAATCTGAAGATGAAGAAGCCAAGGTACTGCAGAGTATGAGAGCAGCATCAAAGAGGAGGAGGGGTAGGACTGCTATTTTAGTTGATGATTGATTGATTGAAAATGAATCAATAATTAGGAATAAGATTTGACTGACTGACTGACTGATTTTGACTGTAACTTACACATTTGTTTTTGTTTTTGCCAAAGGAACCGAAACATTATCTTATTATTTTAGTATCATCATCCAGATGCAAGACCTTTCTAGAGAATTAAAGGAAAAAACACTCAAAAATAATAGGTTTGTCGAATGTTCATAACCCACTGTATGTCAATCTCTCCACCAAAGGGCTCAGGAGAGGTGCACCAAAACCAGAGACCACAACCAGGAGTTAATCCAGACAGCCTGACTGAAGCAGCAGCATCCTCAATAATACCACACACTGCTGGTCGGGGAGAATCCCATTTTCCGATCCCTACTTCATAGGAGGTCTTCCTGCATGTAATTTCCCCGCCTATTCCTGCATCCACTCTTTTGGGCACTGAACCTTCAGTCCAAAGTAACTGACATGCCTTGATAATTTCAGGTGTTGTTGGATAGTCGTAGTGCATGAAATCATCCGACTCATTAGCACATTCCTGATCATCATTATTGTCATCAATCTCAGGCTTTCTCGCGACTCCTTCTCGTATCCCTTCGTATGCCTTCTTGGCCAGATCATCAACTAATTCAAAACCCTTACCAAGAATTTCAACTCCACCAAGTTCAGCAAGTAACTCACCAAGAACTATGGGAGCAGTATCTAGAACATACATTTCCAACCATTGGTTATAGTTTTGACTGGCTTCTAAAGAGTCTTTGAGGGTATATTTGAAACCAGGTGTAGGGCGGACTACATAGTTTGAGTTAATGGCCTTCATATTTTTATATGCATCTCCCAGCCCAGCCTCCTTTAGAGCAGTTGATTGCATACTTAGTTGGTTGACAATACTAGTGGTAGTTTCTACAATGCGACTTGACCCTTTTGCAGATTTAAGCATAGTGTCTCTCAAAATTGGATCATTAAAAACGGTATTAGCAAATTGTTCCAGCTGAGAGTCAAAAAATTCAGTGGCAAGGATATTGACACCAACACCAACTCCAGGGCCGCCGCTCAAAGTAGCTGTAGAGCCTGCTAAAGACTGAAGAAAACCTTGACCTGTGCCATAAATGCCACCCAATAAAGAGACACCAGTGATTTGAAGCACGTCTACCGTATCAGTCCACCATTTTGACTGACGCCATGACAAAAGCCGTCTCCTGGACAAGAGATCATTCAATGCGCTGATGTTGCCATGTCTGATGAAATCTGTGCAAATAAGATCCAACAACATAATTTCTTTGGTTTGATCCACCAATAATTGATCAAAAGTCAAATCTTTGACATAAGTTAGATTGCTCAAATGATCCCAATTCTGTTGAATCTTGTTGAAAGCTTCGGTCTCCATGACATCACCCAATATATGTGCCCAGACTCTCTGAGATAAGCCCCAGAACACGGCTGAAGGGCCCTCGCTACCAATAAGCCACCATATACACGTGTCTCTGGAGACTTCCTCCCCTCTTGGCCATGCATTGGGGGTGGGGTCCAGAAAGGGCAAAATGTGGTCCTTTCCAACAAACTCCCAATATGCATCAGATTCAGTACCAGGTGCTGGAGCTGGGCTGTCAGCGATGCCTTCAACCCAAATGTCATCGATGCCAGCATCAATTTCGTATGACTGTGATACGGTGGAGGGAAAGGGTGGTGGAGGGATAAGAGATGGGTCAAGTGAACAAGCAATTATCATTATATGGTGCGAGGATCCACTTTCGGAACCGATATCAAAGGGCACCTTCGACTACCAAGTATTCGATTTACTACTCTGAAACTCACCTTGAGAGTTTTTAGGGTTCCAGCATTCACACTAGATAGAAAAATTGCCGTGAGGAAACAAAGTGCCTGGGTTTTTTTCATCATCTTTCTCTATTTGTGAAGTTTAGTTGTGTTAGTTAAAGTGATCATGCTATATATCAGCAGAAATGTATTGAATCTGTAAGGATAAAGGAATAAATCAGGTCATTGAGGGATTCCGTTTAGAATGCTTCTTTGTAACTGCTAATTCAGCTACTAATTCTCCATACCAACCTTAAACGTGCATCCAATGTATGTACTATTATAATGATATGTGTATGAGTCGAGATAAACTCGGTTCTTCGTTGATCTAGCAAACCCGGGAGGGATGCACTCTCGAAAGCTCACTCTGGAGTATTTCTTGGACAATCCACTGGTCCTTCCCAGACTTGGGATTCAGGACATCAACCTTTTTTTTTTAAGTCTGCGTTTGTTCTAAATGTAACTCAAAATTCCTATTGTTTACATGATTGAAAGGGGGACTACACACGTCAATCCCAGCTCCTTTGGGTAAGCAAAGGTTGGTGGTTTGTTTACATGTATTATAGTTGTACTTTTTGTACACCGTGACATCTTTCAACAAGCCACATACAGCCAACACTCAATTATCAATGCCTCCATACAAACTCTTCTATCTATTCCAGTTCTATTAGTATTTGTCTTGATATGAGTACTGTTGTACAACAATAGCTGTCAACTTTTGCACACCACGCCTCTCCCCCTCTCCTCCTCCCCCTTGCACCCAACTCACCACCTTGAACACTCTCTTGGTACTACCTCCAGGAATAATAGCCCTGTTATCGATAGATGCAGACATATGTACTGCAAGCTCCTGACCAGCGGGGATGACTCCAGACATTGGCCATACATCTATTGCTACAGGACCACCTCCACCTCCACTACCACTACCATCATTACTGATCAAATCTTTATTTTCACCATTGTCAATAGCACAACACCACTGTGGAATGGACCATGGAATTATTCTAAACAATACAGCTTTATCTCTGTTTGCATTCTTGAGCAATACAGCTTGAGTGGGCATATGTATAGGATGCAATTTAGCCTCATTAGATGATAATGATATGGTAGCATCCTTGATACTAGTACAGGTGTTGCTACCACGAGTATAATATTTCTCCAAAATATCAGCACATATAGTTCTCTTCCTATGCTGGTCAGTGACTGGAAGATCCGCCTCCAAAGAAGCAAAAACAGGTTTGTGATCTGAATCTATAACATCCGGCCAACAGTCATACTGCAGCAGACGAACATGAACATCGTCTGGGTTTTTAATCAATTCTTCTTCACTCTCTCTCACATAATTAGGCTCTGCTGGATCTGGCGTTGTATACTGGGGCGTGCCTCTGAAAAAGATTCGGTCACACCAAGCTGGAATGCGTTTCTTTTCACTGGAATCGTATGCGGTTGGGTTGGAGGCACCTTTATCAAACTTGTATGTCGGTTTGAAGTCAATTTTCCCTTCCTTCAGTCCTTTAAACACCCTGCCGGCATGGATTTCTCTTCTCAACTGATCAGCTTCTAGTAGTGGCACCAAATCGTGTGCTTGGGCTGCCAATTTTACTGATTCATAGACGCCATCTATTCTGTAGTTGAAATCTCCACCCCAAATGAGAACTTCAGCATTCCTTGTGCCTTCACGTTGCACAATAACCTGATTCGGTCCTTCCCTAGTATCACCGCTACCATCATCAACAGCAACAGTAAAGTCAAACATGTCATCGTCAATGACTCCATCAGCATCGCCCAGAAGAACGTTATCGTTGTCATCATCAGACCAATCTCCACTGATCAATGGCTCTTTATTGTTATTAATATCTTTATTACCATCGCATTGCTTGGACTTGTTCATTGATGTGCTTCTACTGGCAGTAGTTTGTTGTTGTTGTTGACCATTACCACTACCGCCATCAATGTCACCACTGCTACTTCCAGTCAAAGCCACAGCCGGAGGTTTAGAAAACCTCAATCTATTAACTATAGTAGCATAATGAGCATTTCTCGCATCCACTGCTCCTTGATGAGCTGCAAAATGAGAGCACACAGCTGTAAATTTTCTTCTGTATAGAGTAAACTCCACTGCTACTGCTCCCTTGTTCCCACCTACTCCCAACACTCCACACGCTACAGATGCAGTCGCAACCTCACCAATACGCGTGTTCAAGTTACTTCTAGCAAACACCATCACCAACATACCACTCAGCTGTCGCAGTCCAATTTGTCTAAAATGAGGATTTTCTGCCCCTTCTCCACTACCCAGTGCATGTAAACACTTTTGGCTCCAAAAACGAGCATTCACATTGCCTTGTTCTTGCAATTTAGATGACAGTGCATCTTTGTACGCTGCCAGAGCTACAGACGTGCTACCCATCTCTACTTCTTGAAGGCATACAATCACTAAATCTTTCCCTGAAGCTTCTATCAATCTTTCTGATTGTGAAATACTATTATGAGTTGTACCAACACCTGCAGCAGGAGACGACGACGATGTCAGAGAACCACTTCCACCTCTAGACAATAACCTACTCCCAACGCGCATTCCACTATGGGCAGCCAAATGCCTGAAAACCTCCGCACTTTCTCCTGGCCTACTCTCCCCTACATTCCAAGTCACACACAGCATAGAAATGGTCTCAAAACTGACCACATTAGGTGCTTGCAATCTCCATTCCACCAGGGCATCCAGGTCAGCTGGAGTAGGGAGGTGGCAGCTCCATCCTTTGATCCCACCGTCAGCTGCCAGGGTGTACACTCTGGAGTTGGTGGTTGTCATACTGAGAATAGTGGCTGGGTGGGCACTGAATGCTTTCAGCAATAGCAATGCAGTACTACTACTAGTAGTAATAGTAGTAGTAGTAGTAGCAGCACTGGAAGTACCAATCGCATAGATGAGCAGTCTACCATCTGCAGTACCTACCCACAACCTCTCTCCCACAGCTACTATGGTCTGTATATTCTTTCCAATAGTACCTCCTGTACCAGTAACACCACCTCCAATGAAACTTCCCCCCACACCAGCACCACCAGCACCAGCAATAGAGTTGTTGCCATACCTAGATGGAGAGATGCTAGTCCAGCTTACCAATTTACCTGTATTACTATACTTTTCAATATGTCCATTTCTATATGCTACCCACATGCAGTTATCTCTACTTGCTTCTATACCTTGGATATTTCCCATCACCAACATTCCTCCTCCTTCTCCTCCTTGGTTCATTGCTACAGTGCTATTAAAGCTACTAAAAGCACCGTATTCCTCTTCTCCTCTTGGTGTCAGGTACTCCATTTCTTCCAATAATTCTGAAGTAGAGAAGAAACCCGACCCCTGCCTACCTCCTTTTCCTCCTTCTAAAGCCAACTTGTCTGCTGCTGCTTGTTGCTGCTGCTGCTGCTGCTGCTGTTCTCTTTCTCTCTCTTTCTGTTGTTGCAATGCAGCATCTCCACTCACTTTGCCCACCACCTTCATCAGGAATTTACCTGCCTTTTTGGCCCCAGCTACTACTTTCCCTCCTCCATGAGCCACTCGTTCAACCAGTTCTCTCACTGCAGCATCCGTGGCGTTGCCCCAAGATTCTTGTAGTGCCCTCAATTCTCTTCTTTCTGTGCAGTTGGGACGAGCAAGAATTGCTCCAGTTGTTTTATCTACTGCTATTCCTACTGCTGCGTCAACCACCATTGGTGGCAAGGCAGGATATTGCAATGGTGTTGTTGTTAGTGGTGCTGGTGAGATTGATGATGATGCCATCGACAGCCCAGGACCAGTATCTGTACCACCACCACCACCACCAGTGTAGCCAGGCAGAGTACCACTATCCTTAGCAGCAGGCGATCCAAACACATGAGAATCATTATTATCATCCTCATCCCCATCATCCTTATCTTCAAGTTGACCAATATCATCAATATAACCACTACTACTCACTACCTTGCTCTTCTTCACAGCCAGGTTCTTCTTCCCTTGACGGTACAGCGTCCCCAGAAATATCCCACTATGCGCATCCCACAATAATATATTCTTACTAGAAGCAGACCACATGACCTGACCATCAGTGGTGCATTTCATAAAGACTACTGCACCGCCGTGAGCTCTTTCATTGTTAGGGCCTCTCCTTAGTTCTCTGCATGTAGGAGCACCATGGTGATGGTGATGAGATGTGGTGCCACTTTTAAATAAGGATGATGATGTGTTTTCATATAATTGTTGTTCCTCGGGGGTCCAAATACGGATGGTTCCGCGAGACGAGGCCGTCCAGAGATCCCCAGATGGACCTAAACTTAATGCTGCAATGTGTCCCATTCTATGAGCCTGCCATCTATACCTCAATATGTGGCTTTTCAAGATACTAGTATTGTCATCACCACCAGTACTTCTACCACTTGCACTATTGCTACCGATTGAATAGGCAGATACGTGTCCATCATCATCACCCACCCACAAGACATCCCTTGCATCATCCCACATTACACACATCACCTTTTTCTTTGTTGTCACCGTCAACTGCTGACATGGCGCTGAATCTTCATCTTCAGTTGCAACTCCAGAATGTTTGGCTTGTATCGTCAACGACAAAGAATCAGATTTTGCGAGTCTCCTTGCTAATGCAGCTCGTCGCTCTTGTTTATCGCGGGGAGCCCCCATTGTTCCATCTGCATCTATATAGCGTAATATAGTACCGCCTCTTTCTGAAGAAGAAGAAGAAGAAGAAGCTAATGGTGATAATGGTGATGGTAAAGAGGCAATTAAAGCCGCTCCAAAGTCACCATCACAGAAATTCCCTGGTCCTGCAAATAAACTACCACCCCCAGCTGCTAGGAATGTCAAGCTAGCTGATTTCTTGGGGTTTAAGGGAGGCAACCTGGCATCGAACGCTACCGGTACCTCCATCGCTGCTGCTCCTGCTCCCCCACCTCTTGATGATAGAGCGTTGCCTCTTATTAATGATGATGTCTTAGATTGATGTGGGGGAAGTGGTGACAGTATTGCAGATGATGTATGCACAAGTGATGATGATACACCACCAGGAGCTCCTCCTGTTTCTTCCACTGCTCTCTTCAAGTCCCCCAACCCAAACAGGTCAACATCAGCATCTACAGGAGGTGGGCCCAGATCACTGTCTCTCCCAAATGGTGTCATTGGCAATAAAACTTCTACAGTATTGTTATTATTATTGCTATTAGTAGGTATGTTGAGCATGGGTGGAGGAAGGGGATGGCCGTGATGTTGAAGCCATGTCTCTGGCCTCAGGGATGCTGCAATTGCAGAAGGAGTTGGCTCGAAACCGTTCTGGACAAAGGCGATTAATCTGAGCATTTGGGAGAATTTACGTTTAGAGAGACTGCCAGAAGATGGTGTTGTTGGTATTGGTGGTTGAGATGGGGCACCATCAGTAATAGTGGTAGAGCTGGTTGGTGCAGTAGGACGGGCGACGATGCGCCACAATCGACTCAAGTCCTCTGGAGCGAGGCCAGATTTAGGAAAAAAATTGAGTGCTTCAGAAGACGAGATGAATTCATCTTTATCTGTATCTGCAATGGCAAACCATTGGGCTAGCTGGGAGGGTGGGACACCGTCGACGGTGATGAACTGGTCTTCCTTGATCGAAGGAGGAGGCGGTGGTGGGGGTCGCCTGGTGGGGGAGATGCCGGTTTTTTTGTGCTGGATGTCACCTATGGGATCCATTTTGTGTCGTGAATGTCTAGTAGAATGATATTGATGACGCAAACTGGGGTTTTAGAGCAAAAACATTGAATTGCAATTGAATGATCAGTTAGGCTCAGAACAGAGGCCAGCATATGTCTTGATGATGTCAGCTGTCCATAAGGCATGCCAAGCGACAAAAAATAAAATGTAGATCTGCTTTTTATGTGCCAATCCACGGAAGGGTTTAGCACACTTGAAGAGACTAACGATACCCGCCCTTTTCTCTCTTGAATCACTGTGGCTTTCAGACTAGGGACTTTGTAGTTTGACACCTTATTCTTGATGTTTTCCACACATTGGTCTTAATTACATACATTCAAATAAATAGTTGTATTAAAATATGGGGTTACATAGCTTGCTTGCTTGATGATCTGCGCAAAGGGTGAAGATGGAGGGAGTTGGTCAGTGTCATGATGCTCTTTTCAAATTAGTACTGCCATGATAGTTGTCTCTCTCAACTACTACAAGAAGCCTCAGATCTACATTTCTTATGTCATCCATTCATGGATCAGAAGACCGTTGTGAGAAGAAATAGGAATCATCCTTGGCAAGAGAGAGAAAGAGAGAATGGGGCGGGGAAGAACAGCGGAATGAAGGAATGAATGGAGAAGTATTCCTTTTAGAAGGAAATAAGATAGAACCTACCGGTTGCTACGATGATATAGGTCACCTTGCTTCATATTGAACTACTTTCTTGGTGCGTTTCTTATACAAAATGCGATATCCACAAGTTCGGCATCTAATCACATCCCCTGCTTTGAGAGCACACTCGGTTCCACAGTCTCCGCATATGTACATGACATTACCAGTGCCTGATGACCCAGCTTGATTAGTTCCTGGGACTGCTGCCTGCATTGTTTATCTATCTATCTATTTTTTGTCTTGTCAAAATGAGGTGGGATTTGTCTTCAAAACAATACCTAGAGAGACTGTTTAGCTTCAATTTTTGTAACCCGTGCTCCCTATATTTAAAATATGCATTATTTTTGCGATATGCGTTGGCTATGGATGGTGAATAAGGCCATTTTCTAGTACGGAGCGGACAGCGAGCGGAGTCGATGGCATATATATAAACCAGGCAGTGTTACAGCATCGGGTCACAATAATTAATTGACAGACACCACTATCACTACCAAACTTCAAATCTGCTTGAGTAGGTCTTACGATCACACAGACTTTCCGAGTCATTAGGGTTTTTCCAAACTTCAAATCGTGTTCCTACATTGGACGAGTTTGAGACTGCTGCGTTCATCAGCATAGCCTAAATACTACCATTAAGTCATCGTAGCCACCCTCAATCATCTGGATCTTCAACAACGGCCCCTAACCGCCAACAACACAGACAAGTCAGCCATACCGACAACTATGCAACCAACATCCTTCGCCAAGGGCACTCTCTCCGTCGCCGCTCTCCTCACCGCCCTCACTTCCTCTCAAGGCCTCCTCACTTCAGCAAGCAAAAACACTGATGGCTCCTACTCCTACAACTTTGCAACTGTCCCGTTTTTCGCTGAAGCCACCAAAATGGCCATCAGTTGGTACCTCTTGCAAAAACAAAGAGCATCAGATCCTGGCAGCGTTCAGATGACTAAAGACCCCAAGACAGTAGCTCTCTTTGTGGTTCCCTCCATTATTTATATGTTCCACAATAATGTGCAGTTCTTCTTCCTTAAGTATGTAGACCCAGCTACCTATCAAATTCTGGGAAATCTCAAGATTGTGTCCACTGGTCTGTTGTTGAGAATAGCGTTGAGCAGGTATTTGAGCAATCTGCAGTGGTTGGCACTCACTCTGCTCATGATTGGAGCCACCACCAGTCAGATCAACACAGACTGCACCCAGGGGGCTTCCAAAGCAACTTTTTCAGCCCCTATTCAAGGCTACATTTTTGGTCTGCTTAGTGCACTTTTATCAGCAGTAGCAGCTGTGTACACTGAATGGATCTTAAAGAAGAACAATGACACTTTGTACTGGCAGAACGTTCAATTATATGGCTTTGGTGTTATTTTCAATGGCCTAGGTTTGTTATTCTCCTCACCCTCATCCTCATCTTCTACACCAGCAGATTTTGGTCTCAACCCCTTCACAATGACCACCGGGTACTCTCTAGTCACCTGGCTGGTAGTTGCCAACCTTGCATTCAGTGGACTTGCCGTCTCCTGGGTCATGAAGAATGCTGATTCTATTGTTAAAGTATATGCCACATCTTTTGCCATGTTGCCTCACTCTGCTGTCAGTGTTGCATTCTTTGGGTTGCAACCTACTCTTCAAATGGGGCTCGGTATTGCCGTCGCATCCATTAGCGTGGTGTTGTATTATGTGAGTCCACAGAAATTGGGAAGTGTTAGCCTAGGAGGCGTAGACAGTAATACGAGTAATATGAGAAGTGGTGGTGCTGTTATAAGCACCATGCCCAGAGAGAAGAAAGAAACAGAGGAAGGAACTAAATTGTTACCGAGGTAGTGACAGTTTTCCATATCTATCTTATACTATATTTCTAAACACACTTAATTAGTTTCATGCGTTCGAAAATTCAACAGTAACAGCTTCAATGAAGCTGATCTACTTCTATGGCATTATCTCAGAGTGGCAAAGCCACGGGTCAACAACACTAGTATCTATTAAATTATTTTTCTTATATTCCCCTATTTTCTATTCGAACACCACTACACTACCAAAATTTTATTTAATTTAATTACTAGGTATGTAATCTAGAACTGAACCCCAAGGCCTGTTTAACATTCTGCAATGTCGCCTGAGCCTCCTTCTCCGCCTGCTCTGCCCCCCTTGCCAATATCCTATCCAACACGGCAGAATCCCCCATGACTTCTTCATACCTCCCGTGTATAGGCCTCAAATGCTCAATCAATGCATCTGTCAATTTTGGTTTGAAATCCCCCCACCTCATGCTCTCCACCTCTTTTAACATCTCCTCAGTGGTCATCCCGGTCACACATTGATAAATGGTCAGCAGGTTTCTAGCTTCTGGTCGCTCAGGGTTGTTTAACTCCAATCCTTCTACAGCGTCAGTCTTGCATTTCTTTATTTTAGCGGCAATCGTATCGGGGGTGTCTAGGATATTAATGCGGGATAGATCACTGTCTGCAGATTTGGACATCTTGGCGGTACCGTCCTGCAAGGACATCACTCTTGCGCCTGCTGGTGGGATTAGAGCTTCTGGAACTTTAAACAATCGAGTGTGCTCGCACCCCATCTTCTTGGCCTTCTTTCCTCCGTATAGATAATTAGTTCTCTCTGCAATGTCTCGTGCTAGTTCCAGATGTTGTCGCTGATCTTCTCCAACGGGGACCAGGTCACTTTGATACAACAAGATATCCGCAGCCATTAGAACTGGGTAAGTGAGAAGACCTGTTCCTACTTCTTCACCATTGCCAGATTTCTTAGATTTCTCTTTGAATTGGATCATTTTCCGTAGCCAGCCAATGGGGGTAATACAAGAGAGCAGCCAAGTTAGTTCGGCATGTGCAGATATGTGGCTTTGTACAAAGATGTTACTGCGAGCGGGATCAATGCCACAGGCAAGATATAACGCAGCAGAGCAACGGGTTGATTGTAAGAGATCTGTTGGGTTGTGTGGGAGTGTAATGGCATGCATGTCTACTACAAAGAAGAAGGTGTCGTAGTCTTCTTGTAATTTTACCCAGTTTCGGATTGCTCCGAGGTAATTGCCAAGATGAAGAGATCCGGTGGGTTGGACACCGGATAAAACACGTTTTCTTCTCTCAATGGCTTTAGATTCGTCTGATGTTGATAAGCTTGCAGGCTCTGTGGATGCAGCAGCTATTGGAGAGGTGTGGAGGGTTCTAGATGGGGAGGCAGTGGTGGAGGAGAGGGGGCGGGTGGTGGAGAAGCGGCTGAATGCTGCTGTGCCTGCTAAAGAGAGACGACTGCTACAATGTAGCATTCTAGACTGTGTAAACATACTATATGAATGTGATAGCGTGCAGAAAGTTGCAGAATATTGAAATGTTTCGAATATTTATAGGCTTGGGGAAATGATTCAAAATTAGCTTGAGTCTCTGGCTTCAATTCCAATATCGATGAACGAGGTGGTGCATGTGCTTCTTTAATTTGATTGAGAATTTAATTAAACGTGTTGGAAAGGTAAGGAGCTGGGTAGCCTTCTCGACCCTTGTGGATGGATGGGCCACAGAGAGGGCGTTCATCACTGCTCGCCTCCTCCAACTTCTGGGTGGTTTTTTGAATTCTAAGATTGCATTTTTGCCAGATTATCGACTCGAAACACATATATCCAGTTGAATGATTGCATCATAAAAACAATGAATGCACTTCAGAGCACGTTAATGACGCCTAGACGACAAAATCATACCAGGAAGAACAGATTGAAACCACAAGCCTTGCGTAGGAAAAGCTCAGAAAAGAAGAAGGCTGCTAAAGATCAAAACGTCAACTATGGCACAGACTGGTACCAGCAAACGAAAGATAACCAAAAGAGGTTTAAATCAGTCAGAGAGGTACGTCTTCAAACAGGTCTCCCATCCACCGTCTCCGACACACACCGATCCCAACATCACCCACCCCCTTCCCCCTTCCTCCATACTTCTACTACTCCTACCCAACAGGAACTTGAATGGAGACGACAAGCTAATATAGAAGCCAACAATGGCAAGGAAAGAAAAGATCTATATACAGATAACTGGGATGGTGACGTATACAAAGGCAGTAAATTCAATGTCCTTACCGTCATCCTCCTAGCATCAGTAGTGGCGCCTTTAGCTGGCTTAATATTTGCATACCAAACATATGGTATTTTATGGGGATGAAGGGTGTATGAAGAGAGAGAAGTTTCAGATATATGTTGATGTAAATAGGCAGTTAAGTGCAATGCTTACAAACAGGGACACAAAGCTACTGCTGTCATCACCAACGCTCTCTTTCCCTCTTTCTTCATCTTACGCATCTACTTAACCATTTCAAAACCCCTCCCCCTTCTACAATAGTGTCTTTACCTTGGAGGAATCAATCTTCATCATCATTATCACTATCTTCATCAGCCTTGTCAGCAATAAGCTCGTCTTTCTGAGCAGTAGGGAAGAACGACGTCAGCGACTTCATTCCCTTGTTGTTCTGATCATCAACCTGCCCCTTCTTCTTGATATATGTATTCGCCAATCTATGCTGGTTCTCTTCCTCTATTCTAGCTCTAACTTCATCAAATATATTGTCATTAACCAGTAGGTCATTTAACCCCATGTCTATAAGTCGCCTATCTTTTTTGGATGCTGCTTCTACATCGTTGAATCTGAGAGTTCTGCGTTTCTGAGAGGCGGCGACTTTTCCACACTTGGTGGCTAGGAGTTGGAGGAAGAGCTCTGTCGCTTTGGAGGTGGCTCTAATGGCCTCTGCACTGACTCTATTGATGTCGGGGTCTATGCACATGATGCGTTTGACGAGGGAGGTGGGGAAGCCAAAGGGTGGGCCGGTGGGAGCAGAGGTGGAAGGAGCGGCACCGTCGTGTTGATCATCCTCCTGAGTGTCGCCTCCTTCTGCTTGCTCGACTGCAAGTCGTTCTTTGATCTCCTTAGACTTCTTTGCTGCGATATCTTTGTATTTCTGACGCTGTTCTTCGGTTAATTCCTTCCATAATACTCCGATCGCTTTGCCAATTGCTGCTACGTTTACTTTTCCATCTCTTTCTCTTATATCTGCTGTGATATTGGCACGAACGTCATCTGCGAACAAAAAGTACGCAGTGGGGCCACGTTTTGACATTGTAAGCCGAGAATTCAAAGGTTTTAGTTTTTGATCCTTGATTATTTCAAATAAAACCTACTTCTAGGAGTTAATTGTTAATAGCATACAATAGTTGGATATATATGATTATATTCAACCAATTGGAGATCAACTGGAGGTTTTATTTTTGATCCTTTATTATTTCAAAAAGGACAAAAAGGAGAGCTCATCAAAAGGACTCGGGAGCAACACTGGGAGGGGGGG
>Ga0209986_10000442_pt1 | contig 39423 bp, 45 predicted proteins | sample BlataG_FD_183168 | JGI IMG/M metagenome (GOLD analysis project Ga0209986, IMG submission 183168) | Deep subsurface microbial communities from Black Sea to uncover new lineages of life (NeLLi) - Black_00105 metaG (SPAdes) (version 2) | ecosystem: Environmental > Aquatic > Marine > Oceanic >... | reverse complement strand
AAAAGATCATCCGAGAATGATGGGCATTGTTTCAAGAGGAGGCACCTTTTTAGCTGCTTGGATAATTCATCATAATTTAGAAAACCCATATTATAAAAATTTCGATTATTTGCTTGAGATGGCAAAAAAATTTGATTTTTCATTATCTTTAGGAGATGGTTGCAGACCTGGAAGTATTTTTGATTCGACTGACTATTCCCAAATACAAGAATTATTAATTATTTCAAAATTGGTTAAAAGATGCTGGGATAATAATGTGCAAGTTATGGTTGAAGGTCCTGGTCATATTCCGGCTCATGAGATTGAACGGAATGTAAAACTTCAAAAATCATTATGCAATGAAGCCCCTTTTTATGTTTTAGGTCCCTTAGTAACCGATATTGCTCCGGGATATGATGATATTGTAAGTGCAATAGGTGGAACGATTGCGGGATTAGCTGGAGCTGATTATTTATGTTATGTTACTCCATCAGAGCATTTAGGTCTTCCAACAATTGATGAAGTTAAACGAGGTGTTATTTCATCAAAAATTGCAGCACATGCTGTAAATATTGCAAGATATGGAAAACGAGTTAGCTGGTGGGATGAAAAAATGGATAAAGCCCGGAAAGATTTGAATTGGAAGGAAATGATAAAATTAGCAATCGATCCCGAAACTGCTAAAAAAATTCATTATCGAGCAGGAACTGAAATTGATAATGAACCTTGTTCAATGTGTGGAGAATTTTGTTCTATAAAAATATTAGAGGAAGCTTTAAGCAAATCTAAAAAGAAAAAGGATTAGTCTTTATTTTTAAAAATTGGTACAATACAAATAAAAATTAAATCATTTTGTCCTAAGTTTTTTATTCCATGTTTTTCATTGGGAGGTATATACAACACATCTCCTTCATTTACTTTTTCCTCTTGTTCAGTATCATTATAAAAGCTTGCATTACCATTTAAAATATAAATTTCATGATCTTCAGGGTGTTCATGAAGAGGAATACTGCCTTTTGGTTTTACTTCAAATCGTCTCATAGCATAATATTTAGCTCCATCGCTTTCATCAATTAACCACCTTACATAAGCATCTTTAGTATTCTCTAAAGCTACGGGAATATTATCTACGTCTTTATAATTTTTTTTTAACATTATTCAGAATATTTTTTTTTATATTTAATAAATATATTTCGTTCAAAATAGAAATCATAAATAATTTTTTTATTAACTATCAGTAGTTTTAAAAAAATCTTTTTTTTTTTTTTTTATAACTCTAATATTTTTATTAGAATATCTTCTACAATAAATATTAATTACCAATTTGAAATGTATTTTATTAATACAAAAAAATAATTTGAATTAAAATGTTAGAAAATTTACCTATAGATTTGATAGAGAAAATTATAGATACCTTACCTGTTGAAATATCTTTTAATGATGCTGAAGATACGGTTAGGTATTATAGTAAGGGGGATAAAAGAATCTTCAAACGAAGTCCTGCTGTAATTGGAAGAAAAGTTCAAAAATGTCATCCACCTAAAAGTGTTGATAAAGTAGAATTAATATTAAACGATTTTAAACAGAATAAAAGAGATGTTGCAGAATTTTGGATCCATTTAGGAGATCTATTTGTATATATCCGATATTTTGCGGTGCGTGATAAAGAGGGAAAATATTTAGGAACTTTAGAAGTATCTCAAGAAATTACTGAAATACAAAATTTAAAGGGAGAAAAAAGGCTTTTAGATTAGAAAAAAATCTTAAAAAGCAAATTCTCACTTTTAATTCAACAGGGATCTTCCTACAACACTCCAATGTGGTTTAATTCCCAACAAATCTAATAAGGTTGGAACAACATCCGTTGTTTTGCAATAAGGGACCTCGAAGGATGGAATTTCAAGAGAGCCTCCTATAATCAACGGGACTGTCATTGATTTTTTAATAGCAATGTCGTGAGAATATGGATAAGTAGCAACTGTCTTTCCATGCTCATATCCAAAACCGTATTCACCAATTGTAGAGATCATAATATCACATGCCCGTGGATTTTTGAAATACCGTGGAAGTTGGTCAATGAAGATTGGATAATCAATTTGGTTGGTTGCTATTAACCACTCATCAATATTGTGTGCTTTATTATCTAAAAGTTTTTTTGCATCCTTGTGATTCTCGTATCCAAATAAATCTTCGTTATCAAAAGTGTATTTTGTCTTTTGATTTTTTCCATGTCCATCATATTCAATTCTACCTTTCATAATTTTTCCAGTCTTTTTATCCCGTCGCTCAAGATGGATTATTCCTCGATCTGGCGTATTATTATCATCACGATAATACAATAATTTTACACCTGGAATTTCCCATAAGGTTTCGAATAAATCCAATTTTTTACTCCCTACTCCACTTGGTTCAAAATTTCGCATTTGCTCGATAGTAGGATGGTGATGCCAAGTATATCCTCGGAAATTAAAAAATCCGATAGAGCCAAATGTTGCATCAAAATCACCAACTTCTTTTTTAGGAACATAAGGTATTAATCCTTTTTTTTGGAAAAAAGGTTCGAGATCATACATATTTTGTGCTTTATAATTGCCATGATCTGAGATAATACAAATTGCCGTATCCTCATAATATCCCGTATCTTTAAGTGTGTTAATTAAAGACCCAATATATTTGTCACAACTTAAGACTTCATTAATATAATCTAGATGGTCAAAACCTGCATGGTGCATAAGATCATCTGTTTTTGGTATATATCCTACAGTAATTTTTGGAACTTCCTTAACAGAAAAGAATTTCTCTGGTTTTTGGTAAGCCTCCTCAATAGTTTTTAATGTTGTTTCTGTTTCGAATTTTTTAGGAGTTTGAAAAATCGAACCACGAAATATTACATTTAATGCGCTTAGAAAGTTTCCTTCACCAGCTTGTTCAAAAATTGTTTGAACATTAGGACCCAAATCTTTACTAATTTTCCATATTTGCCGTCCATCTCCATAATTGCGAATAAAAGGCAGCTTTTTATCTTCTGATGGAGGGTCTGTCCGATTAACCCAATGATAAGTTGGAATGCCGCTTCCTTCTTTAGGGTAATAACCAGAATAGGCACCAATCATGATATTGGCATAACAAGGATAAGTGATGCTCGGAAAAGTTGTAATACAATTCTGACACGAGATTCCATTTTTTGCAAGTTGAGCCATGTTTGGAAGTTTTCCTTGATTTAACCAATGAAAAAGATGCGAAGCCCTAACATCGTCAATAATAATTAAAATTATTTGATTGACTTTAGCAGTTCGACTCATAATTAATTCTATATTTTATAAGTTATTAGTTTAAATTTGAAATAAAAAAACGATTATAATTTGAATATAAAAATTTGAATAAATATTAGAATTTAATCATTGGCAATATAAACTAAAATAAGATATAATTTAAACAATAACATAAGTGAGTTTAAATCCTTCCTCTTCTTTTAGAGTTAATGCCCTTCTAACAGCATTTCTAACTAGAATACCTCCTATATGAAGGATTGTATCCTTTAATATATTATCTTGATCCATAGAAGCATTACAAGGATATGAGTGATGGGCTTTACTTATACGTTCATTTAAAGAAAGCTCCTTATCGTCGATATATTTTGATTTCAATTGCTGGGCAATATAATACGTAGAACCACATGGAGCGGATTGTATTACGCATGCATCTTCAATTGTTTTTCCATCTTTACTTATTAAAAAAGATACAATCGGCTCTCCAATCTTAAAATAATCAATAAATTCATCAATATTAGAACTTTCTTGGGTTACATTAAAGCCGGGTCTATTTAGTTCATTTACTTCTTTACTTAAGGAACAAAATGGTTTTGGAAATGCTGCTTGAATTCCGAATTTTTCAAATTCTTCTAAAACTTGTTTTTGAAGTCCTGGAGACACCCATTTTGGATCTTCGATTGGAATAATAACTGCCATTATATTTTGATCTTTTAAATATTCCGGAAGTCCAGTTAATAGATCTGGATGAATTCCAACTACTAAAAGGAAATCCACTTCAGGAAGATTTTTAGGAAAAAAATCAAGCGGTTCTTCAACAAATTCAGGAAGATTTTCGCCAATTTGCTCATAAAAGTAAATTGCATCAGCGTAACTTTTTAAGTGTTCTCGACAGTGATCACATTTTATTTTAACTTCCATTTCCTCGCAAGCTTCACAAAATTTGTCATCGTTAATCAAATTACCTACAAATTTTTGAGTTAACATCTCTGTGTCTGAATCGGTTCCATAGAATATTCCCAGTTTATATACCAAAGATTATACCTAATAATTATTTATTTAATTCTTAAAATAAATCTATATTGTTCATATTATTAAGATTGAACCGCAAATTTCAAAATTGTGATTATTTTTTATAAGAAAATCCTATTTAAAACGATTAACGAACATGTTCAATTAGATTTTTCTAAATAATTTAATATTTTTTCAATTTTGATAATCATTTCCTCTGCGTTTTTTGCAAAAACTCTCATAATTGGCTCTTTACCAATTTCACCTTTATCCCATATAATATCTGGAATTGTTCCATGTTGTTCAAAAATTTTCTTTACTATCCACTGCATTGTTGATTCCTCTTTTAAGCTTATATTTTCAGGTTGTTTGCTTCTATCTATTTCCGCAATCTTAAAGAATGAGTCGTTTTCTAATTTTTGTATTAAATCCGGAACATATTTCATATTCAAGACAATGTTTAGTGAATTATCAAATTTTTTAGTGGTTAATATCAGTCTTGCAGTATGATCAGATACACCAAATTTTATTTTTCCTATGGCCTTAGGATACCCATTAATGATACTAATTCGCCCTTCAATCGCAGCAACGTCAATTTTCGATTGTGCATTAGGTAAAGATACACTGATATTAGTTCTAACTTCTGGAATTAATCTTGAGAATTTTTTTGAACTTGAAATAAAGTTATAAATTTCTTTTACTTGATTTAGAACTGCTTTTTTTTCTGGTGAATAATCCAATGTAAGAATATATGCTCTATCGCTAATTTTCGTGATATTTTCAAAATTCTCATCAAAAAATTCTTCTGCATTTTGGATTGCAAAATTTAAATCCTTTTTAATCGCTAATGAAGCTGTCAAAGCTGCAGAAAAAACACATCCAGTGCCATGAACATTTTGTTCAATTGGTTTCTGATCTTTTAAAAATTTTAAGAAATATTGCTTTTTTTTCTTGCTTTCAAAATCAGATATTAATGCTATGTCAACTATTTTGTTTTTTTCAGGATTACCTCCTTTAATAATAACTGCCTTTGATTTATGCTCAATTTTTTCATTAGTCATCATAGATAAAATTTCTAAGGCCGCTTTTCTCATTAATTCAATATCATCAAATTCTTGTGTTTTAATATTAATACCAGAGAAATACTCTGCTTCTTTAAGATTAGGAGTAATAATTTGTGCACTTGGGAAGAGAGTTTTTTTAAGCTCTGATTCAGTACCTTCTTCTGCTAGTCTCACTCCAACGCTAGAAACAGTTACTGGATCAACAACGTAATGTACTTGATATTTATCTAAATATTCTGCGATAATTTTTACAGATGCTTTTGTTGGAATCATACCAGTTTTTGCATATTTTATGGGATATTTTTCAAATAATATTTTTAATTGTTCCTCTAAAGACTCAATTGGAATCGGAAAATACCCTGAAAATGAATCTGCCGTTTGATATGTAACAGCAGTAATAACGGAAAAAGGATAGACTTCAAATTTTTCAAAAGTTCTAATATCAGCCTGAATTCCGGCACCACAGCTTGGGTCGGTTCCTGCAATTGTTAAACAAAATATTTTTTCCATGAAAATACTACTTTTGCTTTAAAATTAGGACTTTGAATCTTCAGATGGAACTCGATCAAATGCCCATTTTGCTTTGTCATCAAGACCCAAGGCTTGATATGTTTTTCCTAAATAATAAAAACCTTGAGGATATTTAAAATCTTTTTTTACCAGTTTCATCAAATGATTAACGGCTAATGCATATTGTTTATCTAAATAAAACGTTTTTCCTATTAGAAATAAAACATCCATATTTTGACTGTTATCATCTATCAAATCAAATAACTTTTCTAATGCCTTTTTAAACTCCTTTTGTTTGATTAATTTTCGTGGAAGATCCAATTTTTCTAAAAGAATAATATCATCTGCAATATTACTAATAACTTTTTCAAGTTCTATATCAGCTTTTATCTGTTTTTTTTGCTCTTTTTGTTCCTTTATTTTGTCAAAATATTCTATAAATTCTGAAATTGTATTTGAGTCATATTTTTCAGCACATAATGGGCAAACTTGGGAATGAACTAACCAATCTTCTAAACATTTTCTATGAACTTGATGTCCGTTTGGACAAGTATAGCTTTTTATGCTAGAACTCTCCTCTATTTCAATATTTTCATGACAAATTATACAAGTAGGCATTTTGTATCAAATTCAATAAAGTTTCTACACTATATGAGTGATTAGATATTAAAAAATTTATTTTTTTCTTAATTATTTTCATAAAAATATACAAAAGATATATTAATATTTTTTTGTATTTTCATTTTGAGTATCTTATGTCAAAATTAGAATTATTTAATAGTTTGCTAAAAAATTTTATGGATGTTGTCCCTGATGTTGAAGCGGTAATTGTTTCTGACGATGAAGGGTTGATAATTGCCTCGAAATTAGATAACTCTCTTAAAGAGAAAACATTAGATAATTCTCTTGAAGAAAAAACAGATTCAATATCGGTACTTTCTTCTCTGGTAAACCCCATTCTAGAAAGAATTAGGTATGAATTTTCCTTTAAAAAATGGGGAACTGCGAGTTTTGAAACAGAGGATTCCAGAATTCTATTTGTATCTGTGAAAGATAATGCTACTGTAAGTATTATATTAAATACACTCGCTTCAATTGATAAAACTGCTCCATATGCCTATTTCTTAGCTGAAAAATGTGCCCAAATATTATCAGAAGATGATATTAATCGAATTCAAATATATATTCCTAATTTTGAATATGATGAAATACAAGAGTTTGATAGGTTGAAAAATCAAATTTATCAAATGAGACTCGCCAGGGGAGAATATAAATTTAAATTTATTATTGTTGGTGACCACGCGGTTGGCAAGACATCAATTGTAATGAGATTTGTTGAAAATAGATTTTCGACCGATTACCGTGCCACAATTGGTTTAAATATTTTGACACATAACTACAAATTTCTGAATACAGCAATAAGTTTAATGATTTGGGATATTGGAGCTCAAAAATTCTTCCGAAGAGTTCGAAAGACTTATTATCAAGGAGCTCATTCAGCATTTTTAGTATTCGATTTAACAAATGAATCTTCTTTTGAGAATCTTGAAAATTGGTACGATGAATTGAAAGGTTTTATTAGTAAAGATATTCCGGTTGTTGTTGTGGGGAATAAAACAGATTTAAGTAAGGAAAGAAAAATATCTTATCAAGAAGGGGTTTCGCTAGCAAATAAGTTAAAAGCTTCTTATATAGAAACTAGTGCAAAAACAGGGGAAAATGTCGAAGATGCGTTCTCTTTAATCTCCTATCACTATATAGTAAAATCACAACTCGACGAGGAGAATATTGTAAAAGCAAATCTAATTTCAGAAATTAATAAAATATTTAATGTAAAAGGAAAATTAATTTTATCATTTATTGGTTTAAATAAATACTGGAATCCTGCTTTACAATTGTTTACTGAATTTCGAGATTTGGGCGAAATGAGTATAGTTAAAAATGAAGAATTAGAAAAAATCTATTCATTTAATGATAAAGTTATTATTAAAAATTATATCAATCATATTGGAGAAATTGTAGACTCGGATGGAGTTTTATTTATATTTGATGCAAGAAATAAAAAATCTATTGATTTAGAATGGCGAAATTTGGTAATTAATGGTTTAGATAAGATAAATGAAAATACAAGTGTATTAATAGGCTTAAGAACTTCCGAAGACCATACTCAAACGGCAGTCTGGTCTCGATTCATCGAAGAATTTAACTTGAATGAATATCTCGAGAAAAAGATGATTTCTTTGTTGTTCTTTAAAATAACTACTGAATACCGATTGGAACTTTTAGATCAATTCAATACTTGGATTAGTACAATTAGCTCTTTCTTATAAAAATGAGTAAGTCTTTGAAATAGTTCTTTCAAACACCATCATAACTAAATTATTTACTTTTTCAACCTTTCTTTTAATTTACTAGTAATTAAATTGCCCATGTCAACTGTAGACAGAGTTTTTAATTTATCTGATTTAATGTCCATGGTTCTACCTTCACCTAAGGCTTGTTCTACACAATCCTCAATATCCTTACCTAAATCTTTCCGCTGAAAAGATTCTTCAACCATTAACTTTACACTTAATATTGTTCCCACCGGGTTTGCAATTCCTTGACCCGCAATATCAGGAGCAGCACCATGAATTGGTTCATACATTGATAATTGCCCAGGATTAATATTACCGCTTGGTGCCATTCCCAGACTTCCTAAAAGATAAGCAGCCTCGTCGCTAATAATATCTCCAAATAAATTACCAGTAACTACAGTTTGACATGCATATGGTTTGCGAATTATCCATTGACAAAATGCATCAATTAAGAAGTTCTCTTTATCAATATTGGGATATTTCATACCTATTTCTTCAAATATCTTTCTCCACAACTGACTGCATGCCAAGACATTAGCTTTATCAACTGAAGTGATTTTTTTATGATTCCTTTTTTTTGCATATTCAAAAGCATATTTGATAACTCTCTCGCATCCTTTACGGGTATAAAGCATAATATTTGAAGCAATTTCATCCCTTAAGATTCCCCCAATTTTTGCATATAAGCCCTCAGTATTCTCTCGAACGATAGTCATATCAATTCCATCTCCTATATATTCATCTTTCAACGGACAGCAATCAATTGCAGTTTCATATAATTTAATGGGTCGGAGATTCACGTATAAATCAAATTCTTGCCTTATTTTTAAGATTGCAATCTCAGCAACACCTATTGGTAAATCAGGTAATCCTATCGCACCAAAAAGAATTGCATCCGACTTTTCTATAATGTTTAACGATTTTTCAGGGAGGCTTTCCCCGTAAGTTTTATAGACGGACCCACCAGCAGGAGCCTCATTAAATTCCATATTTAAATCTGAATACTCATTAATAATCTTGAGAATTTTTAAACCTTCATTTACAACCTCTGGACCTACCCCATCCCCTTTAATAATAGCAATCTTTTTTTTTTCCATATTAATTCACACACCTAATAATAATATTTTAGAACATTATTTAAAATATAAGTATATTAGAACAATTAAAAATGCAAATAACTCAATTTTTTATTGATAAAAATTGGTTCATAGAAGATTTAAAAATAATTAAAAAAATTACTATTTAAAATTAAAGGAGAAAATGTTATGGTAAATATTAAATCTAAACTAGAATATAGAGAAGCAGTCATTGGTTCATTTACAGCATTAATTATTGTAATAATTGTTATGATCATGCTTACAGTGACTATTTTCGGAGTGTGGCAGTTTTGGATGTGGTTTCCTGTTTTTGGAGTGTTAATTGCTGTTCTTGTTACCACGATTCAATATTTTACTGAGGGGAATATAAAAATTTGTCCAAAATGTGGAAAAAAGCTTGAAGGTGTATCTCAATTTTGTAATAATTGTGGAATGAAAATCCTATTTAGATGTCCTTCTTGTGGTGTGAAAGTTATGGGAGAATCCAAATTCTGTGAACAATGCGGGCAAAAATTAGGAGATGTGATTACACCGAATGCATCTACAAAAATGGGAAAAAGTAAATTCTGTCCGGAATGTGGCATTGAATTTAACCCCAATGCAAAATTCTGCTTCCGTTGCGGCACTCAATTATAATTTTTTTTATATCTCTTTTTTTTTCAAATTTTAAGTAAAATTAAAACTGACTTGCTCGAATTAATTAACTACTAAATCTCAAGATTTAAGAAATTAATTTATCTACAATAAATAATCTAAAAACTAATTTTAATTAGAATATTCGCAAATAATTTTAAACAAGGATTATCAGAACATTAATAATTTTAGAGATTTAAAATCTTTTTTCTTAGGCTATTTTAGTGAAGATTTGTAATAATAATTTATGAATTTTTAAATTTCTTTAACGATTAGCTGGAATTTATGGCATTATTTTTTTTAGTCGACTTTCATATTCTCAATTTTCTAATTTTAGTTTGAGATCTCTGATTTAATGGCTCAGAGATGTTTCCAGCATCATACTTATAGAAAATCAATATTTTTGTCGAGGCATTAAAAACTTTAACCAAATTACTATTTATCGCAACATTTATTAATGAGAAAGAAGAAATGATAAATAGAACACCTTAAAATTTAATATTAAAAAATCTTAAAATTAAAAAATTGGAGGAAATAAATTATGGCTAAAAAAGTATTTGCATGGAGCCCAATTCGCTCACTTATGAAGAATAATGGCGCTGAAATGGTTGCAAAAGATGCAGTAGACGCATTAATTGGGTATCTTGAAAACTTAGCAAAAACTGTCACTTGTAAAGCTCTAGAATTTTGCCGACACGCCCATAGAAAGAAATTAACACTGTCCGATATGGAACTTTCAATCAGCACATTATAGATTTTACTTAAAAAATTCAAATTTTTTAACTTTTTCTTTTTTTTTTTCTTTATTTTTCAATTTGGTTATTCATTTTCTGGAAATCCTTTAATAGACTCAAATAACCAAATGGAGAGAAACTTTTTTTTCAATTCTTTTGCTAAATTTGGATCTAAAATGTTCAAGCTAGCAAAAATTCGGGATGGATTTAATGGATTTTGTAGCTTGATCATTATTCTCTTCTTATCAAAAATATCATAATACGTTGGAATTTTTTTATGAATTAATTTCATTTCCAATCCATCCATTTCGGAAGATATATTATATAATTCCTTAAATTTTTTAATTAATTTCTTATAGAGTATTTTATTTCTAATTTTTTGCTCATTTGAGAGTGGTCTATCATCATATTCAAAACTCCATAAATATTTTACTTGAACCCCACGATTTAGAGCATTGATGATTCCTTCATAAAAATTTTTGGCAAATGGGAGAATCTTTATTGTATTATCATTTAAAAATCCGGTCATTAATAATTCTTCCTTTAAATCATTAAAATTATTTATATACAATGAAAATATTTCTGGAACTCCGAAAGCGGTTGACCAAAAGATTTTCGAAGCATCTTGTTTAATTAAAAAATCGGAATCATATAATTTAGATTCTAAAAATTTCGCTTGATCATATAAAAATGAAATTTTTCTTTGGTTCTCATTGTTTTGATATGAAATTAAGTTATGTAATGCTAAATTAAGAGATTTTGATCTATACATTTTAGGGCGAGATTCTTGAATTTCAATCATTCCATACTCCTTTAACTTTTCTAATACTTCATAAATTCTTCCACTAGGAACTCCTGATTTTCCACTTATTTCTCGTGCTGTCAAAATATCTGAATATAATAATGTCATATAAGAATTTATTTCATAATTCGAAAGTTTGGAATTTTTTAGAAATTCTTTCAATTCTACTATTAAATTTTTCGACAATTATATTCACTATTCTGATTTTCAACTTAAAATGGGTTGTTTTTAGTCGAAGAATAATAAACTAATTTAGAAATAAGATAAAATTTTATTTATTTTTTTTTAATTTCAACCTAAATAAAGTTGTTTTTTGTGGCAAATATTTTAAAAATCTAAAATCCTATCATATTCGAAAAATGCACAGTTAAAATTATTATAATAAAAGTGAGAAATATGGAACAAGGGAAAAAACTTCTCTCCAATATTTCAGATGAGCAGAAAATTGAAATACTAAGAAAAAACTGGATGTCTCACGATGCGAGGTGTCAAATGGCGATAGCTCAAGAATTGGGTTGGGAAATGGGTAATAAACTTAATAAAACGATCATTGGTGATATGGGGAAAGTTATGATGTACAGAATAATGAATGCTCTCAAGATATCAGAGGTAAAAAATATAGAAGATCTACAAGCAATATGCCTAGCTGCTGTGTTGTTTTACTATCCTCCACCAAATATGATTTACCAATTTGAACGCGAGTCTGAGACATCTCTTATTGGAGTCATCGAAAAATGTGGAGTCTATGAGAATATTAAAAAGATTGGGGTTTCAGATCAGTACGAATGTGGCTGTTTTGCTATGCGTTCTGGCTGGTATAAAGCATTAGGTGTTAAGGTTGAAGAAAAACTCTTGAAATGTCTTAAAGATGGAGATGATATATGTAAAATCGTTCTTAAAGTAAAAGATTGGAAAATTAAAAAATAAATTGAAAATAGAATAGTGTAAATGAAAAAATGAAGTCACTTCATAAAAAAGAATTAAAAGAAATTTTAATAAAAAATTGGATGACTCACGATGGTATGTGGTTTTTCCATAGTGTTAAAAATTGCGGGATCCAAAAAGCTAATAAGATAAACAAGGCAGCGGTAAAATCTATGGCTAAAATTGAATTAAAAAGATTGAAAAAAGCGTTTAATATAGGCAAGATTGAGAAGTTTAAAGATCTTCAAAATTTTCTTGATAAAATATTTAATGTAGTTAAAGCTAAGTTTATGGATTTTACTTATGAGTTTCCGTCGAATAATGAGTTAAATTTTATTATGAATAAATGTTTTGCTTATGATGGAGTTAGGCGTATAGGTATTATAAACCAGTATAAATGTGGAATATTTGATAGATTGGAAGGATGGTTTGAGGAATTAGGAATAAAATATAGCATAACTCCACAAATAGATGGTTGTATGATGTATAAAAATGGTGTATGTTTTAGAAATTTCAGATTTTATTTCAATGAAGGAACAAATGTAAATTAATTAATATTAAAATTGAGATGATGAGATTATGGAGTTATTATTTAAGGAAAAATATAATATCCCTCTACAAACACAGAAATTTCTACTTCAAATTTGCTGGGCTCGACATGATGGTCAATGGTTTTTAAAAACAAAAAGAAAGTTTGGAATTCAAAAAGCTAATCTTTTAAATCAAAAAGTAGTATTCTCAATGGGTAAAATTGAAGCTAAACATATTTTAAATGCATTAAAAATTAAAAAGGGGACGATTAATTCAATTCCTGAAATTTTTAAAATCATGAATACATTCATGGATGTTATTATTCCTAAAATTATGAAATTCAAATTTATTGTACATTCTGAAAATGAAGGTGTGGCTATAGTCAAAAAATGCTTCATTTGGGAAGAAGTGAAAAAATCTAAAGGTGAATTAGAATATTCATGTGCCTGTAACTTTAGACACAGAGGATGGTTGGAAGCTATGGGTGTAAATGGAAAAATAATTCCTATTAAACGCTTTCCTGGTGGAGATGATATTTGTAAATTCAAATTCTTATTGAAAGAGAATAAAGAAGTCTAATTAAGTTAGGGTTCGATGTTTTCTATATATTAATATGTTAGACTATATTGGTAAATTTTTTCAAAGGAGAGTAATTTTAAATTCATGAAATAGATTTAAGATCTATGAATACGAAAAAAAGAAAAGTTTATTTATTTTTCTTAATCCTTTATTCTTTCTTGATTGTCCTTGTAATCGTAGCTTTTTCTTTTTTACCAGACCCTTTAGCAAACCCAGAAGGAAATTTTATTACTCCTGGAAATGTTCAAATTGAATGGATATTTGCAATAGTAATGGCAGGATTATGTGGCACGATAGCTGGATTAATTTCATTATTCTTTACTTCAACGGTTTTTTTAAAAGGGTATATTAAAGCTCTTGGAAAAAAACATAAAGTAGGACTTGTAGATGATGAAGAATTGAGCGAATCTCTGTTATTCCGTAGAATATGGATAAGATCTATTTTTTTGGGATTCTTTGTTAGCAATATTTGCTTTACCTTAGCTAGTCAAGAAATTATAATTGAATTCATGCGAAGTGTAAACCCGTCAATGACATACTTGATTCCCGATGTTGAAACAATGTGGCAATTAGCTTGGATCATATCAATCCCTTGTACTCTAATCGTTGTCCCGATATGGGTCATGATTGATGCCGGTCTTGTAGCAACCAAAAAAATTAAAGGAGCTAAATTTGAAGCAGTTAATTTAGCGAGTAGTCCACTGTATAAAGTTATTAAAGGATATGCAGGAATTGGGTTCATATATAATTTAATTGTAATGATTATTTTTTGGGTAATGCCTGTAATTCAAAGTGGCACAGGCGGAATGGCTATAGTGATACAAATAACAAGCCCTCTCATAGCAGCTAGCTCAACTTTCCCTGGCGTGATCTATGTTGATTATAATAAATCTCGCATCAGAGCACGCGTAGAAAAGGTGTTAATTAAGTTAGATATGAATAAAGACTTGGTTTATAGTGTAGAATTAAAGGATCGCACCTCTAAATAAATTATTTTTTTTTTCTTTGTTACCAGTCAAGATTTTTGAAAAGTTAATACTTCTTAAGAATACCTCTTATTTTTTCAAGTTAATCAATGAAAGAAGATTTTATTATTGTTCGTGCGAATTTTCATGATCTAAAAGCTATCCATATAAATATTCTAATGTGTTTCATACATATAAATCTTTAGAGTCTGGATTTATCTTATTTATACTTTTGAAATAACTGATATACAACGAAAAGAATAATAAGGATTAAAGCTAATTATTTATTAAGGATATAAATAATTTCAATCCTAACTATATGGTGAAAATATTATGTCGGAACATGATTCCAATTGCGAAAATGTCACATGTGAAACTTTAAATTTTTCTGAAATCTTTCAATTGATTAATATTTTAAATAAAAAATATGAAAAATTACAACGCCGAGTTGTTAAAAGTGAAAATCTTACTCCTCCTCAATATTCTATTTTAATGGAACTTTGGAAATCTGACGGTAAACAATTTAAAGATTTAGCATCTGCGTGTTGTTGTTCCCCCTCAACTATAACAGGAATAATTGATACTATGGAGAAAAATGATTTAGTATATAGAGAAAATAACCCTGAAGATAGACGAAGTCTTCTTGTTAAACTTACTGAAAAAGGAAAAGAAATAAAAAGTAAAACACCCCCAATAAAGATCATTTTAAAGAATTGTTGTGAAGGGTTTACATCTGAAGATTTAGAGCAATTAACCTCTTTGTTAAATAAATTATCTGATTCGTTTGAATTAAATGGATGGAAAAATGTTAATAATCCTGGTCATTTTGAATAGAGTAATTTAATTTTTATATAATTGTTCGGATCCGAAATGTTCGGAACCTTTATATACTTTTATTGATTATTTATACTTAAATAATAGAAGGGAAAAAAAATGGAAGAAAAAGATGTTAAAAAAATTGTAAGGGAAAGTTATGGAAAAATAGCGGAGCGATCAAGTAGTTGTTGTGTTCCAACCAGTTCTTGCTGTGGTAGTGATACTTATTATGAAAATATTAGTAAGACAATTGGATATACGGATGAAGATCTCAAAAGTGTTCCTGAAGGAGCTAATCTAGGTCTTGGTTGTGGAAATCCGGTAGCTCTTGCTTCATTAAAGGAAGGAGATCATGTTTTAGATCTCGGATCAGGGGCTGGTTTTGATTGCTTTCTTGCAGCGAATAAGGTTGGTAAAAGTGGAAAAGTCATTGGAGTAGATATGACAGCGTCTATGATTGATAAAGCTAGAGAAAACGCAAGGAAGGAAAATTTTGACAATGTAGAATTTAGGCTCGGTGAAATTGAAAATTTACCAGCTGCAGATAATTCAGTAGATGTAATTATTTCTAACTGTGTGATTAATCTTTCACCCGAAAAAGAGAGAGTATTTCGGGAGGCTTTTAGGGTGTTAAAGCCAGGGGGAAGATTGATGGTTTCAGATATAGTACTTTTGAAGGAATTGCCAGAGTTTATCAAAAATAATTCGGCGGTATATGTTAGTTGTGTTGCTGGTGCAGTTCTAAAAAAGCAGTATATAGAGTTTATAAAAGAAGCTGGCTTTCAAGGTGTTGATATTTTAGGGGAATCATCCTTCACAATTGATTTATTGGTTAATCAACATTCAGAAAAAGGGGTAATTAAAGATCTTAACAACACAATTCAAAGTATAAAAATTCAAGCCATAAAACCGAAATAGAGAGAAAGTCCGAAAACTCAATAAGAATTAAAAAATTAGTAATGATTTATTCACATTCGAGTAAGTTCTTTTTTTAAAATAGGGAAAGCAATGGATTATAAAAATAGAAAGAATTAATCTTTACTAACAAATTTAAGAAAAATAGAGGAAATTTAATTATAATATGAAAAATCTAATTAGATATTTCATAATTGAAGTTGAAATGAATATAAAATTTTTTTAGATTAAGGAATTTCTTGCTCTGAAGGTTGTGGAGCCTTTTCAGTTAATTTACGCTCAGAAATATCTTGAATTATAACTTGGATTAAGATTTCATTATGCAATTTAACTAAAGTATTTATAACATTCACCCAAATTAATTCACCATCCTTAGTATAAATTTGAATATCAATAGGATTTATCTTATCTCCTCTACACAACTTTTTATAAGCATTCTCAATCTTAGAATATACTTTTGAAGGAAATGCTGCCAGTTCAAGAAAATTTCTGCCAATCATTTCATCTTTTTTTAGGTTAAATAATCTTTCAGCAACAGAATTGCAGTCTATAATTATACCTATAAATTTTAGTAGAAATATCGCAAATGGAGATGTTTCAAATAAATGACGAAATTTTTTTTCTGATTCCTTAAAATCTATGGTTGTTTCTGAGACTTTTTGCTCTAACATTTTACATAATTCTTTATAATTTTCTTGGGATTCTTTTATTTTTTGTGATGCCTTTTTTTGCGTGGTAATGTCTCTAATAAGTCCAATATATTTAATATTTCCATTATCATTATACATCCCACCTCTCGCTTGAACTAGAATATAGTGACCATCTTTATGGCGTGATCTATATACAGCTTCTATAATCTCTCTTGAATATATTGCATCGTTCATTTTTTTTGCAATTTTTGGTAAGTCTTCTGGATGGACGAAATTGAATGCTTTCATTCTAATAATTTCTTCTGGTTGATACCCAAACAAATCAAAGAACCGCGAATTTACAAAAGTAAATGTTCCATCTGAATCTAATTCTACAATAACATCTACTATACTATTAACAAGTATGTGATATTTTTCTTTGGATATTTTTATATATTCTCTTTTTTCTGATCCCATAAAAATTTACACCTATATGGAATATTTATATGTAAAATTCACTCAATTTTAAATTTTTTTTTTACTAATAAAGCATTCCCTTGCAACTACATCTTTTTTAAAAGGAAATTAATTCTTCAAAGAAATTTAATATTCTTTAACTATATAATATTTTCTATATAACCTTCTAATTATTTATAAAAAATTGGTAATTTCTATAAAATTCCAAAATTTATTCCAATCATCAATCTTTCCGCTATTGGAAAGACCAGCCTTAAGGTTATCGGGCTGTGCGCTCGTCGCCGAGTTCAAGACATACTTCATCTGTAATACTTTTCGCATTACTTCGGAAATCTTGAAGGAAGTTATCCCGCTGTGCTTGAAGAAATCGTGGACTTGCGACCATTCATAGTAGGGACTGCCCTTATTCAAACGGGGTTTTATTAAGCCCCCGACTTGTGAGAGCAACCGCTTATAAACGGCAGGAACGGATTCCTTAAATCCTAAACCTCTTCGTACAATTAAAAACTGTTTTTTTTTTTGATAATCTCAATCATTTAATTCCGAGATTTAGTTAAATAAATAGTTAAATAATAATAAGTTTAAAATTATAATATATTTTTAAAACTTTAGATTTGTGCTAATATGAATATCAAAGAAGTAAATGATCTTATTTCTCATATTTCTGAAATTATTGATTACCAAGTTAAGAAAAGAGGTCTTTTGGAATCACAACTGTTTCCAGTAACTGCTTATGTTTGTGCTTCTTTTTATAATGCCTATGATATGCTTTATGATATATTAAAAAAAGTATCGGAAAAAACCACACCGGAACGAATGGGGAAAGAAAGTAGAAAGATTCTCTCAGAACTCCATGCATTATCTCTGTTCTATATTCCGTTATATTATATGGTTGGCAGGATGGGAGAAATCCAGAGAAATAATGGAGATCCAAAAAGTGAAACTAGAGAGAAGAGGGAACAAACTATGTTTATTCTTGATTTCTGGAAACGTTTAGCTTCTTCATATTTCCTTGATGAAAAACTGACTGTTTATGATTCAAATAAGATAAATATTGTTTTAAATCAACCTGATATAGAATGGTCGATAAATCAAATCATAGATGTAACTAGTGAAAAGGCTGTAGAGATTAAGAAAGTAATGGCGAATCTTGAAGTTGTCTCATTTCTTGATGAATGTGAAGCAAGAGCAAAAATATGTGACCACGGACCTTATAGAATCAGTGAGAATGAAATTATGATCTTCAGAGAAATTATGCATCTATATGATGGTAAAAAACCACACTTTCCATGGTCGGCTACTGAAGCAAAGGCACCTTTTAGTAATATCGCTTTTGCATTTAGATTAAAAGATGTAGATACAAAATTTGATGACTTCGCAACAATGACTACTACACCACTTAATTATTCAGAAAATATAACAGGTGTTGCTTTATTTACACGAGATGGAACCAAGGTGAAACCTATTGAGTTTGATATCCTGGATGCATTTAGTGATTATTCGGTGAAAACTAATAAAGAATTATTTCTTAAATTCTCAAAATGGGATAGGAAACAACGTTTAATTGCGGGAGCATTTGCCTATTGTTATGGATATGCGAGGTATACTAATTTTGTGGGTATCACAGACCAAATAAACTGGGAACTCACAGAACGAACGATGAATAAATACATTCCAAACTTCATGGAAAGCGATTTTGATCCTGGCATACCTAGACTATTCAGAAGTAAACGACATGTAGCTAAAGAAGGACCCTCATTATATTTACTAGCTGAGGATTAATTTTAATGGAACTAAAAAATAATAATCGTATATTATCAGAAGATTTTGAACTACTCCACAAACCTAATAACGATTTAAAATGGAGAGAATCTTATTATTTCAATTGGGCGGACCTTAAAAACAAAATTTCAGGTTTTTCTACAATTGGAATATTACCTAATGATAAAAAAAGAGAACTTGTTTTTGTTCTTTTCTTGGACAACAAAATGGAAGTTTATTATAAGGAACCCTATTTAGAAAATTACGTGAATGATATTACTACTATGTTAAGAGATAATAAACTCACCTATAAAATGATTAAACCTTTCCTAACATGGGAGATAGATTATAAATGCAGAAAATTCGAATTTAACTTGACTTTTGAAACGAGATTTTCACCTTTTAATTTTGGACAAGATTCCTCTGGGTCTTGGCATCGACATTTCGAAGCGTCAGGAATAGTTACAGGTGAAATAAAATATAAAGATAATAGTATCAGAACAATTCGCGGTTTTGGTGAACGAGATAAAAGTTGGGGGTATAGAGATTGGCATCAATTTGACAAATGGTTTGCTGGTCATTTCCAATTCAAAAAATGGTCATGCGCATTCCGAAGAGATTATGAAAAGAAAAAAGTAAACCTTTCAGGGTATATTGCAAATGATAAAGGTAATACTCCACTAGCTCAGCTGGAAATTAAAACTATTAATGATACTGATCAATTTCAAAGTCCTCTTACGTCACTGTATGTTATTACAGATATCAAAGGAAAATCATATACTATTAAATCAAAACGAATGGAACAAAACAGTCACATACGATTTATAAGAGAGTTTCCAGGAGGTTATACCGAATTATTTGAACAGATGGTTATAATGGAATCTATTGACACAGGTGAAATTGGAACGGGCATGGCAGAGTATTTACGCACTGTTAAATTCAATTAATTTTTTTTCCCGTCCATATCTATCGATTGTCACGAAATCTAGCACAAAAAAATTTTTCCCTATGCAACACCTTATTATTTATAGGAGATTAGAAGGTATTAATGACGTAATTTATTCTAATTGATTCAAATTCAAGAAATCTTTATATAGATCGAAGTTGATGTTATTACAAATTAATTAATTATAAAAAAAGATTTAACAAATAAATAAATGAGGCTTTTTTAATATGTGTGATTGGTGTATGAAACATGGAGCGGGTAAGAAATGGTATATGAATGCTAAAAATTATTCCGATCAACTCGCTAAGGATCTAAATTTGGAAGATTATTTAACAGAGCAGTGGATGAATTTTGAGACGGTTTTTATAAGAAAGATAATGGGTCTTTCTTCTAAAGGTCTGGGATATAAACTTAAAATGCCTATTATAGGGAGAGTGATACGTCGGGTGGTTGAGGGGATGATTCATAAGGAAGAAACCAAAAAAAGAAATCCTATGAGAGCTGATGGTCATTTTGGACAGGTTATTCCTTTAGAAGATGGCAAAATTATTCTCTCTGAATTAGCTGCAGAACCGATTATCGAAAATTATTGTATGTGCCGTTGGATGCAGCGGGGAAAAAAAGAAGCAGTTTGTATCAACTTTGGTATTTTATCTGAGATTATTGAGAAACTTCCCCGTTTTATTCCTAAAAATAGAGTAATACGAATTGATCGCGAAGAAGCTATGCAAAGATTGGAAGAGCATAACAAAAAGGGATATATAGCTTCCGTCTGGTTTCAGCCTGTGCCCTATATATGTGCTATATGCTCGTGTGAAAGCCCTGAATGTGGCGGACTACGTCTTAGAAATAATTTCGATTTGAATGTAGTCTATAAAGCAGAATATATTATCCAACTAGACCAAGATAAATGTGAGGGATGTAAAGCATGCGTATCCATGTGTCAATTCAGCGCTATACGCTATATTCCCTCAATAGATAGAGTTATAATTGATTATGATAAATGTTTTGGATGTGGTATATGCCGGCATGCATGCAAAAACGATGCACTTCACCTTATTCCACGAGAAGAATATCCAGGATTTGATGGAAAATACTAGGTGATTATATGAGTAAAACAAAAATAAGAATTGATTATTCAAAATGTGGAGAGAATGGGAAGGTCGACCCCAGAGATTGCCATAAATGTCTTGAAGTATGTGATCCATGTGTTTTTTTGATGCATGAAGCGTTAGGTTATAAAGAAGAGGATCCATATAATCCACAATATTGGCGAATCACACCAGTATGGCCCTCTGTTTGTACACGTTGTTTCTATTGTGTTAAAGCATGCCCTGAAAAGGCAATAAAGATATCTTGGTAATTATCTAAATTCTTTTCTTTTTTCTCATTTAATAAATTGGATGTCCTATATTTCTTCCTTCTTTATAAATTTTTTAAAAATGAAGACAAAAATTGGGATACATTAATTTTAATAGAAAATTAAAGTATCAATTTTATAAAAAAAATCTTATTTTTTTATCGAAATTTAAATGGGAGAATTATGATAGGGTTTAGAGGTATGCAATTAAAAATGAAAGATTTTGATAATTTCTCGGAAATTGATTATTATGATAAAATCCTTCAATTTTTTTCTTCGAAAAATAGAAACGCAGAAGAAACAGAGAGATGGAAGGAATCAATGATAATTGAACTTATGAAATTATTTAAGAATAAAGAAAAATCAAGTAATTTAATTGAGATTAAGAATTTAATTCAAAATGCAATAATTCTAATTCTTTCACTTTCAGAAAATATTCCTCTCGATTATTACGATACAATGGGAAAAGATTCAAAAAATCTTTCATTAACTGAAAAAAAAGAATTAAAAAAGAAATTATGCAAATTAATTGAAAAATAAATATTAATCTAAAGTAAGGTAGAATTCGCTAATTTTTTAATTAATATTTATAAAAAATTAATTTCCTTGTTCTTTTACTATTTTCTCTAAATCATTTAAATATGTATTATAAAACCATTCTTCACTTCCACTTTCACAATAATTCCTTTCTACTTCTTCTATAAATTCATCATCAGGTAATTGGTAATAATTAATCCTTCCACTGATGATCCATTCTACAATCTCATCTATGTCCAAATCTTCTTTGAAAATCGTTGCTGTTCCGTATGCCTCAAACTGACGTAAATCTTCAACAGATATGCCTCTCTTATCTAATTCCTCTTTAATTTTGGAACTTTTTTTTTCTTTCATTATTTCCTATACCTTAATTAAATTTGATTTTATGTTTATTTATATTATTTTTAGATTGTATATATAAAAATAAAAAATTGGAGGGGTGGAAAATTCAGTAATATTAAGTGAAAATTAAGATAGTAATAATGAAAAATTCAAATAAAATAAATCGTTAAGACAAATTATTTATTAAATAAAAATTAGTGGTTTTGATAAATATGAGTACAGAAGCTTCACTACAGGCGCTGGAGGGGCTTAGAGATCTTTCAACGCTTAAATGGTATGTAATCCCCCTCCTTGCGATTGTTTTATATATCTATACTATCGAGATCAAGAAAGCACGTGAATCTGGTAATTGGAATGTTGTTTATTCTGGTCTGGCACTTTTTGGCATGGATTTTATCAATGAAACTTGGAATGGTTGGGTATATCATCTTACACAACATTCAGCGTTTTGGACAACCCCAGGGGAGACCGCATTGCGGATAATGATGGGTTGGAACGTTGAAATTGTTTTCATGTTCTTAATAGCAGGCATCGTTTTCGCAAATGCACTTCCAGAAGATAAGAATGCAAAAATTTTGGGAATTCCAAATCGCTGGGCCTTAGCTATAGGGTTTTCAGTTTTTTGTGTTTTCGTGGAGGTTCTTTTGAATATTGGAGGTCTTTTAGTTTGGGAATATCCCTTTTGGAACGCCTCTTTCACTGGGATTTGGTTGATTTTCTTTCTTGGATACTTTCACTTCTATATTGTTACATTTTTGGTACATGACATGAGAGATAATAAGAATAAACTTAAAGTTTTGGGAATTATTTATGGATTTGCGATAATAGCCAATATAGTTTGCTTGGGAATTCTTGGTTGGGTCTATTAAAAGATTCTAAATAAATTAAAATTCAAATAGGCGAATCTTGATTAATCGCCAAATTTTTTTTTGCTAAAATTTTTTTCCTTGATAATTATTAAATAGTTCAAAATGGAATTAAATATATTAATCTTATAAAAAAAAAATGATGTTCTATGGAGAATAAAACTTCAGAAAAATTAACCAATAAACAAATGTTAGGATATTCATTTGGTGGCATTCCTATGGCATTACTTGGGTTTGTTTTCACATTATATTATGTTGAATTTTTCTTTGATGATTTACAACTGTTACCCATATATTTTATCGTTGGTCAAATAATATATGCTATTGTTAATGCAATTAACGATCCTCTACTTGGTCAACTTTCTGACCGAACAGATCGAAAAAAGTGGGGAGGCCGAAGATTACCTTATATTAAATGGGGTGCTCCAATCTGGGGTATAAGTCTTATATTTACATTTTTTCCATTTGTAGGTCCTGAAAATCAGATATTACTTTTCATTCATTTTGTAGTGAGTATTTGTGCATATGATACGATGTTAACCCTCGTAGTTCTCTGTTGGATGGCTCTTATGCCAGAAATGACCACTGATATCGATGAACGTAATAAAATTAATTTTTTTGTTTTAATTTGGGCTGTAATTGGCGTATTACCTTTTTTTTTCATTTTGCCAATTTTTAAAGCAGCAGGATTTCCATGGTTTCAAATCTTAAATACAATTATTGCAATCGTTTCAATTATTTGTTATTGGATTGTTGTAAAAACGTCTGAAGAAAAGCCAGAATTTCAAAAAGATGAAGTTTTTCCTCTATGGAAATCCATCAAGGAAACACTTAAATTAAAATCATTCTTGGTTTTTATCGGATATAATTTTTGCAGTGTATTTAATAGCTCTATTGGATTTAGTTACCTTTTTACATATATTTTTATACTTGGTATTGATCCAGGTTTAGCAATAGCTTTATTTTTTTGCGTTTTTCTATTTATTGGCTATGGTTCAAATTATCTTTGTATGAAATTAAGATCTAAATGGAGCATGAAAAAAATTATTTTGCGATTTGGAATATTAAAAGTTATAGGAGCTTTCATTACATTTATTTTAATTTTAAATCCGATAACAGAATCATTAATTTGGTTCGGTTTTATCTGGACAACGTTTTTTGGAGGATATGGTGTGTTTACTGTACCGATCATGAGTCTCAGCATGGATGAAGATGAAGTAAATCAAGGTACTCGCAGAGAAGGGATGTTTCTTGGTATGAATGCTTTTTTTACTAAGCCAGCACAAAGTCTTGGGCCAATAATTGCCACAATAATTTTAACTACCTGTGGTTATGCACAAAATGCACTAATTCAGACCCCTGAAGCATTATTTGGAATTAAAATATTGTTTCTTTTAGTGCCGGCTGTTGCTTCATTAATCAGCTTAATTGTTATATATTTTTATCCATTATATGAAGATAGATTAAAAGATCTTCAAGTAAGATTAGAAGAAATTCATCAGCAAAAAAGGGAACGACTCACTTCTGCTCTTAAAAATTAAAAAATTTTTTCCTTTTTTATTTATTATGTACTATTTATCTCTTTTGGTTCTTCTCTGGGCAATCTTTCTTCCACCGGAAAAGTGATTTAAATTTCTTGTGAGGTTCTGTCTGGTACCAATACGCTGTCGAAGAATAATCGTCTGATCTCTGGGAGGCATGTCCATGCTCAATTTTAACTTTAATATTTTTATTACGCATAAACTTTATAAAAAAAATACAAAACTTAAGTAAAATATAAATATTTAATTATAATATTTTTTAATCACCATTGTAATCCAGATTTTTAAAAAAAAATTAAGGAATTGAGAAAGTTGGTATTAATTATAACAGAACATTGGTGGCCTCCAAATAAATCAGAGGAAATCGGAAAATTATATCTCGAAGCAACGCAAAAATATCCTGACGATAGAACCATATCTAAGCCGGTTGTACCCTCAGCGGTATGGGCAGTTCAAGAGGGTATGCATAGTATTACCATATATTCTGTTCAACCAGGAAAAGTTAAAGAAGCTATGGATATAGCTTCTAATCGTCTGCTAATGATGTCACCCATCGAAGGATTTCGCTATCAAATCAATATAGCTTATGATCTAGTTGAAGCTATGCCATTAGTTGGATTAACGGCACCCTAATGATGATTCCTCTATAAAATTTTATTTTTAATTTTTTTTTATTAAAATTTTTCGTCTTATTATCTTTAAGTTGTCTATTTTTTCCAATTGATTTAAAAAATAGCACATTTAAAAAGAAATCATATTAGAGCCAAGTTGCTTTAAATAAAATAATTAGATAAAAAAAATGAAAATAAAATTTTGCAGATTTTTTTTAAAAACATCTTGATTTGAATGAATATGCGATGTTTATACATATATCTTAGTTTCTGGAATCTCGTGATAAATATATCCCAACAATTTATGAAAAAAATGAAAAATCCAAAATGTTCGAGATTTAACGGTATCTACAGGGCAAGACCACACACAATTATAACATTTAATACAATGTCCGAATTTCTTAGGATAGGGGACTAATTTAATAATTTGAACAGAACACGCTTTTGCACATTTACCGCACTTTGTGCATTTCTTATGATTGAAATAAGTGCTTGGAAGGAGAGCCATGCCAAATCGTTTTATCATAAACTTATACAACAATTTTACTTTCCATGAATGATAATCTAATTTTTTAAAAGATAATTCCCAATTTGGAAATTTATTTAATAATTTTATAATAAGTTTTGAAAATTTCCGGATTTTTTTCATATCTTGTTGATTTGGTCGATTTAAATAAATATCTTCTTCTTTTTTGAATATCATTGAATGTCGAGCAGGAACTTTTAAACAAGCAAGAACTTTATAACCTTTTTTACGTAATAAATTGGCTCCATTGAAAAGAGTATAGCCGGTAATTAGTCCATAAGTTGTAAAAAATACTGCCTTTCCGTTTTTATTTATTGGAAGATTATTAATAAACATTTTAATTGGTTCTACAACTTTCCAGGCGTAAACTGCTGATCCAATTACAAGTAAATCACTCTTTTCAATCAAAGAATAATCAAAGGATGAGATTTGTTGCCAAGATTTTCCAGTTAAATTAAATAATTTACACTGCTGATTAGATTCAGTAAGAATTTTTTGTATATATTCCCCAATTTTTAATGTATTTCCAAATGGAGAGAATATAATTATTGAAATATATTTTGAGTTATTCTTTTTTCCCATTTTCGACATATTTATTCCTACTATAAATTTAATTCTTCAAATCGCTTAATTGAATAATCTACAATCCTTTTTGCTTCTGCGGAATTTTTCCATTCTTTAAATTTTACAAATTTATGTGGCTCTAGTCTTTTGTAAGTTTCATAAAACTCTTGAATTTCTTTTAATTTATGTTTATGAACATCATTTATATCCATAAAACCTTCAAATCTCGCATCATTTACGAGAACAGATAATATTTTGGGATCATCACCATGTTCATCTTCCATTATTAAAGCGCCTATAACCCTTACTCTAACAACACATCCAACTTCAAGCGGTTCATAACTTAATACCATTATATCAAGCGGGTCGTTATCTTCAGACCATGTTTGAGGTATAAACCCATATTCAATAGGGAAAACAACTGATGATGGAATTACTCTGTCTAGAACCATAGTTTGCCATTTTGCGTTATACTCATATTTATCTCTTGAACCGCTTATGACTTCTATAATAGCGTTTAAGATTTCTGGAGGGTTATCTCCAGATGGAATATTTTTCCATAGATCCATAGGATCTAAATTTAAATAAGCGTTATAAAGATAACCAAGCTGTAATAAGATTTTGCAACTTTATGATTAAATAAATGAAAAAGATTAAGTACAATCTAAATTGGAATTGAACCCCTATTGCCATTGGGTGTTCCAATACCAAATGAGTTATATGTCATAAAACTAATGGTTCCCGTAGAAAAAAATCCTTGTTCATCACGACAAATAATTGGTTCATCTCCTAAAATGTTAATTAACTCCTCTTCTGTTAATTTATTATCTTCATAAGCTTCTAAAAGTAGTGCCTCTGCATATGATTGCCTTTCTTTTGAATATTGAGGATCTAATAGAGTATCTTGCCAAAATGGATTTAAAAAGGTATTAGTAAATACAATTGTGTTAGTTGGATATGTTTTTGTTTGGTTGTGAGGTAAAGACTGTACTGCGAGTATTGAACTACTGTTTGCGATTATGTAATTGTGACTAAATGAACTTGAATTATTTGGAAAGAGGGTATTATATAATCCCTCAATACTTTTTTCTTTTACCAGACCCTCCCGAACTAAAACAAAAGTTGGAATCGTATAGGGAGCAATTTCTTTTGTTTGCACCAAATTAACGGTCAATACTAACCCATATTCATTTTTTGCCATAGCTGAAGTTCCTCCCCCTAAACGATGGGAAAACACCAACGGGTCGTTTCCTAACTTATGTAATACAAAAGATTGTAATGAACCCATAGGTTTAATAAGATCCATATTCTGACCCACAAGAACGCTTCCATCGTTATTTATCGTTCCAAGGGCTGTGCAACCGAAATCAGATATAATTGATAATTCAGAAGGAATGTGTCTACCATATAAAGCTTCAATAAATACTGATTGAACTAATATATCCGTATAAGAAATCAAAAAACCACATCCTGCGGTAGCCCCTTCACTCATTCCCAGTATTTCTTGTTTATAATTTTCCGGGATATAAGAATCATACTCGTTGCATATTTTTTCAATATCAAAATAAGACAACCCATAAGAACTTGAACATATTAACAGTAGAGCTTTCATAGCTAAGATTTTATCTGAAAGAGCATAGCCTGTTTGATAACCCAAATCATAATGATTATCAGCTTCAACATATAAATACATTTGTCCGTTTGAATCACACCATTCTGAATGGCCAGAAATGCCTATTCTTAAGAAAGCAAGGCGATTACTAATATTATGACAACAGCAAATTATACTTGCACCAATAAATATAATTAAAACAATTGCTAAAATTTTTTTTACCTTTGCAAATTTTCCAGTAAATTTTAAATCCGCACAAATACCTCTCTTGCTAATTTTACACCATTTTTTGCGTGTAATATATATTAGAAAGAAAAAGACTCCACTTAAAATAAATGTTATTACAATACTAAGTCCCAACATTTATTTAACTCCTCTTTTATTTTATTCGAATTTTTTACGATACTTTTTATTTTTAAATTCAATTCCAATTGAATTTTCAATAATATGGGATTTTTCTTTTTATTTACAAGTAAATATAAAAATAGCAATGAAATCTCCTATTTTTTTCATTATCTAAAATTTTTATTTTATTAATCAAAAAATGATATTAAAAATTAAGTTACGATTTAATATCGAAAAATTTATTTAACAGTTATATTCAAATCACTTGGAATTAAAACGCTTGGTTAATACTTTAGAATTGAATTTCCAATCAATTTAAAAAAAATAAAAAATATCTTACAATTTTTTTTTTAATATTCTGCGCAGGATTATCTTTAAATTTAAATTAAATTGTCACATTATTATATATAATTTATTATAGATAAACGAAAATGAAAAAAGTTTGATGATAAAAAAGATTGGCACTATAGAGATTCCTGTGTCAAATATGAAGAGAGCCGTCTCTTTTTATGAGAATGTATTAGGTCTTAAAAAAAATTATGATCACCCTGTATGGACTTCTTTTGATGTAGGAGGTGTTTCATTTGCTCTCGCAGCAAGCGGAACAAAGGAGGAGAAAAAAGATGCAGAGTTGTGCTCAAGCTGTTCATTATGCGTGCTTAGATTTGCAGCTGGTAAAATGAAATTAGATAAAAAAGCTCCTACTGCAACTTCTATTCTTAATTTTGAGGTCGGAAATCTTGATGAAACTTATGGAATTTTAAGAGAAAGAGGTGTAAAGTTCATCACGGAACCAAAAGAACAAGGTTGGGGCGGAAAAACCGCTATAATGCTTGACCCCGATAATAATATACTTGTTCTCTACGAAGTATGAAATGAAATCGATTGTTTTTAAACACATCCAATAAAAATTTAATAAAAAAAAAACGGACCCGGAGGGATTTGAACCCCCGTAAACCACCTTAGGGGGGTGGTGCGATATCCAAGCTTCGCGACGGGTCCATATTTAATCGCTAAAGAGATTTAAACAAGATTTAATATTTGCTATACAATAAATTATGCAGAGATATTTGGTGTCAATTTTAATAGATATTTTATCGAAGATTTTTTTCTCTCAATTTTTTACTAGGCATTGAATCATTTTATTATTACTAATTTTATCAATAGTTATTATAGAAGTTAATTTTTTCTATTAAAACCTAATTTAATAACAATTCTTCTTTTTATATATTATTTAAGATCCATAAATTTACAAAAGGTTTTAATTAGTATAATTTTAAAATAAAATAGGATTAAAATTTTTTTTAAAGAGATAGGTATTTAAAAAGGATGCACAGCCGCCAACAACATAAACCCCTTGATTTTTTAAGAGGTAGTATTGATAAAGTTATACTAATAAAGGTTAAAAAAAATAGACTTTTTCGTGCAAAATTGAAGGGTTATGATGAGCACTTAAACCTTTTTTTGGAGGAAGCAACTCAGATATTTGAGTATCAGGATGATGATGGGAATATAAGGGAAGAGAATGAAAATCTTGGCCGGATTGTAATAAGAGGAGATAATATAGTATTTTTAAATCTGGCGCAGTAAATTTAAAAAACATTTACTGGTTTTAGAAATAGATGAAAATAAGAGCTATTACGATTGGATTACAATTTCCCTTTTATCAGCCTCTAGGAATTAAAAGCTTAGAATCAGTTTTAGATGTTCAGTTTCAGACTTCTAAAGAATTATTAGATGAGTTAAAAGAGAGATTCGAAAAAATTGGAATAGAAATACAAACTACAAGGATTTGTACTCAACCATTATATCAAAAAGATGGAAATCCCTTTTTGAAAGAGAACTCAAATTTTAATGAAAATTTGAACAATCTTAGAAAAGGAATAGAATTATTAATTTCCCATTGTAAAAAGGTCAATATTGACTTAGTCGCTTGTCTAACTATTTTGGCTGATGAATTTGAGAATTATGGTTTAATAGAGCAAAAATTTCTCAAAAATGTTCCAAGGATTCTTGAAGATTATGAAAATCTTTTTACTTCCATTCAAGTTGCTTCTCAAAAATATGGAATTAACCTTCTTTCAATAAAAGATTGTGCGAGTATAATAAAGCAAATTCCACTTAATAAACCATTTAATTCTCATAAATTCTGTGTGAATGTTAATGTACCAGAAGATACACCATTTTTCCCTGCTTCTTATCACTTATCAGATAAACCAAAATTCTCAATAGCAGTAGAAATGGCCGATGAAGTAGTAGCAACCTTACAGCACTCAGATAGCTTGCATGATTTTCAGAAAAAGCTCAAATCCAAATTTGAAGAGATATTTAAGAACATTTCAAATATTTGTAAGAATTGTGAGAAAAAATTCAAAATTCAATTTCATGGTATTGATTTTTCTCCTGCTCCATTTCCTGAAGATTTAAAAAGTATCGGTAAAGTGATCGAAGAAATGGGTATTGAATATTTTGGTGCCCAAGGTACATTTTTTGCCGTTTCAATGATAATGAATATTATAAAGTCTTTAAATATTAAAAAAATTGGTTTCTCAGGATTCATGCAACCAATTCTTGAAGATTCTGTTTTATCCAAAAGGTTGGATGAAGGAAAATATACAATTGATTCATTATTACTTTATTCTGCAACTTGTGGAACCGGACTTGATTGCGTACCATTGCAAGGGGATGTAAGTGAGAGAGAGATTTTTTACATACTATTAGATCTTGCATCTTTAGGTTTATCATTAGAAAAACCATTAACAGCAAGATTAATGCTAGTTCCGGGCAAAAAAGAGAGCGAAAAGTCTGACTTTGAATCAATTTATTTTTGCAATTCTCGAATGATGAAATTAAAAAGATTAACAAAAGCTCCTTCAAATGATTTATATGAAAACGCAGAAAAAATCAAATTCATAAGGTTTTTATGAATATCAAAAATAATTATACTTCATAATTCTAGGTGTAAAAATCCTTGGAATCATTTAAGAAATTTTATGTAAGTAAAACACTAAAACCCAATTTTAAATATGTTCATCTATTTCTCACTTTGTTTCTATTCGAAGAACATCTTAAAGGATTTGGAAGGTATAAACTACAAGAAGAATTATTAATCTCATCAGGTATGGCCAAATCAATTTTTAATAAATTAAAAGAGAATAATATGATTAAAAAAGAAACACAGAGAAAAGGTCATATTTTAAGTGTCAAGGGACAGGATATTTTGAAAAAAATAAAGGAAAAAATTGTAAATATTAGAAAAGGTAATATAATTTTATCAAAAATGGCATTTGGACATAGTTTTTACATTGCTCAAATAAAAGATGTGTTCAATAAATTGACTGATGGAATGGCGCAGAGAGATGCATCCATAAAAATTAAACATTTAGTAGATGATTTAAAAATTAAGATTGGAAAAAATGAATGCACCATTAAAGTGAATAATATTGGTGCAACTTGTTTAATATATGAGGATAAACAACTAAAATTACCTGAATATAAAGATAAATCAAATTTTATCTATGATTTTTCTATTTCCGAAGATATTCAAGATTATTTATATAAAGAATTAAGCCTTCAGAATAAAGATACTATTATTATTGGAGGGAGTAGCATAGATATTAAAGAAAATATCGAAAAAAATCAAAAAGGCATAATAGAAGAAAGAATTGCACGATTAGTTGCAATAAATTCTGCATTAAGCTTTTTTAATATGGATTAAATCACACTAAGATTATATAGATAAAATGAAATTCGAAAAAAATATTAAAATAATTATTCCAGAGAAGATTTTTTTTCAATTACAGGAATGTTCAAGGAACGCTTCACCAAATGAAGCATGCGGTTTGATTTTTGGAGATATTCAAGAGTTAAAAAATGAAGAGGGATATCAATACATCTATTCTGCGAAAAAATTTGAGTGTATAAAATCATCAAAACCCTCTCCAGTTGCTTTTTTAATGGATAATTTGGAAAAATTTAACGAGATTTTTGAAGAAGCATCAAAAAAATTTAATTTAAGATTAATTAGCATTTTTCATTCTCATCCAGGTTCTGCAATGCCAAGTGGAGTTGATTCTAATTATATGAGAATGCTTTATGATTGGGGAGATCTAAGATTTAAACATCAAATTTGGACAATTATTGATGGAAAAAAGAAAAAACTGAATGGATTCCTATTTTTAAAAGATGGTATAATTCAAATAGATGTAAAGATTCAAAAATAATTATTTCTTTTGCTTAAATCCGCTTTTTGTTATGGTCGCTAATTGCAATTTATAACCTGAACCTGCATCTCTTGCTCGGGATGAAGTTATAGCTTTTTCTACCAATTTTGATCCCTCTGGAGCAGTCATATTTTCTTTCCATTCTGTTTCCAAAACTCCGAGAGAGTAGGGAGAACCAGAACCAAAACTAATGAACTTTTCTTCTTCATATAAAGTTCCAAGAAGGTCGATCCCATATAGCATTCCTATACCTTCTTTCTCTGAATACCCTGCAATTATCATTAAGGTAAGAAAATATGAACGCCCCTGATAAAGTAGATTCCTAACGGTATTAGCAACATATTTTGGTTCAGGGATCTTTTCTTCTTCGACAGTCTTAAGATTAGATAAAGCAATGGCTTGATTCACAACATATTGACAATCAGCTACACCACCGCTAATCGTGGCAGCACAGAAATCGTTTATTTTGAACAATTTCTGGGCTTGTTTTGTTGCAACAAAATATCCCGCTGTTGCTTGAGATTCAGTACCTACAACCACGCCATCCTTTATTTTAATTGCAACCGTAGTTGTACCTGTTTTGATAATATTATCTAACGTCTGTGAATCAAATTTATTATTTAAAATGTGTTCGTTCATAATTGCTTAAACAATCTTTTATATAATTTAAGTAATAAATGAGTTCTTTAATATTTATTTTTTTTCTCTATATACCAAAAATCATAAAATTTTAAAGATTTTAAAAATTAAAAGAAATATGGCAAGGTCGCAAAAAAGAAGTAAAAGAAAATATACCGGAAAAAAGTATAAACATTTTGGAAAAAAGAGAAAAAGAGAGCTTGCAAGATTTCCAACAGAAACAACTATTGAAACTGAGAAAAAGAAAAAACAAAGAGTTCTTGGTGGGAATTATAAATTAAAATTATTTTCAAACTCCTTTTGCAATCTAACAGACACATTAAGTAAAAAAACTGAAAAAACTAAAATTCTCAGATTTGAGGAAAATCCCGCCTCTAAAGATCTTTCTCGAAGGCACATTATAACTAAAGGAGCAATAATTCATACTGAGAAAGGATTAGCAAAAATAACAAGTCGCCCTGGTCAAGACGGCATGATTAACGCAGTTCTTATAAAAGAATAATCAGTCTGTTTCTATTTTTATATTTTTCACAGTTGCGGATTTTCCTTTAATAATTTTGGTATCTGTAGAATCACAAAACTTACATTTAAATAAAAGCAACCCCGTTAAAGCATCTGTTTCTTTAAAGCTAATTGTTGTTATTTTACCGCACTTATTACATTGAATTTCTCCAGGAGTGACTTGCATGTTTAGTCTAGCTCCTTCTGCAATAGTTCCTGTTGTCGCCATTTTAAATGATTGTTTTAAAAGTTCAGGAACAATAAGAGTAAATTCTCCAATTTCTAAAAATACTTCTGTAATTTTAATAGCATTATATTTTAAAGCTGTGTTTAAGGCAACTTGATAAATTTGTGATGCAAAAGCAAACTCGTGTATTTTTTCTCTCCCCTATTACTTAACTTTTTATTTTCCTGATTTGCTTTGCGATTTCAAATAATATTTTTCTTTTCTTTTTGCCTTTAGAATCAATGAGAATACGCCCCGGGTTATCCCACCATGTCTTTGGATATTTTGAAGTATTTTCAATTTTATATTCATAACCTAATGTTTTCACCGCCTTCTCTATATCATCTAAAGTTACCTTTTCAATTGCAAGATTTTTAGGTAATCTACGACCTTGATTGATTGTTCGATTCTTATCAAAATACTGGGGCCAGAAAATAAGATATGGAATTCTCTTTCTCATTATTATACTCTATTTTTTAAATTGATGGAAAATTTAAATATTTTTTTTGAAATATTATAAAAAATTTATATTGTGTTTTACTAATAGAAATAAAGAACCTACTTTGCGAATTAACTCCTATTAAATATGGGATGGTGGTCTAGCTTGGTATGATTCTGTAAAGATTTATTCTTTACAGCGTAATTCTTGGCTGGGGGCCAAGAGGTCGGGGGTTCGAATCCCTCCCATCCCATTCTATTAATTAAATTATTAATTTAGATTTTAATTGTTTTTATTTTAATGAATATAGTGATAAATATTATGGAAATATTTAATGAAATCGAAGAAAAATATATTAAAATAAATGGAATTACCCTTCATACAATTATTACTGGGTCTGGAGAACCTCTCATATTACTACATGGATTTCCAGATTTTTGGTATGGTTGGAAAAATATAATTTTAGGGTTAAAAGATAAGTTTCAATTAATTGTTCCTGATATGCGAGGTTATAATCTTTCCGATAAACCGGATGGAATTGAAAATTATAAATTAGATATTTTAATAGAAGATATTAAATGTTTAAGCGAAAAATTAGGTGTTACTGAATTTAATCTTGCAGGACATGATTGGGGTGGAATGGTATCGTGGGCATTAGCCGAGAAATATCCTGAAATATTGAAAAAATTAATAATATTAAATGCGCCCCATCCAAAAATATTTAGAGAGTTAATTACAAAAGATAACAACCAAAAAAAAGCCAGTGGATATATCGTCAGATTTTTAAAAGAAGGTGAAAATTTTCTCTATGAAAACAATTTTCAAGCTTTACAATTGTCTGTTTTTGGTACAGTAAAAAACAAAAAAGCATTTAGTGAATTTGATAAAGAAAAATATATAGAAGCATGGTCCCAACCAGGGGCATTAACTGGAGGAGTAAATTATTACAGGGCAAATCGTAGCTATGAGGAATGGTCTGGAATAATTAATGTCCCAACTTTAGTTATATTCGGTATGAAAGATATTTTTGTATTACCTAAAGTACTCGAAGGATTAGAAGATTTTATTAAAGATCTTAAAATTGTAAGAATTGAGAACGCATCTCATTGGGTTATGCACGATGATCCTGAATTAGTTAATTCAAGTATACAATCATTCCTTAGAGGATAATAAAACATAGATTAAATCAATCTATTTCTTATGGAACAATTCATTGAATAATTTAATCAATTCGCTTTATATAAAATATATGACCGCTCCAAGCAGAAAGATCGATATAAAGACCATAAGTATCAAGATCTTTGCCCTTATAGATAAATCTTTTTTGTGTTAGTAAATCAGTAAAAATCCAATCATAAGTATCGTAATTTAATTCTTCAATTCTAACATGTCCTTGCGCAGGATTTGGACTGTAATTTACAACTATAAGATGATGCTGTTCTTTGGACATCCATTGATAAGAAATTAAGTTAGTATATGTGTAATTTTCAGTATTTATAGGCTCAATCTTACAGAGAGCCCATTTACCTTTGGTTAATTCCTCTGCAGATGCAACATTTAATAGTTTTTGATAAAAATCTAAGAGATCTTGGTTATCATCCTCAACTGGACGCCTTCCTAATTGAACCGGTATTTTTACTTTATACCCCTTCATTTGTCCTTCATGGACTAATTTTGCACCAGGTAAAGTGAGACTTATAATTGCAGCTGCTCGAGAACGTTCTTCACCAAATACCGTTATTGCTCTAAGTTCATCATGATTTTCAATAAAGCGTAAAAGTTTCCTTTGATAATCCCATTCTGCACGGAGATGACTATAAATTGTTTCAGCTCTCTCGTGCAGCATACGATCATACAACCGTTTATCATAGCAAAAATTAAATCCTTGTTGCTGTAATTCCCATTCCATATTCCAATATACTTCTGCAATAAATAAAAAGTCTGGAAATTTTTCCAAAACCTCAGAGATTACTTCCCGCCAAAAACCTTTCTCTGGTCGAGGTCCCGCTCTTTCTCCCCAAGTACGACTAAAAACATCATTAATCATTAACATTGCCATATCACAACGAACACCATCACATTGTTCAGCAATGTTGAGTAAAATATTTATTGCTTTCTTTCGGGCTTCCGATGAAAATGCGTTTATTTGTACTGTATCCGTCCAAGGTGGAAAGAAATTAGGATCCTTTCCATGTGCATAAATATGATCATTAGTACTAAAAAATTCAATTGGATGTGCTCTATAATCATTAATATCTCCTTTTATGAATATATCTGGTTTTTCTAAAATCCAGGGGTGATCAACAGCTACATGGTTTGGTACGTAATCTAGTAATAAATACATATTCCGTTCGGTTAATTGTTTACGGAAGTCTTTTAAACCATCTTCACCACCAAGATGAGGATCTACGTGATAGTCAAAGATGGAATAGGGCGAGCCTACAACATCTTCTGTCTTAAAATCACTTAAAGCTTCATGATATTCCTGTTGTAAGCCAGTGTGGTTAAGAGCAATCTCTCTACTTTGAGGACTGCGTTCCCAGACACCCATAAGCCAAATAACATCGAAAAATTTTAATTCTTGACCGAAAACCTCAGGAGGGATATTATTAAGCGTAATTTCGTGTTTATAAATATTTGATAAAGCTTGAAGCCAAAGCCAAGTGTTTATTTCATAAATTCTAGGTTGCTCCAGCCAATCCAGATTTTTACTTCTCATTTTAAAATCATCTTTTAAATAAAAGTCAAATTTTCTTTATAACATATCTCTTAGTCATAAAAATTATTAATCTGTTTTTATTTTAAAGAAAATAAGACAAAAATTATTTGTGAAAACCAATAAGAAATTATAATAAATTTTAATTAAAATGATTTATTTAAGGAATTATCCTATGATTAATGAAAATATTATATTTGAAGGAGGTTTTTTAAAAAAATGAGTTATGTAAAAATTAATATACCTGATAAATTAAAAAAAAAAGTAATTGATACAATTTCAAACATTTCGAGCACTCCTGAAACAAAAATTAAAAAGGGAATGAATGAAGTTACTAAATCAATTGAACGCGGCATTGCTAAATTAGTTATCATTGCCGAAGATGTTGATCCACCAGAAGTTGTTTTCCATTTACCCTTGCTCTGTGATGAGAAGAACATTCCATATATTTATGTTAACACAAAAAAAGATTTGGGAAAAGCGGTGGGTTTAAAAATTGATACATCCTCTCTTGCTATAATTATACCTGGAGAAGATAATGTAGCAGCAATTAAAGATATTATCAGCCAAGTTAATAAATTAAAGTAGAAACATCAAGTTGAGATTTATTGAGTAAAAGAGAAAAGGGTAAAGAAGGGTATGTAGATCGATCCTATCCGGCTCAGGTCATTCAGGTTGTTGGAAAAACTGGGATGACAGGGGAGATAATGCAAGTCAAGGTCAGGATCTTAGAAGGGCCGGATAAAAACAGAATTTTAACTCGCAACGTTAAGGGACCAGTTCGTTTAGATGATATCGTTTTATTAAGGGAAGTTGAACGAGAAGCAAGAAAAATTAGAAGATAAAAATTTTTATTATTTGATTTAATTTTTTTAGTATCTTTTTTTTGTGTGAAATTGTATTTTAAATTCAAACAACTGTTTATTTTAATCTTAATATAATATCTTGAAAAAAGTATAAAAATTAAAAAAAATATTATTAATAGGGTGCTTCAGAATTATGAATTTTCAATTCTATTCCCGTTGAAGCGATAAATCATTTATTCTTAAGCGCTCCGCTATTAATTTTATTAAAAATTCTATTAATCGTTTTCTTCAGTATTTATGTCAATATTTTTTGCTAGCTTTTTTCCAATTTTTATTTCTAAGAGCCCATTAGCCATTTTTGATTTAACCATGTTTTCATCTGCATCAATTTGTAAGGGAATATCAAGATTAATATCCTTTTTACTCATCCATGCGAAAAAATCCATGAAAAATGGTGCTTCACATACTCCATAAGATTTTTTACTTTCATCACTCACACCTTCTTTCTCATCAGATTTTAATCTTTTTGCAGCGACATTTAAATTTCTCCCAACCATTGTAACTTTAACATCGTCTTTAGTTAGCCCTGGCAATGGAATAGTGATTAAATATTTATTCTCATGTTCTTGTATATCGTAAGGTACCCAGCCTTCAAAAAATTTCATACCGTGTTTCATACCTTTAAAAATCATTCCCTTTAATGCTGCGATATCATGTGGAGAACATCGAAAATGGCTATGTCGAAATCGTGGATTAAAGCTTCCTTCAAAACACATACTTTTTTTTAACCTCTTTTTTATTTTTTTGTTTATTAAATTCATTTAATTTGTTTAAATTTCTAGAATTCTTCCTCATCATCGATTATTGGAATAATTTTTGTATGTTTTTCTTTTTCTTTCTTGAGTTTCTCGAGAATTTTTTTATAATCCTCTAAACCATTATCAAGCTTGTTAATTCTATCTGTAAAGTGCTCTTTTTTCTCTTCTAATTCCTGGACGATACTTTGAATTCGTTCTATATTACGTGGAGAATAGTCAGATTTGTCAATTTTTTTAGCATGTTTTGGAAATTCTGGAAAAGTATAAGGAAAGCTACAAAACATTTGTTCAAAATGTTTTTTACTTGGTATGGCCTTTAAAACAGTTTGAATATAATCACCAAGCGTATCAATATTTGGTTGGAGATTATTTTCTAACACTTTTTTTAATCCTTCAATGCCACTTTTGGTAATCCTATAAATCTTTTTTAATCTATTATTTTCAGTTTTTTCCTCTATATCAACGAATTGTTGTTCTGCTAATCGATTTAAGAGTGGATAAATTGTACCGGATGAAGCTCTCCATACATTTTTAAATTTTCTATTTATTTTTTGAATTATTTCATATCCAGAAATACCATCATTGTTCTTTATCATTGATAATACTAATATATCCAATCCTGATGAATGACCGCCATGATATCCGCTAAATCTCTTGCCAAAAAACATTTTTTTTTAATTCACCAATTTAAACAAATTATTAATCTATTCAAAATATATTTTTTTTTATATATATCTGTTTAGATATATATA
>Ga0209986_10000441_pt1 | contig 39469 bp, 25 predicted proteins | sample BlataG_FD_183168 | JGI IMG/M metagenome (GOLD analysis project Ga0209986, IMG submission 183168) | Deep subsurface microbial communities from Black Sea to uncover new lineages of life (NeLLi) - Black_00105 metaG (SPAdes) (version 2) | ecosystem: Environmental > Aquatic > Marine > Oceanic >... | reverse complement strand
CGATGAAAGAGCAAAGAAGTGCTATTGAAGTAAATATGCAGGAGGAGACAAAAATGGATTTTAAAATTTCTAACAAGATGTGGGGCGAAATTAGAAAGAAGAGCTTATTGCCGGCAATTATTGGATTACTTCTGGGTTCACTATATGTATTTTATGTGATGAAAATTAAATACCTGATAACAGAGACCTGGAAAAAAAATATCGATCATGTATTTTTTACATTGAGCTTAATAATAATAGTTTATTGGTTGCAAAGGGCCTCGGGAGCATTCTTTAATTGGTATAAGCTGAACATCGCATCCAAGACGAAAACAAAGTTGGACGACAGATTCATACCTTTCTTTGCAAGGACGACAAATGTAATCCTGTGGGTAATAGCTCTGATTATTCTTTTGAGTCACTTCGGCATTAACATAAATGCGCTTGTAGCAGCTCTGGGTGTAAGTTCGTTAGCTATTGCCCTTGCCGCCCAGGACACCATTGCCAATTTAATAGCCGGGTTCTTGATTATGATAGACAAACCATTCAAAATAGGAGACCGGATAAAACTTCCCACTGGAGAGATGGTGGAGGTGTTGGAGATAGGTATCAGAAGGTCTAAATTTTTATCTGAGGATAAAGCAATAGTAATAGTTCCCAATCTCGATTTGAGTAAGAAAAAGATAGTAAATTACACGTATAGCGAAGAGGAATCAGCATGACACCTATTTTATGAATTCTTTTGTTCCGTAAGAACATAATTGAAGTTTAGAGAGAGGACTCGAACGATGAAGATCACATACGTATCAACCTATCTTCCCCAGAGGTGCGGGATAGCCACCTACACAGATTATCTTATCCGGGGGATTGAAGAAGTGGACCCAGCATCAGAGATTAAGGTTGTCGCAGAGCGGGGAGCATCTCCTGTTAAGCAAGAGAAATTTGAGGTAATCCCCTGCTGGGACAGAAATGAGAATTATGTCGAATCCATTATTCAACACACAAAGGGTGCAGACATAGTCCATATTCAACACGAATACAGTATATATAAATTTGATGATAGATTGCCTTCGGTAATTGAAGGATTGGATTCCGCTGTTAAAAAAGTAATAACCATTCATTGCGTGAGACCAAGCCAATTCTCTGAAAGAGGAGCCACCGATGAGAACTTTACCAAAAGGATTGCCCAGCTTGCTGATAAGGTCATCGTCCATCTTGAATCCCAAGAAGCAATACTGAATAGGCTGGGTATATCATCACAAAAGATTCATCTTATCCCTCATGGAACAGAGCTCAGCGGAGCAGATAAGAAAGATTCGAGGAAAAGATTTGAGTTGCCAGTGGGGGGAAAGATACTTCTTATGTTTGGATTTGTTAAGAAGCATAAATGCCTGCATATAGTTCTTGAGGCTCTCGATGAGATATCAAAAAAAGTCCAAAACGTATATCTCTTTGTAGCTGGAGGGCTTGCTCCTGCACCATCAAAGAAGGACAAGGAATATATAGAATTTGTGAATAAGAAGATTGAAGAGCTGAATCTGGAAAGAAATGTTATATTCCCTAACAGATTTTTTCCCAATGAGGATGTTCCCTATTTGTTTAGAGCCTCTGATGTCGTGCTGTTTCCTTATTACGAGGAGGACCGATCTGCCTCCGGCTCGTTTCATCTTGCCATAGGAGCGAAAAAATCTATCATTGCCTCCAGAATACCAAAGTTTGAGGAACTGAAAAACATCTGTGATGAGTTGCTCATCCTTCCTTATAACTCCTCTGGAATTGCAAAAATAATCCTTCGCCTTTTTAAGGATCCCAAATTTAAAAATTATGTGCTCGATAGAACCGAGCAGTTCAGACAGAGAACTTGCTGGCAGGCGGTAGCGAAGCAACATTTGGAATTATACCAACAATAGGGATAGAAATCATGATTGTCCAGAAGTTATTTAATCAACTATTGTTCAGTGAGGAAGCAAAGTGAACTCTTCTTTTCACCACTCGGTTGAAATGCTGGGAGACGGCAAAGTGATTCAAATAGCATCTGGGGAAACTGTTTTCAAGCTGGATTCATATGAAAAAAATCCTGTGGTAAAACCTAAGGATATTGATCTTACCTGGAATGAAGATGGAAAATCAAAAATCGGAGCGGTTTTCAATGGTGGAGCAGAAGTCTTTAAAGATAAAATTGTCTTAACCCCAAGGTGTCATAAAAATTATCAGGAAGGGACATTTTTCGATCAGGACTTAGGTCAAAAAAGACATTGCTTGAAAAACTATATCTCAGAAGTATGGCCTCTGGTCAGCAAGGACGGTATACATTTCAAAAGATTTCACAATGTTTTGATCAGAGGGGATGGCACCGATCACCAGGATTTCATCTACGGGATAGAAGACATAAGAATTGTCCGATATCCACAGATCTATTTGCTGATTGGTTGCGGTAAGATAAAACCTCCTTTCAAAGCCAAAAAGGCCGATAGAATAGCCATCTATTCGACCAAAGACTTCATAAATATCACCTATCACGGCCTAGTTAGATCTTTTGACAGCCGCAATGCGATTCCCTTCGCTGACTTAATCAGTGGAAAACTTTATATGCTTTTTAGATTTCACCCCAATATCCATCTGGATTTTCTTGAGGCTGGAATGGATCAGTTGCTCAATCCCTCTCAGTATGAGGATTACTGGAGAAAAATCTACCAGAGGCGAGAAAAAAATCTGCTTTTAGAAGCGGGGAACTATCCTCATGAAAAGGAAAAGGTGGGTCCGAGCACCCAGATCATCAAAACCGATAAAGGCTGGTTGCTTATCTATCATGCTGTTGGCGAAATAGACCTGGACATATGCAAAGAATATGGGTTGTTCCAGAAGATCGAAAGAGGATACTCCATATGTGCCGCTCTTTTGGATCTGGATGATCCCAGAAAGGTGCTTTGTCGAACCAAAAATCCAATTTACATCCCTTCAGCCCCTTACGAGTTATATGGCAATGACCTGTATCCTGTGGATGTGCCAGCAGTTGTTTTTCCGACTGGTACTATCATAATAAAGAACAAACTTTTGATCTATTGCGGTGCTGGTGACAAATACATCACCCTTTTAAGTTGTAACCTTAATGATTTGGGCGACTATTTGTGGAGGTATTGTAGAGTGCACAAGAGCTCCCACTGATTAGGCAGTGGTTAATATGCATGTATTTAAATACATTCTCACAATCTCTTATCCTAATCTCTTTTTCAAAATCACCAGGGGCTCCTACCCATATATTTCCTGAATCTGCCTTGCCGAGGATAAGTTAAGAAAGGGGCGGAGGAGTGGGTCTATTTCATAGACTTTTCTTCCCACCCTGTCATTGTTTTTCACCCATCACGACCTTAACCGTTTTCCGATTTCTCTTTATGTTTTATAGCGAAGGAAGGCTCCGATATTTCCGTATCTCCTAAGATTTGAGGGAGGTGTGATGTGTTTTACATGGCAGTTCTTGTCAATAGCAGCTTCAACTGCTTCATCAATGACATCCACCACAATTTCTGTTTTTAGCTGACAGGAAGGGCACCGCAGCTCATCTAAAAACAGGAATTTGCACTTGGGACAGATTTTTCCCTGTTTTACAAAATTGCGAGTGACGACCAGTGTTTGAACTTCTCCCCGGTTGAGTTTTTTCAGGGTGTCTTTTACTCCAGAAGCTGCCAGACCTCCTTTTTCCAGTTCAGAGATAAGGCGATTGACAATTTCATCTTCTTCTTCCTTTTTTAGATTCTTTTCAAGCTTAAGGGATTCCTTGAGCACTTTATCCAGGGAATCACTGGGTTTAGCCTTGATCCTGCCTTTTAATCTTTTTTTGAGATAAGGATGAAGAAGGGGTTCGAATTCTGCCCAGTGTTCATCCTTACATCCAAGAAAAAGCCAGTCAAAGTTATTCTTTTTGAAGAGGTTGAAAGTAATCTTAGCTGCATTTTTAAAATGCTCCTTGAGGAGAGCGGCTATGTGTCTTTCGATTCTTTTTGATTCATAACCTTTCCAGCCTCCTTCTCTGACTTTGGGCGGGACGTCGGTAATGAGATTTTTAAGGGCGGATATTTCTCCCATGTAAACTTCGCACCAGGCAGCTTCTCTCCGGTCGATGAGCAGAGTGCAGATGCAGCAATACTCACCCATAATAGCAGAGAGAGGCCGAACATAAGGGTTGTGGTCGAATATAACTCTGTTTCGAGGAGGGTCAGGAAGATTGAAAACTTGCCAGAAATCTTCCTTGGCACAGGAAAAAATTGCCAATCCCGGGAATTTGTAAGAAACGCTGTTTCTGGTGAAGAAGCGACTGATTTTATCCAGGTCGTTGCGAAAAGAGTTTTTTTTCTGGTTACTTATATCCATTTGCTCCAGGCGTTTCCTGCTTTTACTGATGAGATTTTTAAAGGAAAGATTAATTTCTTTTTTTGTCTTTCTGCTTTTATCTGTGTCAAGATAGAATGATGTAGTGAGAAAATCCTCACTTTTAAATCCGGCCAGCATTTCAATTTGTTTCCGGTTAAGTAATTTCATACGACCTCCTTTGTGGAATAAAATGTATGGAGATAAAGAAAAACAATGAAATATTTCTGTCAGGGTGGATTGTGGTAAAAGTTTTCACCCTTTCCTAAAATAAGTACAGAATCCTTATTTGTCAAGTATTATTAGACTTTACTCTTTTTCGGGCTATGATTATAATAAATGAGAAATAATTGAAGTTTGCTTCTCCTCTACCTTTTAGAGGAAAAGTCGGCTGCGAAGGAAGTTTCAAGTGCGGAAGTGGCGGAATTGGTAGACGCGTAAGCCTCAGGAGTTTATGGTCTTTTAGACCGTGTGGGTTCGAGTCCCACCTTCCGCACCAAAGAGCCATTATATTCAAGGCAACAGGTTCGCCTGAATCTTTTAAATTCAGTATATGTCTGGCAGGAAGCACATTCTCCTTATAAATCCCTGGATTTATGACTTTACTGCCTATGATTTTTGGCTAAGGCCTTTAGGGCTCCTCTACATAGCCTCAATTATTAGGAAGTACACGAATTTTCAGGTTAGCTACATCGACTGTTTGGACCGCTATCATCCTCTTTTACTAAAAAAAATGAAAGTGAAGCAGGATGGAAGAGGTCCCTATCCTAAAGAAGAAGTATTAAAGCCGCTGATTTTAAAAGATGTTCCAAGGAAATATTCCCGCTATGGAATTCCTATTCCTCTTTTCCTCCATGAACTCAAAAAAATTCCTTCGCCTGACCTTGTCCTGTTAACTTGCACCATGACTTACTGGTATCCTGGAGTCCAGCTTGTTGTGGAGCTGGTGCGGAAGAAATTCGGCCGAGTTCCCATTATTTTAGGCGGAGTATATGCCACCTTAATGCCTCAGCATGCCCAGAGCGCAACAGGAGTTGATATTGTTGTCCAGGGTGCTGGAGAGAGGAAAATTTTTCCCGTGCTAAAGGAGGTTTTTGGTGATAAGCACTTGCCTGACATCCAATTTGGATTTCTTGAGGATATTCCATGGCCTGCTTTTGATTTTTTAAGGAATAAGCGTGATCTTCCTCTTTTGACTTCAAGGGGATGTCCTTTCAAATGTTCTTTTTGTGCTTCCCCTTTGCTTTATGAAAATTTTGAACAGAGAAGACCCTCCTCTGTTCTGGCCGAAGTAGAATACTTCTATAGCCAGTTCCTTACTCAAAATTTTGCTTTCTACGACGATGCTCTTCTCCTGAACAAAGAGTTTCATCTTATTCCTTTTTTGCAAGAAGTAATAAGGAAAAAGCTTGCTTTGGCCTTTCATACTCCCAATGGTCTTCACATCAGGGAGATTGATTTTGAGCTTGCTTCTCTCTTTAAAAGGGCAAATTTTCAGTCTCTCTATCTCAGTCAGGAATCATTTGAAGAGAGGATATTGGAAAAAGCCTCAAACAAGGTTTCAGCCAAGGATTTAGAGAAAGCTTTAGATAATCTTAGGAGGGCGGGTTATAACTGCCACGATATAAATGTCTATTTAATGGTTGGTCTTCCAGAACAGAATATTTCTGGTATAAAAGATAGCATTCTTCGTGTTCGTAGTTTAGGAGCAAAGCCTCGTTTAGCCTATTTTTCACCTGTTCCTGGGACTTTGGAATGGCTGGTCATGATTAAAAAGAAGATAATCCCTGAAGATACTGACCCTCTTCTTCACAACAAACTTGCCTTTCCCTACCTCTGGGGAAGTTTCTCTGACAAAGATTTTGAATCCCTCAAAAACCTGCTAAATTAACCAAAAGATTAAAGCCTAAACCTTTATTGCCTTCTTGAATTTATTTTCATATAGGGTTAATTTATAGATGAAGCTTTCTTTAAATAAGGCTAAATATAAATTGAAAGGCTTTCTTAAATGAAAAAAAAATTTACAATTATTATCCTCCTTTTTTCTTTTTTTATTCCTATTGGGTCAGCAAAGACCAAAGCGAGTAAAATTCCTCCTAATTATAAAAAATGGCTGGAAGAGGAAGTTGTCTATATAATTTTACCTCGGGAGAAGGAAGTTCTTTTTCAGCTTCAAACAGACAGGGAAAGAGATCTTTTTATCGAAGCTTTCTGGAAGCAACGAGACCCTACCCCCGGGACCCCTGAAAACGAGTTCAAACAGGAACACTACCGCCGGATAAACTATGTAAATCATTTTTTCGGCCGGGGAACGCCGAAAGCTGGCTGGAAAACAGACCGGGGACGTATTTATATCATTTTAGGCGAGCCTAATGATATCCAGAGATTTGAAGGAAAAACCCAGATTTATCCTTCAGAAATCTGGTTCTACCAGGGAAAGACAGAAATAGGTCTTCCTGCTGGCTTCCACCTTGTCTTTTTTCAGAAAGGTTTTACAGGAGAATACAAGCTTTATAGTCCTGCTAATAATGGACCCCAAGCTTTGATGACATCTTACTACGGTGACCCAATGGATTACTACCAGGCTTATCAGCAGCTTAAGGAGTTAGAACCGGAATTGGCTAATGTTTCCCTTTCTCTGATTCCTGGAGAAGAATCTGGTTCTTTTGGTCGTCCTTCCCTGGCTTCGGATTTATTAATTCATAAAGTAGAGACAACTCCCCACAGACAGATTGAGAGCAAATACGCCCAGAAATTTCTCCAATATAAGGATATTGTGGAGGTGGAGTATACTGCCAATTACCTAAACAGCGACACCTTGGTTAAAGTTCTTAAAGACCCCGCAGGGATTTATTTTGTTCATTACGCAGTTGAACCAGACAGGCTTTCCGTGAATTTATACGAAAATAAGTATTATACAAACCTCAAGCTAAACGGCACTATTTCAAACTTGGAAGGGAAGATAATTTACCAGTATGAAAAAACAATCGCTCTTGAGTTTGATCAAAAGCAGATAAAAAAGGTGAGTCATCAACCCTTTGACCTTCATGATATGTTTCCCCTTATCCCTGGAAATTATAAATTTTCAGTCCTCCTCAAGAATGAGATATCCAAGGAATTCACTTCTTTGGAGCGAGACCTTATCATTCCCCAGGAAGAAACTCCACTTCAGATGGCTTCACTCCTTTTAGGCTACAGAGCAGTGCGCCTGGAGTCCGAGGAAAAACAGAATAAACTCAAACCTTTCCGGATAGGTTCTTACCAGATTTACTTCCAGCCTAATAGAGTCTTTCTTTCTCAGGATCCCCTGGTGGTGGCCTTCCAGATTCACGACTTGAATGACTACTTGAAAAAGAGGGGAGAGATGAGATTCTCTTTTTTTAAAGGTGGGCTGGAATTTAGGACCTTTACCAAAAAAATAAGCGAATATTCAAACTTGCCAAATTTTATCGAGGAATTTTCCCTTGGTGATTTCCCCCCTGCTCACTACAGGATTCAGGTTTCTTTAATAGCTGAAGGCCATGAGGTACTTTTTGAGAGTGAGTACTTTGATATTACTCATCTTGAGACTGTGGCCCGTCCTTGGATTTATTCAAGAATATTGCCAGACACAAAAAACCCTATCTATTCTTTTGTTATCGGTACTCAGTTCTTTAATTCCGGCAAAATGGTTGAGGCCCAGGCTAATTTAGAGAAGGCTTTCCAAGAAAAGCCAGATTCAGTAGATTTTGCCCTTAATTTAGTCCGTCTCTATATGTTTTTGGCAGATTATGAGAAGGTTGAGCCTATTCTAATTCCCTTTTTAAGCCAGCCCCAGCCTAAATACGAAATATATTTTATGATGGGCAAAGCGTATCAAAAATTGGGAAAATTGAACAAAGCCATAAATATTTTTGATAAAGCTATTTCTCAATACGGCCTGAATACAAATATTTTAAATTCCCTGGGAGAATGCTATTTTCAATTAGGAGAATCCCAGGAAGCTCTGGCAGTTTGGGAAAAATCCTTGGAAATAAATGCCAATCAACCTCAAATTAGAAAGAATGTTGGGGCTTTAAAGGGAAAAAAATGAAAAAAATAACAATTCTTTGTTTTGCCTTCGCTGTTTTTTTGTTTTTCCTTATTCCTTCCTGTAGCCTTTATAAATTAGAGCGTCAACTTGATCCTGTGAATGCTGAGTTTTTATCTCAGGTAAGATATATTATCTCCAAAGAAGAGCGAAAGATTTTCCTCGAACTTCCTGATGAGGGAAAGGAAGAATTTAAGAAGGAGTTTTGGAAACGGCGTGACCCTTCTCCGGATACTGAAGAGAATGAATTCAAGATGGAGTATTTCAATCGTCTTGAAAGGACAAATGAGTTATTTAGGGGAGAAGGCAGACCAGGATGGCTGACTGACAGGGGAAGAATTTATATCCTCTTTGGTCCCCCATCAGATAGAATAACCTATCCTGTAGGAGGAAGTTTCTACAACCGCTGTCGGGAGATATGGTACTACGGCAGTTTCCCTGTTTTGTTTGTTGATTATTACTGTACCGGAACCTATGAATTGGCCACTCTCAGTCTGGCCCATCTTCATGACCTGAACCTGGCTCAGTCATTGGCCCAGAAAACTTTTAAAAGGGAAAAAGAATTCTTTGATTTTAGCTTAAAGATAAAAAAAGGTCCTTTCACCGCGGACAGAATTGAAGCTATTATTTTAATCGAAATTCCTTATGCTGTCATTTGGTTCAAGTCAAAAAATGATAAGTTAGAGACAACCTTGGACCTTCATTTAGAACTGAAAGATTTTACTGATAATCTTGTCTGGGAATACAAAAGCTCCTTTGTTGTCATAACAGATGATATCGAGCTACAGGAAAAAAGCAAGAAAAAATACACAATTGAAATTCCTTTAGTTCTGGAAAAAGATTTAGAGAGGCTTCGGCAGGGAAAAAACCTGCTTCATATTATCCTCAAAAACAGGACCGGAGGCGAGGAATCGAAGAAAGTTGTGGAATTAAGTTTATAGTAAAGGAGCTTTTCAGTTTTGCTGCGAGTGTGGAATTTAGATTAAAAACTTAATTTCAGGCTTAATCTAAAAGCCCTTGTGCCTAATACAGAGGTAATTTTGTTATAGTTTGAGCTCAAAACTCGGATGCCTTCTGTGGAGTTTTCTTCTGATGGAAACCAGAAGCCGCCGTCATTTTGAGTAATGAATTGATACTTGTTTCCTAAGGCATTGATGATATCTACATAAAAACTTATTCTTCCCTTGTCTCCCAACCTGAATTCTTTCTCAATTCTACAGTCAAGATTATTATAGGGTTTGTTTCTTCTTGTTCCAGGTTCTTCAAGAAGAACATTCATATAAGTGCCATAAGCATTTTTTTCTTCTGTCCAGGATGATGGCGGGCAAATGAGAATACTTCTTATCCAGGGAGTACCACTCATGTGAATGTAAGAGAAACTCAGGAAAAAATCGTAGGGAAATCTATAGGTTCCCATCAACTTGATGACCAGTGGTCTGTCAAAATCGAGTCTTGAATTTTCCGGGAAATTGATGAAATAATTAGGACTTCCTCCTGCTGCAGAGAATCCAGAGCTAACATCATAACCTAAGCCAATATTGCCAGTAGTTTTGCTTAAGACCAGAGAGCCATACAACTGCCAGTTATTTGACATTCTTTTTTTGAATACAAACTCTAAGGCCTGGTACTTTCTCTTTAATTCAGGAACATTTTTAACTCTGTCAAAGGAAAGAGGAGCATTCTTAGACCAGAAATACACTGTAACCGGAGTATCTGGATAATCATTATTTCCTGGAACAATAGTGGTAAAAGGAAGCCACCAATTTTCTGTGTCCTGATCGATTGTGTACCAATCCTTACCCAGGTCAGGGTCATAGAGAACATTTTCAAAAATATTGCTTTTGTTCTTATGAATATAATTTATTCTAACGGAAAAATCGCTAAACACCTCTTGCTGGAGGCCAACAGTAAATTCATTAGTATAAGGGGACTTAATATCAGGGGCTATCTTCTTTTTATAGTAATCCTCTATATACAAGCGATAGTCTTCAGGAAAGAGGGTATATGTGTCATTAATGTCTACCTGTCCATCCATATTTTCATCATACCAGAAGAATTGGTGGGAGCGACCTGGGCAAAAAGGATTGAGATTAGATAGGTACTGGAGCATTGAATATTCTGAGTAGCGGGAAAAAGAGGCTTTGAAGACAGTTTTTCCATTGCCAAAAATATCAAAACTCAAGCCGACACGCGGTGACCAAGCATTCCAGATCATCATATTTTTCCATTCAAACATATCATTTTCGCCGTAAGGATTTATTTCGGATAATGGCTCGATTAATTCTTCTCCGATTGCAAGGGAGACTGGATTTCCGCTTGCTTTTTTCAAAAAAGCAAGTTGTTTGGCATGACTTCGGTCAAACCTGAGACCTAAAGATAAGGTAAACCTGGAAGCAAAAGTGGCTGAATCTTGAATGTAAAAGCTGTATCTTCTCTGTTCATTTTTTGGACTGAATTCACTTTCTTCTTTGCCTGTAATGTAAAAATGAATTCTGCCTTTGCCGACTGTGTTGCCTGTGGCCGGGGATTCACTCAATCCGAAATAATAAGGGCTACCATAATAATAATCTATTAACAAATTGTCTTCTTTCCATGTATTCCATTCTCCGTAGGCATATTCATACTCTGCACCAATCTTTAATTCGTGATTGCCCCCTAAGAAACTATCCTGGAAGCGGGTTAAACAGGCTCCTGCTTGAAATCTTTTATGCAGCACTTTTTCATTGAATCGAGCACTGCCCCAGAGTTGACCTGTACCTTCATTAAAATATCGGGGGTTGTCTCTTCCTTCTTCATTAAGAAGTAAAGAGAATCTGTGATAGACATAACCTCCTTTCAGATTAAAAAAAGTATTTTGGTTAATATTGTAGATAACTGCACCATTAACAAGATAATTTTTTTCATTATCCAAGATACGGGTAGCTTCTTCTGTCAAATTCCAGCTAAGGAAAGATTGGTGGACTGGTCGATGGCGATCAAAATAATTGAACATTCCTGTGATTTTGAGCTGGGAGCTAAATTGGTTGGTTAGCTTGATAAAGGCCATTTTTTCCTTATTGTACCAGGTATATTCTTGGTGGCTTTTTTCTTGAGGGTCTATCCAGGGAAAAAAAGGAGTTGTTCGTTTCTGATCAATCAAGCGTGAATTTCCAAAGAACCACAGTTTATCTTCTAAAAATGAACCGCCCAAGGAGAAAGAGAGGTCCCAAAAATATTTATCCATTACAGGGGGAGAAACTCCCATGGAACTTAGTTCTTCTTCAGGCCATAGATTGCTTGCTACTTTATTACTCGTATACCAGATAATGACTTCCCCGTTTAATTTATTTCCGCCTGATTTGGTTACAACATTGATGTATCCACCCTCAGTATATCCGACCTCTACAGGATGGGCAGCAGTTCCCAATTCTATCTCCTCCAAAATATCAAAATTTATATGGGTGAGGAGGACCATTTTCCCAGGATCATTCATACTCATACCGTCAAAGGAGTAAGTGTTGGCTCTGACTGTAGAGCCGTGAATAATGGATGTTTGCAGATAAGGCACACCTTCCTGAATTAAACCTGGAGTCAGATTGACAATGTGGTATAGGTCTCTGCCCATTGGGATATTTTCAAGAAGCTCCTTGTCTATGACCGAAGTAATTTTTGCTGATTCCACATCCAACATTGGTGAAGGAAATTTTATTGTAATTTCTTCTTCTGCGGTGCTCCTCTCCATAGTGATATTAAGGATGGCAGTTTTTCCTGCTTGAATAATGATATTTTTTATGTTAGTTGTCTTAAATTCGGGTAATTCAGCCAAAATTTCGTAACGGCCTGGGGGAAGATTGGGGAATCTTATAAGACCTGTATCTGAAGTGAAATATGTTTTAACTCCTAACAAGGCTGGAGATGAGACATAGACAAAAGCACGAGCTAAGGGCAATCCTTGGTTATCAGTAATCTTTCCTTTGATTGAGCCAGTTTGTCTTTGAGCTATAGCTGTTGAGCTTAGTCCTAAGAATAGACATAAAAGAAACAGAACATTGATTAATTTCTTACTCACTGCTGCCTCCTTAAATCCTCTGCTTTTTGAGAAATGATTTTTTAAAAAGATGGTTAATCCATTTTGTACGAATTGCTAATATTAACAATTATATATTTTTTTTACAATGTCTTAGGTCAGATTGTAAGTATCTTTTTTCCATGATATCCGAAAGTTTTTAGATTGGTTTTTTGGAATGAAGAACGGCGTTAAAAATCTGAAGGGAGCTAGTACAACATTCCCTAAATAATGTTACAAAAAATTGTCATTGCGAGCGATAGCGAAGCAATCTCTAACTAGTTGCAATTAAATGAGATTGCCGCGTCGCTTTGCTCCTCGCAATGACAAAATATAATGTATTGTTATTTTGAAAACGAACTACTAGGCTATTTCCCAAAACCTTCTTCAATCACGGTTTTAGAGATGCTTACATGATAAATTTTTTACTTGAAGGTCTCAGGCAGGTATATTAGAATAAAAGAACAAAGATGAAAAATAAATTAATAATAATACTAATTTTTTCCTTCCCCCTCCTTATTTTTGCCGAGAGTAAAAAATCACCTAAAGAGCTTCCTGAAAGGTTTAGAAAATGGTTTAAAGAAGAGGTCGTCTATATAATCACTCCCAAAGAAAAAGAGGTTTTTCTTAAGCTTGAATCAGACAGGGAACGGGATATTTTTATCGAAGCCTTCTGGAAACAGAGAGACCCTACTCCTGGAACTCCTAAAAATGAATTTAAAAGAGAGCATTACCGTCGTATTAATTATGCCAATCAAAAGTTTGGCCGGGCCATCGCCACCCCTGGCTGGAAAACAGATAGAGGTCGCGTTTATATCATTCTGGGTCCTCCTATGAATGTCCAAAGGTTCACATCATACACAAGAGTCTACCCAATTGAAATTTGGTTCTATCAGCAAGCTCCGCGGGGAGGTCTGCCTCCTGCTTTTCATGTTGCTTTTTTTGACAAGAAAGGGCTTGGAGAATATGTACTTTATTCACCTCTGAATGATGGTCCCCAAAGTTTGTTGATCGGATATCAATCACACCCCCATGATTACTTTGGGGCTTACCAGGAGCTCTATGATTTTAATGCTTTCTTGGCCCGGATTTCCATATCTCTGATTCCTGGAGAGGCTGTAGATCCCGGACAGCCAAGCATGGCTTCTGATCTGCTCGTCCAGAAGATAAACAGAGTGCCGCAAAAGGAAGTTAAAGATATTTATGCAGATAAATTTCTGAAATATAAAGATATAGTCGAGGTTGAGTACACAGCTAACTATATCGGAAACGATAATCTTGTTCAGGTCATCACAGACCATTCTGGAACAACTTTTATTAATTATTTCATTGAATTAGAAAGACTTTCTCTCAACCTATATCATGATACCTATTACACCGATGTAAAAGTTAATGGTCTTCTTACGACTCTTTCAGGCCAGATAATTTATCAATTTGAAAAAACTTATTCTGTTAAGCTTAATCAAGAACAATTTGAAATTTTGAGAGACAGCTCTTTTGCTATTTATGATATGTTTCCTCTTATTCCAGGAAGCTACAAATTCTCTCTCCTCCTGAAGAATACAGTCTCAAAAGAATTCACTTCTTTTGAGAAAGATATCTATATCTCTGAAGATAAGGGGCAGGTGCAAATGACTTCTCCATTATTGGCTTATGGCCTGAAACAGAGTAGTGCTTCTTCGTCATCCCTCATTCCTTTTCGAATTAATCAGGGACAACTTCTTTGTTCCCCAGGAAATATATTTTTAAAAAACGATACTTTGTATGTTTTTTTTCAGATTCGCGGATTAAATAAAAATCTCAGGGATAATGCCAAAATAAATTTTACTTTTTTCCGAAGAGAAGAAGAGTTCCTTACTGTATCAAAAAAATTGAATGAATATTCTGAGACTGGAGAAAATATTTTAGCTGACTTTTCTCTTAAAGATTTCCCTGCCTCTAATTACAAACTTGTCCTGTCTATCTCTGACCAGAATAATCAGCAAATCCTGACCGGGAGCAAATATTTCTCTGTTTCTCCAGTAAGGCAAATTGCCCGGCCTCAAATTTTTTCCAAGGTTACCTCTTCAGTTAAAGGAGCATTAGTTCCCTATATCAAGGGAATGCAGTATTTAAACAAAGGAGATGTGATAAAAGGGAGTGAATTATTGGAGAGAGCCTTTCACCAGAACCCTGGGATAGTAGATTTTGCCCTTGGTTTAGGCCGAGCTAACCTGCTTTTAAAGCGCTTTGAAAAAATAGAACCCATTCTTCTGCCATTTCTTGATAGCTCCAATCCTATTTACGAACTTTTAAGTTACTTAGCTGAAGCCAAGAAAGGCTTAAGTCAGTATGAGGAAGCTGTAAAATACTATAAAGATATCATATCTCATTTTGGATTGAGCCTGGATATTTTAAATTCTTTGGGCTATTGTTATTATAGATTAGGGGATTTTTCAGAAGCTCGAGCAGCCTGGAAAAAGTCGCTTGAAATAAACCCAAATCAGCCAGAAATAAAAAAATCACTTGATTCCATAAAGAATTAAGCATGAAAGGTGTCAGATTCATGAGAATAAAAAACTTCCTAACATTCTTCTTAATTTTAATGTTTGCTTTAAGCTCCTGCCGCCTTTATAAACTTGAGAGAGGGCTGGATGTTGAGGATAAAGAATTCCTGTCTAAAGTACGTTATATTATTTCCAAGGAAGAAAAGAAAATATATTTGGAAATGCCCAAAGAAGATAGAGAAGATTTTAAAAAGGAATTCTGGAAACGGCGGGATACAGACCTGGATACAGAAGAAAATGAATTCAAAACTCAGTATTTCGAAAGAATAAAAGAAGCCAACCGGCTTTTTACCTCAGGCAAGGAAGGCTGGCTCACTGACAGAGGAAGAATATTTATTTTGCTCGGCCCACCAATAAATAAATCTTTATATCCTTTTGGTGATTCTACTGTTCCTTATTCTCGACCCCAGGAAATATGGCATTATCCGGATTTCCCGGTCATTTTTGTTGATTACCGCGGAACTGGTGATTATCAATGTTATTATTTAAGTTTAAGCCATCAAGCTTGGATTAATGAAGCTCTTTTGGATGCAAAAGAGCCCTATTTTCAGCAAGAAGGAATATTTGATTATGACCTGAAAATAAAGAGAATAGACAATAAAAATTTTTTAGTTTTTGAGATAGACAAACAGTATCTATGGATGAAAGAAAAAGAGGAAAAATTGGTGACAACCCTGGAAATTGAGATAGAAATATTTGATATGTCTCATCAAGAATTGTGGAAACATAAGGAGAATTATCAGGTAACAAGCCCAGAAAATGTATTGGGCCAGGAAGTACAAAGCAAAGAAATCATAGAGATTGAGCTTGATTTGGCTCCAGGAAAATATATGCTCAATTCCAAAATAAAAAACCAAACAGATGACCGACAAAGATATAAGAGCAAAATTATAAAATTAGAGTAAAAGGAGATTAGGCTCATGAAAACCCCAAGATTGATAAAAATACTGCTTTTATTGGTTTTTATATTTTCTTTGCCTTTAATGAGTGCAATTAGAGGGAGAATAAGAATTTTAGTAACAAACTCTAAATGGGAACCTTTATCTGGAGTAAAAATAACTCTTATCAGCACCAAAACAGCCACAGTTAAACACACGATTATTACCAACACAAAAGGAGTTGCTACCCATGGTTCCCTCGAAAATCATGTTTTTGAATTTTCCTTTGAAAAAGAGGGATACCAGCCTCAGAAGAAAATGATTAAAATCCCGGCAGGGCTCTTAGTAAGAGAGGATATAATGCTGCTCACCATAGAAGAAGTTATAAAAAAAATGGAAGATAAGGACCCCTATGTTCAAGCTATTAATAAATATAATCAGGCAGTCTTCTTCCTAAAAAAAGAAGAAAATGAAAAAGCCCTTCCCTTGCTTAAAGAGTCAATTTCTTTAGATGATACCCTTTATCAGTCTCACTATGAAATTGGAAAAATATATTATCTCCAGGAAAAATACCAGGAAGCTGTTGGTTGTCTTGAAGAGGTAATTTTACTGAACAAGGAATATGCACCCGCCTACAGGTTAATGGCTGCAGTTTATGAAAAGATGGGCAAAAAAGATGAGTCAGAAAAATATACAAAATTAGCTCAAGAAATAGCCGGGGCAAGCGGAATTGATAAATATAACGAAGCAATTAAATATTTTAATGAGGGAAATATTGATTCAGCCATACCTCTTTTCCAAGAAGCCATTAAACTCGACCCAAAATTAGCCGATACTTACTATCAATTAGGTATGGCTTATGTAAATAAGGGAGAAAACGAGAAGGCTATCTCCAACCTTGAGAAATACTTAGAACTTGAACCCCAAGGAAAAAACGCAAACACAGCCCAATCCATCCTTAATTTTCTGAAAGATCAGAAATAGAGAAATTATTTTTTCTTTTCCTCTTGAGGATACATACTCTCTAATTTCTCTAAAATAGTCTTTACCTGCTGGATATTGGGAGCATCCGGGTATAACTCCACAAACTTTCTGTAATTCTTTATGGCATTTTTCCCGTCTCTTATTATCACGTATGAGTTGGCCAATAATATGTAAGTATTAGGATTAATTTTACTGTTAAGCTCAATGGCCTTGGAAAAATTAGGGATGGCTTTTTTAGCCAGTTTCAAATTGAGATAGTTCATTCCAACCAGGTAAAAAGCCTGAGCTATTTTTTCACTCTCCTCTGACTCTGAAACCTCAAGATATTTTATAAGATAAGGATTGGAGCGGGAGTACTTTTTCTCTACATGAAGGGTTTCGCCAAGGGCAAAGAGAGCCAATTTATAATTTTCTTGGCTTTGGATAGCTTTTATAAAATGTTTCACCGCCTCGTCAACATTTCCCTTTTGCCTTAACAAAATCCCTAAGTTATAGTGAGCTTCTGCAAACTCCGGCTCAATTTCAAGCGCCTTTTGAAAATGTTTGATGGCTTCATCCATGTTTTTGCTTTGAAAGGCTTTTTTTGCCTCAGCAATTTCCTCCAAAGCTTCTTTTGACACTGGCTGGGTTGATGATTTGCGGGCTCTGAGGATAATATCAGCTTCAAATTCTTTTGCTCCTGTTTTATGGATGACCACCGGAACTTTTATCTGAAAATAATCTTCGGAATGTCTTACTTCAAGAAAGTAGGCTCCTGGATTAGGAACTCCGGTTAGGCGAAACAAGCCTTCTTTGTCTGATTCGGCCCAGGCAAAATAATTTGTGCCAATAGTTTGGACAAGATAGGGCCAGACTTCTGGAGAAAAATCAGCTGTGCCCATAATTTCAGGCTTTTTTTGTTGTTTGTTATAGGCTAACCTGATTTCAACCTTAATCCCGGCTAAAGGCTGTTGGTTTTCATTATAGATGTGGCCAACAATAGCAATTTTATCAAAGTCAAGATATCTGGGAGGCTCCTGTTGCTGGGCCTTAAGCTCGAGGTTCAAGCCCCAGATTAAAAGAAAAAGCATCAGACACCAGACAAGTAATTTTTTCTTCATCTCTCTATCTCCTTCTATCTTATATAGTTTCAGACCTTAAGAGTATAGCATATTTTGCACTCAAAAAAAAAAGGGCAGCCAATAAAGGCTGCCCTTCTTAGAATCAGTGCAAGCTGAACTTTGGCTTAGAACTCGATTTTTACTCCTACAAAGAAAGACATTGGCGGGAACCACTGGGTGAAATTTCCATAATTGAGATTGGCCCATTCCAGGTTGTAGTCAGCGCCATAGGTATTTGTAACTAAGCGAATATCGCCGATGCTGTTGCTTCTTGAGACTTCGATCTGCTGGTTGAAAACATTAAAGATATCTGCGTAGGCAGAAATTGAAAATCTGTTCATAAAGGTAAATTTCTTTTCTACTCTGAAGTCCATTCTCCAGGTAGCTGGGTAGCGGTGACTGCCCCGGGGTTCGAGTCTGTAGCTGCGATACCTGCCATCGTGCCAATCATAACAAGAGGCTGTTTCTGTATAAGGTTTTCCACTGAACCAGTATAAGCTCATTCCAACGTTGAATCCAAAAGGCAGGAAGTAATTGCCGTTGAATTTGACCATGTGCCTGATGTCATTATCTAAATAGCCAAAGGCGTTGTAATCCGCCATTTCACTGTCGCCCCAGCCTCCATCAGCATCAGTGGCCTCGTATCCTTTTAACTTGGACCAGTTGTAGGAGGCAAGGAACTGGAATTTGTCATCACCGAGGTTCTTTTTAAAGGTCAGGATAAACACATCATACTTTTTGTAGGTATTACCCCACTCAGGGAATTCAGCATTATCAAAATGCCAGATGCCGTCCAAGTCAGCGTTGAAGTAGGGAGCATCCTCATAACCATAGTCAAAGTCATCAATTCTGTTTTTCCAGGCGCGGTGCATGTAATCAACTCCTATGGCAATAGTATCTGTGAGCATGTGTTCATAGCCAACTCCAAATTCATCCATGTATGAAGGCTTGAGATCAGGATTAGAGGTGCAGGTTGAAGCAGTGCCTCTGGTGTAGGTTGTCCAATGAGTCCAGGTGGGTAATCCGTAATATGCTCCATAATAAAAATCATAGGAATAGGCGAATAAATCAGGCTGTTTGTTTTGAATTAACCAGTCTCCATAAATGTCATAATATCTTCCCCAGCTAGCATGTATTTTATTGCCTTTAAGATTGTAGGCAATACCGATACGGGGCGCCAGCATGTCGCCAAGTCCCCAGTCGATGATATCTTCTTTGGCATGATTTTTCCACTTTCCCATCTCAGCTCGAAGACCAAGGTTTAAGGTCAGGTTAGGTATTACTTCCCATTTATCCTGGATAAAGAAAGTCCAGACTCTGTTAAAATTTTCTTTCGAATATTTATCTTTAGGTCTATCTGGATAAACATATCTGTACATTGGTGTAGCCGCCGTATCATAATGGAGTCTGATGTATTCATTTCCAGGATAACTTTCGGAATATCTACTCAGCCTGATATCGAGCATCTCTACTCCAACTTTAAGGTCATGAAGGCCAAAACCGGTCTCAGCAAAGTGACTCAGGTTTACCTGGACTGTGTCGCTAAAGCGTTCTGTGAAATAGTTATCGTAAGAAGCGCCGTAATAAACTCCTCCCCTGTAGTAGGTTGTACCAATGACTTTAGGTGCATTGTTGAGCTCGTTTCTCTTTATACTGTAGCGTAGGGTCAGGTAAGTATTGGCCCCGAAAATGGATGTCCACTCAGAATTTAAATTCCAGCCGCCCTGGAATCTGATTGCATCTATTTCAGAAGGGAAATTACTATAGCCAAGATAACCGCGGAGATCCGGGATTTCTATGGGGTCTTCCATCCACTGAGCCATGACTGTATGGTTGGCATGCAGCTTAAAGGTGAGCTTGGCTGAAGCATAGTGACCCTGATAGTATGCTTTTCCTGGAGTAGGCGTGAAATCAGTAATCCAATCATTGAAATCATTATACGTAGCCGAAGGTTTCCACTTGTTTCTTCTTTCCCAGGAAACAAAGAACCATAGCCTGTCTTTGAGAATTGGTCCACCAAGGTTAAATCCAGGTCTTGTTTCGGTAAGATAATGGGTGGCATCGGAAAAGTAATATCTGTTTCCTATGGCTTCTGCATTCCAGTCCACTTTGGTAATGTGAACTCTGCCCATACCATGGAAAGAATTGCTTCCTGATTTGGTAACAATATTGATAACAGCTCCTGTGCCTCGACCGTACTCTGCTGAAGCACCTGAAATAACCACCTGCATTTCCTCGAAATTGTCGAAGTTCATAGCTGTTGACCAGGTCTTGGTCATAGGATCAGTGGAATCCATGCCATCGAACAAGTAAATATTATCTCTGTCAGAAGCACCAAACATAAAGGGATTGTTGGCGTCAATGGCTCCAGGCATCATGGCCATGATCGTCTGATACTGGCGGTCATTGGCCAAGGTTTCAATAACTTCTTTGGAGATATTTACCTGACTTGTACTTGATTTGGTATCAATAACCGGGGAGATTGCTGTAACAGTAATTTCTTCTTCTATGGTGGTTGGTTCCATGATGATTGTAATACTGGTCGTTTTTCCAAGCTCAACTGTAATATTCTGCTTTATGACTTTTTTAAAGCCGGCCAGGGCAACAGTGGCTTCATAATCTCTGCCTACAGGAAGCAGAGGAATTCTAAAATATCCTCTCTCGTTAGTTACAGCGGTTTTTGTTCCCTGCAGAGCTTCTCCTATAAGGGCAACACTAACACCAGGAAGGGGCAGTCCCTCTGCATCTGAAACAATTCCTTCCAATGTGCCGTATTTTTCAATAGCTGAACTCAATGAAAAACAAAGGAAAACAGCCAGAACTAGCATCATAATTTTCTTTAAACTCACTTATTTTCCTCCTTTTTAAGTGATTTTTCCAAAAACCCAAGCCCTGATTTGTCTAAAATAAATCAGGACATTACTAAAATACTAAATAATTATCTTCCTTTTTAATTATCACCTCCTTTTTTTGATTCACTTATACTTATGTACTTGAAAAGGAATTATGCAGAAATCGTGCCAATTTCTTTTTTTATCTATCTTATTTAAAATAATTGTTTTAGGCAATATTAATTTTTATTATTTTTCACTTCAAATTCATTTATTTGAATTCAAATCCAAAATTTTGTATTTGGGGTATTTGGGGTCAAACCTTTTTTAACTTTTATAATTTCAGCTATTCTGTGTGATCCGTTCTTTTGCCCATAAACCAGCCCCGATAAGACCGGCTTTGTTGCCAAGGATTGCCTTTTCGATGGTACAACACTCAAAGGAAGCTTTATAAGCTCTTCTTTGTGCTTCTTTGAGAGCGAAGGGGAGAAGATAATTGCTTGCTGCCATTACTCCGCCGCCTAAGAGTATCTTTTCCGGGTTTAAAAGGTTTATAGTTGAAGCAAGCCCTATTCCTAAATAATAACTTGCTTGAGTAAAGGCCTGACGGGCTGCCTTATCTCCCTTTTGAGCTCTGCGAAAAACTTCCTCTGCTGAAATATCCATTTCTGTCTTATTTTGAACGTTAAAATTCTTGACAATTTTCGGGGCGGAAACTTCTGTTTCCAGGCAGCCTTGACCGCCGCACCTGCATCTTTCTCCTTCAGGATTGACAATTACATGGCCTATCTCTCCAGCAAAGCCCGATTGGCCATGCCAGAGTTTTCCTTCGAGGATAATTCCTGAGCCGACACCTGTACCAATGGTCAGAAGAACCATACTCTGGACTCCTTTACCTCCTCCAACCTTAAATTCTCCGTAAGCAGCCAGGTTGGCGTCATTATCTACCCAGAAGGGAACTTTTATAAATTGGGAAAGGGCGGGAAGAAGATCGAAGTTATCAAGGGAGGGGTAATTAGGAGATTGAAAAATTTTTTTCTCACTCAAGCTGAAAATTCCAGGAAAGCCAAAGCCAACTGCCCTGACTTTGCTCCTGGATTTTCTTTTGACATCTTCCCAAAGATTAGTCAATAGATGGAGGAGGTCCTCGATCGCGTCAGGAGAAAGGGTTTTTTCTTGGTAGAGAATTTCTCCCTTTTCATCAATAAAGCCGTATTTAAGATGAGTTCCTCCTAAATCAAAACCAGCATAAAAAGACATTCTCAGATTTTTTTACCGATGGCAGCGTAGTTAGAGGGAGAGTAGAGAAGTTTATTCAACTTGTCAATGTTTTGATTCAAGATAGAGGAAACCTCGTCAGCTCCAGGTAATTCATGAAGCCTTTCTTCTTCAATAGGGAAAGAGTATTTTATCTCCACCTCCTCAAAACCAACACTTTCCATTAAGAATTTAACAGTCTGAGGATGAAGAGGCTTTTGATGGGTTAGGTCTAAAAAATATATCTGTACCAGGCTGAAAACAGATGCCGGATTTATGGTTTCAAGCACAATAGGACTTGAAGGGCCAAGCTTGAAATAAGCCAGCTCCAGCAGGCGCTTCAGATAAGAGGGCGGCAGATGTTCGATGACTTGGGATGAGAATATTCCTGAAAGAGAACCATCATCTTCTTCTGCCAGCTTTTCCAGGATATCGCCCTTTTTGCAGTTGAGACCTTTCTCCAGGCAGATATCAATCATCTGGTCGTTTATGTCTATACCCACAGCATCTATTCCATTTTTCTCTAAAAGCTCCAGGAATTCACCCCGCCCACAGCCTAAATCCAGGATTTTTCCCTTCTTTTTAAAGTAAGGAAGATAGCTTTCCTGCTGCTTTATGACTTCTTCCTCATCGCCTCGGAATCGATTTTCAAAACCTGTATACTGCCAGTCTTCAAGAGGTTCCAGAATTTCTTTAACTTGAGTGGGTGATGGAATTTTTTTCTCTTTTAAGACAGAAAGAAGCTGGTTCAATTTTTCCTTGAGAAACAGGAATTTTTTCATCAGAATTTTCACATCTTGGTATTCAGCCGATAGTTTGTTCACCCGCCATTCCATACTTTTAAATATCATACCCACATGGTTCGACCCCAGGGCATCCCATTCCTTATCCTTGGCATCGACAAGGGAAGCATTGAACTGAACCAGTTCTGTTAAGGCAGAAAGGAGTTCTTTTATTTGGGAAAAATTATGATCCAAAATATTCTGGAACTCTGTCAGGATAAGATGAATCTGCTGATTGACGGGTTCTTGGGTGGGGGCTATTTTTGAGGATTTGATAAAAGAAGGAGAGAAACGCCTTCTTTTTTTTCCTGAAAGTTCTTCTTTGGACTTTAAAATATCTTCAAGACGAGAAAAAAGATGCTGGAAGCGAGGGGAGTCTTTGAGAGAAATATCTTGCCTGCTCTTTTCTTCTATTTCTTTGAGCTTCCTGGCAAAATCTTCCTCTTTTTCTCTGCGCTTTTGAGTTAATTTTTCAATAATCCGTCTCATTCTTCCTTAGTAGGAGGCTTTGGCTTTTTGGATGGGGATTCTTTATCTTTTGAGCTTATGGATTTTCGAAAATTCTTTATGCCTTCTCCCAAGGATTTTCCGAGTTCTGGAAGCTTACGAGCGCCAAAGATTATGATAATAATCAAAATTATAAGAAGGAGTTCTGTAGGTCCAACAGGTCCAAACAAAAACATTGAAACCTCCTCTGACGGCTTTGTATTAGTCTAATCTTCCATTTTTTATTGATAATCTTGTTATAATTATACAATCTTATTATCTCTTAACAAAATTACTTTACTCCTCCCTAAAAGTCAAGTTATTGCATTGGGGTCAGACCTTCATAACTTTTATAATTTGACTAAATTTTTTATTTTTGCCATTATTCTCGCGTTAAAACGTCATATAATAAGGATGGCACGAAAGAAGAGAATTCAGTTTCCAGGTGTTTTCTAATCATCTAATACAAACGCATTAAATGCTGTTGCATTGTCATTGCGAGCGAAGCGTGGCAATCTCAACTATTACCTTAGTTTTTAGCATTGGATTTATGCTTATAAGGAATAGAGTTGAGCATAAAGATCGAAAAGATAGCATTTAAAATAGTAGACCCGCACTTTAATTCTTTTATATACTGATTTTCTAAAATGAAAAAGATTAGGAATTTTTCAATTATTGCTCATATTGACCACGGCAAGTCTACTTTAGCTGACCGCCTCTTAGAGCTAACTGGAGCCCTTTCTCCCCGCGAAATAAAAAACCAGGTTCTTGATACAATGGATCTGGAACGGGAAAAAGGGATAACCATAAAAGCCCAGACAGCCCGCCTTAGCTATCTAAACAAGTCCGGCTCCTCATATATCCTTAATTTAATCGATACTCCTGGACATGTTGATTTTGCTTACGAGGTTTCTCGAAGCCTAATTGCCTGCGAAGGAGCTCTTCTTGTTATCGATGCTTCTCAGGGAGTTGAAGCTCAGACTTTGGCTAACACTTATTTAGCCCTCCAGAATGATCTTGTTATTATCCCCATCATTAACAAGATTGACCTTCCTCAGGCGGATATCCAGCAAACCTTAGAACAACTGGAGAATATTGTTGGTCTCAAGGGAGATGAATCAGTCCTGGCCAGTGCTAAAAAAGGTATCGGGATTGATAAAGTGCTGGCCAGTATTGTCGATCGTATTCCTCCTCCCCAAGGCAATCCTGAAGCTCCTCTCAAGGCATTACTCTTTGATTCCTGGTTTGATTCCTATCGCGGGGTTATAGTCCTTGTCCGGGTTTTTGATGGGGCACTCCGTAAAGGATCACCAATTAAACTCATGGCTACAGAGGCAAGCTACGAAGTAGAAGAAATCGGCTACTTAACTCCTAAGCCTGTTAAAGCAGAGCAATTAGCAGCAGGAGAGGTAGGGTACTTGATAGCCGGGATAAAAAAATTATCCCATGCCCGCATAGGAGACACCATTACTGATAAAAAAAGACCTGCTGTTACGGCTTTGCCTGGTTTCAAAGAAGCAAAGCCCATGGTTTTCTGTGGTATGTTTCCAGCTGGTGAAAGCAGCATCGAGGATTTAAGGGATGCCCTGGAGAAGCTAAGGCTTAATGATTCTTCCTTTCATTATGAACCAGAAAATTCCCCTGCTTTGGGTATGGGATTTAGATGTGGCTTTTTAGGGCTTCTCCACAGGGAAATCATCCAGGAAAGGCTGGAGAGAGAATTTGATTTAAACCTCATTACCACGGCCCCCAGTGTAAGCTACCGAGTCACAAAAAAGGACAGTCTGGTCAAAGAAATCCACAGCCCGACTCAACTACCATCTCCCAATGAAATAAATAAAATAGAAGAGCCCCTGATAGAAACTCTTATTTTGACTCCAGCCAAATATCTTGGGGCTGTCCTTAAGCTTCTTGAGAGCAAACGGGGAGAGCAGAAGAAGTTAGAATACATCAGCCCCCAACGCATTTTTTTAACTTACCTTCTTCCCCTGAATGAGGTTGTTTTTGATTTTTATAATCAACTTAAATCTGTCTCTCAAGGGTATGCTTCCATGGATTATGAGTTTTTTGGTTATAGAGAAGCTCCTTTGGTAAAGCTGGATATTCTTATCAACAGAGAACCAGTAGACGCCCTTTCTCTCATTGTTCATCGGGATAAGGCTTATCGTGTAGGAAGAACCTTGGTAGAGAAGATGAAAAAGGTTATTCCTCGCCAGCAGTTTGAAGTCTCCCTTCAGGCGGCTATGGGAAATAGAATAATTGCCCGAGAAACCATAAAACCTTTTCGAAAAGATGTTTTAGCCAAGCTCTACGGTGGAGATTACACCAGAAAAATGAAACTATTGGAGAAACAAAAGGCAGGCAAAAAAAGAATTAAGAAAATCGGGAGCATTGATATTCCCCAGGAAGCCTTCCTTGCCATCCTGGAGATTAAGTAAAAAAAGAGGTTTGACATGTTGCCAACAATTAAATGGGACAGGAATAAAGTCATTATTATTGACCAGAGGAAGTTGCCTGAAGAGGAAATATTTGTAGAATGCAAGGATTATGAACAAGTAGCTGAGGCCATTGAAAAAATGGTTATTAGAGGAGCGCCGGCAATAGGGGTTGCTGCAGCTTTTGGTGTGGCTCTGGGTATCCTGAGTATTGAAGAGATAGAAAGCCTTGAAAAAAAATTTCTTGAGATTTGCCAGCGCCTGGAGAGAACAAGACCTACCGCCCGTAATCTTTTCTGGGCTTTGGAAAGAATGAGGAATGTTTTTGATAATAACAAGGACCTCCCCCTTCCTCAGCTTAAGCAAAAAATGATAGATGAAGCTTTGATCGTTGAAAAAGAAGATATAGAAACCAACAAGAAAATCGGTTTTTGGGGAAAGGAGTTGATTAAGAATGGCCAATCCATTCTCACTCATTGCAATGCTGGCGAGCTGGCTACGGCTGGCTATGGAACAGCCCTGGGTGTTATCCGGGCTGCTTTTAGTGAGGGGAAAAGAATTCAAGTGTATGCAGCAGAAACACGGCCCTTGCTCCAGGGTGCAAGATTAACCTGCTGGGAGTTGGACAAGGATAATATCCCGGTTATCTTAATCACAGATAATATGGCCGGATTCCTGATGCAGAAAGGAAAAATTTCTTTAGTAATCACAGGAGCAGACAGGATTGCTCGAAACGGAGATACAGCTAACAAGATAGGCACCTATTCTCTGGCTGTTCTGGCCAAGGAGCATGGTCTTCCTTTCTTTGTGGCTGCTCCTTTAAACACCATAGATTACAATTTGGCTGACGGCAGTCAGATTCCCATAGAGGAAAGAAATCCAGAAGAAGTAAGAAAAATAGGAGACCGATGTCTTGTCCTGCCCCATATAAAAGTCTATAATCCGGCTTTTGACCTAACCCCGGCTGATTATATTTCTGCTATAATAACAGAAAAAGGGATTGTCCGTCCTCCCTTTGAATTCCGTGAATTCCGGGGACACAATACTTAATTATTAATTTTTTGAATTATTTGGTATTCTTATTTCACTCTTTTATTTTTTGTTATAAAATATTTAATTGTTAATTTTATTGTTCGACAAATGCTGATTCTGATATTGTTCGACAAATGTTGATTTTAATCAGATCCAGATTAGGGATAATTAAATATAGTGTCCCCCGATTTCGTGTGTCATTGCGAGGAACGAAGTGACGTGGCAATCTTACAGGGATTTAAAACATGTGAGATTGCCTCGTCGCTGTGCTCCTCGCAACGACAATTTTATTTAAACAAAGGTCGTCGGATGGCCACGCTCCCTTCGGTCGCTCGCCATGACAATGTAACAATGATAACTGCGTTTGTATTAATATGGCCAATAGCATAAAGTTAGCTCAACTAAACGAGCAATGATGTATTTATTAGGCATTGAAACATCTTGTGATGAGACCGCTGCAGCAGTTGTAACAGAGGATTTTAAAATTCTCGCCAATGTTGTTTTATCTCAGGATGAGCTTCATGCTCCTTTTGGAGGAGTGGTACCAGAGCTTGCTTCCCGTCAGCACCTTACCTCTATTGACTATGTTGTCCAGGAATGTCTGAATCGCTGCCATCTTAAGCTTGACCAAATCGATGCTTACGGGATTACTCAGGGCCCAGGCCTGATTGGCTCTCTTCTTGTTGGACTTTCTTTTGCTAAGGGTCTGGCCTATTATTTCAAAAAACCTCTCGTGAGTGTAGACCATTTAGAGGCTCACATAGAATCAGCTTTTTTAGAGAACCGTGACCTTCCTTTTCCTGTTTTAGCTCTGGTGGTTTCAGGAGGTCATACTTCTCTATTCTTTATGAAGAAAGAGTTTAATTACAAACTCATTGGGAAGACAAGAGATGATGCGGCAGGCGAGGCCCTGGACAAAATAGCCAAATTCCTTGATTTAGGATACCCAGGGGGTCCTGTCATCGATAAATTAGCTGAGAAGGGAAACCCAGAAGCTTTTCCCTTTGCTTTGCCCAGAATGACAGATAAAAGCCTTGATTTTAGTTTTAGCGGGCTTAAAACTGCTGCCTTGAAACAGATTAAAGAATATAGAATTTCAAAAAATCATCCCTCCTTTTTTGATTTTTTAGCTAGCTTCGAGAAAGCCATCATCCGGGCTCTTTTAGCTAATCTGGCTCGAGGCGTTAAAACCTTCAAACCCTGCTCCCTGATACTGTGCGGAGGTGTAGCCAAGAACAAAAAGTTGAGAAAAGATTTTTTGAGATTTGCTCAGAAGCAGTGTCTTAACTCTTTTGTTCCTTCCCCTGAATTTTGTACTGATAATGCAGCCATGGTTGCTGTTCTGGCTGTAAAAAAGCTAAAAAGACAAAGGAAGACTTCTTTTCCTTTAGGTCTTAATGCCTATCCCCGCCTTTATTCCTTCAAGGGAAAGACCTGGAAATAGTAAGGGTCAATCAGCATAGATTCAGAAGAGAGCTTTTTGAGGTTGAGGTTGATTTCATAAAGGCAGAGTTTTTTAAAGGGATAATATGCGGGAAGAGGAAAGATTAATTCTTTCCTTTCATAAGAAGTTTTTCCTTCAAAAAGAGGTAAATCAAAGAAAGAAATTTTGACCTCGTACTTCCCTTCTTCGGAGCCAAAAGTTAATCTTATTTTTTCCAATTTCTTCCTGGAGCTGAAGAGAATTTTGTAGGAGTTTTCCCGATGAAGGTAGAGTTCTGCCATCTTTTTGGCCACCACACCTTTTCCCATAGGGGAGAGATAAAAACCCAAAGCCTTTTGGGGCGAATAATAGAAGGTGCGGGTAGGATAAAGAACGCTTCGAGGAAAGACACACCAGAGGAAAAAGAAAGTGAAAAGGAGAAAAGAAGAGAAGAAGAAGTGAAAAGAAGGCTTGAGTCGAATTTCTCTCTTGAGAAGGATGTAAATCAAGATAAAGGCTAATAAAGCCAGAATCCAGAAATAATTGGGCAAGTATCCTATATTGTTGACCTTGATAAAAGAAGGAAGGAAAGAAGGTAAGAAAACATAGATGTTGCTGAGAAAAGTGAACATATCTCCTGCTCGATAAGTATATTCATGGGTAGTGGGCTGGTAAAGAAAGGATGGATGGAGAAGGAGAAGGCCAACCACTACCAGGCTTGCCAGACTGCCAAGCCAGAAGAGATAAGAATACAGCTTTTTGCGGTTGTAAACAATGAAGTATCCTATCAATATTGCTGCTACCCAGGATAAAGGAGTCAATACGCGTCCTTGGGGGGAATAGCCTTGGCGGTGAGTGAAAAAGGCGTAATTCAGAAGAAAAGGCAGGCAAAGGAAGAGAAAAAAAAGAAAGTCTCTCTTGGATTTGCGGAAGACTTCAACCAGACCCAGGAAGGCAAAAAAATAAAGAGGGGAATAAAGAAGAAGGCCGTCTCTCTGATCGAGGAAATAATCGAACAAAGTTTCTATCCTTAATAAAACAGGAATTTTAAGCATAACTTCCTTAAAAGCTGCCATTTTCTCTGGAGTCATTACTCCTTCGTAAATTGCAAAGGGAGAAACGGTCCCATAGAGGTAGTAGATAAAGTAGTAATAAAGAGCAAAAGATAGAAAGGGAAAGAGCAGGAAATATAATACTTTTAAACGCGCCCTGTGTTGTTTAAGGAGAAAATAGACTCCGATAATAAGAAGGGGCCAGAATATCAAGTTGTATTTAAGGCCAAGCCAGAAGAATGTCGAAAGAAGAAAGCCAAGAAAAAAGTAATGAAAGAGGGAAAGAGTGTTTTTAGAGGAGACTTTTCTGAAAATATAAAAGGAAAAGAGAGCAATAGGAATTTCAGGATAGAGATGAGTGGCATAAAAAAGAACTGGAGAGGTGAAAGAGTATAAAAACCAGAGGAGTAGAGAGAGCCTTTCCTTGCCCCAGCGCTCCCTGGAAAAAAGGTAAAGCTGAAGCCCCAGGAAAACAGCCCAGATGGAAAGACTTCCTTTCAGGATAAAGGTTAGAGCTTTTCCTTTAAAAAATTGGCTTAGCCAGTAATGAGGCAACATCATGATTGAAATACCTGGGAGATTAATGGGGTAAATATAGTCTCTTCCTTTTCGTCCTGCTCGGGCATACATATCTAATCTAAGTCGAGGATTTTCTTCCCTGGAATAAAAGTTGAAATAATCTTGATTGGCAAAGTTGTTGGCTAAATTTATGTCTTTATCTCTAAGGAGACTGTGTGAAGTAAGAAGATAGTAAGGTTCGTCTCCTGAGAAAGTTGTTCCTTTAGAAACAAGAAAGTAAGTGCAGAGGTTGTAGATAGCAAAAGCAGATAGAAAAAGAATCACAAGCTTTGTTCTCAAGGATAAAGCTGAGAACTTGGATAGCCATTTTTCCAGAAAAGCAAATTTTCCTTTTGAGATTTGCTTCAGATGCATAAGCTTAAGGTAAATAAAAGAAAAAAGGACAAATAAGATAAAAAGATTCAATCGAATTTTCAGGTCTTCCCTGTTAAGGTAAAACTTCAAGAGAAGTGGAGTAAGGAAGAAAAAGCAAAGGGTTAGATAAGGGAGGAAGTTTTTCCAGAGGGAAATGGGGAGATAAATTTTAAAAAATTTAACATCTAATTTGGCCAGAAAAATCCAGCTAAAGGTAAGGAGAAAAAAAATACCCACCATGGAAATAATAAAAATGAAGGGTGAGAATTGGTAAGAGTGATGAATAATAGTAAAAGAAGAAGTTTGAAAGTATATGGTCAGAAAAAGGGTGAGACCTGCCGAGAAAAGAAAAAAGGAAGCAACAAAAAGGATAATTTGGAATTTTTTCATTTTATTGAGAAATATTAAAATTCGAGTCATATGTCAAGGGCGATATTTTTCTGACCCTTATTATTTAAGGTGAAATGTGATATAAGTTATTACTAAAAAAAATAGCTATGAATAAGAGACGCAAGAAAATAATAGTGGTCATGCCTGCTTATAATGCAGAAAAAACTCTGGAAAGGACTCTCCATGATATCCCAAAGGATTGGGTTGACGAAATTATCCTCACTGATGACTGCAGCCGTGACAGAACTGTTGAACTGGCAAGAAAATTTGGACTGCGAGTCTTTGTCCACAGGAATAATATGGGCTATGGTGCCAATCAAAAAACCTGCTACAATGAAGCTCTCAAGTTGGGGGGAGATATAATGGTTATGGTTCATCCTGACCATCAATATGACCCTAAAGTTATTCCCCAGCTCATCCAGCCTTTGCTCAATGAAGAGTGTGAAGCTGTTTTTGGCTCCAGGATGTTGGGGGGGAAACCTTTGGAAGGCGGCATGCCCAAATGGAAATACCTGGCAAATATTTTTCTTACAGCCATGGAAAATGCTATGTTTTATATGTATCTAACAGAGTATCACTCGGGGCTAAGAGCTTACTCCCGCAAATACCTGGAGACAGTGGAGTATAATCTGAATTCTGATGATTTTGTCTTTGATTCGGAAATTATTGCTCAGGGCGTCATCCATAACCTGAAAATCAAAGAAATTCCAATTGAGACTCGCTATTTTGAGGAAGCATCTAAAATTGGTCTCTGGAGGAGTGTTGTCTACGGGCTTTCTATTCTGAAAACCCTGGTTAAATTTAAGCTTCATAAAAAGGGAATAAAAAAATTTAGGATATTCAGCTAAAGGGCAGGATTGAGAAAATATAGGGATTGTCAGCGGTTGAGACGTCTGACTTATTTTCCAGATAGATGCTTATTCGGTAAAGGTTTTTGTTCTTGAGACGATAAAGAGGGGGAGAAGGGAAATTTATAGTCCTGATTTCTTTGGCTGTTTTTCCTTGAAAGAGGTCCAGGTCAAAGAGTCTTATCTCAACATAATAATCCCCTTCAAGAGAACCAAAATCAATTTGAAATTTTTTTATTTTCCGCCATGAAGTGAAGTAAAAGATATAAGGACGCTTATCCTCGGGAAGATAAAATTTCCCTGGCTCTTTCATCCGGGCCACCCGTCCCAGAGCGAAAAAAGTTATTTTTTCTCCAGAGTGGAAAGTAGTTTTTTTAGGATAGAGGAGAACCATTCTTGGAAAAAGAACTATCCAGATGAAGAAGATAGAGATACCTAAAGAGGAGAAAATAACATGAAAAGATAATTTGGTGTAAAAAGTATGCTTTTTTATAAAAAGATAAGCGGCTACAAACAAGAGGAGGAGGCCCATCCAAGCATAATTAGGAAGGCAAGCTGAATCTTCTATTTTTATATAAGATGGTAAAAATTGGGGAAGCAAAAAATGAAGATTGCTCAATTGAAGAAATAACTCTCCGGCGCGTTCCGTCTCTCCTACTGTAGTCAGTTGATAGAGGGCCAGGGGATTTTTCAAGAGGAGATAGACAAAGAGAAGGCTTAAAAAGGAAGCAAGGGAGAAAAGGCAGGAGAATAATTTCCTGGCATTGTAAGCAAGAAAATAGCCAATCAAGATGGCCAATCCCCAACAAACTGCAACTAAGGGCCTGGCTTGGGGAGCATATCCTGCTCTCTGAGTTAAGAAGGCAGAATTGAGGATATAGGGTAGAGTCAGAAAAAGGATAATAAGCAACTGCCTGGGTTTTCTTCTTATCAATTCTACTAAACCCAGGAAAGCAAAAAAATAGATAGGAGCATAGAGGAGAAGACCGTCTTTCTGGTCAAAAAAATAGCCGGCCAGGGTTTCCCATCTGTAGCGGAAAGGTATATCCGAGATAATTGTTTTAAAATAAGCAAGAGATTCCTGAGCTGTAAGGGCTCCTCTCCAGGATATTGAAGAGAGGGAAAAGGAACCATAAAGATTATACTGGAGGAAAAAATAGATAAGGGAAAGGAAGAGAGGAGAAGCGAGAAAATAAAGGAGATTCCATCCTATTCTGTGTTTTTTTATAAGAACCCAGAGGCTGTATAAAAACAGAGGAACCAGGATAAGGATGTACTTAAGAGCGTGAAACCAGATAAAGGAAGAGAGAAGAAAGCCAGAGGCAAGAAGGGAAAATTTGGAGAAGGACTTCGAGAAACGGAGGAGGCGAAAAATAGTCAAAGAGAAAAGAGCGATTATAATTTCTGGGTAGACATGAATAGAATAGAAAAATACAGGTGAAGTAAAACAAAAAAGAAACCAGAGAATTAAAGCCAGCCTTTCTTTTTTCCATTCCTGGAGAGCGTAGAGAAAAATCTGAAGGCCGAGGAGGGCGCCGAAGATACTCATGCCAAAGCGGACGATAAAAATCAACAGCTTTTTTTCCAAAAGAGAACCAAAGGCGTAAAAAGGGAAAAGAAGGAAAGAAGTTCCTGGCGAATGAAAGGAATATCGATCGTGAGTACCTGGGGCAAAGTGAGGGCTGATTTTTACATAAGGCAACATATATTTTGTATAGTCTCTGTTGGAGTAATTATTGGCCAGTTCAAGATCACCATCCTTTAGGAGACTGTGGGTAATGAGTAGGTAATGAGGTTCATCTCCAGAAAAAGCGATTCCCTCAGAAATCATCAGAGCTGAGCCGGCGTTATAAAGGATCAGAGCAGCAAAAAAAAGAAGGATTAATTTTTTTTTAAGAGATAAAGAGGAAAACTTATTTGCCAAATTTTTAAAATATGTAGGATTTTCTTTCCCCCTGAGATAGAGGTTGGCAAATTTGAGGTAGAGAAGGGAAAAAAGAACTGCTAAACTAAAAAGTCTAAAACGGGAAAGAAGGTCATCCCAGCTCAAGTAATGTGAGATGGCTAAAGGTGAAAGAAGTAAAAAAAGGAGGGGGAGGTAGCTTAAAAAGTCCTGGGAAAGAGTTTTGGAATATTCAAGGGAGAAGATGTTCGAAACGATTTTTGAATAAAATATCCAGAGTCCAAGGAGAAGGAAAAGAAAAAAAAAGAAAAGGAGGAAAAAAGAGGAAAGAGATAGATGAAAAGAATGGTTTTGTTTGGTATATTCAGGTATTTGAAACAAGAGAAGAGAAAAAGAGCTGAGAATGGCAGAAAAGAGGAGAAAAAGAGGTAAATGGAGGAAATAATGAATTTTTTTCATTGGTTTGACTATTATTAAACTTCTTGAGAATTGTCAAGGAGAAACATCTTTCTTTTGAACCCTAAGGGCAGGATATACGTATATTTAAATTAAGGCTTAACTTGATAGAATAAAAATTTAAAGATAGTATCGAAATATTCAATAGTGAAGAGAGTAATAAGAATAAAGGGTAAAGAATAATCCCTAACATAATTTTATTCTGGAGGATTGGAATGAGTATGAAAATGTGTCTAATTCCCGCTTTAGTTTTATCCATTTTTTCCTTTTTTTTGATTCCTTCTTTCTGCAGTGAAGAAGAAGTGTTATCTCTTTCTTTGGAAGAGTGTGTTCTCAAGGCGTTGAAAAACAATTTAAATGTGGCTGTTGAGTCTTTTAACCCCGAGATTGCTGATATTTCTCTCACCAGAGCCAAAGAGTTTTTTATGCCTTCCCTTGGCCTTGGCTATGGGAATGAACAAAATCAGAGTCCCCCTTATTGGTGGCTTCAGGGTGCTGATACAATCACGACCAAATTATCTGATTACAGTGTTTCCCTTACCCAGCAGATTCCCACGGGAGGGAATTTTTCTCTTTCGCTTTCAAGCTATAGATCAGATACTAACCAGAGCTATCAGCTCCTTAATCCGCGCTATGGTAGCACCCTCCGTTTTGATTTCAGTCAGCCTCTGTTAAAAAATTTCGGCTTCAACATTAGCCGTAAGGAAATTATTGTTGCCCGTAACAATCGGGATATCTCCCTTAATCAGTTTAAGTCGGTTCTTTTAGAAACCATCAGTTCGGTCCAAGAAGCTTACTGGAACTTGGTCTATACTATTGAAGATTTTAAAGTCAAAAAACAGTCTCTCCAGCTTGCCCGAGACCTGTTAGCAAAAAATAAAAAAGAGGTAGAAGTGGGAAAGCTGGCCCCTATTGAAGTCTTAAATGCTGAGACAGTTGTGGCTTCCCGGGAGGCTGACATTCTTCAGGCTGAATCCTTAATAAAAAGCAGTGAAGACCTGCTCAAAACTATAATCAACCTTAGTGGTGAAAAGGGGTTTAAACCTGTGATAATTGTTCCTGTTGATAAGCCGGAGTTTATAAAAAAAGAAATTTCCCTGGAGGAAGCCTTGAAGATAGCTGTGGAGAGTAGGCCTGATTTGATGATGACCAAGATAGATATAAAGACCAAAGAGTTAAACTTAGGAGTAGCCAGAAATCATATGCTTCCTGAGTTGAATTTTCAGGTTTCTTACTGGAGCCCGGGAATTTCTGGAGATAGACTTCTCTATTTGGATGACAATCCTTTTTCGGGTGTTGTAGTTGGAAAAGAAAAAGGAAGTGCGACGGATTCTTTTCGTGATGCTTTTAAGTTGCTTTATAATAACTGGACAATAGGGCTGACCCTGTCTCTTCCTCTCAGTAATCTTTTGACAAGAGCTGAATATGCTCAGGCTCAGGTAGAGATAGACCAGGCCCTTTCAAAATTAAAGAACCTGGAACAGCAAATTTTCCTGGAGATAAGGAATGCTGTAAGAGACATTGAAACAAATGCCAAGAGATTTCAAGCTTATCGTCTGGCGCGAGAATTAGCTGAGAAAAGGTTAGAGGCAGAAGAGAAAAAATTATATGTGGGTCTGACAACTAACTATTTTGTCCTTCAGTATCAAGAAGAATTGGCCAATGCCCGTTCCATGGAACTTAAGTCCTTAATCGATTTTAATCTCTCCTGGGCAAAGTTAGAAAAGTCGATGGGCATAAGCCTGGAAAACAGAAACATAAAGATTTCACAATTCATTGGTTCAGTACCTAAGTGATTTGGTGACTCAGGATTATGGGGTCAAGTCTTGCATTATTACATTTTGTACTATTTTCCTATAATCAATCCCTTCATACAGTAAAATGTCATAATGCAAGACTTGACCCCTTATCTTTTCTTCCCACTTTTTGTTATAAAGCCGAATTAATCTTGCTATGGTTTTTATCCCTGTGTTAATATTTATAAAATGAAAATTTCAGTAGTCATCATTGCCTATGATGAAGAAGAAAGACTGGGGGGTGCCCTAAAAAGTGTGGCTGATTTGGCTGATGAAATCATTGTGGTTGATAGTTTCAGCACTGATAATACCCTTAACATAGCTAAGCAATACACTGACCGTGTCTTTCAGCGGAAATGGACAAATTTTGCTGACCAAAAGAATTTTGCCAACAGTTTTGCTTCTTTCCCTTGGATTTTGTCCCTGGATTCTGATGAAAGAGTATCTCCAGAACTTCGAGAGGAAATCCTTCGGATAAAAGAAGAAAAGCCTGAATGCTCGGGCTTCTCCATCCCACGACAGGTTTTTTATCTTGGAAAGTGGATTCGCCATTCTGGATGGTATCCTGACCGAAAGATCCGACTATTTCGGAAAGAAGAGGCTCATTGGGAAGGAGAGTATATCCATGAAAGACTGGTTATCCAGGGAAAAGTTAAAAAATTAATAGGCTCTATCCATCATTTCACTTATCGAAACATTGCAGATCATCTTGACCGAATCAATAAATTTTCTAAACTTGGTGCTCAAAAACTTTACATAGAGAAGAAAAAATGCCGGTTGTATCACCTGATTTTACTGCCTTTTTTCAGATTTACTAAATCCTTCTTTTTTAGATTGGGTTTCTTAGATGGTTTTGCTGGTTTTGTTATCTCAGTGCTAAATGGTTATGCAGTTTTTATTCGCTATGCTAAGCTGAAAGAAATCTGGAAAAAAGGAGAGAGAATTGAGTCTTTTCCATATTGATGCCGGCAAAGAATGGAGAGGGGGGCAGAGACAGGCTTTTTTTCTGGTAAGGGAACTGAAACGAAAAGGCTTACCAATTTTCTTTGTGGTCCAGCCAGAGAGTCCTCTTTATCATAAAGCTAAAGAGGCAGACCTTGCTATCATTCCCTTAAAGATGAGGAATGAGTTTGATGTAAAGGCCATTCTTAGTTTAGCCAGAATTATGAGAAGGAAACACTGCCTCCTGGCCCATTTCCACGACGCCCATTCTGTAGCTTTGGGTTCTGCTGCAGCCTCTTTAGCTAAAGTGCCTATCAGGATAATCTCAAGGCGGGTCGATTTTCCCTTAAAGAGAAATTTCTTCTCGCGTCACAAATACGGAAAAGATATTGATGCTGTCATTGCTATCTCTAAAGGAGTAAAAAAAGTCCTTATTAGGGGCGGAATCTCCAGCGACTCCATAGAAGTTATCCCTTCTGGGATTGACTTCTCTCCCTTTGAAGAAGTCTCTTCAAGGGATTATCTCCGCCGGGAATTTTCCTTTGCCCCTGATGATTATTTAGTGGGAATCGTGGCTCATCTTGCCGATCATAAAGGCCATAAGTATTTGATCCAGGCGACAAAAGTTTTAAAAAAGCATACCGACAAGATAAAAGTCATAGTTGTCGGTGAAGGTTCCCTAAAAATGGAATTAAACAGGCAAGTTAGAGAATTAAAAGTAGAGGATATTGTTTATTTTTTAGGTTTCCGTGAGGATATCCCTCAGATTCTCCATTCTCTTGATTTATTTGTCCTCTCTTCTTATCTTGAAGGTTTGGGAAGTTCAATTTTAGATGCCATGATCTGTCGTCTTCCTGTGGTAGCTACCAAGACTGGAGGGATTCCTGAAATCGTGATCCACGGAGAGACTGGCTTCCTGGTCCCTCCCCGCAGTCCTTCCTCGTTAGCCAAGGCTATTCTAAAGCTTTATGAAAACAGGGAGTTGGCCTCTCGTTTGGGACAAAGGGGTTATGAGATTGCCCATAAGAAATTTTCCGCAGCAGCCATGGCTGAAAGGACTATTGAGTTGTATGAAAGGATAGCTGCAGAGAAAGGCATAAGCCTTTTTAACCTGAACTATTCATAAAAAATGTCGATGTTTATTATAACAAAAGCAATATCAGAGTCTTACCTTGATTTTACGGGAAATCACTCTGAATACTTCGTTTTTTATGTTCTTTTTATTAATAATCGACATTTTTTACCCTATGGGCGAGCCGATCTGACGACCTCTGCTATTAATAAAATGTCATCGCGAGCGAAGTGTGGCGATCTCACGAAGATCGGCAAAATGCATGAGATGGCCACGTCGCTTCGCTCCTCGCAACGGGGTCTGCTTCGTTGTGGCCGACTTGCAGTGGACGACCACAGCTTCATCCGCCATGCCTCGCACCTGCGGCAACCTCGACTCGTGAATAATCCAGGTTAAATAAAGAAAATGAATCTTAAATAACAGATATGAATAATACGAATGATCCTATCGGCGTTTTTGATTCGGGCATAGGCGGTCTTACAGTCGTTAAACAATTAAAACGATTGATGCCCAATGAAAATTTCGTGTATTTTGGCGATACTGCCCGGGTCCCTTATGGTACCCGCTCGGAAAAATTGATAAAACAATATGCTCTTGAAGATACGGCCTTTCTGCAACAGTTTAAAATCAAATTTTTAGTCATTGCCTGTAACACGGTTTCTGCCGTGGCTATTGATTTATTGAAATCAGCTTTATCTATACCAGTGACCGGGGTAATTCAACCAGGAGTCGAGGCTGCTCTTAAAATTTCAAAGATAAGACGTATTGGCGTAATCGGGACTACAGCGACCATTGAGAGTAGTACCTATGATAGGACAATCAAGCAATTTGATCCATTGACAGAGGTTTTTGGTCAACCCTGTCCTTTGTTAGTGCCACTTATTGAGGAAGGATGGGTAGAAGAAGAGGTGACGAGACTTATCATACGAAAATATTTACAACCAGTGCTTGAAAATCAAATTGATACCCTCATTTTAGGTTGTACCCATTTTCCGGTTATAAAGGATTTAATACAGGAGGAAGCAGGAAATAATATTATTCTAATTGATTCAGGCAAAGAAACAGCTAAAATGGTTAAAAACAATTTAATTGAGTTGAATATATATAAGCAGGATATAAATAAAGGCACATTTAAGTTTTTTGTCAGTGACATTCCTAAAAGATTTGACGAGATCGGTACTCGTTTTTTGGGGCAGCCTGTAGTGAATGCCCACAGGGTTGATTTTGATAATTTTTTAATGGAACAAGGGGATAAAGTTTATTATCCGCTGAATTTATTTCCTAAAAGAGATAAAAACAAAAAGGATTAAAAGATAAAAAGAGCTGGGTTAAGCAGAGATAAATTTCTTTTTATTATATGGTGAACCTTTTTAGAAGTTTTCTCGTAATAACCTTTAAAAGTCCGCTTAAAAGGTAAAAAAGAAAAATCCAGAAAAGATATAGAGAATTACAAAAAAAATGAAGATAGAAAGGATAGAGCTTCAACTTTTAAAACTTCCCTTTGTTCATTTTTTTGAAACCAGTCTTGGCCGCGAAGAAGAGCGAGATTTCATTTTGGTAAAAGTCTATGCCGAGGGAATTTGCGGTTATGGAGAAGTGGTTGCTCCCAAGAGCCCTTTTTACAGCTATGAGACTACCTCAACTGCCTGGCATATTTTAAAGGATTATTTGATTCCTCTTATTTTCAAAAAATTAATTTCCAGTCCTTTTGATTTTTTTGAAAAGGTGAAAAAATTCCGTGGACATCCTATGGCCAAGGCAGGGCTTGAACTTGCCCTGTGGGATTTGAAGGCCAAGAAAGAAGATGTTTCTCTTTGGCGGCTCTACAGAGGCATAAAAGAAGAAATTCCCTCTGGTGTCAGTGT
>Ga0209986_10000440_pt1 | contig 39487 bp, 31 predicted proteins | sample BlataG_FD_183168 | JGI IMG/M metagenome (GOLD analysis project Ga0209986, IMG submission 183168) | Deep subsurface microbial communities from Black Sea to uncover new lineages of life (NeLLi) - Black_00105 metaG (SPAdes) (version 2) | ecosystem: Environmental > Aquatic > Marine > Oceanic >... | reverse complement strand
AGAAGTCAACGGAAAAAGAATTGCTGTGAAGGGACTGATGATCCGGCACTTAGTTTTACCTAACAGGGTTGCTGGTACTGAGAAGTTCTTGAAATTTGTGGCCGATAATCTTTCTAAAACCACCTACATCAACATCATGAGTCAATATCGGCCTGAATATAAGGCTTCTGAATACCCGGAAATAGCAAGACGCCTCAAAAGGAGCGAATATACTGAAGCATTAAAATTAGCACGAAAATATGGTCTAAACAGGTTAGCAAGATAAAAAAGGCTGATTTTTAATTTCCAAATTAAACGGAATTTTCCGTTATAAATTAAAATCATTGATTTTATTCAAGATTTACCGTAAATTATTTTTTCTGAGTAAATCACACTTAGTCAGGGCTGTTTTAATGAACAATTGCAAACGATGCTTAATCTATATTATTTTATTTTTCTTTATATCATGTACTCTTTATGCTGAAGTCTATTATCCCTGGAAGGAAGTTTTAATAGGAGCCTTGGATGGAAAGGCTTGGGCCGGTCTTGTCTTAGCTCCTAACAAAGATAGCCTCTTTGCTTTTCGTTTTAAAGTTATAAAAGGAGGCCAAGTTGCTGATAAAGATGATTTATTTTTCCTTGTCTCAGAGGTTGGCCCTCAATCTCCTGATGGTGCCTATGCCAGAATAAAAATTGATTTGACCCTTCCTTTTAATAAAAAAAAGGAAACACCCATTCTTATAAAACCTTCTCCTAAATCTGATACATTAATTATAGAATGGTCCCGTCAAAATGAGAGAACTGTTATTGGAAGGATTACAGCACCTAAAAATATAAAAATTCATCTCACAAATTATTTCCCTTGGAATTTTAAAGGGAATTATTATTTTCTCTCTAATGGTCAAATCCAAGGTAAAAGTAGCGGCCCAAAAGCATACCATTATTTACTATGGACTTATCCTAAAGGAAAAGTAGTAAAATCCTCTGAAGGAATGGAAGTGGGACTTTCTTTTTCTATGAAAGAGGAGAAGGAACTTTATTTTGTTGCTGGAGTAGGAGAAGAAGCAATAATTTTAAGAAACCGTACTTATGCCTATAAAAATAGGAGAGTCATTGATTCACTCTTGAAAGATGAGGAAAAAAGGTATCGTAAAAAGAGAGTGAGAATAGAAGGTCTTTATGAAGGTGTTGCCGAAGCAGTTACTAATAATCTTTTCTGGATGATTCTCTATCAACCCGGCATCCATAGAATGTATACACCAGCAGGCAGAAGATGGATCTTTCCCCAACCTGACGGAACTTCTGATCACTGGACAATCTTTGAATGGGATTCTTTTTTTAATGCTTTAGAGGTATCAATAGAAAGCTTTAAACATGCCAAGGAAATTGTCAGGGCAGTACTGGAAACTCAATACCCTAACGGGAATATCCCTAATTGGCGGGGACGCTTTGGGGGAACTCCTGATCGCTCTCAACCTCCTGTAGGTTCTTATGTGGTTTTAAAGTTATTCCAGAAGTTGGGAGATTTAGATTTTCTAAACACTGCCTATCCATATTTAAAGAGATGGCATTCTTTCTGGAAAGCTAAAAAAGTCAATGGCCAAGCTCGCCGTGATGGAAATGGAGATGGGCTCCTTGAGTGGGGAACAGATATAGAGCTTCTGCCTCAAGATGTTCCTTCCTGGGAAGAAAATGTAAGTGGCAAACAACGGGCAATGTGGGAATCTGGACAAGACGATTTGCCCAATTGGGATGAAACTTCTTTTAATCCTGAGACTGGGACTTTAACAATGAATTGTCTTGACTTAAACAGTCTTTATACCCTCGATGCCTGGTGCATGGCTCAAATAGCAAATTTCCTTAACAAAAGGGAGGAATCCAGGAAATACCTCAAAGAATACGAAGAAATGAAAGAATTAATCAATAAATATCTTTGGGATGATATCAATGGATTCTATTTTGATCGCTATTGGAATGGTGAATTTTCAACCAGAAAAGCAGCTTCGAATTTCTATCCTCTACTGGCCTGCATTCCCGATAAAAAGCGGGCCCTCAAGATGCTTAAACACCTTTTAAATCCTAAAGAATATTGGGGAGACTACATCATTCCTTCCATATCTCGAGATGACCCTGCCTATAAATATCAGCAATACTGGAGGGGAACCATCTGGCCTCCTACAAATTATTTAGTCTATCAAGGGCTTAAAACCTATGGTTTCGATGTTATTGCCTCTGAATTTGCCAAGAGAAGTTCAGCTTTATTTATGCGGAGTTGGGAGAATTTCCAGATATGTCCTGAAAATTACGATTCTCGCACAGGAGAAGCAGGAGGACAGAGGCACCAGAGTTGGGGACCTCTTTTTGCTTTGATAGCCTTAGAGGAGTATCTGGATTTTACTCCTTGGGAAGGATTCAGATTCGGCATGATAAATCCTGAAAAAAAAGGCAAGCTATCCCGAATTTACATCCAAGAAAGACACTATGAGGTGGAGGTTTCTTCTTCTCAAGTAAAGCTCAAAGAGGAAGGAAAGGAAATTTTTAAGGCTGATGGAGGAGCTGTTATTCGTCAATTCCTCTATTCTGATCATGAAATATCCTTTGTTATAAATTCTTTAGAGGAAAGAGAAATAAAAATTCAATTTTTGATTAAAGGAAAATATCAGCTTTTAGTAGACGATGATTTAAAAATTATTTTTAAAGGGAAGTCAGTAAAATTTAAAGTTCCTCAAGGCAATCATAATGTTCTTATTCTTCTCTTGGAAAAAGAAGATTAACAGATTGGTTACTCTATTTAATGGCAGTGTGGATGGCTGCGATACCTAATAGCAGAGAGCGAAAAGTGATTTGATTAAATCCTGCCTGACGAAGAATTAGAGATAATTCTTCAGGTGAATAAAATCTGGGAATTGAAAAAGATAGATAGCTATAACCAGCTTTTGACCCAGAAAATAAAAGACCTATTGGTTTCACAATCAATTTAACATAGAAATGAAATAGTTTCCGTAAAAATGATAATTTAGGTTGGCTTGTTTCCAGGTTTATAAAATAGCCTCCAGGCTTGAGGACGCGACGAAATTCCTTTAGATAGTCACTAAGTATTTCCCTATCTGGATTTATATTTCGGGTGGCAAAAGAGATAGTTACCAGGTCAAAAGTCGCATCTGGAAAAGGTATGGAATTTGCTTCGGCAAGGGTAAAAAGGATTTTTCGAACACAAGGTTTTTCCAAGGCTTTAGAGAGCATGGGAAAGCAAAAATCAGCGCCAACTATTTTTACTTCTTCTCCGGCAATATTAGCAAGATTTTGTATCATTTCTCCTGTGCCACAGCAGATATCCAGCCAATATGATCCATCTGCCTTAGCTGCTTCTTTTGCTGCCTTTTTTCTCCAGATAATATCCAGTCCAAATGTCAATACATGATTGACCAGTTCGTACTGGCCAGATACTTCTGAAAATATTGTCTTAAGACCTTTTTTCATTAAAAAGCTGTATTCTATATATATTCAATAGTGGCTGGGGGTTTGGCAGTGATTTCATAAGCTACCCGGGTGACAGCAGGGATTTCAGCTGTTATCCTTTTAGAGATTTTTAAAAGAATTTCCCAGGGAATTTGAGTTGGCTCAGCAGTCATAGCATCTTTACTTTCAACAGAACGAATAATGATAATTTCGCCAAACTTTCTTGCTCCTTTTTCAATTCCAGTGCCCTTATCATTTAATAAAACAGCAAAGGCCTGAAAAGGTTTTAATAAAACTATTTCTTCTTCCACAATTTTTGTCGCTTTTCTTGTTATTGAGACTCTTTCTGGGGTAACTTCGCCGATTACTCTTGTGGCTAATCCAGGTCCTGGAAAAGGCATTCTGCTGTAAATTTCTTCTGATAGTCCAAGCTCCTTGGCAACTTCTCTTACTTGAGGCTTGAATAATTCTTTTAGGGGTTCTACAGTTTTAAAACCATATCCTTTTTCAGGGTCAATGCCAATCTGTTCGAGAATGTTATGCTGGGTTTTTATGCCTTTTTTGGTCTCGATTATATCAGCTGCAATTGTTCCTTGGATTAAAAATCTTGCTTTGCTCTTTAAGACTTCTATGCCAAAAACTCTATAAAAAATGTCCCTGAAAGCCTTTCTTTTTTCTTCAGGGTTGGATATTCCTTTTAATGACTTAAAAAATTCTTCCTGGCTGTCAATAATATCCACTTTAATTCCCATATTTGAAAATGTTTTCCTAACTTCCTCAGGCTCATCCTCTCTCATTAATCCATCATCGATAAAAATTACTTTTAGATTATTTTTGATTGATCTATGGGCGAGAACTGTACAGGTGGAACTGTCAACTCCTCCTGATAATGCAGAAATTGCTATTTCATTTCCGATGATTTGTTTTATCTCTCCTATTTTTTCTTCTATAAATTCTTTTGTATCCATAGCTGCTCCTTAGGTGATAAAATTTTTGAAATCATACCACCATCTGCTAAAAAAGGATATGTATTAATAACTAATTTTATAAAGAGATTCTCTTCCATTCTGTGTGGGTAAGATATTTATAGGATAAAAAATGAAGGAGATAACAGTTATTTATCTTTTTCTTCAGTGTTTTTGGGTTCAGGGCAAACTTTTTTTAAATCTTCGATAAACTTAGGGTTTAATTTAGCTCCATGTGTAAACTATGTCTATCAGTTTTAGTATAGCAACATTTGAAAATTATATTTAAATTCAGAGTTAAATCAGGTAATATAAACATTTTAATTTTGAAAGGAGATTAAGAATAAAAATGTTAAAGAAAATGTTTTTTCTATTAAGTCTTCTTTTTACTCAAATTTTATTATTACCGACTATAACAGAAGCTGCTCAAGGCGCAGCCAGGAGACCACGTTCCTCATTTATCGATATCTTATTACAGCCCAAGTATATCACTATGCTGATTATTGGATTTGTTGTTTTATTTTTATTAAGAACCAAAAAAATGAAAAGCAACATAAAAATTCCGCTGCTTCTTTTATCAACTTTTCTTTTTGGCTTGGCCGGAAACATCAGTATGAAACCCTTTTCCTATTTTGCTATGCATCCATCACCAATATGTGCAGCCACTAAACCCCTTTTATTCGGTTTCAGAATTGCTTTTATAGTTATGCTTTTTGTCATATTTCTGCTGACCCTTATTGGCCCAAAATTGTTTTGCGGATGGGTATGTCCAGTAGGCGCCATTCAAGAACTTATTGCCATGCTTTCTGATAAACTGAAAATTAAGCGTATAAAAATAAATTTTACATTTTCAAATACGATTAGAACTGGAATTTTAATCTTGTTTATATTCATAAGTGCAACCTCTATTCTCCATATCACTTACGGAGGCAAAATTGTCCCGAAATCGCTTTATGATTATCTGAACACTTTTCACGGTTTAGAATTTGAGATTCAAAAAACATTTATTGATAATATTATCCATTATTTTCCCTTTATTCTGACCGTAATTCTGGCCTTTAAATTCTATCGACCCTTCTGCTATTTAGTTTGTCCGGTAGGTCTCTATACTCACTGGCTGGAACAGATTTCTCTGTTTAAAGTTAGCTTGAAAAAATCTTCATGCAACGATTGCCAAATTTGTGTTGAGAAATCTCCCTGTCCAACAGTTTCCGATATTCTGAAAGATTCAACTTTAAGACCAGATTGTTTTTCTTGTTATGTATGTATTGAAAGCTGTCCAAAGGATGCCTTTGAAATCAGGACTAAAAAAACGATTTCGTCTAAGTAGTTTAGAGTATGAAGCATCTTTTTTTTCGTGATAAAAGATAAATTAGTCACAACGAGGGGTATGCGGTTTGAAGGCACGCTCGCTTTGTCCCAGCGAGCCAAAGCGGCTCGATTCAGGCTTCGGGGTCAGACTTTGTCATCAAAAGAGGCACTGCTCTACATTATACTCTGGAAACATTCTTTCATGATAAAGTCTGACCCCAGAGGAACCGTGCCCGCTCAGCCTTCATACGACCTTCTTCACCGCCTACCCCTCGCTTGTCCTTCACTAATCATGGGAAAAAAGATGATTACTCTAGAGTACCAGAGTTTGTGTTTTTTCTATTTTTTCTCTATAATTATCGGGCAGTTTTAAAAAAGGGAGGTCTATTAAATTATTAACAAAAATATAGATAATTATTAAAAATAAAAAAATGAAAAAATCCTGTTTTTTCTTTTTAGCTTTTGTTTTAGTTAATAACCTGCTATTAGCTCAAAAACTTCATATAAAAAATTACAGCGCTGAGGACGGTTTACCCTCCTCACAGGTCTGGTGCAGTTTACAAGATGAAAAAGGATATATCTGGTTTGGCACTACTGGAGGTTTAGTCAAATTCGACGGAGCTGAGTTTGTAACCTATTCAGTAGAAGATGGCCTGGTCAATAATACAGTTAGATTTCTTTTAGAAGATAATGGAATTTTATGGGTAGCTACCTATAACGGAGTTAGTGAATTTGATGGAAATTCCTTTAAAAATTACACTGCCAAAGATGGATTGGGAAAAGGTGTAGTTCGGTCTGTTGTCAAATTTAAAGACTGCTTGTGGTTTGGCACCAGTGAAGGGGGTCTTTCCAGGTTTGACGGTCAAGAATTTATCACTTATACCACAGACGATGGACTGCCAAGTAACAGCATTTTTCCTCTTCTTTCTGATGGAAAATATTTATGGATTGGTACCAGAGGTGGAGGGCTTTCAAGATTTGATGGAGAAACTTTTGTTAACTATAGTGAAAAAGATGGCCTAACAACCAAAGATGTATGGTGTTTAATAAAAGAAAATTCTATTTTATGGATTGGAACTGGCGATAAGGGTTTAATTAAATTAGAAAATGGTCAGTTTGTGTATGTGATACCCAATGGCAAGTTTTATTCCGTGGCTAAAGGTAAGTCATTATGGTTTGGAACTTTTGATGGAGGAGTCTGGTGTTTTGAAAATGGCTTCAAGAAATATACCACTGCCAATGGTTTGATAAATAATCGAATTTTATCAATTCTTGTAGATAGAGAAGATTCTGTTTGGTTTACCACTGAAAAAGGGATTAGTAAGTTGGTTTCTAAAAAATTTATCGGCTACTTGGAAGATAAAATAATCCTGTCTATTTGCATGTTTAGAGAAACTCTGTGGGTTGGAACTTTGATGGAAGGTTTATTTAAATTTGAAAATAATAAATTGACTTCTTATACAATTAAAAATGGATTATTGAATAATCAGGTCTGGGTACTGGCTTCGTTCAAAGATAAACTATGGATTGGAACATATGAAGGTCTGAATAGTTATGACGGTAAAAAATTTGATAAATACACAGTTAAAGAAGGTTTAGCATCCAATATAATTACAGATATATTGCCAATTGAAAATAATCTCTGGATAGCAACTGCAGGAGGTTTATCAAAATTTGATGGGAAAGTTTTCACTAATTTTACTATTAAACAAGAATTAGCCACTAATCGTGTTTGGTCTATTTGTCAAGATGGAGATAAGATCTGGCTCGCAACTGATACTGGAGCTTATTGTTTTGATGGTAATAGATTTATTAATTACACTGCGGATTATGGATTATCAACGAATAGTATCAGGATCGTTTTTAAAGATAGCAAAAATGTCCTGTGGTTCGGGACAGCTCTCGGAATTAATAAGTTTGACGGCAAAAAATTTACTGTTTTCACTACTAAGGACGGTTTGAGCAATAATTCTATTTCCTCTATTGTGGAATACAATGGAAATTTGTGGCTGGGAACAGATAAAGGATTAAACATATTTAGGGATGAGAAGGTAATTAAAGTTTATACTCAGAAAAGCGGACTTATAGGTGATGAATCGTCAACTCCCAATTCTCTATATCTTGATAAAAGGCAAAATATCTGGTTTGGCAGTACTAAAGGAATGACCAAATACATCCCTGAAAATGATATTCCCAATAAATTACCTCCGCCGGTTTATATTAAAAAGTTTTTTGTTGATAATACATTAATAGATCAAGAGAAAAAATTAGAATTTAAACACAACAGAAACAATGTAAGATTTTCTTATGTCAGTTTATCCTTTAAAGATGAAGAGGATGTTCGCTATCGATACAAACTTGAGGGTTATGATAAAGTTTGGTCAGATATCATAGAAAAAAGAGAAATAAGATATACAAATTTAAATAATGGGCATTATACTTTCAAAGTTAGAGCAAGAAATGGAGATGGTTACTGGTCAGAAGCTCCGGTTGAATTATCTTTTGTAATTCTTCCTCCTTTTTGGAAAGTCTGGTGGTTTATCGGACTATCTATATTGGGTTCCTTAGCTTTGATCTTTGCAGGTTATAGACACAGAATTAACAAAGTAAGGAAAGAAACTCAAAAACTTGAAGAATTGGTTCGCAACAGAACTTTAGAACTTAATAAAAGAACTACAGAGCTTGAAGAAAAAACACAACTACTAAATGAATTAGTTATTACAGATGAACTAACCAAGGTATACAACCGCCGTTTTTTTATGACAAGATTAAATCAAGATATAGCAAAAATGAGACGAAAAAAGCGTTCGGATTCTCTATCTCTGATTATTTTAGATATTGATCATTTCAAAAAATTCAATGATAAGTACGGCCATCGGGCTGGAGACTATATCCTTGCCAGCTTAGCTAAAATCCTTAATAGTCGAATTCGAGCTGCTGATATTTTAGCCCGATACGGTGGCGAAGAGTTTTCTATTATTCTTCCATCAACTGATTTAAAAGGAGCTCAAATTTTAGCTGAGGATTTACGACAATCAATTAAAAATGCTTCCTTTCAATTTGATGATAGGATATTTAAAATAACCATCAGCCTTGGCATAGGAATTCTTGCCAAGCCTAAAGTTTTTAATGAAAGATTATTAGACCTTTTAATCAAAACAGCGGATGATGCCCTTTATGAAGCCAAAGATAAAGGTCGAAACTGCGTTTGTTTTAATGAAGCCATCTCTGAAATTAGAGATTAAGAAATTGGGCTTGTTTAGATTTTATTAGATAGGAATTCTGACTTTTTTGATAAGTAATAAATAAAGATTAAAATTCCCATTATTCCCAACAAGAAAAAGGGAGAACTTATACCAAATTTATCTGAAAGAAAACCTCCAGCGAGGTTTACTACAGCCCCTGTCAACATCTGAACATTAGCTGTAAGGCTGAAAGCCTGAGCTTGATTTTTGTGAGGAACTGTATTTCCGACAAAAGAGTTAAAGGCAGGATAAATAAGAAAGAGAAACGTTCCAAAACATAACAGGCTGGCAATTGCCTGAGGTGCAGTTCCTGCAGTTCCTAAGCTAAATAAGAATAAAGAAGCGCCGGCAAAGCCAACGAGAGAGATTTTGTATCTACCAAAGCGTCGGCTGAGAAAGCCAAACAAATAGGTTGCTACTGCTCCCATACCTATCCAGAGGGCTGAATAGAGGCCTGTCTTTCCCAGAGGGATTCCGAACTTGTGATTGAGAAGAGAAGGGGCATAATAAACAGTCGTTCCCCAGCATGCTCCACCAAAAACAAACCCTAAAATATAAATTTTTATTCTTTTCAGAGTTTCAATCCAGGAAGATAAGTCAGACTTATGAAATTCTTCGCTTTTAATTTTAATTCCTCTGATAGATAAGAAGCTGACAGTTCCTAAAAGAAATCCAACCACAGCCCAAACTATAAGAGGAAGCGTCCAGTTAAAATTTTGGGCCAGGTAACCGACTGAAATAAAGGCAATAAAAACTCCAAGATTTCCAGAGCCGCTTTGAATTCCCATAGCAGAGTCAACCCGTTTTCCAGGATGAGTTCTTGAGATCCAGGCAACGCCAATGGGATGGTAAAAACTATTGAATACCCTCAAAACAAGATAAACAGCAAGAAAAGCTGAAAAAACTGATGTAAAAGTGATTAAAAAAAGCGAAATACAAATACCTACGTAACTCAACAACAGAAGATATTTATATTCATATTTATCAGAAAGAATAACAATTATTATTTGAAAGGTGAAAGTAACAAGAAGCCCGATGTGAGATAAGATACCGATATGAGAATATTTATAGATGATAAGTTGTTGACTGTAAAGGAGAGGAAAAACCATAGGAATGGTGACAGTTGCTGCATCATTGAGAAAGTGGAAGAGACAAGCTGAGAAGAGAACCCTTTTTTTCATTTTTAAGTATTGAATTTTACGCTATAAACAGAAAGAGCTAATATGGATAACATTCAGAAGGAGTAATGGAAAGTTTGCCTTATTTATTTAAAGAAAACTTTTATCTCCAGTGACCAGGTTTCCAGACCCAGTGGGGGCCTACTTTTTTCCAGTGGCCAGGAACCCAAATCTTCCCTGGTCTGGGCTTAGTCCAATAGCCAGGAATCCAGAAATATTTTCCCCCGCTCCATTTCCAATGACCTAAAATCCAGACAGAATTAGGACCAGGCTTGTGAGGACGAATATCTTTTCTTAGTGGGGGAGGAGCATAAGTTGGTTTAGCAATCACACAACTTGAAATAATGATTAGCACAAAACCTATCAAAACTATCCATGCATATTTTTTCATCTCTCCTCCTTAAGAATAATAGACTATTAGAAATGTTATTTTATGTCGAGATATTTTAGACAATTTTGGATTACAAATCCTTTATTTAAATTCTAATTTCCTTCAAAAACAATGGCTGTGAAACCTTCTTTATAGAGCTTATGGGCAATTTTTTGGGCTGAATCAGAACCATCAGCCTTTATTCTTACTCTGTAATAAGTCTGATTTGCTGTAGAAAAGGTTGAAATATAAACATTTTTATATTTTTTCTTGAGTTGTTGCTTCAGAGATTCAGCATTTTTCTTAAAGATAAAGGCTCCTACTTGAACAGAATAGGACTGGGATGATTTTTTCGAAGATGTATCCTTTAAAATCTCAATTCTTACGGGCACCACCCCTGGTCCAATCATATCAATAACTTTTGCAGCGGCATAGGAAAGGTCGATTATTCTTCCTTTAATAAAAGGTCCCCGGTCATTGATAGTGACCATAACTGATTTTCCGTTCTTTAAGTTTGTAACCATGACATACGTTCCAAAGGCAAGAGTTTTATGAGCAGCCGTCATATCGTACATATTGTATATTTCTTTACTTGATGTCTTCTTGCCGTGAAAATCAGATCCATACCAGGAAGCTAAGCCATTTTGGACATTTCCTGTTGGAGAGTATTCCATCCTGTGGCATGATGTTAGGAAAATAATTACAAAAATAAGGATAAAAAAATTTGATTTAAAAAATTTTACCATTCCTATTCTTGAGCCTTATCTAACCTGAATTATTCATAAAAAATGCAACACCATAAATTTGTACATATGAATTTTTATTAAGTCAAGCCCAAAATGGCTCTATGACGAAAAGTGTGGTCAATGACGAGAAGAGAAGGGGTTAGGTTGGGTGTTGGAAAAAACCGTATGGAAGGCTGAGCGGGCACGGTTCCTCCGGGGTCAGACTTTATTGTAAAAGGATGTTTCCAGATCATAAAACAGAGCAGTGCCTTTTTTGATGACAAAGTCTGACCTCAAAGAGGAGAGCGAAGCCTGGAATCGAGCAGTTCTTGCCTCGCTGGGGCAAGACTGCGTGTTTTTGAAACACCTGACCCGACTCTCATCTTCTTGTAATCATGGTCATTGAAAGGTAACAAAGGCAATAGGTGACATCCTTAAACACCCTTTTCGTTATGGAGCCGCCTAAAATCTCCCTTAAAATGTCTGGAGAAATATCTTTTTTTTTTATAAAATTCATGTTTAATGAAAAAGTTTCTTTATTTTATTCCTGCTGTTTTTTACTATTCTCTTATTTTTTTTATGTCTTCGAAGAATTATAGATTCGAATTTCCCATGCCTATTTTTGATAAATGTATTCACTTTTTTGAATTCGCCATCTTAGGTATCCTTCTCTCCTTGGGCTTTTTTAAAGTGGTTAAATCCACCATTAAAGTGAAGACTGTTGCAACCTTTATCACAGGTGCAATCTTTGCAATTTCAGATGAAATGCATCAATACTTTGTCCCTGGCCGTCAGAGTGATATCCTGGATACTGCTGCTGATATTGGAGGACTTATCTTTGGTATTTTTTTATTTTGGTGTTTTTTCAGGATATTGAAGCCAAAAATATTTGGTGACGATCTAAGAAAGGAAATTTAATCGGATTTAAGTAGATACTCCATAAGTCTTTCTTTCAGATAGAAAAAAGTCTCTTTAGGGTTGGAAAAAAAAGAGAAAAGCTTAAGGTCTTCTTGGGAAACAGTTCCGTACTTTAAAAGTGCTTCAAAATTGATTACTTCCCGCCAATATTCTTCTCCGTAAAGAATTATAGGGATATTGCCTTTTGATATTTTTTTTGTCTGGATCAAAGTCAAGGTTTCGAAGACTTCGTCTAAGGTTCCATAGCCGCCAGGAAAGGCTACAACTGCTTTGGCTTGGTAGACTAACCAGAACTTGCGCATGAAAAAGTAGTGGAATATAAAAGAAAGCTCAGGAGAAATATAGGAGTTTGGAAACTGCTCTTGGGGGATAGAAATATTCATTCCTATTGATTTACCTCCTGCTCGAGCTGCACCCCGGTTGGCAGCTTCCATAATGCCAGGACCACCTCCTGTACAGATAACAAAATTCTTGCCTTTAGGCTTTAATTTTATGGCCCATTTTGCAAGGTTATAAGCTAAATTCTCAGCATCCCAGTAAAATTTTGTAAGAGGAGAATTTTTATCAACAGAATCAGTTTTTGAGGAGCCAAGAAAAAGTACAGTATTGTTGACTTTTAAATTATGAAGCCTGGACTCAGGTTCCAAATACTCACAAAGAATTCTGACTGTACGAGCTTCATGGGAATTTAGGAATTCTAAATTTTTATAAGATTTTTCATGAATAGAAGCATTTTTTTTCATAATAACCTCTTTTTATACAAAAAAATTCTATCTGAATCGGGGAAAGAAGACAAGGACTGCTTCTGAATAACAACAAATTTTTCCTGTGAAATAAGCTTTAAGCCATAAATTAGAGTTATTACAGGAATTTATAATGACCTTTTTAAATTTCAATTTTGACATCAAATACTTCCTGTGCTATCTATAGAATATCTACATATTAAAGGAAAAGAAATGCTGAAAGGCCTCGAGAGCTTAGCTTCTATGAAGTATCCGGGAAGATTAATCATTATCGGAATAGATAAAACAGGAGAAAACCACATTGTCATTTATGCCATAACCGGAAGATCTGCTGCAAGTAAGGCCCGAAAACTTGTTATTGAGAGAGGAACAGTGTGGACAAAACCGACTGATGAAGCCGTGCTCAGGAAAGGAAATATAAAATTGCTTGTTTATCCAGCCATTTATATAAATAAAGGGATTGCTGTCAGTAATGGCAGGCAGACTGAGGATATAAAAGAGCATCTTACCCGAAGTAAGGACCCTGTCGAAGTTCTACTTTATTCTCAAAAACATTGGGACTACGAGCCTGATAGGCCGAATTTTACTCCCAGGATAAGCGGCTGCATCCTTCCTCATAAAAAAGCTGCTCTAAGTATCATCAAAAGAGCTTCAGATGGGTCATCAATAAAACATGTTTTTGAGATTCCTTTACTTGCAGGCAGAGGTAAGATGATAGCCACCTATAAAGGAGAGAACAGAGAACCTTTGTCTTCTTTTCAAGGAGAACCTCTTGATGTGGAACTTGAAGGAAAGAAAGCTGAGGAGATGGCTGAATTAGTTTATCAGGCCTTAGCCTCAAAAAATAAGAAAAAAGATTTCAGGATAGCTGTGGCCTGTGTTTTCTCCAGGAATATTGTTCAGAAGGAGTTTGATATATATATCATAAACAGACATGAAAGGACGAAAAATAGAACATGAAAGAGTTAGATAAAAAAAGGAGAAACCAATACAAGACTAAAATCAAAGAAGAATTTCCCGATATCCTTAATTTTGGTGACCAGAAATTAAGGAAAAAGCTTTCCCTGAGGTATGGAGAAAATCCAGGCTATCCCGCAGCTTTTTACCAGGAGGAAGGAGCTTCTGGACCCAACATGGCCAATATTGAAGTTTTACAGGAAGGAGCCAAAGGATTGAGTTATATAAATGTGGCCGATATGGATCTTGGCCAGAGGCTCGTTAGAAAATTAACGGAAATTTATAAAGAAAAATTAATCTGTGCCCTTATCAAGCATGAGATACCAAGCGGTGTAGCTATGGGAAAAAATCCTGAAGAAACCTTTGAAAAAGCATGGAAATGCGATTCCCTGTCAAATTTTGGCAGCGTTAATGTTTTTAATTTTGAAATTGATGATAACCTGGCAATACATCTGGTTGAGGGCTTAAGAAATATTGAGGTGGTCTATGCTCCAGAGTATACTCCTGAAGCCCTAAAGATATTGTCTTCAAGAAAAGTCCTGCGGATTGTCAAGATGAGAGCATCTCTTAAGGAGCCATCTCTGGATAATGGCCTTGAATTCAAAAGATTATTCGGAGGTATTCTTATCCAAAGGAGATTTGACTCAAAAATAGTTTCCCTTGATCATATAGATATAATATCAGAGAGAAAACCCACTCAAGAGGAGAAGGAAGCTGCTCTATTTAACTGGATTGTGGCCGTTTATACCAGGTCCAATGCAGTTGTCATTGGCACCAAGGAAAAAGTCCACGGAATAGGATCGGGGCAACGGAGCAGGATAGATGCTGCCAAAAATGCCATACAATTTTCCAGGCGGGGCTATGGTCCAAAGGAATGTGTCATGGCTTCTGATGCTTTTATGCCTTTTCCAGATGTTGTTGAGCTTGCTGCTGAAAACGGGATAACCGCAATTATTTACCCTTTGGGATCTATAAAAGACCAGGATGTTTTAGCTAAAGCCAATGAATTCAACTTGGCTATGATGGTTACCAGAAAGCCTGGAGAGATAGAAAGTGAAAGATGTTTTTTACATAGATAATTAGCTTTTTTTTAAACTTTAAAATAAATAATACTTACTTGCTTGAGAAGAATTTAATGACTTTTAAAAACAAAATACTTGTAGAAATAATACTAAAAGAATCATATAATCTTTAAAAATATTGTGACAAACTATTTTTAAATAAAATTTGGGAAACTAAGAAAAGGAGGTTTTAAATGGCCAAAATGGACGAGACCCAGGAAAGAACCTGGGGAATGTTATCTCATTTAGCGGCTTTAGCTGGATTCATAATACCCTTAGGAAACATTATCGGGCCCTTGGTGATTTGGCTGATAAAAAAAGACGAATCACCATTTGTTGATGATCAGGGAAAAGAATCCCTTAATTTTCAGATATCAATTACAATTTATTGTATAGTTGCTGCTCTTCTCATTTTGATAGTAATTGGCATTTTCCTATTAATCGGATTAGGGATATTAGCTATTGTCTTGATTATTGTTGCTGCTGTGAAGGCGAACAGCGGCGAGAAGTACCGTTATCCCTTGTCAATAAAATTCATTAAATAATTTTTCTATTTCTTGATTACGTCTTATTCACTCCTTAACAATCAAGAGCTGCTAGGAAATTTCAAGGAATCAAAATTTTATTTGTCACTATTGGAACAGCATAGAGAATACTTCTCTCTTTTAATGAATTTTACAAAACGTCATTTTTGAATAGTACTTTTATAGCCTGGATTATTCACGAGTCGAGGTTGCCGCAGGTGCGAGGCGTGGTGGATGAAGCTGTGGTCGTCCACCGCAAGTCCGCCACAAAGAAGCAGATGCGGCGAGATCGGCTCGCCCCAAGGGTAAAAAATGTCGATTATTTATAGAAATAATACAAAAAACAAAGTATTCTGAGTAATTTCCCGTAAAATCAAGGCAAAACTCTGATATTACTTTTGTTATAATAAACATCGACATTTTTTATGAATAGTTCATGCTAGTTAATTCAGTATAAAAACATCAAAAACTTAACTGAATTCGTTTAAAATGATAGAAAAAAGGAGGAAATACAATATGTTATTTCCGACTATTATAATGGCGGCCTTAGCTATTATTCTTATTTCTATAGGTTACTCAAAAGGACAAGATTTGCACCTAAAAGGGATAAAATCTGCTTTGAACATGACTGTTCAGATTCTTCCTTTATTGTTTTTTGCTTTAGTTGTGGCCGGAATGATAAAGGTTCTTCTTCCACATGAACTTATCTCGCGATGGATAGGAGAAGAATCAGGTATAAGGGGAATTTTAATCGGCACTCTTGCCGGAGGCTTAACTCCAGGAGGTCCTTATGTCAGTTTACCAGTTGTTGCCGGACTTCTTCGCGCCGGTTCAGGGATTGGAACTATGGTTGCCTTTCTAACGGCGTGGTCTCTCTGGGCTGTAAGTCGCCTGCCTATGGAAATCGGAATATTAGGCTGGAAATTTACTCTTGTTCGCCTTGCTTGCACTTTCTTTTTCCCACCTATTGCCGGATTGATTGCCCAAACATTTTTTACCGGAATAAAATAAATTAGGAGAGGAAAAATGAAAAAGAAAAAAACATTTTTAGTTTTCTTTCTTTTATTGGTCAGTTTGAACTTTCTAAGCGCCAAAGGTGAATTGACCGAAGATAAAATAAGTAACATCCGTTATGAAATATGGGTTGAACTGGACGATGCCAATAAGATGCTTCGTGGAAGAGAAGATATAATCTGGCAAAATAACACTGAAGATGAGATTAAGGAAATGTGGTTTCATCTCTATTACAATGCTTTCAAGAATGAACTTAGCACCATGTTCCAGGAGTCAAAAAGAGAAAATTTATTTGGAATTAAAGTAAAGAATGAAGAATGGGGATGGATAGATGTTACAAGTATAAAGATGGCCGATGGAAGAGATTTGAGGCCCTCAATGGAGTTTATTCCTCACGATGAGATTCTCTGCCCAGAAGATCAAACTGTCATGCGCATTTTTCTTCCCGAGCCTTTAAAACCGGGTCAGGAAGTTCATCTTAAAATAAAATTTCAGTCAAAAATTCCCAGGACTATAATACGTTCAGGATATTATCAGGATTCATATTTCATCGCCCAGTGGTTTCCAAAACCAGGAGTATATGAAGAGGGGAAAGGATGGAATTGCCATGAATATCATCTCAACAGCGAATTTTATGCTGACTTTGCAGATTTTACTGTCCATATTACTGTTCCTTCACATTTTGTTGTCGGAGCATCAGGAAAACAGATTAAGGCTGTTAAAAATGACAGGGCAAAAACTGATACTTATACTTACTTCCAAGAGAATATACATGATTTTGCCTGGACAGCTGACCCTGATTTTATAAAAGTGGCCAAGGATTTTATTGCTGAAAAAGAAGTAAGTCAGGAAGAATATGAAGAAATAGCCCAAAAGTTAGGGCTTACAAAGGAGGATGTCAAGCTGCCTGATGTAAAAATGATTCTCCTGATTGAGCCTGAACATAAAAGTCAGATAGAGAGGCACTTCAAAGCCTTGAGAATGGCTATCAAATATTATGGCTTATGGTATGGCCCTTATCCTTATAAAACAATAACAATGGTTGATCCTCCTTTCAGAACAAGAAGCGGGGGAATGGAGTATCCTACATTATTTACAGCTGGCACAAGTATCTTGAGGAGCAAAAAAGTTCTTTCCCCAGAAGGTGTTATTATTCATGAATTCGGTCACAATTACTGGTACGGCCTGTGTGCCAGCAACGAGTTTGAGGAAGCATGGCTTGATGAGGGAATCAACACTTATTCCACCGGTAAAGTTTCAGCCAAAGCTTATGGCAAGAGCGCAATGCCTTTCAGTATTAACCGTATTCCTGTTGCCTTTTTTCTCAAGTTGCCTCTTCACTATGATTATATGCTGGAGCGAGCTGCAGGAATTCATGTTGTCGAATTAGACCCCATCACTACTTTTTCTTGGAAGTTTTATAACAGAATTAGTTATGGTTTAAATGTTTACCAGCGAGCTTCAACCCTTTTATACACCCTTGAAAGATTAATTGGCGAGGACGCAATGTTAAGAATTCTTAGGACTTTTCAGATGCGCTTTCGGTATAAGCATCCCCATACTGACGATTTTATCAACGTAGTTAATGAAATCACAGGAAGAGATCTTAAATGGTTTTTTGACAGCTTGTTTTTTAATACCTTTAACTTTGACTATGGCCTATCCTCTCTTCGCTCCTATAAGAAGAAAAGGCATTTTAAAGGAGTTTTTGACATTGATGACAAAAGAGAGATCTTCACTGAAGAAAAAATCAAGGAAATCAAAGCAAAAGAGAAAAAATCTGGTAAAAAGGATATTTATGTGACAGAGGTTGCAGTAAGACGATTTGGCGAAGCTAAGATTGGCGGTGATGTTACGATGAAGATAAAAATTGTATTTGAAGATGGAAGTGAAGAAATTATCCAATGGGATGGGCAGAAAAGATGGAAAAAATTTACCTTTGAAAAAACGGTAAAAGCAAAGTTTGCTCAGATTGACCCTGATAATATCTGGTTAATTGATTCCAATCTTACTAATAACAGCCTTAAAAGGAAAGCATCTAAAGGAGGCGTCTTTCGCCTTGCCAATAAACTATTATTCATGATTCAGAATTATCTTCAACTCATAAGTACCTTAAGCTAAAGCAAGGAGTCGAAAATGAAACGTTTTATTTTGGGATTTAACACTGCTAATGAAAAATCAAGAATGGTGATTTATCTTTGGCTAATAAATTTTTTATTTTCACTGATGATTGTCACCCCTTTTTATTTTTTAATCAGTAAAGAGTTTTCTCGCTCATTAATGGGAGATTCCCTGGCCAAAGGATTTGACTTTATGTGGTTTGGAGATATTGCTTATAAATATCAGGATATTTCTGCAGCTCTGGTAGGATGGTTCCTTGTCCCTGGAATTATATTTTTACTTCTTTATACTTTTTTAAATGGAGGCATAGTAGGCAGGATTGTTGCTCATAGAGAAAAAATAAATATAAGGAATTTTTACGCAGATTGTGGCAAATATTTCTTCAGGCTTTTTAGGGTGTTTTTAATTTCACTTATTGGGTATGCTGTTGTTGTAGGTGTTATCTATAAAATCATTTCATCTTTGTTTAAATTATGGACAAAAAATGCTTCTACAGAGTGGCCTTTAATTATTTCTTCTAATCTTAAATTTTTGATTTTCATCCTGCTTTTCTCTGCCATCAGAATGTTTTTTGATTATGTAAAAATAAGGCTTGTGGTTGAGGATAGCAAAAGTGCCATCAAGGCAACAATTCTTACCTTTTCTTTTATCGGAAAAAGATTTTTTAAGGCCTGGTTTCTTTATCTCTTTGTAGGAATTATTGGGCTTTTATTTGCTTTGATTTATATTGGGATATCCCGAGTTTTGCCTTATTCAGGATTTTTTATAGTTATACTATTTATCTGGCAGCAAATTTACATCCTAACGAGAATGTGGATTAAAATACTATTTTTCTCTACAGAATATCATTTTTTAATCCATCATAAGACTTTTTTACCTTAAGGACAATTCCAAAGAAGAAGTTTTATCTAACAAAGAACTCTTGGGGAAAATCACCCAGGTATGAGTACAAAAAAGCTTGAGTTAGGACAAGATATTGGTTATAATTGTTAAAAGATTTTTCAGCTAAAAGGAGTTTTCTTAAGTTTTTACAAACTTTCCTCATTAAAAAATAAGGGGAGTTAATAACAATTTAATAAAAAAATAGGCAAGAGGAGAATTTTTTTGTAAGATTTTTAATATGAAACCTTTCAAGAAGATAAAGTGTTTATGCATAGGGAGGAAGGGTCATGAAAAAGAAAATAGTTATAGGAATATCAGCTCTTGTTATTATTGTAGCTTTAGTTATTTTTTTTACTTTTAAAGGTTCAAAGTCTGATATAGCTTCAACTGAGGTAAACTACGGAGAATTTGTTATTAAATTAATAGAATCAGGAGAAGTTATTGCTATAAAAACAGTAACGGTTGCAGCTCCTCGAGTTAGAGGAAGGCTTCAAATCATCAGTCTCATAAAAGATGGAAGTTATGTTAAAAAGGGAGATATTTTGGTTCAATTTGACAAAGAAGAAAAACAACAGGAAATGTTGAAGAGCCTTTCTGATTTAAAAATTGCTCAGAATGAAATCAATAAGAAACTGGCTGATATAGAGAGTCAGAAAAGAACAAACCAGATAGAATTGGGTAATGTCAAGCTCCAGCATGATGAGGCTTTGCTGGAAACAAAGAAAGCAGATTTGATTGCCAAGATTGAGGCAGAAAAAAATAAGCTTCGATATGAGCAAGCAGAGAAAAAGTACAAGGAGATTCAAAAAAAGATGGAATCTGAAAAACAGTCAAGCGATGCAGATCTTGAGATTTTGAATGAAAAAAAGGCTAAGGCAGAAGCAGACTATAAAATGGCTAAAAGAAGTCTGGAAGACATGACTCTGCGTGCTCCTAAAGATGGACTGGTGGTTTTAAAGGAGATATGGAAGGGAGGAGGAATGGGTAAAGTTCAGGAGGGCGACACTGTCTGGTCCGGGTATTCAATTCTTGAGATTCCAGATCTTTCAGCCATGGAGATTAAAGCTCGCCTGAATGAAGTGGACGTGGGAAAAGTCAAATCAGGACAGGATGCTATAATCCAATTAGATGCATTTCCAGATAAAATATTTGAAGGAAAAGTAGAGAGAGTTGCCTCGATTGCCACTAAGAAAGAATGGGATTCAAAAATAAAAACTTTTGAAACTGCAATTTCCTTGAATGAGACAGATCCTCGGATGAAGCCAGGAATGACCTGTATGATGGATATTATTATTGAAAAAATTCCGGATGTTATATCTGTTCCCATTGGTTCTATTTTTGAAAAAGAGGACAAGACAATTGTTTATGTAATAGGAGGAAGATCAATAAAAAAGCAAGAGGTTGTCCTGGGAAAAAGGAATAATACTCATATTATTGTCACTCAGGGACTTTCATCTGGAGATAAAGTTGCTTTGAGAGATCCTTATGCAGGTCCAGAAGCCGAGGAAGTTTCTCCAAAAGAACCTGGTCCCAAGAAAGCTTCATCCAGTGGAGGAGCTGTTGTCATTACGAGATAAATTAATTCCATGAATTTTTCTGAAGTAGTCAGCACAGGGTTTGCAGGACTAAAGACCCACAAGCTGCGCACTTTTTTAACCATGCTGGGGATTATTTTTGGGGTAGGAGCAGTTATATCTATGCTTTCCATCGGTGAAGGCGCTAAAAAAGAAGCTCTGGAAATTATAAACCTCATGGGAGCCAAAAACATCATCATTCAGAATCTTGAGTATGAGGAAGACAAGCTTAAAACTATAAGAGAAAAATCTCCAGGACTCTCTCTCAAAGACTTTCTGTCCTTACAGGAAGGAGTTCCCTATATAAAACATCTTTCTCCTCAGAAACAAATAAAAGCTGATTTTATACGTTCTATGGATGCAAAGAGTGAGGCTCGAGTAATTGGAACTGATGCTATCTATCCTCTAACTCTTAATTTATTAGTTGATAAAGGGCGCTTTTTTGATGAGTTTGATAATGCCCGTCAGGCCAATGTCTGTGTAATTGGTTATCAGGTAAAAAGAGACCTTTTTGCTTTCAAAAATCCCCTTGGCCAAAGGATAAAAATTAACAACAAGTGGTTTGAAGTTATCGGAACAATCCTCAAGAAAGGTAAAGCTAAGGGGGAGATTGCCGGAATTGAGATTGAGAGCATTGCCAATGATATCTATATTCCTATCAATACAGCCTTGAAGAAATTTGAGCTCGGCAAATATGAATCTCAACTCAGCGAAATCGCTGTAACCATGGAGGATCCAGGATACATCAGAGATGCTGCCGTTTATATTGACCGCCTTCTCCTGCGCCTTCATCGAGAGATTAAAGATTATAAAATTATTGTTCCTGAGGAACTTCTTCAACAAACCCAGGAAACCCAGCGCATATTTAATATTGCCATGGGCTTTATTGCTGGTATTTCTTTACTTGTGGGCGGGATTGGTATCATGAATATCATGCTGGCTTCAGTACTGGAAAGAACCAGAGAGATTGGCATAAGACGTGCTGTTGGAGCCAGACAAATAGATATAATGAGTCAGTTTATTGCTGAGGCAGTCTTTATCAGTCTTGTTGGCGGTATAATCGGCATTGGAGCAGGGGCTGGGATTTCTGAAATAGTGGGCCTCTACACTCATTGGAGGACTATAATTTCAGCCTTTTCTATTGTCATTTCTTTTGGGATTTCTGTTTCAATAGGGTTAATATTTGGAATTTACCCGGCTTATACTGCCTCCAACCTAAACCCCATCCAAGCCCTTCGCTACGAATAGATCTTTGTTAAAAGAAAAATCTATTTTTTCGAGGTAAGCATCTTTTTTCCCGTGATTAGTGAAGGACAAGCGAGGAGTAGGCGGTGAAGAAGGTCGTATGAAGGCTGAGTGGGCACGGTTTCCGACTGGAGGGAGGAAGAGCGAAGCCTGAATCGAGCCGCTTTGGCTCGCTGGGACAAAGCGAGCGTGCTTTCAAACCGCCTACCCCTCGTTGTGAATACTTTATCTCTTATCACGGAAAAAAAGATGCTTCCTTTTTCGAGTTACTGTTTACTATTTGCTTACTTAAGGTTTCGATTCCAGAAATCAAGCATGAGATTATAGAGATGAATGCGGGCAGGTGTATCGCTGACGCCGTGTTTTCTCCAGGGATAAATCATTAGTTCGAACTTGATATTGTTTTTAATCAGGGAATTAGTAAAGGCAAAAGTGTTTTGGGGATGGACATTGTCGTCATAGGTTCCATGAACAATCAGGAGGTGACCTTTAAGGTTTTTAGCAGCCAACACAGAGGAAGTCTCTTTATAGCCTTCTGGATTATCCTGGGGTGTACCCTGGTAGCGTTCTGTATAAATAGTATCGTAGAAGTGCCAGTCAGCGACTGGTGCCACTGCAATAGCAGCTTTAAAGATATCTGAATGAGTCATGGTATAAAGGGTTGTGCAGCCGCCTCCACTCCAGCCCCAAACTCCTAATTGGTTCTGGTCGATAAACGACATCTTTTTGAGCCAGTCAACTCCGGCCAGGATATCTTTCAAATTCTGCTCTCCGTAAGCTCTCCTGTAAACTGAAGTTTCAATGGTTTTATCTTTACCCATACCAGTCCTTACTTCAAAGACAAACACAAAGAATCCTTCCTGAGCAAGCAAACTGTGCCACAGCCAGCGATTGCTCCAGCGGTCAACAATTTGCTGAGAGCCCGGCCCTCCATAAACATAGACAATAACAGGATATTTTTTTTCAGGATTAAAATTTGCCGGCTTGGTCATTGTGGCTGGAAGCTCAAGGCCATCATCTGTCTCGAATGTGTGAAACTCTGGAAAGTAAAGATTGAAATTTTCGAGAAGCTCTAAAGCTGCAGGAGTAATTGTAACAATTCCTGTTCCATCTGCTTTGTAAAGCGCAAGTTCAGGCGGTTTGGAGGAGCTTGAATAGGTATCAAAATAATACTTCCCATCGGTGGAGAAGCTTACAGCATGAAGGCCTTTTCCACTGCTCAACCTTTCAAGACCTGAACCATCCATTTTTATGCGGTAGAGATGCCTCTCCTTTAAGTCTTTTTTGTTGGAGGTAAAATAAACCCAGCCTTGCTCTTCATCTACAGCGGCTAAACCTCCATTACGGCTGACCAGAGCTCCTGCAGAAGGTATAACCATAAAATCTCCTTTAGTCACCTGACTGACAAGCTCTCCATTTAAATCATAGAGATACAAATGCTGGTAACCATCCTGTTCTGAGAGCCAGATAAATTTTTCCTCTTTTTCAAGGAAATAGAGAGAATCGTTAAGGTTAATCCAGCAAGGTTGTTTTTCAAAAAGAATCTCTTGGCTATCTCCTGTTTTCCTTTCAGCAAACATCAATCTAAGCTCTGATTGCTGCCGGTTAAGTGTTTGAACAGCAATTCTTTTAGAATCTGGAAGCCAATTGAAGCGGGCAATGTATTCATAAAAACCACAATCTATCCAGGTCGTCTCGGCTGAAGAAAGTTCAACAATTCCAAGACGCACCTTAGGGTTATCCTGACCTGCCTTAGGATAACACTGGCGGATTACGCCTTGGGTGGCAGGCTTAAAATTAACAAAAGTGGAGATAGATACAGGTGAGTCATCTGTCTGGAGATAGGCTATAGCCGTTGAGTCTGGAGACCAGCTATAAGGAACAGAGGTGTGGTCGTATATTTCTTCCCAGTAAACCCAGGAAAGAGGGCCGTTAAGGAGCTTATCTGTGGCGCCAGTTGTAAGCCTTTTTTCCTTGATCTTTCTCCATTCTACTGCATAAATGTCATTGTCTCGAATAAAACTTACCCATTTACCATCCGGAGAGAAAGTGATTGATTTTTCTATAGAAGGGGATTGTGTAATCTGTATGACATGAGATCTTGAAAGCTCAACGCAGAAAAGATCTTCCCCAATAACAAAAACAATGGCTTTACCGTTTGGATCTACTGCGGCTGGCCATTTAATAAATGATGGTGCTTTATCACTATTAATCTTTTTTAATATGGAAAGAATCTTGTCTTTATCTATTGCGGGATTCCTTTCTCCTGTTTGAGGATCAAAAAGCTCAAGAGTGCGGTCGTTTCGATCCTGTCTCATATCGAGAAGAAGAGCCTTTCCATTTTTTAACCACATATGGCGAGGGACCGCCAGCTTTTCTTTTATATTTGAATCAAAGAGCCAGCCAATAGTAAGATTTTCCTTAGGATTATCCGAAGGAAAAGCAAAAGAAGAAAAAGTAAAAAACAGAATAAAAACCAATAAACAAATCTTTCTTCTCATGTTAAAATCTCCTCGTTGAAGTTATTTATTGCCGTTAGTATACCATATTATATAATGGATATATTATAATCTTTTTTCTTTCTTGACCACATATTTTCCCTCTAAATTCAACCCTTTTTTTATTGAAGTTATTACAATAAAAAGGATATACTTTAGCTATTATGAAAAAAAGCAAAAATTTCCATTCAATGATTATTTTAGTGACTATCTTTTTTTTCATGGGCTTTTTCTCTAATGCAAGAGGTCAAAGCGCTGATAAAGTAGGTCATCTTTTCGAAAAGCTTAACTGGAGGAGCATCGGGCCGGCTGTCATGGGAGGCCGCACCGTGGATATTGATGTGGTGGAAAAGAAGCCCTGGATTATCTATGCAGCCATAGGCCCGAGTGGGGTCTGGAAATCAGAGAATAATGGCATCACCTGGAAACCGGTTTTTCACAAAGAAAAAACTGTTTCTGTAGGAGATATTGCCATCTCTCAATCTCATCCTGATATTGTTTGGGTTGGCACAGGGGAAGCAACCTGTCGAAACAGTGTTACCATCGGAGACGGAGTTTATAAATCAACTGATGGTGGAAAAACATGGAAAAACATGGGATTAAAAAATACGCGACACATTAGCCGTATAATCATTAATCGTGGAGATCCGAATATTGTTTATGTGGCAGCCATGGGACATCTCTGGGGTCCTAACAAAGAACGCGGCCTTTATAAAACCATGGACGGTGGAAAAACATGGAAAAACATTCTTTACATCAACAAGAATACAGGTTTTGCTGACTTAGTTATGGATCCTTCAGACAGTTTGACTCTTTATGCGGCAGCCTATGAGCATCAACGACAGCCTTATTATTTTTTCAGCGGAGGGCCAGGCAGTGGTCTTTATAAAACAACAGATGGAGGGAAAACCTGGACACAGCTTACCAAGGATTTGCCTGAGGGAATTATGGGAAGAATAGGAATTGATGTTTCTCGGAGTAATCCGAACGTGGTTTATGCGCTTATTGAGCATAAAGAGGGAGGAATCTGGCGCTCAGAAGATAAAGGAGAAAACTGGCAAAGAATGTGCGATAACAAAACTTATAAGCAGATAAATAACCGCCCTTTCTACTACAGCCAGATTCGCATCGACCCCAACGATGATAAAGTAGTTTATGTCTTCTCAGGTGGTTCCTACGTCTCAAAAAATATGGGAAAGAATTTCAGGCTCATTTCAACAGGAACACATGTAGACCATCATGCTCTCTGGATAGACCCTAATAATCCTCTTCATTTGATTGATGGCAATGACGGTGGTATCGATATCACTTATGATGGAGGAAAAAACTGGCATGGCATTAAGAGTATACCTGCTGCAGAAGTTTATCAGATTGGTTTTGATATGAGAAATCCGTATTACGTTTACTGCGGTTTACAGGACAACGGAAGCTGGGGAGGACCAAGTGTCACTTATGACACAGCCGGAATCACCAACGATGACTGGTACACAATAGGTGGGGGAGACGGATTCTATGCTCAAGTTGACCCCACAGATCCCAATATTGTTTACAGCAACTATCAAATGAATGGATTATACCGTTATGATCTGAGGATAAAAAGGAGAAAAACCATCAGGCCTCTTGCTTCATTAAAAGAACCGCCTTATCGTTTCAACTGGAATTCGCCAATTCACATCTCTCCCCATGACCCAAAAACAGTCTATACTGGAGGAAATTATTTATTAAAGACGACTGATGGAGGGCATTCCTGGACAATAATCAGTCCTGATCTTTCCACAAATGACTCCAATAAACAAAAAAACTCAGGCGGGCCCATAACTTTGGATAACACCGGAGCTGAAATCCATTGCACCATAATCACCATTTCTGAATCACCGCTGAAAAAAGGAGTCATCTGGTGTGGAACTGACGATGGGAAGGTGCAAGTAACTCGCGACGGCGGCCAGACATGGAGAAATGTTGCTAAAAATATTCCCGGCCTCCCGTCAAATACCTGGTGCTCTCGTATTGAAGCATCCCGTTTTGATGAAGGAACAGCCTATGCTGCCTTTGACGGCCACCGCCATGATGATTATAGGACGTATGTGTACAAAACCACAAACTACGGAAAAACATGGAAGTCAATAAAAGGCAATCTTCCTTTTGGCTGGGTGCATGTTATCCGGGAAGATTTAAAAAACAAGAATTTACTTTTCGTCGGAACTGAATTTGACTTTTTTGCCTCGCTTGACAGAGGCAAAAGCTGGTTCTCCCTCAAGAACAATATGCCAACTGTGGCTGTACGCGATATTGCTATTCACCCCAGAGAAAATGATTTAATAATTGGAACTCATGGATGGGGAGTATGGATATTGGATGATATTTCTTCTCTACAGGAAATGACAGAAGAAGTCTTACAGTCTGACTTTCATCTTTTTAATATCCGGCCAGTAACTGCTTTTCTACGGTCCTCTTCCCGGGAATCTTTCAGCAAGGCAGATTATACAGGAAAAAATCCGCACTATGGGATGGTTATAGCAGCTTACTTTAAAACCAAGCCAGAAGAAAAGCCCACAATTTTTATAAAAAACGACAAGGAAGAAGAAATTTTTAAAATCAGCCTGTCAACAAAAACAGGAATCTTAAGAAACACCTGGAATTTACAGTTTATACCTAAAACAAAAGAGGGGAAAATAATCAAACCATCTGCTCAAGTTTTCTTTTCAATTCCTATTGTCTCTCCTGGTGAATACACAATAGAACTTTCTACAGGAGATAAAAAAGCACGGAAAAAAGCGACTGTTCATCCCGACTCAAGATATGACCTCAATGACGAAGATAGAAACTCCCAGATTGAAACTTCGATTGCACTTATGGTCCTTTCCAAAAAAATGGGACTTTCGGTAACAGCTACTAAAAATGTGGGGCGTCAGTTAGACAAACTTTCTAAATCTTTAAAGGAATCTAAAGAAATTCCAGAATCTGTTGAGTTGTCGATAAAGAATTTTGAGGAAAAATTCCATCAACTCGAAGAAGATATTATGCCTAAAGAAATTGGTTACAGAGGATCCAGGGAAATGACCCTCAGAGGAGGTTCTTTTTCCCAGCAGATTATGTTTTTGGGAATGTCCATTGTTGGATTTCCATCAGCCCCGACAGAAACTGATTTAAATAAGCTTAAAGAATTGTCAGAAATCGTGAATGACCTGGTAAGCCAATTGAATGAATTTGTTAAAAAGGAAATTCCGAAGTTGAACAAAATCCTGGAAGAATACAATCTCAAACCACTTAAAGCACCAAAAGAAGTTAAAATTTAGCTCCTTCCAGCAGCTGAAATATATTTCCTGATTTAGGGAACCTTTCACCAGTGTAGTTCGTATATCTATATTTAAAGAGATGTTCACAAGAGGAGGATTCTATGGCTAAAAAAATTGTTATATCTGTAGTAATCGTGCTTGTTATTGCTGCTGTGATTTTTTTGATGGCGAAAAGTTCAAACAGCGGAAATGAAAACGGAATTAAGTTGATTAAAGTTCAAAGAGGGGACATCACAGAGAAAGCCCTGGCTATTGGTCAGATCGAACCAAAAAAAGAAATTGCTGTCAAGTCTAAAATATCAGGGATTGTCAAGAAGGCCTATGTTGAAGTAGGCGATGAAGTTCGAAAAGGGCAGCCTTTAATAGATATCCAGCCCGATCCTACTCCTCTTGAGTATGCAGAAACCAAAAAGAATGTGGAGATAGCCATGGTTAATCTTGAGAAAGCTTTCAGCGAATACAACCGTATGAAAAAACTATTAAAAGAAAAATTGGTTTCTCAAAAAGAATTTGATCTGGCTGAAAATGAGCATAAACAACTAAAATTAAAATTAAACCTGGCCCAGGAAAAATTAGCCTTGATTGAGAAAGGGAGGACAAAGATTTCTGATCGCGAGATCGACACGATCATAAAATCTCCTGTAGAAGGAACTGTTCTGGAAAGAAGAATCAATGAAGGAGACTCTGTAGTCCCTTTAACCTCTTATCAGGCAGGTACAGAGCTTTTCATCCTGGCTAATATGAACGACCTGATTTTTAAAGGGACTGTGGATGAAATTGATGTAGGAAAGCTTGAGGAGGGAATGACAGCCGAGCTCAAAATAGGAGCAATTCCGGATCAAAAGATAAAGGGAAAATTGTCAAAAATTTCACCTAAGGCAAAACGTCAGGAAAACGCAACTCTTTTTGACGTGGAAATTAAAATAACCCAGAGAGGGGAAAAAATAATCAGAGCTGGCTATTCAGCCAATGCTGATCTGGTCATTAATAAAGCAGAAAATACTCTTTTCATTCCTGAGAGACTAGTGGAGTTTAAGGACAATAGGACTTTTGTCGAAATAAAAAATAAAAAAGGCGAGATAGAACTAAAAGAAGTAAAAATTGGTTTAAGTGATGGAATAAATATAGAAATTCTGGAGGGTTTGAAAGAAGGAGAAGAAGTAGTTGAAAGACCCCCCAAAGAAATTAAATAAGAAGTAATTATTTGAGTCTGTCATTAAATTATATTATTAGATGTTATTGCTTGACTCGAAGATCCTGTGGCAATCTTTTAGAAAAAAGTAATTAGCAATAAGTAAGCTGTAATGATTGAGAAGGAAAAAGAGAAGTAGAATGAAGATACGATCGATGAAATCGTTTATGTTCTTATCACAATTTATTAGGGATATGAGATCGCAGAAATTAAGAACCTTCTTGACCATTTTTGGAATTATCTGGGGAACCATATCTGTTGTTCTTCTTTTAGGATTTGGTGTAGGTTTAGGAAGACAGTTAAAAAAGAATTTCCATGGAATGGGGGAAGGATTGCTTATCATCTGGCCTGGAAGAACCAGCCTGTCTTATCAAGGATTAAATAAAGGAAGACAGCTTCGTTTCCGTGAGGAAGATGCCTTTCTCCTTGAGCAGGAAATTACTCAAGTTACCCAAATCAGTCCTGAATATTCCAGATGGGGAGTAGAGCTAAAGTACAAAAAGAACACCTATTCAGCCACTGTTCGAGGCGTTTATCCTGTCTATGAGAAGATGAGAAATGTCATTCCTGAAAGAGAAGGAAGATTTATAAACAATATTGATATCGAGCAAAAAAGAAGGGCAATATTTTTGGGCTTTAAGGTAAAAAAGGAACTTTTCAAGGATGAACCTGCAGTGGGCAAATATGTTTCACTTAACAGTACTCCTTTTCAGGTTGTGGGTGTTTTAGTCGAAAAAATACAGAATTCAAGTTACGGAGGCCGGGATGAAACCACAGCTTTTATCTCTGCAACTGCTTTTTCAGCAATTTTCGGCAACAAATATATTAATAATCTTATCGTAAGGGGAGAAGATCCCCGGCAGAATGAATATCTTCAAGAAAGAATTCTTCAAGTCCTCGGTAAAAAATACAGATTTCACCCTGAGGACACAGAGGCCTTATGGGTCTGGGATATGATGGAAGCAGAGAGATTATTTTTTGCAATTGGTTTAGGTTTTAATATCTTTTTGGGAATTGTGGGGGCCTTCACCTTGATTGTTGGAGGTATTGGGGTTTCGAATATCATGAATATAGTTGTTGAAGAAAGAACAAAAGAGATTGGTCTGAAAATGGCCTTGGGAGCAAAAAAAAGATTTATTCTTACTCAATTTTTGTTCGAAACTATTCTGATAATTCTGTCTGGAGGTGCTATAGGATTGGCTATCTCCTATGGAATCATACTCATATTTCCTTCCTCAGGTACTGAGGAATATATTGGAAGACCTACTTTTTCCCTGGGAGTGGCTATCGTAACAGTTACCCTTCTGGGTCTTATCGGATTTATTTCTGGATTTTCTCCTGCGCGACGTGCTTCAAACCTCAATCCTATTGAAGCCTTAAGATCTTAAAAAAAATGAAGACTTTATATCTTTTTCGAATGTTCTATCGAGAACTAAAGACACAAAAAAAGAAAATCACTCTCACAATTCTTGCTCTGGCATGGGGAACATTTTCTATTGTTATTCTTTTAGCTTTTGGGGATGGACTTGATAGACAAATGACAAAAGCAATTCATGGTTTAGGAGAGGGAATTGTTATTGTCTATGGAGGCCAGACATCAAAACCTTATAAAGGTCTGGGAAAGGGCCGGAGGATTTTACTCCGTGAGGACGATGTAGAACTTCTTAAAAACAGAGTTTCAGGGATTAAACTTATAAGTCCGGAATGTGATAGGTATGACAACACCCTGAGCTATGGACAAAAGAATATCACGGAGAGAGTGATTGGGGTTTTTCCATCTTTCGAGGAAATGAGAACTTATTACCCTGAAAGAAACAGTAGATTTTTAAATCCTGTTGATCTTCAAAAGAAAAGGAGAGTGGTTTTTTTAGGCAACAAGTTAAAAGAAAAGCTTTTTGAAGAGGAAGAAGCTATTGGAAAAACCATAATGATAAACAGCATTCCCTTTCTGGTTATAGGTGTTATGCAGGAAAAAATGCAGAACAGTATGTATAATGGCCCTGATGAGGAAAAAGCTGCCATTCCTTTTTCTACCTATCAAGCCATTTATGGAGATAAATATCTCGATCGTTTGATTTATAAACCAAAGAATATTTCCCAGGCTGCTGCTGTTAAAAAAGAAGTATACAAAGCCTTTGCTGAAAAATACAAGTTTGATCCTGAAGATGAACAGGCTCTCAATATTTGGGATATGATTGAAGAAGAGGAACTTAATAATAAAATATTTTTAGGGATAGAAATCTTTATGACTATTGTAGGAAGTTTGACTTTGCTTGTTGCCGGAGTTGGAGTTGCCAATATCATGTATGTGTCTGCGAAAAGAAGGACAAAAGAAATAGGAATAAAAATGGCTGTAGGAGCTAAAAAAAGATATGTGCTTTTTCAGTTTATTTCTGAAGCTTTGATGATTGCCTTTATCGGTGGTGCAGGAGGAGTATTGTTTTCCTTTCTTGTTATCAAACTTTTTCTTATCCTCCCTTTTGAAGGAGATGTTGCGGATATATTGGCGCATCCGGTTATTTCTCTCAATACCATGGCTCTCACTGCCATTATCCTGGGAATAATTGGTTTTCTTGCAGGATTTTTCCCGGCTCGAAAGGCGGCTTCTAAGAACCCGGTAGAAGCCCTCAGGTATGAATAAGGAGGAGTGATAAAATGATTAAAATGATAAATATCCAGAAAATATACGGAACAGGTACTGCCCAGGTAGAAGCTTTAAAGGGGATTGATTTAGAAATAAAGAGAAATGAGTTCATAGGTCTAATTGGACCTTCTGGTTCAGGTAAGTCCACTCTGATGAACATCATGGGATGTCTGGATGTGCCCACTTTTGGAGAGTACTATTTTGAAGAAAAAAGTGTTGAAAGCTTAACCCATAACCAATTAGCAGAAATAAGGAATGAAAAAATAGGTTTTGTCTTCCAGAACTTTAACCTTCTCCCGTACGCCACAACTTTTGAAAATGTTGAAATACCGATGATATTTAAAGGATTTAGAACTAAAGAAAGGAAAAACCGGGTAATGGAATTGCTGGAAAAGGTTGGACTCGAAGGCCGGGCTCTTCACAAACCCAGTGAGCTTTCAGGAGGAGAGCTGCAACGGGTTGCAATAGCAAGGTCCCTGGCAAACAATCCCAGCTTGATTTTAGCTGATGAACCGACAGGAAACCTGGATACAAAATCAGGAGATGAAATCCTTAAAATATTAGAGAATCTCTGGGAGCAAGGCCACACCATTGTTGTTATCACTCATAATCCTAATATTTCTGCCCGAGCCCAAAAAATTGTTAAACTAATAGATGGGATGATGGAAAATAATGGGAAATAACCATTCTCGGTCTTTGCGAGGAGCAGAGCGACATAGCAATCTCTATTATTTTATTTCAGGAATAGATAAAATATCATTTCTTTTGGCATCTGAGAGCATTATTTTCTGAAGCTCTTCGTGAACATCCCTGGCTAAAGGTTGAGGAGGTTTTTTTTGGAGAAGACTTTCTACCTCTTCTGATGCTCTATCAGCAATTGACTTCTTTCCCAGAGAAACCCAATAGTCATAGGTATCTCTATCTACTAAGTTGGGAAATGTATGTTCTTCCCGGTACCATTTCTTCGTATGGGCCATGGATAAAAATTGTGTTTCTGTTGTAAAACCCTCAAATAAATTTTTTGCGATAGGCTCATCTCGCTGGGAAATCCCCTCTATCAACCTATAAGCCATACCACAAATTTCATTATCAATAACCAATTTCTCAAGACTCTGGCAGCTTTCAAAGTTCATCATCCCTGGACCTGAAACAACATTAACACCAGAGAGGGCAGCCGCAACTGCTCCAATCCCTGTCTCAAAGCCTGCTTGAGAGTCATTTACCTTTGAATCGCTCAATCCCATGTAAGCATGAGTGGGCAGATTTAAATATTTTCCAATCTGGGCATAAGCGGAGTCAATCATTATTGTCTCAATTGCTCCCATAGGGGTTGTCCCTTTTCTCATGTCAAAGCTTGAAGGAGAACCTCCAAAAATTACAGCAGCCCCTTTCTTTGCCAGTTGGCAAATAACCAAACCTGATAAATTCTCTGCAACATGCTGAACCAATGTCCCGGCTATGGTAATAGGTGAAGTAGCCCCGGTCATCCCCATGGATATAAGCTCTGAAGGAATACCTGCCTGGGCACAATCAATCAAACTCTGAGCTGTAAGATTGCTCCATTTCAGGGGAGGGGAGGGGCAGGCGTCAAAAATTGCTAAAGGCTTCTCTGCTAAATTTTTCTCATTTCCTCTGATCGCAACCAGCATATCAAACATGGGCTTGAATCCTTCAACCCGGAACGTCCCTGTAATCATAGGCTTAGCCGAGAATTGAAGACCTAAAAAGAGGCGATAGCTGTCTGAAATCAAATCAGGAACATCGCTACTGACAATTCCAGTACTCTGAAAATGAATGTGTTCCAGACAATCTGTGAGGCGGTGGAATTTTATAAGGTCTTCTGTTACTGCTTTGCGTTCAGATGAAGTTTTTTGGTCAAGAATGGTAATAGCTGCTGACCCTGGGTCAAAATGAACATTATCCTCACCAACTACGAATTCTTTTTCTTCTGTTCTATCATATAATTTAATTATCGAAGGAGTTGAGGAAAGAGAATCTTCCACAAGCTGGGGAGTGATTTGAACCCTTTGAGTTAATTCGTCAATTTGCATTCCTGCTTCTTTCAAAAGCTTTAAAGCCTCTTGATTCTCGACAAAGACACCCTGTTTTTCAAGGATGGAGAGAGCTTCTTCAATGATTTTTTCTATGAATTTTTTATTTAAAAGTTCCAATTTAGGCCTTATTGCTTTTATCATAGTTTTTCCTCTATTATTTTGTTTTCTTCCTAAGGTTACTTTTTTGTTTTCATATTTTTATTCTATTTTTCTCGTTGAAAGTTTTTTATTTTTATAAAAATTTATTCTAAAAGAAATAGACTTTTGGGGAATCATCATATATGACTCTGTAAGGCGAACACCGATGTCCTGTGACGGGAGCGCTTGGAAGACAAATTGCTGCTCTTTTATATCCCATTTTCCATAGCCTGGACTGAACCTTTTGCTCGGCCATGAATTCATTTTCCTTGCTTTTTCAGCAAGCAATTTGTCTGATTGGATAGCCACCTCTTCTACTGCTTCTGAGCCAAAGGCATCCAGAATCAAGGCTCTCAACATTTCATTATTATTCATAAGCTCTTTTATTTTTTCCTCGAGTTCAGGTCCTATGGTGCAGATACATAAAGCTATCTTTTCAGCGTTTTTAAAAATGGGATGTTTGTTGGTTTCTTCATAACTGAGAATGGTATGGATAGAAACAGGATGAAGCAGATAATCCAGTTTTTTCTTTTCTTCTGCTATCAGGTTTTTTGTTGAATCATTTACTTTAGGTGATTTTTTCTTATATCCAATTAATCTTAGAATCTTTTCCTCATCTATTTCAATCTTGAAATTTTTAACCTTTTCTATGGCAGTAGTCATTGTTTCATTTATTCTTCAATGAGCTTTTGGCGACTTTTACAGCAACCATGGCGTTTTCTGCATATCCATCTGCTCCGATGTCCTTTGCCCATTTCTGATTTACAGGTGCTCCTCCTACCAAAATCTTAAATTGACCTGACATGTTTTTTTCTCTTAACAATTCAATAACTTTCCTCTGTCCCAGCATAGTTGTAGTGAGCAAAGCAGAGAGGCATATCAAATCAACTTGTTCCTCTTCAGCTTTTTCTATAAAACTTTCTAATTTCACATCTGCTCCAAGGTCAAAAACTTCAAAACCATTAGCTGAAAGCATTGAAGCCACCAGGTTCTTGCCTATGTCATGAATATCACCTTCAACTGTTCCGATAACAACTTTCCCCTGTGATTTTGTTGTTATCTGAGCTTTTTCCAGTTCAGGTTTAAGTACATCCATGGCCGTTTTCATACATTCAGCACCGGTAATAAGCTCTGGCAAAAAATATTCTCCTTTTTCCCATAGATCTCCAACTTTTTGGATTCCAGGTACATAACCTTTTTCAATGACCTCATTGAGATCTATTTTCTTTTCAACAGCCTCCTTGGCCAGTGCCTCAGCTTCGTCCTTATTACCTTCGATAATAGCCTTTCCCATTTTCATCAATAACTCTTCTTTGCTCATTCTCTCTCCTTGTATGCGAATTAGAATATAACTATATTATTTTTAAAGATTTTTACAAGCATAACTGTGATAGAATAACACAACTGTGTTTTTTTTATAAAATTACACTGCTCTGGTAGTTGGTACTTTATTCTTTATAAGCTGCCGGATTTCAAGAAAATTTAAAATTCCTCCAACTAGTGCCTAACAAACATTTTTCAAATTTCTCATTATTAATCACAATTAAGCTGGTTCAAGCAAGAATTCCTTGTGTTTGTTACATAAGGAGAGGGCTGTATTTATTCTAAAGCTACTCCTTGACAAATTAACAATCCCAAAATCTATTATGCTTCAGTAATGAATTGTCAGAATCCTTAACCTATTCTCCCTATGAGCAAATCAGCTGGATATAAGATCCTTTTAGATATTTTATATCAGAATAGAGTATTTGATTTACTTATTTCACTTATTTCAGTTTCAATTGACATCAATTTTTTCCTGTGATAATAGCTATAGTCAAGAAGATGATTGGGCTAATAGTAGGCATTATAGGAATATTAGTAACTATTATTTCAATTTATTTCTCAAGAAAAAACATTATTGCAAAACAATTAAAAGATTTTGAAAAGGAATTTCCTAAAATTGTAGAAAAAGTAGTTAAGCAAGCATATTTAGATGGATTGCCGGAAGTTAAAAACAAAGATAAGCAGACGATTTTAATGAAAGCCATTAAATTAATGAGCAAGGGTAATTTTATTTCAGCAAAAGAGAAATTTGAGAAATATTTAGTTAGTTATTCTTTGAAAGAAAAAGAAAGAGCGGCAATTATTAATTTCATTGGTCTTTGCAATTTAGAGATAGGTAAATACAATCAAGCAATAAACAGTTTTAAAGAAGTCTTTCTAATTGGCGAAAGAATAAATGATAGTTTAACAAGAGGATTTGGACAACATAATATTGGATATTCATATTATAAAATGTGCGATTATGAAAAAGCATTGAAGCATTATGGTTTAGCATATAAAACATATCTTAATATTAAAGATTTTAGTAGAGCACTTGGGTTAATTGGAAATATAGGAGTAATTTATAAAAGAAGGGGCGAAATTAAGAAGGCTGAAAGTATTTTTTTTAGAGCCATAAAAATCGCAAAAAGGGAAAATCATTTAATTGTTCAGGCCAATAATTTGAGAAATTTAGGAAATATTTATTGCGAGTTACATGACTTAAAAAAGGCTTTTATTTGCCAGAATAAGGCATTAGAAATTTATAGTAAATTAAATGAATATCTTGAAGTTGCACGCCAATATAATCATTTAGGAAATATTTATAAGATAAGAAATAATCTAGATGAAGCTATCGAATATTATACGAAAGCTAGAAAAATAATAAAAAAAACTGACAGCCCAGAAGCTAAAGCAACTAATTATGGTTGTATATCTGGGTATTATTTTGCTCTAGAACAATATAAAGAAGCAGAACTTTATCAAAAAAAGGCTTTAAAAATATTTAGAAGAATTAATAAACCTTCAGGGATAGCAAGTGTTTTAGTGAATCTTGGATTAACTTATATTTTAACAGAAAGATATAGAAAAGCACAAGATGCATTTGAAGAATCATGCAAAATATTTTTAAATTTAGGTGAAGCAATTGGTTTAATAAATTCATTGATAAATTTAGGAAGGATTTATGTTAAATTTAATAGAACCATGAAAGCTTTTGGATGCTTCAATAAAGCGTTTCAAATGAGTAAAAAAATTAATTATGAGGAAGGAATAGGAAGTAGTCTTTTTCACATAGCAGGTGGACAATTTTTTATTTTTAAAAAATCTAAGGAAGCTATTAAAAATTTGAATAAAGCAAGAAAAATATTCTGTAAATTAGGAATGAATAAAGATTTAGATGATGTTGATAAATTAATTTCTTATATTAGAAAAAACCTAAATTCGAACTAGTAGGTTTATAAAAAATAAAATTTGAATAAAAAAAATAGAAATTCATAAAAAAAATAATAATACTGCTAAGTGAGTTTTGTGCATCATCTAAAAGGGCAAGTAAAGGGCATAGGAATTCTTATAAATGGAGGCGAAAAATAATGAAAAGCATTTTCTGGAAAGTTATGTCAATTCTAATTGTTATATGGTTATTTCTTTTTCTTGGGGTTATCTTAAAGATAATTAAAAAAAACTATCAGTACGAAGGATACAATGAATCTCATAAAGTAGATGATTTAGTGAAAAACATTATCTTAGGCTTGAAAGGAGAACAAGGTAAATACCAAATTTTTATGCACAATCAGTTTATTAAAGGAACTTACTTGTTGAATACAGTAAATGGGAGGGTTTGGGCATTATATGAAGACCCTGCAGATAAACATATTTGGTGGCATGAACTTGATGTGGAGAATCTGAAAGTGGACGATCATAAGTATTGGAAACAAAAAAGTCAAAAAGAAAAGGAAAATAAAGCCATGACTTTTTTGGAATACTTAAAGCAGAAAAAAAGGAAGAAGGAAAGATAAACAAAAATTAGAAGATATAAACGTGTGTGATAAAATCAAACAACCTTCGGAATGTAGCGAAGAAGAAAAAAAAAGGTTTTATCTAATGGTGTTAAAGGGTGAACAAGTTGATAAATATAAACTTAGAAACAGGATTGAAGAAGCAAAGCTTCTTAGCTTGCATTACAAAGAGAATAGACTTGTTGGAATAGCTGCTTTAAAACAACCTTATAAAACATACATTAAAAAAGTCTTTAGTAAAGCTGGAGTATCTGAAGAATTTAATAAATATAATTTAGAGATAGGGTGGGCTTATACAGAATCCAAATATAGACATAAAGGCATTTCTTCCAATATTATTAGAGAACTAATTTCTAGATTAAAACATCAGAACATTTTTGCAATAACTAGGACAAATAATTCAAAAATGCAAAGTATTTTAGAAAGAAATGGATTTCGAAAAACTGGTAAATCATTTCAAGGAAGAAACGATTATATACAACTATTTACACTATCTTATGATAATGAGGAAAAGAAGAATAAAAGAAAAAAGCTAAGGCTTGAGAGATTCTTGGAAAAAAGTAAAGGAAACCTTAAATAAAGATAAAAAAGATTCTCAGTAATAAATCAATAAAGTTTCTACAGAAAATTAATCTCTGGTTTAAGTTGAAAATGATAATCACTAAAGAATGAAATAATGGCTTGTTATTTTGGATGATATATATAAGCGTTTTAGAAAGATTTAACATAAAAAAGTCAGTTTAAATCAGTCGAATTGGAACAAGCAATGAGAGTTTTTTAAAATTCGAAAGAATCTAAAAAATTGTTTTTTGTGATTTGTTTTTTGATTAAATTACAGTAGAATTCGAGAAAACAGAGATCAATTTTCTGTCTCTGGATGATATTATAAAAATGAATAATGAGGCTAAAAGGATTTAAAAATGAAAAATATTATTCAAATTATCCTGGTATTTTTCATCATTATTGGGCTATTATCGTATGCTATTCAAGCCCAAGAAAGTGTAACTGAACCGAAGCAGATTATACAAGTAACCGCCAGCACACAAGGCCCCACTAATCCTACTGAACTTGCTTTCATCTGGTTCCTTAGCTACTGGAAACTGTTAGGCTTACATTTTTAAGCCCCTGAAAATTCTTTATGATTTCTGGATTAGAATAAAAATGAAGGAGCAAAATTTTAATAATTAGTTGGGAGGAAATATGAAACGTAAGGCCAGCTCGTTAGTAAGGAATGTTTCCAGTTTAGACTACGATGAAATCAAGAAAGCAGCCGATGAACCTTTTGAATGGTGGGGCCTTTCTCCTGAGAAAGCAAGAAAAATAATGGTTAACAAATCAAAGGCCCTCGTAGATAAGAGAATGACCCTAAAGGAAGCAGTAGAAAAATACATAAGAGATAATATAAACATAGGTGTTGGTGGGTTTGTGAATACCAGAGTTCCTGTTTCCATTATTCATGAAATAATCCGCAAGGGGGCAAAAGATCTTACCCTGTCCTTTCAATCAACTTCGATATGTGCTGAACTGCTGGCTGGGGCAATGCTTTTGTATCCAAATCATGTATCCATCAAAC